>Ga0209165_10000360_pt1 | contig 16354 bp, 15 predicted proteins | sample tdAd001_FD_187122 | JGI IMG/M metagenome (GOLD analysis project Ga0209165, IMG submission 187122) | Marine sediment microbial communities from the Atlantic coast under amendment with organic carbon and nitrate - tdAd00.1 (SPAdes)... | ecosystem: Environmental > Aquatic > Marine > Coastal >... | reverse complement strand
AGTAGATGGGACTTTTTACAACGCCATCAAAATTAATCCATGGAGAATCGATATGTATTTTAAGATCCTAAAAAAAGCATCGTTTTTTTTAACGATGTCCTTGTGTCTATTTTTTCTGACGGCCTGCGGAACCACCGGCGGCGGCGTCAGTTACCAATGGGACAATGGCACCGGATACGACCATCCCCATGAAGTAAAAAAGACCAAAGGCGGGCCGCCGCCCCATGCACCGGCCCATGGATATCGGGCAAAACACCACTATCGCTATTACCCTTCCTGCAGCGTTTATTATGATACGCATCGAAATTTATACTTTTACCTGAAGGGAGACAACTGGAGAATGGATGTATCGCTGCCCCAAGGCCTGTATGTGGACCAGAATGCGTATGTGAGCATCGAAATGGATTCCGACAGGCCCTACAAGCATTATAAAGAGCACAAGCGCAAATACCCTCCGGGGAAGGCCAAAAAATGGGGAAAGAAAAAACATAAATGGGATGACGGATAGTTACCAACTAAGGAGTCAACGACCACCCGGAATTTCTTCAGAAAATTTTATGGGACAGGCGTAAGACGACCGGCAAGGCTGTCATATGCCTTCAAGACATCCTCAGGAGACGTCCTGCTCAGGCATTCCATTTCTTCGCACCCGTCCCCGTCTGTTTCAAAACAGGGACTGCAATCCAACTCCGGCCGAACGACGGTCACATTACGCCCCACCGGTCGCCATCTTTGGGGATCAGAAGGCCCGAAAACAGCCACTGTGGGAAGGCCCAGAAATGCCGAGAGATGGCTGATACCCGAATCGTTTCCGATAAAACCGCCGCTTGCTTGGAGTCGCAAGGCAAGCTCCGTGAGATTGTCCATCCGATATACAGTGCCGTGGTATTCGTCCTGCTGAAAAAACTGTCGTGTCAAAATTTCGGCCAGGTCATATTCTGCAGGACCGAGAATAAACTCCGGCCGCTTGCCCCTTGCCCGGAGTGACCGAGCGATTCTGACAAAATTGGAAACCGGCCAGCATTTTTTCCGGCTCCCTGATCCGGGATGGATCAAAATTCTTGATCTGTCAAAGTTCGGGTCTCTTCGATCCGGATACACGGCTGAAGATAAAATGGAACCGGTATCTACATCCGTTTTTTCAAGGAACCCGCATCTGACAAGATTGGATAAAGCATGTTCGGTGACATGGATCTTTTGATCAATATCCGGTTGCGGCTGGATGCGACAAACCGCCTTTCCCGTAATTGAAAATAGGACGCTTTGAAGCTCACGGGCGCGTGAAAAAAGGACAATTTTATCACATTCGAGCAGAATGTTTTTAACAACCGGATCGACACGGCCTGAGTAAAGGGTCGCAAAGGCCGCAGCCTCAATGGGGAAATGATCGTCTACAATATCAAGAAACCGGGCAAGCTGACCGATTTTGCCCTCACAGAGCATTTCCATGCGGCCATATTTTTTTTTGAGTTTTAAAAGGGCGGGAAACGTCGCGACAACATCACCCAATGCGCCGTGGTGGATGACAAGAAGATTATGTTTTGCCATAAACTAATTGAAATTCTTCATGAAAATTTCAGGTCAGTCCGTACTTTTCACCGGTCAGCGGGTTGCCGTATAGTTGGGTCCTGCTATCAAGAGATTGTTTGAGACTGTTGACTGTATCTTTTCCATTTTGCTCCCAAAAACAAAGTTCCGAATAACGCCGTGCCCGAAGGCACCCATAACCACGAGGGCATCATGAGGCACATCATAAAGATTTTCTTCAAAGACTTTGTTTTCAAAAAAATGCCAGTCGTTGACATAACGGTCCATTTCTTCCCCTAGGTTTTCATCCTCGACAACCTGCCGGTAAGATTCCGGAGACCTGTTTTCCACCTGCGTAAAAACATCCAGCGGCATGCCGGAAACCCTGCTGATATGAAATCCCAGCCGGAGTGCATTGACCGCATTGGCTGAACCGCCGAAGAATACCGCAAGACTTTTCCACGCTTTAAACACAGGGCTTGTGATGAAAACCGGAAATCGAGCGGACCTTACAATACGTCTGACCCTGGGGCCGATGTATCCCAGACCGATCTTTGAAGTTAAATCGCTGACACTTCGAGGACAGCACATGTAATCAAACGTCGTCGGGATATCAGGAAGGGTCGAAGCGGTGTAATGCTTCGGTTCCAGAAATGTAACATTCAACTCTCCCCGCCCGACCAATTCGGTGGCATGCGCAATGGCAGTATCCGGGGCGGTGAGATAGGAACTGTCAAGATCTATTTGAACCACATCGTTTTCAAAATACATCAAAAATTTGGTGGACTTTGGGACGTAGATCACCGGAGACGCACCGACTTTTTCACAAAAATAGATCGATTGCAGGAGCGTTTCTCTTCCCATGGGAGTGTTTCGAAAAATATGTAGCAGTTGACGATCCATTTGCCCCTCCTTTCTGTCATTTCTTTCGCTTGAGTCAACTTTAACTGGCGAACACACGTCCGTCACAATGAAACTCCCCGCCGCAAGGGGCGGGGTATTTAAAATTATAATCAATGGCTGGTCTGAACCATAAGTTCCTTTCGATATTGATCCAGGATTGTCGCCTTTGAAATCAGGCCGACAAACCTGTTGTTCATGACCACCGGCATGGAAAACAGGCCTTTAATATCCATTTTGCGAAGCACTTCTGACAAATCGTCGCCAGGGTGAACCACTTCAACCTGGGTATCCATAATCTGTCCCAAAAAAACGGCATCATGCATTCCCGGATTAAAAAGGTAGGGTCGAATATCATCCAAATGGATGATTCCCAGAAAATTACCGGTCTTATCATCTTCCACCGGGAAATAGTTCCGGTGGGATTTTTGAACGATCTGAATAAAATCCCGAAGCAGCATATTCTGTTTTACGATAATGCAGTCCCTTTCGATAAGCTCCGGAACGTTCAGGTCCGTTAGAACCCGGGCGTCGGTACCGGGTCTTAATAGATGTCCGTGCTCAACAAGATCCTTGAGATAATAAGATGCCGGTTCAATGTAATGGCACAGCGTTGTCGTAACAGCTGACACGAGGATCAGGGGCAGAATGACCTCATATCCTCCTGTAATTTCGATAATAAGAAAAATTCCGGTCAAAGGAGCCTGGAGCATTCCGCTGATAAGCCCTGCCATTCCCAACAAAGCATAGTAACCTTCGTTGGCCCATAACGCCGAAGGCCAGAGCAGCGAAAGAAAATGATGATACGTCACCCCCACAAGGCTTCCGATAACCAGACAGGGGGCGAATATTCCACCGGACCCTCCCCAACCCAGGGTCAAAGCGGTGGCCGCAATCTTGGCAAATGAAGCCAGTGCCACAAACACAAGCCCCTGGGAGTAACGTCCTTCAATCAGGGCTTCCACCGCATGATATCCTTCACCCAGGACGACCGGGAGAAAAAGGCCGATGATCCCCACCGCACATCCGCCGATGGCGGCCCGCAGCCATAGCGGACCTGAAAGCTTGTGTGATATGGTGTGCATGGACCTGAGCATTCGGGTAAGCAGAATAGCTGCCGCTGCCGACAGTACGGCTAAACCAATACAGGCAAAGACATTCAGCAAATCGATTTTGAACAAAAGATGGCTGAAAGGGATCTGGTTCCCCTGGAGAATACGACTGATTTCGGTACCTGCCACCGCAGCAATGGCAATGGGGACAATGTTTACGGATTTCCATTCTCCGACAATCACTTCAATGGCAAAAACCATTCCGGCAATCGGGGCATTGAAGATGGAGGATATTGCGCCGGCGGCACCGCAACCGACCAGGGTCACCCGCTGTCGATCGTTTAACGAAAAATATTTGGCGATGTTTGAACCAATGGCCGCTCCGCTGATAACAACGGGCGCTTCAGGACCGGCCGACCCCCCGCTGCCGATGGTTAGGCAGCTCGATATCAGCCTTGAAAAACTCGAGCGAAACCTCAACAGACCCCCGTAACGGGATACACTGTAAATAACTTCCGGGACACCGTGTCCGGCCCCTTCTTTGACGACTTTTTCCAGAAACAGAGAAGAAAGTGCTGCACCTATGGCAGGAAGCACAAAGACCCACCAGTGAGAACGGAAATGATGAAGCCATTCGGACATGGCCAAAAGAGACCGGTTGAGAATCACCGATGCCAACCCACTGCAGTTGCCAACAATAATAGCCATGAATATGAGCAGAAGACGATCATCTAAACGGAAAATTGCCCAGTTTGCAGGGTAGCGCCACAATTTTAAAACGCGCATATCGCCAATACCTATGAATTATCTGCTCTGTCGAGTTGCTTCTCAAAATCAGCTATTTTTGAAAAATACGCCGATGAATCCGGAGATGTTTTTAAAAATTCCACAAATGCATTGTCACGAACACAAAAAGAAAGCCTTGAAAGAAGATGGAGATGGATTTTAATGGACGGGTTTAAAAGGATAAACATGACAAACACGAGCCTGTCATCTATCGCATTAAAGTCTATCGGTTTCTCGAGAAAACAGGTGGTTATTACGGGTTTCTCAAAAGTATCCGGGAGGGGATCGTGGGGATGAGGAATGGCGACGCCTTTACCGATGCCTGTTGATGTAAGATGTTCTCTTTCGACCAGGCACTGATAAAGTTTTTCTTTTGAGGCGGCCAATGGCAACTGCATTTTCTCCACAGCTCCTCTCAAAACAGTCTCTACATCATCCCCCTTAATTCCATATATTACCCCACCACGATTCATTGCCGGGAGGAGATTCTCCAGTCTCTTCTTCTGCGGTTGAGCATTTACTTTTTTGGGCAGTGAAAACGGCAGCCGATACATGGCAGCCCATTTTTCCAGAGCAGATTCATTGACGATATAGCCGTTGCTGCTTTTTTGTATGGGTATCCTGCCCTGGCGTATCCAGCGATCCACGGTGGTTACCGGAAGGCGGAGACACTGTGCAACTTCATTTATGGTAAGTTTCATACGGTTGTCAGATTAAAAAACTATTTTCTTTTATTATTACAAAAACATATATATTAACTTCTATAGGTTCCCAAATCAAGAAGTTTTATCAACCGGTGTTTGTTGCGGTTTTTCCGGTTCGGCGCTTGACCGTTCTATTATGGTAATGTCCCTTTTTGGATAGGGGATCTCAATCCCGTTTTTATCAAACGCCGCTTTAACCTTGTCGGTAATATAGGAAATGGTATCCATCCGTTTTCGCGCATTATCAATCCACACCCGCAACTGAAGATCAACCGACGAATCTCCAAAGTTTCTCACAACCACTTTTGGCGGCGGTTCCTTGGAAATCCAGGCCGCTTCTCCAGCGACATCCTTGATCAAATCTTTTGCTTTTTCAATATCCGCGTCATAGGCGACCCCCACATTGATTCGGACTCTGATCTTTGTTGAAATACTGGTGTAGTTGACGATATCCCGTTTCATGATTTCATTGTTGGGTATAATGATAATAATATGATCGGTGGTTTTGATCTTGGTGGCGCGCAAGCCGATATCGATAACATCTCCCCAGGTGGCGCTTCCGGCAGGAGCACTCCAAACTTCGATCCGGTCGCCGATTTCAAAGGGTCTGTCGATAATAAGCAATACCCCGGCGATGAGATTCGACAATGTGTCTTTAGCGGCAAAACCGATGGCAATGCCTGCCACGCCTGCACCCGCGATAAAGGGCATGACATTCATGCCCAGAACATCGAGGGCCAGAATTACAGCGGTTGCATAAATAATAGCGCCAGAAAATTTATTGAGAAGGTCGAAAATAACATCGTCGACTTTGGTTTTCGTTCTGTCTACTATGTTTTTTTCGATGTATTCCAGGACGATTAAAAGACCATCCTTAACCGGAGTTGCCAAAAGTAAAATCATCAGCGAATGAAAAATTTTTTCCAAAAGACCGATGTTAAAAAGTCTGATGAGATATGTACCGGTCGCGAGGATCACGCCATAAAACAGCGCCCTGCGTATGACCCTGAAAATCCTTGTGTTAATTTGAATATTATCGGTTTTTTGGATCTTTTTTTCAAAAACAGCAAGAATACGCAATAAAATTAACCAGACAATATAAGAGATTACGATGGCAAAGAGGGTCTTAAAAAGGAGATGAAGGGATACGGACCTGATACCGAGCGTCGATGAAATTTTATCAAGAAAAGCAAACAGATTCTCCATAACCACCTCAATATAAAATATTTTGTGATAGATCAATATGACACTTTTGATCGAACAGTCAAGCACCCTTTTTAATACCGTTCGAAGCAGTTCCCAAAAATAGGTTCCGATTTATCCGCCCCTGGCGATGCAAAGTGTAAATCCGCAGAAGGGGATAAAAGGATAAAATTTGGTTCTGTTTGCAGGGAAAAGTTGCAGAGAAATCAACCTTAAGGTGCTGTCAGACATTGAACCCCTTAAAAACGAGTCGTTAGATTGCGGCAATGTTTTTTAAGGGGTGTAAGATTTGAGCAGAGTGTTACATTACGGATGAAATTGAACCCGCTTTTATAAACTCACGATTCATACGGGCGATGTTGGAGATGGAGATTTCTTTTGGGCATTCTGCTTCACATTCTCTTTCGTTGCTACAGTTGCCGAAACAGAGTTCATCCATTTTCCGAACCATTGCCAGGGCCCGCCGGGCAGCTTCCGGTCTACCCTGGGGAAGAAGGGCAAGCTGGGAAATCTTTGCCCCTGTAAAAAGCATGGCCGAAGCATTGGGACATGAAGCAACGCAAGCACCGCACCCGATACAAGCAGCTGCATCCATTGCTTTTTCTGCAATTTCCTGGGGGATGGGTATTGCATTGGCATCCGGCGCACCTCCGACGTTTACAGAAATATACCCCCCTGCAATGATGATCTGATCGAAGGCGCTTCGATCCACAGCAATATCCTTTATGATGGGAAATGCCTTGGCACGCCAAGGTTCGATGACGATGGTATCACCGTCGGAAAAATACCGCATATGAAGCTGGCACAGTGTCGTTCCTTTTTCCGGACCGTGTGCACGGCCATTGACGACAGCGCCGCACATTCCGCAGATCCCTTCCCGACAGTCGTGATCAAATGCAACGGGATCTTTGCCGTCCAAGGTGAGTTGTTCGTTAACGACGTCGATCATTTCTAAAAATGACATGTCGGTTGAAATATTGGCGGCATGATAGGTTTCAAAGCCGCCTTTCACACTGGCGTTCTTTTGGCGCCAGATTTTCAGCGTTATGTTTATATTTTTTGTCATTTGTAACTCCTCTGTGTTAACTCAACATTTTCAAAAACAAGGGGTTCCTTGTGGAGTTTGGGCTCCGCGTCATCTCCTTTATATTTCCACGCAGCCACATGACAGAAATTCTCATCATCGCGCTTGGCCTCGTTTTCCTCAGTCTGGTATCCTTCATTAAAATGGCCGCCGCAGGATTCTTTGCGCTCAAAGGCATCGATTACCATCAGTTCTGCAAACTCCAGGAAATCGGCCACGCGGCCGGCACGCTCCAGGCTTTGGTTGAAATCTTTGTCAGAACCCGGGATCACGGAATTTTCCCAAAATTCTCCTCGAAGTTCCTGAATAAGCTTTCTGGCTTTCAAAAGGCCTTCATCGTTCCTGGACATGCCACAGTATTCCCAGAGAATGTGTCCCAGCTCGCGGTGAAAGTCATCCACCGTCCGTTTTCCGTTGATGGAAAGCAGCTTACTGGTCCGTTCAGTGACATATTGGGTCGCTTCTTTAAACGCCGGATGATCGGTGGTCACTTCCGTGTGGTCCATCCCGACAAGATATCCGCCAATGGTGTAGGGAATCACAAAATAACCGTCCGCCAGACCCTGCATCAAAGCACTGGCACCCAAACGATTGGCACCGTGGTCCGAAAAGTTGGCTTCACCCATAACAAAAAGCCCCGGCAGATTGCTCATGAGGTTGTAATCCACCCAAAGTCCACCCATGACATAATGAGATGCCGGGTAAATCATCATCGGCGCTTCATAGGGATTCGAAGCGGTGATTTTCTCATACATCTGAAAAAGGTTGCCGTATTTTTGGGCAATAACCTCTTTCCCGTCTCTTTTGATGGCATCCTTAAAATCAAGATACACCGCAAAGCCTGTCTCTCCGACGCCCTTTCCCATATCACACTGGGTCTTGGCATTTCGTGACGCCACATCCCTCGGAACCAGGTTGCCGAAACTCGGGTATTTGTTTTCAAGATAATAATCTCTTTCAGATTCGGGGATCTGGCTCGGCGGTCGTTTGTCTCCGGGAGTCTTGGGAACCCAGACGCGACCGTCATTTCTCAAACTTTCACTCATGAGCGTCAGTTTGGATTGGTAGGTTCCATGTACCGGAATGCACGTCGGGTGAATCTGCGTGTAACAAGGATTGGCGAAAAAAGCGCCTTTTTTATAGGCCCGATACGTTGCACTCACATTGGAGGCCATGGCATTGGTTGAAAGGTAAAAAACATTGGCGTATCCGCCGGTGCACATGACCACGGCATCGGCGGCATGGCTTTCGATTTCACCCGTAATCAGATTTCTGACAAGGATGCCCCTTGCCTGTCCTTTGATCACCACCAGATCGAGCATTTCTCGGCGAGGAAACAGGGTGACCTGACCGGCCGCCACTTGTCGCATCAATGAGCTGTATGCTCCTAATAGAAGCTGCTGCCCGGTCTGGCCTCTGGCATAAAACGTTCTGGAAACCTGAGCGCCTCCAAAGCTTCGATTGGCCAAAAGACCGCCATATTCCCGGGCAAAAGGTACCCCTTGGGCAACGCATTGGTCGATAATATTATTGCTGACTTGAGCCAGGCGATAAACATTGGCTTCTCTGGCCCTGAAATCGCCGCCCTTGATAGTGTCGTAAAAAAGGCGCCAGATACTGTCGCCGTCATTTTGATAGTTTTTGGCGGCGTTGATTCCGCCTTGGGCGGCAATGCTGTGGGCTCGCCGCGGGCTGTCCTGAACACAGAAATTTTTTACATAATAGCCGAGTTCGGCCAGTGATGCCGCTGCAGCCCCCCCGGCAAGACCTGTTCCCACCACAATGATATTGTATTTTCTCTTGTTGGCCGGATTGACGAGTTTCAGCTCAAAACGGTGTTTATCCCATTTTTCCGTAAGAGGCCCAGAGGGTATTTTTGCGTCAAGCTGCATGGTGATCTCCTTCATACTAATAGCGAAACATAAACCGGAATAAAACCAAACCCGATCCCCACGATCAGACTGAATACAAGACTCAGCCCCCTTAAAAAAGGGGTGTATTTCGGATGATTGGCGCCAAGGGTCTGAAATGCACTCCAAAATCCATGGCTGACATGAACCGCCGCGATGATCATGGCAAACGTATAAATCAATACATAGCTTGGCTGTGCAAACGCATTCGATACAATCTGAAAAATGGTGGTATGGGTTTTATCCACAAAATGAAAATTGAGCAGGTGATAAATAACAAACAGCAGCAGAAAAACGCCGGTGTACGGCATGGTCGCCGACCCCAGCGTTCGGCCGCCGGCTCGTTTGCTGACAGCATATCGTTCGGGTCTGGCTTTAAAATTCTGATAAAAAAGGAGTAAACCCGTAGAAATATGGATAACGGCAAAAATTAAAAGCCCCCATTCCGCCAAGGTAAGGAGGGGCCCTAAAGAATGGAGATGTTCTGCATAGGAATTAAAAGCATCTTTACCCATATAAAGGGTCAGGTTGCCGGCAAGATGCAGCACCAGAAAAACACAGAAAAAAAGGCCGGTGACAGCCATCATCATCTTTTTTCCTACAGAACTCCCGAAGGTATTGGTGAACCAATTCATTTTTTCCTCCGATATGTTGACCGTATTATGACATTAATAACGGCAGAACAAAACCGTGTAACTTCTTCTTTTAAGGCATTAAAAACAGTTAAATACTCGTTAAGATCAAACAAAAAAATTTATTCTTTTTCAGCTGGGCTGTCAACATAATTCTCAAGCCACCAAGCGTCCCATTCCGTTTTCATAATACTCTCTGCAAGGTTTTGACCCGTTTTGGTTTCCAAACGCTTCAAAGCATAAGGGAGCCACTTTTTGGGCGGTTCGTAGCCGATATCCGAAAGGGCTTTTAAATCAAGAATGAGTGCGAGTTGATCTGCATCATGAGCAAGCTTGGACTCCATGGACTCGCGGGCGTTAAATTCCGCCATAAGATCGGAAAGTTTCGTTCCAAAGGGTAGTTTTCGGGTTATTTCGTTCATGGCCTTATTTTCATCTGCAGTCACATATTTTTTCTGCACATAATTAAGATCGCCGGTTTTTGCCTCTGGAAGATCATGCACCAGACACATGGCGATCAGCCGGAGTGCATCGACATCCGGTTCCATTTGAGCCATGACAAATGCAATGAATGAAACGCTAAATGAATGCTCGGCCACCGATTCCTTGCCGGCACCCAAAAAATGGAAACCCGATCTGGGGATTTTTTTTAAGATGTTTGCTTCAAACAATAGATTTGCGATATGTTTCATAGAAACTCCCTTATCCGTTCAATGGATTGCTCATAAATTATAACGCCAGTTCCACACCACCGGCCCACGCCTGCACCGCACAATCAGATAATCTTTTGTATGTGTTCAGCGGGCAGTCATTACGCCTTTACCTTGGTGTCTCCGAAACTTTCAACTCATTGAAAATACAAAGCGATTCCGCCAATAACGTTACGGAGAAACAACTGCCCCCTAAATAGTTGCAATCTTTTTATGGGATGCGACGGTGAATCCATACCATCGACATCCAGCTTTTATGTGTATTTGCAGGATGTTCCAAAAGCAACATAAAAATGAACCGGCGCATGAAGGCCAAGCAAATTTCTTGACACAAAAATCAGGTTCAGATACTTAAAAAAATTAAGAAATAGGATTTTCGAACTTTGGGTGGAAAGATTTTTTTTAATACAACCGTATGAACAACGGAGTTTTTTATGAATTCTACAGATTTAGATATACTCAGCATGATCATGCATGCCGGTCCAATGGTTAAATTTGTACTGTTGCTTCTGCTATTTTTTTCAGTCACATCTTGGGCAATCATGATAATGAAATACCGCTATATCAAGACGGCATTCTCAGAGTCGGGTCAATTTATAGATTATTTCTGGACAAGCAGAAATCTCTCCAATGCTTTTGCAAAGGCCAAACAGCTACGCGGCAGTCCCGTTGCCAGGATTTTTCGCGTGGGATATATTGAACTGAATAAATTGAGCCGGGGCGGCAGTCCAAAAATATCGGAATCAAAACCTTCATCAGGTGCTGAAAACACATCCCTAAGCTCAAGATTCACCGGAATCGAAAACGTCAAACGTGCCTTGCGCCGGGCGATTAACAGCGAGACCACCCGCATGACTCGAATGGTCCCTTTCCTTGCAACAACCGGAAACACAACGCCATTCATCGGTTTGTTCGGTACCGTATGGGGCATCATGAGCTCTTTTCATGGTATCGGCCTGAAAGGTTCAGCGAGCCTTGCCGTCGTTGCTCCGGGGATTTCAGAAGCACTTGTCGCAACAGCGGCCGGGTTGGCGGCTGCAATTCCGGCAGTTATCGCCTTCAATCATTTTATGCAGAAAATAAGAATCCTCGATTCTGAACTGCAGAATTTTTCCGCCGATTTTTTGAATATTATCGAACGTGATATAATCACATAAGGGGGAAACATCCATGGCACTCGGAACGAACGGCGACCGCCTAATGTCTGATATCAATGTAACACCGTTTGTTGATGTTATGCTCGTTCTTTTGGTTATCTTTATGGTAACGGCGCCCATGATGATGCAGGGTGTAGATGTTGCGCTGCCTGAAACAACCTCACAGCCACTTGCCGCAAAAAAAGAGAATCTTATCATCACCATCAACAAAAAAAATGAAATATATATTAATAATTACCAGGTCACCATCGATTTTCTTCAGGAAAAACTCAAGAAAATTTTAGAAGGCAGATCGGATCGGGAAGTGTATCTTCGAGCAGACCGGGATATACCCTACGGGTTTGTGGTCCGTGTTATGTCTGAGATAAAAGCGGGAGGCGTCGAAAAACTGGGCATGGTAACGGAACCGATTCAGGACGATAAAAAAGGCAACAAACAACAAACAAAAAGCTGATGAATCAAAGGGCACATCCGCATAATTATTTAGACCGAGAAGGGGAAGGTGAACGCCGGACATTATTTTGGAATTTTACAGCTTCTCTCGTGTTTCATTTGATTGTTTTTGCGGTTCTGATCTTTGCACCCGGCTATGCGAAAGGAAGAAAGCCTTCCCTGTCTGTTATAAATGTCAGCATTGTAACACTGCCCTCTCAGGGAAAAATGTCCGTTCAGAAAAAAAAGAACGCTGTAGACGCCAAAAAACCGTCGGTAACGGAGAAAAAACCGCCAAAGATTTCCACTAAAACCACGCCTGAAACGGTTAAAAAGCCTTCTGAATCCATTTCTCTTAATCCCAAGAAAAAGGCTAAAACATCTCTTAAAAAGAAAACATTCAAAACTGAAAAGGTGGTTAAGAGCGCCATAGACCGAATTGAAAAAAAAGTTGACGAATCGAGACCCGACCAGATCAAACAGGCGATTGCCCGCCTTGAGAAGCAGGTGGAAAAGACCGGACCGATAGACCTTAAAAATCAACAGAATAGCAGGGGTTCGGGAATCCCGGGAGATGCCGGAGCCGGCAGTAAGAAAGTATTGGAGCTCATCGATATCTATCGAATCGAAATCGCATATAGGATTCAGAAAAATTGGGCATTTTCCGACCAATTGGCAGGGGGCCGCACCGATCTTGAAGCCTGGGTTGCGATTAAGGTTATGCGAAACGGGGAAATAAAGGATGTCTGGTTTGATAAAAGGTCGGGAAACAGCTATTTTGATGAAGCTGCAAAAAATGCGATTATAAAGTCGAATCCCCTTCCCCCGATCCCACAAGCCTACGTACGGCCCTATATTGAAGCCGGTTTTCACTTTACGCTTTCGGGAATAAGTAAATGAAACTCCCCGCCGCAAGCGGACGGGGTATTAAAAACTATAATAAAACAGATATTCGTTTCTGATGTAAGGAGTTTGATATTACTATGAGAAATTGCTGGATTAAACTTTTTGGGCTGATTGTAATAATCTCTTTTTGGGCGGTGCCGGGGGTGTCCCGGGCGGAATACGATTATGTTGACATTTCCCATCCTTTTTTAAGAAAAATTCCCATGGCGGTGCCATTGTTCAAGAAGGTTTCTTCGGGTCATGAAACCGACCAATTATCAGAATCAGCGTCTGATCTTCTCGCTGAAACATTGGAATTTACAGGATTTTTTAAACTTCTTGACCGCAAAGCCTTCCTGGTCAACCCACAGACGGATACCACTTTTGTCAGTGTCAATTTCCATGACTGGACCAGTATCGGTGCAGAGCTTCTGGTAACCGGCGGTGTTCTGGTCCAGGACAACCTTGTGGAAATAGAGCTCCGACTCTACGATACCTTCAAAGAGCAATTGTTGGTCGGAAAAAGATACAAGGGACAGGTTGCGGATATACGAAAGATAATACGCCGTTTTTGTAGCGAGGTGATATACACCCTGACCGGTGATCGGGGGATTTTTAACACTGAAATCGCATTGGTATCTACCGGTACGGGGAACAAGGAAATTTATATCTGTGAATTTGACGGATACAATCCCCGACAGCTTACGCACACCAAAAATATCACCCTCTCACCGGCCTGGTCATCGGATGGGGAATGGCTTGCCTATACCTCCTATGCAAAGGGCAAACCCGATCTTTACATTAAAAATTTGAGAGGAAATCGCGGTTATGTCGTGGCAAAAAAAGGTATTAATACGACGCCGGCATGGTTTCCCAACAAATTCGAACTGGCTGCGACCCTTTCATTTTCAGATGATCCGGAAATTTATCTATTGACCGGAACGGGGAAAATTATTAAAAGGTTAACCTATAATAAGGGGATTGATGTATCGCCCACCTGGTCTCCGGACGGCAAGTCTGTGGCGTTTGTTTCCAAAAGGTCTGGAACCCCACAAATTTATATCAAAGATTTAGATTCCGGCCAGGTAAAGAGATTGACGTTTCAGGGACGCTATAATACACAGCCCAGCTGGTCTCCCCGAGGAGATAAGATGGTATATTCAGGGATGGAAAATGGCCATAACAATATCTTCGTGGTCGGGATTGACGGTCAGGGCTTGATTCAATTAACACACAATGAAGGTGACAATGAGTCACCGTCCTGGTCTCCAGACGGGACTCTTATCGTTTTCTCTTCAACACGGGAAGGGCCTTCCAGGATCTATGTCATGACGAGCTATGGAACCGACCAGAGACGCCTACTTGTGTTGAAAGGCCGGCAGACAGAACCAAAATGGTCACCAAGAATGATCAATAAATAATTTAGCAATACCCTAAAAGGAGGAAAAAATGCAAAAAAAGTTGTGGATAATTTTGGCCATGGTCTTTGTAATCCCCGGTTTGCTGTTCACCGCTTCATGTGCAAAAAAGGCTGTCAAAGAGGACACCTCTTTATCCCAGCAGGCCCAAGATGAAGCTGCTGAAAAAGCAAGACAGGAAGAACTGGCCAGACAGCGGGCCATAGAAGAGGCGCGCCTCAAAGAAGAAGCGATACAAAAGGCGAAAGATAACTTTTTAAATGAAGATATCCACTTCGAATTTGACAGCGCCACTTTGACCCCGGACGCACAAGAAATATTAAAAACCAAAGCTGAATGGCTCCAAAACAATCCCAACGTCAAGTCTTCCGTCGAGGGACACTGCGACGAACGTGGCACCCTTGAGTACAACCTTGCTCTGGGTGAAAGACGCGCCTCAAATGCAAAGTCTTTTCTGGTAGACCTTGGCATTCCAGCATCGCGCTTAATCACCATAAGCTATGGTGAAGAACGTCCGGCAGACCCCGGCCAGAATGAAGCGGCCTGGGCCAAGAATCGAAGATGCCATTTTACCCTTAACTGATAGGATGCCCGAATAGCGTCAAAGTCGATTCGGCGCCGTCGGTTATTGGAACTGGCAATCATAAACGGCAAGCGACGGGCGGGCTGTCGCTTGCCAACGATCTCACATGGAATTGACGTTTTACGGATTAAATTCTAACCATGAAAAAAACGGTGTTAATTGCTTTGGCGTGGATGGTAGTATTATCCGGGTGCGCACTTCAGCAGGATGTAATTTCCCTGGACGACCGCCTGGCGCAAGCGGAACACCGCTATGCTGAGGCCGAGCAAAAGAACAAAGAACTTGAATCAAAGCTATCTGAATACGGCAAGGATGATAAAAATCTTAGAAGTAAAACCGCCAGTCAAAGTGCAACGATTGACAGCCTTAGAGAAGAGATCCGAATTTTAAGTGGGAGACTCGAAGAGACAGAATACTTCTTAAAACAGAAAATACAGGCCTTTGAAAAATCGTCAGCGGCCATTGATAAGACCACAAATTCAAATAAAGACCGTATCGCACGTGTGGAGCAGTATTTGAATTTTGAATCAACAGCGTCCGGTCAAAAAAGCCCGCCGGATTCAGGCAAGACATCCGAAAAGCAGGTCAAAACCCAACTTTCTGAGGAGGGGATATACCAGTCTGCCAAACAGGCGTATGATCAAGGTGACTTTGAAGCCGCCCGAGAAGGGTTTAAAAAATTAATAAAACAATATCCGAAGTCAAAAAATGCTGACAACGCCCAGTTTTGGATCGGTGAAATATACTATCATGAGAAATGGTATGAAAAAGCGATTTTGGAATACCAGAAGGTTATCGAAAAATATCCAAAAGGGAATAAGGTTCAGGCATCGCTCTTGAAGCAGGGATTTGCGTTTTTAAACCTGGGAGACAAGTCAAATGCGCGTCTGATCTTATCGGAACTTATAAAGAAATATCCGAAGTCGAATGAGGCAAAAATTGCCAAACGCAAATTAAAAGGACTTGCACCTTGATACCGGATACCGGACATCGGATGCTAAATTTTGATCCGGAAAAGCATTAGGTTTTACTACGCCATACAGAGAATGCCGAATCAAGAAAAGAGCGTGGCATGATAAAGATTATCGGTATCGATCCAGGCCTATCTGCAACGGGTGTTGGAATTGTCAAGGGAATGGGTCTCAAAATCGACGACTTCTCCTTCGGCAGTATTCATACTTCTAAAAACACGTCTTTACCCAACCGCCTTGATCAAATCTTTTCAAATCTTCTCGTTGTTTTGAAAGACGAAAAGCCGGACCTAATGGTCGTGGAAGACGTATTCTCTGTGAAAAAATTTCCAAAGGCCGGCATCACTTTGGGCAAAGTGTCCGGCGTTGTTCTCCTTGCCGGATGCCGGTTTGATGTACC
>Ga0209165_10000355_pt1 | contig 16597 bp, 14 predicted proteins | sample tdAd001_FD_187122 | JGI IMG/M metagenome (GOLD analysis project Ga0209165, IMG submission 187122) | Marine sediment microbial communities from the Atlantic coast under amendment with organic carbon and nitrate - tdAd00.1 (SPAdes)... | ecosystem: Environmental > Aquatic > Marine > Coastal >... | reverse complement strand
CCTAGGGTTTATTTGCCAACAACACGGCACGCCGTGGAGCCGGTAAACCCTCGATAGTCAGGCTCGAGTCCTCTGCATCGAGGCTCTGTTGAAGTGATTCAAATTGCATCCATTCGGTAACTCGCTGTTCGACAACTTCCGTTACTGCTTCCTCGACCAGCCGCACATTGATAAACCCGCAGCGCTGTAGCCACGTCACCAGTTCCGCCGAAGACGGAATAAACCAGACATTACGCATTCTCGCGTAGCGCTCCTGCGGCACCAGTACATTGCCAGCTTCACCCTCGATCACCAGCGTTTCGAGGCAAAGTTCACCGCCGCTAACGAGGAAACTTTTGAGCTGATACAGATGATCGAAGGGGCTCCTTCGATGATAGAGCACGCCCATCGAAAATACGCTGTCGAACCAGTTCAAGTCCAGCGGGATATCCTCTACTCCAATCGGCAACAACTGTATATCCGTACGCGGTAGATATTTTTGTAACGCCCGAAACTGCAGGTTAAACAACACCGAAGGCTCAATCCCGAGAACCAGCTCCGGCGATTGCGCCAGCATACGCCAGCAGTGATAGCCATTACCGCAGCCAATATCGAGGATTTTTCGATCTTTCAACGGTGCCAGGTGTGGCAGCACTCGATCCCATTTGAGATCAGAGCGCCATTCACAGTCGATGAAGATGTCGGCTATCTGGTAGGGGCCTTTACGCCAGGGCATTAATCCTCGCAAGGCCTGACGCAAGCCTGCAGGATTTGCGCAGTCTCCGCCTACCAATACGGCAGCGGTATCAAAAGATCCATACGCATTATGGATTTCAGGTAACGCATCGAGAGCAGCCGACCAACGTGCATAGTCGCCATGATGCACCAGCCAGTCCGGGCTTGCAGCTTCGAGTTGTTGTGCCCAGTGACTTTGGCCATGACTGCGGAAATAGTCAAACAAAGCTTTCCCGGTCACGCTTTTATCGCCAGGTAAGAAATGAAATTGAAGCTCCTGAAACACTGATAGATTTCGTCGAACCCGACTTCATCCAGGCGCAGGAGATGCTGCTGTTCACTGTCGGAAATCAACACGTTTTCGAGTGCATTGCGTTTCTGACTGATTTCAAGATCGCTATAGCCCATGGTTTTTTTAAAGCCCTGGTATAACTGCACCATGCGCTCGTTTTCAGTCGCATCATCGAACACCACTTTTTCCGACAACACCAATACGCCCCCGGGGTTGAGACCGTGGAAGATCTGACGCAATAAAGTCGGTCTTTCCTCGGGAGAGAGAAATTGCAGGGTCAGGTTCAGCACCACCATCGAGGCATTGCTGATTTCAGTTTGACGTATATCTTCACAACGCCATTCAATTTTTTGCGGAGAATGCGGCAGTTGCTCGCATTTGCTGATCATCGCAACCGAATTATCCACGGCGATAATTTCACAATCGCGGTCTTTCGCCCGATCAGCGATAACCAGGGTCGCCTCTCCGAGGGAACATCCCAGATCGAAGATGCGACTATCTGGCTGGATAAATATGTCAGCATACAAGCCAATCATATGTAGCAACAATGCATAACCGGGCACCGAGCGTGAAATCATGTCCTGGAAAACATTGGCCACAGTTTCGTTAAATTCAAAGGGTTTAACCTCACTTAAAGCCTTCGAAAAGACGCGATCCTTAACAGCCTTTTCACTCATAGCAACAATCCCCGGGCAACAATCCTTCCAGCTTTCCATCCAGGTAAATCTGCGCAACAGATGCCCGCTCCCATGGTGGTACCCGGTATTTTTGAAACATCCGTTTGAGCCGACGACGATCATCGTTTTGTTGCCCATGGTCGCGATACCTGAGGCTCAAAGCCTGATTTTTATCGCTGATTTCCAGTCTCCTGAAAATTTCGCAGCGTTGTGTTCGCAGGCCGAATTTTTCAATTTCAACCATCTTCTGTACACCAAAATCAAAACAGCCACTACACTCGTGCAGTTCGACATCAGGCACCAGGAAAAGACGCCGATCATAAAGTCTGACCGAGTAGTCGGGCATTGCAATTTCAGGTAGCGCATCCGCTTTGGCATGTAGCTGCTTCATTAATTCGTGCATGCGAGCATGTGGAATTACCGCAAACCCGGCGTCAGCAATCCAGTAACGCACCAGGTTTTTTCGCCGTGCCGGGGAAAGCGACAGGAGCTGTTCAACATCGAGGGTAGCGATACCTCTTGAAGCGAATGTTTTCGAACGCAAAAAATCCTCGGCCGCTACTTCGTCGAGTAAATCCTGAATCTCGGACTGTAGTTCGCTCGCGGTTGCTAACGCGGCCTGGAAATGTGGCCAGCGTGTTCTCATCAGAGGTAAAACCTGATTACGCAGATAATTGCGTTCAAACCGGCTGCTCTGGTTGCTGGGGTCATTAAACCAGACGAGTTCATGTTGACTGGCATAGGCTTCCAGCTGGCTACGGCTGAAATCCAGCAAAGGTCTGAGCAACAAGGCATCGCCCAGCATGCGTTGCCTGGCTATTCCGCGCAAACCGGCACTGCCTGAACCACGTAACGCATTTAACAGGAAAGTTTCGGCCTGATCATCGGCATGATGGGCAGTCAGGACACAATCACCAGCCCGGGTATGCTGTGCAAACAAGGCATAACGTTTATCTCTTGAGATGGCTTCGACATTGCTTTCGAGCTGGTCCAGCCGCAGATGATCGGTCCTGATTTCGAGGCCCAGGCTACCCGCCTGCTCAATACAGAACTGTTCCATGCTATCAGCAACATCGAGCAGGCCGTGATTGAAATGCCATGGAATAATTTCGAATTCGCGTGACTCGGCGACCAACAAGTGCAGTAATACGCTTGAATCAAGACCGCCGCTAAAGGCTACGAATACCCTTTGAGTGTCATCGGGAATCAGCTCCAGACATAATTGCATGTGACTGGCCGGTGTTTAATATGGATACCCTGTCAACCTTCCCGATACTGACCAAAAGACATTAGCTTCTGGTAGCGTTGTTCGAGCAACTTGTCGATAGCAATAGGCTCGAGAGCGTCAAGGGTCTGGATCAGGCTTTCTTTCAAAGAACTGGCGATCTCATCATAGTCTCGATGGGCTCCCCCGAGGGGTTCCGGGATAACATTGTCTATCAGGTTCAACGAGAACAGCCGTTGGGCGGTGATACCCATGGCCTCGGCAGCCAGGGAAGCCTTGTCGGCACTTTTCCACAAAATCGAGGCGCAACCTTCAGGTGAGATAACCGAATAGGTTGAATATTGCAGCATATTGATTCTATCCCCGATACAAATTGCCAGCGCACCACCAGATCCGCCCTCGCCTATTACGGTGCAGACCACTGGTGTTTTTAATTCAGCAAGCACGAATAAATTCCTCGCAATCGCTTCACTCTGCCCTCTTTCTTCAGCGCCAATGCCTGGATACGCACCCGGTGTATCGACCAGGGTTAGCAGAGGCATCTTGAACTTTTCAGCCATTTTCATCAGCCGCAAGGCCTTACGATAGCCTTCGGGGCGAGGCATGCCGAAATTACGCTTTACCTTTTCCCGCGTATCACGACCTTTTTGTTGCCCGATAACCATGACAGGTTTACCTTCCAGACGCCCGACACCACCGACAATCGAGTTATCGTCGGCGTAAGCGCGGTCACCGTGGAGGTATTCGAAGTCGGTGAAAATGCGCTCTATATAGTCGTGTGAATAAGGGCGATTGGGGTGACGTGACAGCTGTGAAATCTGCCAGGCAGTAAGCTTGCCAAAAATCGAGTTGGTGAGAGATTCAGTCTTGCGTTCCAGGGTTTGAATTTCCTGGCTAATGTTTATATCGGAATCATCGGTGACATAACGCAATTCTGAAATCTTGGCCTGGAGCTCAGCAATCGGTTGTTCGAAATCTAGGAAATTGGGATCCATTTAGGGCCATCGGAGTTGTAAAACTTGATGCTAGTTTAACGATTCGGCAAATAGCTGTCATCCACGCATCTTCGAATCAGTTACGAAATTGAAGCGGTAATCATCTCCAGCGCCTGCGCCGGGTCCTTATGTTGGGTGATGGGTCTACCGATAACCAGGTAACTGGCGCCATCGGCCAGCGCCCGTTGTGGCGTGACAATGCGTTGCTGGTCATCGTTCGAAGCCCAGTCCGGCCGAATTCCCGGTGTAACCAGTAGTGCGGAGTCACCAATGCTTGTTCTTAATGCAGGTACTTCCTGCGCCGAACACACCACCCCGTCGAGGCCGCTGGAAATTGCATTTCGCGCCAGGTGATCGACAAATTGTGGCAATGGCTTTGTTATTCCCAGGTCCTGTAAATCGCTTGCCGACATACTGGTCAACACGGTTACCGCGATAAGGAACGGGCGCTGGGCTACGATTTCAATACCTTCACGTGCAGCCTGCATCATTGCTGCCCCGCCCAGCGCATGTACGTTTAACATCCATATCCCGAGTTTTGCGGCGGCACTGCAGGCTTGCCTGACAGTATTCGGAATGTCGTGAAATTTCAAATCGAGAAAGATATCGTAACCGTTACCCACCAGTTCTTCGATCAGTGCCGGACCCGCGCTGGTGAATAGCTCCTTGCCAACCTTCAGGCGGCATTGGTGCGGCGCAATCTTACGCGCAAACTCGAGCGCTTGAGCCTGATTGGAAAAATCGAGCGCGACTATAACTTTGGGGTCTTTCATGCTTTTGCCGGTTTCATCGAAGCCCAGTTTCGACAGCTTGGACACAGCCACTGAATAGTATGACTTTCATAACCGCAACGCGAACATACATATTCTGTTTTATTATCCCGCAAGGTCTTCAGAAACGTCGACAGGGCTTCCCAGGTTTCACCCAGTTGATCAGGATTTGACTTCAGGAAGCGCAGCGCAAATTCAAACGCCTCGAAAGAAGGTGATTTGTTCAGAATATCGGATAAAAACTGGCGTGCCTTGTCGATTTCATCATCGTGGGCGTAATGTTCGAGCAGAGCTATCGCCAGTCGGGCAGAAGGATGTTGCTGGTACTGCTTTTGCAGGAATTCCTGGTATACCCGACTCTCGTTGCTATGATAAATTTGTCGAGCCGGCTCGATATAAAGGGCCATATACTCGGGGCTCTGGCGGATCAGGCGCAGAAATATTCCCTTGGCCGTCGCCGTGTTACCGGTTTGCAATTGCAGGTGAATCAATATCAACGCAGCGCGAACACTACCGGCATCGACCTCGAGCGCTCGATCCAGACTCTTGCGCGCGAGACGATTGTTACCACTATCGATTGCATTGCTGGCAATTTCGCATAAACACTGACTATACGCGACACCGGCTTCGGGTTCCCCCATTTTATAAAGCACCTGTGCGCACTCTTCGGCATCTTCCCAGGACTTTTCGGTGATATATAATTCCAGCAATCGACGATACGCCTGTTGGCGATCGGCATCGAGTTCAATCATTTCCCGGTAGAGTTTTTCTGCGCGATCCAGCAGTCCGGCCTTGAGATAGTCGCTTGCCAGTTCGGCGATCGCCATGTGGCGTTGCCGACGTGTGAGATTTGGACGTGCCAGCAAATTCTGATGAATTTTTATGGCGCGGTCCACTTCTCCCTTCGAACGAAACAGGTTGGCAAGGGCAATATGAATTTCGATAGTATCCTTGTTGACCTCGATCAGGTCGGTAAAGGTTTTTATCGCATTGTCAGAGTCGTCGGTGAGGAGGTAATTCAACCCCTTGACGTACTTTTCAGAGAAGACATCAGCCTGGCGTGCGTTGTTTTTATGAAATGGCTGCCATCGGCCAAGCAACCAGCCGATGAAAATTGCTGCCAGGATTAGCAGAAATAGCCAGATATCCATAGTTTGTTATCCAGCCCGTGCTGGAGCAAGAAAGTAGACCTATTTCTGATTATTTGCGCGATCACGCAACTCTTTACCAGGTTTGAAATGCGGTACGTACTTACCTGGTAAATCCACTTTTTCACCAGATTTTGGGTTGCGGCCGGTTCTCGGGGGACGGTAATGAAGACTGAAGCTGCCAAAACCCCTGATTTCTATGCGCTCACCGTTAGACAGGGCGCTACTCATCATTTCGATCAGACTTTTTACCGCCAACTCTACATCTTTATAAGCCAGATGCCCCTGGTTCTTCGAGAGGTTGTCGATCAGGTCCGATTTGGTCATCGAGGGTACAAATTCTGCTTCATTCATCACATGGTCCGATAATCTGATTGGGTGGCGGGTTTATCCCCGCCACCCGATTGTGGATCAGGAATCCATTTTTTCCTTGAGCAGATCACCAAAGCTGGTAGTTGCGGTCTGGGTATCGCTACTGGCTGTGTAATCCTTAAGTGCTTCTTGCTCTTCATCGCTGTCCTTAGCCTTGATCGAAAGGTAGATACTACGCCCCTTGCGATCCATACCGGTAATCTTGGCTTCGATCTGTTCTCCTTCATGGGTGAACTGACGTGCATCTTCAATTCTATCTGTCGCCATTTCGGAAGCTCGCAACAGGCCTTCAATACCATCGCCGAGATCTATGACTGCTGCCTTGGCATCAACCGAGATTACGGTTCCGGATACTATACTACCTTTTGGCTTGTCCGAGATAAAACTTGCAAACGGATCTTTATCGATCTGCTTGATACCCAGCGAGATACGCTCACGCTCCGGATCGATTGACAATACCATGGCTTCGACTTCCTGTCCCTTCTGGTATTCACGCACCGCTTCCTCACCCGGTTTGTTCCAGGATAGATCGGTAAGATGAATCAAGCCGTCGATATTTCCGTCCAGACCGATAAAGATACCAAAATCAGTAATCGACTTGATTTTGCCGCCAATGATATCGCCCTTGTTGTTGGTAGTACCGAATTCATCCCAGGGATTAGCCTTGCATTGCTTCATACCCAGTGAAATGCGGCGACGCTCTTCGTCAATCTCGAGGATAACCACTTCGACTTCGTCACCCAGGGTAACAACCTTGTTGGGATTGACGTTCTTGTTGGTCCAGTCCATTTCCGAAACGTGAACCAGTCCTTCGACACCATCTTCAATTTCTACGAAACAACCGTAATCAGTGATATTGCTAACCTGTCCGAACAGGCGTTGGCCTTCCGGATAACGACGCATGATATTCTCCCAGGGGTCGTCACCCATTTGCTTCAAGCCCAAGGAGACGCGGTTCTTGTCACGATCGAACTTGAGTACCACAACGTCGATTTCCTGGCCAATTTCAACAACTTCAGACGGATGCTTGACCCGCTTCCAGGCCATATCGGTGATGTGCAACAGACCATCGATACCACCGAGGTCGAGGAAAGCGCCGTAATCGGTAAGGTTTTTTACAATACCGCGTACGCGTTCGCCCTCTTTCAATGTTTCGAGTAACTTCTCACGTTCTTCGCTGAATTCTCTTTCAACTACTGCGCGACGCGATACAACCACGTTATTGCGCTTTTGATCGAGCTTGATAATTTTGAATTCGAGTTCCTTTTCTTCAAGGTAGGCGGTGTCACGTACTGGACGTACATCGACCAGCGAACCTGGCAGGAAGGCGCGTATTTCGCCGATATCAACGGTGAAGCCACCCTTGACCTTGCCGGTAAAACGACCGGTAACGATTTCGTCAGCCTGTTGAGCTTCCTCGAGCCGAGTCCAGGCACGAGCGCGCTTGGCTTTTTCACGCGATAGGCGTGATTCGCCATAACCGTCTTCGAACGAATCAAGCGCCACTTCGACGGTATCACCGATCTTGACGTCGAGTTCGCCCTGCTCATCATAAAACTGTTCTACCGGGATAACGCCCTCAGACTTGAGGCCTGCGTTGACGATGACAACATCGCGGTTGATATCGACAACTTCGCCGGTGATGATTTCACCGACACGCATATTCATTTGGGTAATGCTTTGCTCAAACATTTCTGCAAAGTTTTCAGACATGGAAGATTCCTAAATAAAGAGTATTTCAATAGCTAATCCAAACTCGATTAACTATTTAGTTAAGTTAAAAAACCCTGCAGACAATGTATCTACAAGGACCTTTGCCCGATCTATGTGCCGCTATCTCTGATATGGCTCATTACGAGTTCGGTAACCTGTGACAGGTCAAGTAAACTCGAATCTACGATCAATGCGTCTTCTGCGGGCTTGAGTGGCGAGGCGCTGCGACTCTGGTCGCGCTCGTCTCTTTCGGCTATTTCCGCTTGAAGGTGGGCGATACTAGCGGATAACCCCATATTTATCAACTGCTTATATCGTCTTTGCGCGCGAATTTCGATACTTGCATATAAATAGAACTTAAAGCGGGCCTGCGGGAACACTACCGTGCCCATATCCCGCCCATCGGCGACTAGTCCCGGAGCCTTGAAAAAAGACCGCTGTAAGCCCAGCAAACGTTGTCGCACCGCGCTGTGCCGCGCTACTTTCGAAGCGGCGTCACCAGTTGTTTCCTGGCGTAATTCGGTCGATACATCCTCATCGTCAAGAAACGGAATGGATAATTCGTCACCCGCGGCGAAGCGTATGTTGAAGTCATCCAGTACGGCGACCACATCACTTTCGAGTTCCAGATCAACGCCGAGCTGAAGTGCTTTTAACGCGAGCAGGCGGTAAATGGCGCCGCTATCGAGCAGATGAAAATCGAGCGTATGAGCGATATTGAGCGCGAGCGAACCCTTGCCCGAACCGCTCGGACCATCGATGGTGACAACAAAAGCATCCTTACCCTGCATCGACTGTAATCCTGATTCCTATTTGATGTGCAAGTTCTACAAATCCCGGGAAAGAGGTGTTTACGTTGGTGCACTCATTGATGCGAATGTCCCGGCTTGCGCACAAGGAGGCTACGCTGAAGGCCATCGCGATTCGATGATCCCCATGGGATTCAACGACCCCTCCACCCGGCTTTCCTCCCTGAATGACGATCCCGTCGGCCTGTGATTGCGCATTAATCCCCAACACAGTGAGGCCATCCGCCATTACCTGGATACGGTCACTTTCCTTGACGCGCAATTCCTCCGCGCCGCTTAAACGGGTGGTTCCATCAGCACAGGCGGCGGCAACGAACAACACCGGAAATTCATCGATGGCCAGTGGCACCAGCTGCGCAGGAATATCTATGCCTGATAAGCAGGCACTGCGTACCGTGATATCAGCTACCGGTTCGCCGCCAATATCGCATTGATTAGACAATTCGATATTGGCGCCCATTAGTTTAAGAATATCAATTACCCCGGTGCGGGTTGGATTAACACCAACGTGCCGCAACGTAATTTCGCTATCTACTGCGATCGATGCCGCCACCATCAGAAACGCGGCTGAAGAAATATCGGCAGGCACTTCGATATCACGTGCTACCAAAGCCTGGTTACCCCGAATACTGATCTCGGCGCCATTACTCAATACCTCGCAGCCGAATCCGCGCAACATGCGTTCGCTATGATCACGCGTCGGCGCGGGTTCACGTACAACGGTTTCACCACTGGCATAGAGGCCGGCGAGAAGCAGGCAGGATTTAACCTGCGCCGAGGCCACCGGCATATCGTATTCGATCGCGTTCAATCCGCGATTGCCTGTTATTGCCAGCGGTGCGCGGCCACCAGGTTCGCTGTCAATGCTTGCGCCCATCGCCTGCAAAGGTTCAATGACACGTTGCATGGGTCGTGACGAAAGCGAACTATCGCCGATCATTCGTGAATCGAACGCCTGTCCGGCCAGCAGCCCAAGTAGCAAGCGCATCGCGGTACCAGAGTTTCCCATATCGAGATCGGAGCAGGGTTTAGCCAGACCATGCAAACCAACGCCACAAACCTTAACCTGGGCCTGGTCACGCTCGATCGGGACCCCCATCTGCTGAAACGCCCTGATGGTATTGAGACTGTCTTCACCGGTCAAAAAACCGGATATATGGCTGCTCCCTTCAGCAATAGAAGACAGGATTATCGAGCGATGTGAAATCGATTTGTCGCCGGGTACTCGGATGCTGCCACTGACCCTGCCCCCGGGGCTGCATATGAATTGCGTCATCAGCAGTTTCCTACCAGCGAATCACGTTCCGACTTGGCTCTGCCGAATAACTTGAGCAGTTCATCGGCATCGCCTGCGATAATGGCCGATTTGACGCTGTCGAGTTCCTGCTGGTACTGCTCGATCAGGCTTACCAGCGACTCGCCATTGGAAATACAGACATCGCTCCACATAACCGGATCACTAGAAGCAATACGGGTGAAATCGCGAAAGCCGCCGGCAGCATAACGAAAAATTTCCTCGTGATCGTTCAGGTTTGACAGGTAGTGTACTAATGCAAAGGCAAGCATATGCGGTAAATGCGAAGTTGCCGCGAGAACCTTGTCATGATGTCCCACTTCCAGGTATTCGATAATGGCGCCACAATGACGCCACATTTCGTCGATTACTGAGATAGCATCCTGATCAGTTTGCTCCACCGGCGTAATGATAACGCGACGATTTTGATACAACGTTGCAAAACCGGCTTCGACACCACTTTTCTCGGTGCCTGCAATCGGATGGCCAGGCACAAAACGGGGAAATACTGATCCCAGTTCATCGCGTGCCGCGGTAACCACCGAGCCTTTGGCACTGCCAACGTCGGTGATAATGGCGCCTTTTTTAATGACCTGTTTTAACTCGGAAAATACCGCTCGCATCGCCCCTAATGGGACTGCGACGACGATGACATCGGCATCGCTAACACAGGCCTCGATAGTATCTGTAAATTCATCAAGAACACCGAGTTCGACACCACGGGCAAGATTTTTCTGATTACGTCCAAAGCCGATTACCTGCCGCACTACACCAGCTTCTTTAAGTGCCAACGACAGTGAACTACCGATTAGCCCAACCCCGATTATTGCGAGCCTGTCGATCATAAAATGTCTTCCAGGGCAGCGAACATCTGTTCAAGCTGAGGTTTACTGCCGACACTGATACGCAGAAAATCCGGCAGATTATAATTCCCCACAGGCCTGACAATTACCCCGCGCTCGAGTAACTGCTGGTAAACCCGGGCACTGTTGTCGCCGAAGCGCACAGTCAAAAAATTTCCCGCCGATGGAATATAATCGATGCCGCGTTTATCAAACCAGGCCTGCATCAACTGCAAACCCTGCTGATTGGAGCGTCGGCTTTGCTCGACAAAGGCTTCATCATCGAGCGCAACCCGCGCTGCTGCCAATGCCAGGGTATTACCGTTAAACGGTTGCCTGACGCGATTGAGCAAATCACAAACTTCAGGACTCGATACCGAGTAACCGATACGCAACCCGGCAATGCCGTAAATCTTGGAGAATGTCCGGGTCACAATTAAATTTTGATACTGATCCAGCCACTGCAGTGAATCCGGATATCTTTCGAGTTCAACATATTCGAAATAGGCTTCATCGATTACGATGGCGATATGCGTTGGAACCTGTTCGATGAAGCGCTTCAGTTCATCGTTTTCCAGCCAGGTGCCGGTTGGATTATTCGGATTGGCGATGAAGATAACCCGTGTGTTTTCACTGATTAATGCCAGCATCGCATCCAGGTCGTGGCCATAGGGTTGTGTGGCGCTCGGCCCCATGGCATCGGCGACCTGCGCCTGCGCCCCGCAGGCCTGGGTAACCATGGCATACACCATGAAAGCATATTGCGAATATATCGCCGCGGTATCGCGATCGAGGAAACTGCGGGCTACCAGGTCGAGAACGTCGTTAGAGCCATTACCGATAGTGATCTGGTTTTGCCCTACACCGAGCTTTTGTGCCAGTCGCTGTTTTAGATAGTAAGCGTTTGCATCCGGGTAAAGTTCAATATGCTCACCCGCGCGCGTCAGCACTTCAGCTACCAGTGGAGAATACCCTAGCGGATTTTCGTTCGAGGCAAGCTTGATCGCGTTACTAATACCGTGCTCACGCTCGAGCTCCTCGACGGGTTTCCCGGGGGAATAAGGTTGCAATTGCCTGATTTGCAGCAGCGCGGAATCGATAACAGACATCAGAGAGAGGCTTTTGGATACGAACCCAGTATTTTAAACAAGGCGGCCTGCTGTTTCAGCTCATTAAAAGCATCGATGACATTCTTATCTTGCTGATGACCATCAACATCGATAAAAAACACGTAAGCCCACTTGTGCCCCTGTGCCGGACGAGACTCAATTTTGTTCATACTGATGCCGTGATCGGCTAGCGGTTGCAATAACCCGAGTAACGCTCCCGGAATATTTTTCGTGGAAATCAATAGCGATGTCTTGTCATTACCGCTGGGGCCAACTTCCTGGCGTCCGATGATAACGAAACGGGTGGTGTTGTCGGAGAGGTCTTCAATATTCTCGTAACAAATCTTCAAACCGAATATTTCTACCGCCGGCAACCCGCAAATCGCAGCAGCGTCGTCTTCTATGCTGGCCAGTCTTGCCGCCTCCGCGTTACTGCTAACCGGAATGCGCTCTATACCGGGGAAATTTTGATCGAGCCAGCGGCGACATTGCGCGAAAGATTGCTGGTGTGAATAGATATGCCTGAGAGCTGTTACCTTCTGCGACTGGTTCGCCAGATGATGGTGCACGCGAATCTCGACTTCACCGCAAACTTTAAGGCTGGAATCAATAAACATATCCAGCGTATGGCTGATCACGCCCTCGGTGGAGTTTTCGACCGGCACCAGTCCATAGTCGGCATGGCCGGATTCAACCGAACTGAAAACATCCGGAATGCTGCTCATCGGAATCGTCGATACCGAATGGCCAAAATGCTTGAGCGCTGCACTCTGAGTAAAGGTGCCTTCCGGGCCAAGATAGGCAATTTTCAGCGGTTGTTCAAGTGCCAGGCAGGCTGACATTACTTCGCGAATCAGGCGACCAACCTCATCATCGCTAAGCGGTCCCGCATTTAAAGATTTAAGTCGTTTTATGACCTGCGCTTCGCGATCGGGGCGAAAGAAATCCACACTCTCGCCACTTGCTTCACTGCGCTCACGCTTGACCGCGGCAACGTCGACCGCGCAACCGGCACGCTGATTGAATAATTCCAGTAGTTGCTTGTCGATTGCGTCGATGCGATCGCGTAGTTTTTCCAATGCATCGTCATTCATGGATGCATCTTAGCCATTATTTTCTGGACCATTATTTTCTGGACCATCATTTTCTGGGCCATCATATACAGGACCATCGTTTTCAGCGCCGTTGCTGTCAGGATTATCATCGACACTCGCGGCGACGGGTTCAATCTGCACCAGTTGTTCATCTTCACCCAGTCGGATGAGTGTAACACCCTGGGTATTACGTCCCAGTATGGAAATATCGTCTGCCGGGGTGCGCACCAGCGTACCACTGTTACTGATCAGCATAACCTCATCGTCTCCGGTGATTTTGATCGCGCCTACAACGCGCCCATTACGGGGTGAAGTCTGAATCGATATGACACCTTGCCCGCCGCGGCCCTGAACCGAAAAATCAGCAACCCGGGTGCGCTTGCCATACCCGTTTTCAGTGGCAAACAGGATTTGTCCTTCGTCGGATTCGGTAGCGATCAATGAGATAACTTCATCCGAGGATTTAATTTTAATGCCGCGGACGCCGGCCGCGGTTCGGCCCATGGCACGAACATTAGTCTCGGCAACTCGAATGCCCTTGCCGGCACTGGTAAACATCAGCAGATCAGACTTGCCATTGGTCAGTTGTACCCCGATCAGGCTGTCTTCATCGCGTAAATCAAGCGCAATAATACCATTTGCCCGCGGGCGCGAAAAATTTGAAAGTGAGGTTCGTTTAACCTTGCCACTGGCGGTTGCAAAGAAAATAAACTGGTCCTCGGGATATTCCCGTACCGGCAGAATCGCGGTAATGCGTTCGTTTTCTTCCAACGGCAACAAATTTATCATCGGCCGTCCACGTGCGGTGCGACTGCCAATCGGCAGCTGGTACACCTTCTGCCAGTAAACCTTGCCGCGAGTCGAAAAGCACAGCAGTGTGTCATGTGTCGAGGCGACAAACATTTGCTCGACGAAATCTTCATCTTTTACCCGGGTAGCGGCTTTGCCCCTGCCACCACGGCGTTGTGCCGAATAGGTTTCAAGCGGCTGTGCCTTGGCGTAACCCAGATGAGAAATCGTAACCACCACGTCCTCTTCGCTGATCAGGTCTTCCACCGTCAGGTCGGAATGATCGATGATTATTTCGGTTCGCCGCGGCTCTGAAAATTCTTCTTTGATAGCTTCGAGTTCCTGCCTGATCTCCTGCTTCAAGCGCTCATCGCGTTTCAGGATATCGAGCAAATCTTCGATTTTTTCGAGAATCTCTCGATACTCGGAGATAATTTTGTCCTGTTCGAGGCCGGTCAGTTTGTGCAGCCGCAAGTCCAGAATGGCCTGTGCCTGTTTTTCAGTGAGACGGTATTGATCGCCAACCAGACCGCAGTGTTCGTCCAGACCTTCCGGTTTGGAAGACTCGGCACCGGCGCGTTGTAGCATGTCCATAACCACACCCGGAGCCCATGCCTTTTCGAGCAGGGCCGCCCTGGCAACCGCCGGGCTAGCGGATTGTTTGATCATGGCGATGATTTCATCGATGTTGGACAGGGCTACGGCGAGGCCCTCGAGTAGATGAGCACGGTCGCGCGCCTTGCGCAGATCAAAAATCGTACGCCGGGTAACCACTTCGCGCCGATGCACGATGAAGGCGGCGAGAATTTCCTTCAGGTTGAGGAGTCGCGGCTGACCGTCGACCAGCGCCACCATGTTGATACCAAACACGTTTTGCATCTGGGTTTGCTTGTAGAGGTTATTCAACACCACATCGGCCAGCTCACCACGACGCAGTTCGATTACCATGCGCATCCCGTCCTTGTCGGATTCGTCGCGCAAACCGGTAATGCCCTCGAGACGTTTTTCCTTGACCAGTTCAGCGATTTTTTCCAGTAAGCGGGCCTTGTTCACCTGGTAAGGCAGTTCGCTAACGATGATGCTTTGCTTGCCCGACTTGTCTTCTTCGTAATGGGTCTTCGCACGCAGGTAAATCTTGCCTTTGCCACCGCGGTAAGCTTCGCGAATCCCCCTGGCGCCGTTGATGAATCCCGCGGTTGGGAAATCCGGTCCCGGGATGCACTGCATCAAGCGCTCGATGTCGGCTTCGGGTTCGTCGATCAGCAGAATGCAGGCGTCGACGACTTCGGCCAGGTTATGCGGCGGGATATTGGTCGCCATGCCTACAGCGATACCCGAGGATCCATTGATCAACAGGTTGGGCACCCTGGTTGGCAATACCACGGGCTCGTGTTCAGATTCATCGTAATTGGGCAGGAAGTCGACGGTTTCTTTTTCCAGGTCGGCGAGCAGTTCGTGCGCAATTTTTGACATGCGAACTTCGGTGTAACGCATCGCCGCCGGCGAATCCCCATCGACCGAACCGAAGTTGCCCTGTCCATCGACCAGCATGTGACGCATGGCAAAGGGTTGCGCCATGCGTACTATGGTATCGTAGACCGCGGTATCGCCATGCGGGTGGTATTTACCGATGACGTCGCCGACTACCCTGGCAGATTTTTTATACGGCTTGTTATAATCGTTGCCGAGCACATTCATCGCGTAGAGGACACGACGATGGACCGGTTTTAGACCATCACGCACATCGGGTAAGGCGCGACCGACGATGACGCTCATGGCGTATTCGAGATACGACTGACGCATCTCGTCTTCTAAATTGACAGGAAATATTTCTTTGGCGATATCAGCCATAAAACTCAATACTCAATGCTTGGGAATGACGCAGGAATGTTTAATTTTGAATCTGCGGGATTTTACCATAAACCCAAGGGTCAACACTACTGATAAGAACGTCCCGCCAGCGTTAAAATAAGCGGATTTGAGGGTTTTCGAACAATCGGTAGACGAAACTGCGTGAACTGACGTCGGGAACCTCATTATTCGTTTTCAGTAGATGCTAAATCTTGTAAGGTTCGGCTATGCGGCACCACTATCAAATTCTCCAGCCGGACTGGGTTGTAACCGTAAACGCGGACTTCGAAGTATTGCAGGATTTTGCCGTGCTGGTCGAAGACAATCTTATCCACAGCCTGGTTGCCTGTGATGAAATTGCTGAACTCGACTGTTATGCGCAAGCCGAAATCATCGACTTACCAAACTGTGCGCTGCTGCCGGGCCTGGTAAACAGTCATACCCACGCCTCGATGAGCCTGTTTCGCGGAATTGCCGATGATCTGCCACTGATGAAATGGTTGACCGGACACATCTGGCCAGCCGAGTCACGCTGGGTCGACGCGGAATTCAGCGTCGATGGATTCAAACTCGCGGCAGCCGAGATGATTCGCTCCGGCACCACTTGCCTGAATGATATGTACTATTTTCCCGATGAAGCCGCGCGCTGCGCGCAGCAGATTGGAATGCGCAGTGTAATCGGCCTGATCGTGCTTGATTTCCCCAGCGTATGGGCACAAAACGCCGATGAATATTTACACAAGGCACTCGCGGTACACGACGAAATCAGGGAGTTTCCCCTGGTTAGCAGCGCCTTCGCGCCACACGCACCCTATACGGTATCGGACGAACCGCTCCGACAAATAGCCATGTACAGTAACGAACTTGATCTCCCGGTACACATGCATGTCCACGAAACCGCTG
>Ga0209165_10000347_pt1 | contig 16828 bp, 18 predicted proteins | sample tdAd001_FD_187122 | JGI IMG/M metagenome (GOLD analysis project Ga0209165, IMG submission 187122) | Marine sediment microbial communities from the Atlantic coast under amendment with organic carbon and nitrate - tdAd00.1 (SPAdes)... | ecosystem: Environmental > Aquatic > Marine > Coastal >... | reverse complement strand
CCAAGGAATCAAGATGCTGCACAAAACGATCGGTGGCATAAAAGATAGTATCATCGCTTTCATCTGAGCGGGAGAAAGCATCTTCACTGAAAAGGGGATTGTCGGCAAGCACTTTCTCGGTCAGACTATCACTCATTGTCTTCAGAGCATGTGGCTCTTCCATACTAAACCTCCTCGAGCGTTTTTAGCGCTTTGTCCACTGTATCTTTAGGACTGACCTTATCAGAAAAACTAATCAGAGTACTTTTTTTGTCAATATGCTGTCTAAGAATGCTTGGTGACGATACCCAGGCAGCCATCCACGGTAAGCTCATCGCCAGTGCGAACTAGGGTGGCGGCGTTGGGAATGCCGGTAACACAGGGGGAGGCGGTATTCCCTGGCGATAATAGCACCGTATATGAGCATGGGTTATCATCGTCTGCCAGGAGTCCACGTGAAAGTCTCCCTCCTGGCAATAGTCCTTTGTTTGTGAATTGAAGTAACCAGTTTTTTTTCATGGAGCCTAATAACACCTACTAGAGCGCTGTGGACAACTTAGGCTCCCTGCCTTTACATCTGAAACACGGGATACTGTTGGTGCAAGGTGAGGAGATAGATGAGGATAAATTTACCTATCAAATTGACAACTGCAGAGAAGCGACTTAATTTTCAGCCAACAAGAATTATTGCCAGGCTATATAGAAGTTGTCCCTAGGGACTCCACTAAATCAATTATCAAGAAACACAGGGAAAAAGGAGAGAAAAATGTCAGATGAATCAGTTCGGGGAAAACCTTTCGTAAAGGTGAAGGATGCGGCTGGAAACGATTGGCTATGTCCATTAGATTCCTTGATGGACCCGGAAGATGCCAGCGAAGACGAGCTGAACAGTTGTGTCGATGATGCCACGGTAGGCAGATACGCCGGGGACATTAAAGTTGTTGACTAAAAGATGACAGCAAGGAGTGATGGTATGAATCCCGATTTAGATCGCAGGGTGTTTGGCGACTTGAGTTATGGCTTGTATATCGTAACTTCCCGCGATGGAGACCAAATGAATGGTCAGATTGTAAACACCGTGATCCAGGTTACTTCTGATCCACCCCGAGTGGCGGTGATAATCAACAAGAAAAATTTGACCCACGACTTCATCTGCAACAGCAGGGTATTTGGAGTTACTGTTTTGGATGAGGCCACTCCGATGAAGTTCTTGGGACCCTTTGGTTTCAGGTCAGGAAGGGATGTAGATAAATTTTCAGAAGTTCAATTTACAGAGGGTGTAACTGGCTGCCCTCTTGTGACCGAGCACGCCGTCTCCTTACTGGAGGCAGAGGTTTTTGATCAAATCGATCTCGGGACCCATACCATTTTCGTTGGCAATGCCGTCAACTCAGAGGTGCTTAGAGAAAGCCGCCCATTAACATATCAGTATTATCGGGAGTCCCTTAAAGGCAAATCGCCCCCCAATGCTCCCACCTACACGCCGAGCAAACAAGCGGGCAAGAGCAAAGACGAGTTAAAATAATCCTGCTCCGGTGGCTTTGCCACCTAAAAATCTTGGTCAGGATACCTTTTGCGCTTGGTAACGGGCCTCAGCCTCTTGCTTGACGGAGGCAAGGAGCTGTCTGGTGAGACTGTGAAGACGTCTGGGAACCAGGATCAATCTCGCCAGCCAGATAAGGGGGCCGCTAAACTCTTCATGGCTGATGAGAATCACCCTGCCATTTATCTCTCGAAATGTCCAGGTGTGAACCGCGTGAATCCCGAGACGCTCTCCCTCCCAGACGACCTTCTGTCCCGGATCGCACTCGGTAATGCGCGGCTTTACTTTTATCGGCAAAGTGAATGGCCTAACCGCGAAGGAGAAACAGGCCCCAGCCGCCATCTCCTCGCCTTCGATTAGGTGACAGCTTTGACAGACGGTATTCCAGTCGTCCCATTCTTCCAGGGCGGAAAAGAGAGCCCAGACAACGGGCATGGGCGCTGCTATCTCAATCTCTTCTCTGATAAGCATAATTTTATCTCCGGCCTTGCATCCCCGCATCACCAGAACTATATGTAAACATAAGCCGGGTGTAGGGCGTAAATTTGTGAAGTCTAAAAAAATATAGGTACGATGCATGACTCTGGCAAGACTTATAGAGTGGTGAGGTGAACTAAGAGGGATAAACGACTCCTATGAATAAACCAAGAATGCTCGTTACAGGTGCCTCAGGTTTCATTGGAGAAGAGGTGTCGCGGCAACTGGCAGTTGCAGGTTACCGTCCAAAACTGATGATCCGCAGGCCGCTGCGCGAAGTATCTATCCGGGATTTCGATGCCGATTTTGTGGAAGCAAACCTTAGAAACCCCGAAAGTTTGACCCGCGCCGTGGATGGGGTAGATTGTGTGCTCCACCTGGGGGCACGAGCGATGTTCGAATCCTATAACACCCTCAAACCAGTGATACTGGACGGATCTCTTGCGCTTATGAAAGCTGCCATTGAGGAAGGAGTTAAGTCGTTTGTTTACAGCTCAAGCCTCCTCGTCTATGGTGATCATTCTGGCGAGGTCGACGGCGCTACCCCGGCTAACCCGCTTCTAGACTACGGCCGGGTCAAATTGGATACCGAGAAAAGATTGGCTGAGATGGCGGCTTCCGCTGGCATCAACTTCACGGCGCTACGTCTTCCTCACGTCTACGGTGCCATGGACCTCTACTTTCACCAGCTTCGGAATGGGCTGCTCATACTGCCTGGCCTGGGAAGAAACACATTCACCCATTTACATGTAGCTGACGCGGCCAGAATACTCATCGCCTGCGCAGAGCAGGGATACGAGGGGATTTCTCCTTTAGGCGATGATTTGCCGGCAACCTGGGCGGAGTTTCTCCGCTTGGTCAAACTTCACCACCCCCCCGCCCGTGTCCTTGCTTTGCCTAAGTGGCTGGCACTTACCACTACTGCAGCGATCACGCCCTTTCGCCGATACCGTCCCCACCCCGGGCTGGAAACTCCTGGAGCAGTGCGTAGTTATAACTGCAACGTTGCAGTAAAGCCTGGCTTGGTCTGGAAAGATTTGGGATTGAATCTCTTGTTCCCCACCATCCACGAAGGGGTACCTGCTGTTCTTCAGGAAATTCTTACCGACCAATAGGCAAAATCATACTTTGACTAGCAGCCTGCTAAAAAAGTGACCGAATACCTCATTCTGAAGAGCTGCAGGCGACGAAGAATCTCGTAACGTTTTGATTTTACTTGCGCCGAGATTCTTCACGGAGCTTGTCCTGAGCTACCCGAAAGGCTCAGAATGACAGTAATAACGAGCATATAATAATCCTGCTAGTGAGCAGTAATCAAGTTTTCATATGGAGTGGGGCTTAACGAAGGGGTGATCCCTTCGAGCCAGTTGGTCAATGCGTATCCTCCAATGAGGAACGCCAATGGGAGGAAATGCAATCGTCTAAGGCGGCGAGTATTCCTTGGACAATGGTTGGGTACATCGGTTCTAAATCAAGGACATTCTGAAGAGTATATGGTTCAACCGGAAGATCTGAAATCCAGCTCTTTACTGCTGCCTAAGCTCCGTTATCTTATGCTTATTTGCATATTTGGAAGCTCATCAAAACTAAGGGGGTTATGCCAACCTTGGGAGGAAGAGGCTTAGGAATGTTTGACGACGATACCCAGGTAGCCATCAACGGTAAGCTCATCGCCGGTGTGAATTAGGGAGGCGGCGTTGGGAATGCCGGTAACACAGGGCAGGCCGTATTCTCTGGCGATAATGGCGCCGTGAATGAGCATACCACCCCTGCGCTCCACGATTCCCGCAGCCAGAGGCACAACAAAAGTCATGTTTGGATCAACGGCGTCGCAGACCAGAATTTCCCCGGCTTTAAACTCGAAGAGGTTCGAGGGACTGTCAATGACCCGCGCCTTTCCCCGAACCACACCCGGGCTTGCTGGTTGCCCCACGAGCTGCCTTGGTCTGACTTCGAAATTGGTCTCATCTACTTTTGTGACCGTCGCCGTCTTCGGCAGGTAATCAGGGTCATTGAGAGCATTGATCACTTCCATGGGATCCAGCCGATCCACTTCAATGTTTCCTCGATGCGCCAGGCGATCCTTGCTTTCCTCTATGGCCAGACGTAATTGATTCTCGATCATACCAAAATAGATGTTGTCATCGTCTCGCAGCCTGTAGCTGGCGCGGCCCAGATCCAAAAGCTCTTCCATCTTTTCCCTTTTCTCACCTTCGAAGCGGGAGAGAAAGCTTTCAACTAAGGCTTCAACATCTCCGGCACGGAACCGTTCTTTTGCTGCAGGACGGGAGGCCATTTCCAGCAACAACCTGACAATGGCATCGCCCCCCTGGGTGCAGAGCTCTTCAGAGCAGGAGAGGTCGCCAAACTTGTCAGTGAAATCCTCTAATGCCACTGAGAACGGATGATCAGGTTGAGGGTAACTTAGATTACTCAAACTATCAGAAAGATTTGAATCCCCTCGGATCATGGCGGCCATATTCTCGAGCCGCCGATTCCTCTCCAGGCTCATCATCTCCGTTGCCCCCAAAAGATCCATAAACTCGTAAGGATCGGAGGGTCTCACAGCATCGTTATACACCTGCCCGAACAACCTGATTCCGTGCGCCAGAGGGATAAACTCACTCCAGTAGATGTCCTTCCATCTGTCATGCGCCTGTTGTCTGCTGGCTAGCTCCTGGGCCAGATCGGAATCGGAAAGTTTGGAGAGGTCCTGTTGGGCAAAAGCTTTGGCTTCCAGTTCCATTTCGGGGATCAGCTCGCTCTCGACCCTGGTGCGCAGGCTGCGTAAATTCTCAAAACTCCTCCTGAGGGTTAAGTACCAAGCCCGACTGTCTTGTTCCTGCTCGGCTCCAATAGAGGTGATGGGTCTAGACTGTAAAACGTATAGCTCACCCCCGACAAAAGTCCATTCCACGTCCTGCGGAGATCCGAACAACTCTTCCGCCTGGAGAGCGAGCCGAAACACTCTGGCCACCTCATCCTCACTGAGTGGGGGATTTTCCTGTTGTTCAGCTGAAAGTGTTTGTAAACGAGTGGAATCAGGCCCGGCAACCATCTCTTTTTCTCGGTTTGCTGGGAAATGACCGATGATCTTCCCGTTTTTGCGATCCAAAAGCCATCGATCAGGTTCAATGCTGCCGTCAACTAAACCTTGATTGAGGCCGTAAACACTTTCAATCACAGCTTGGTGAGGGGCATTGGGATTTTTGCCGAAAGCGACCCCGGAGCGATCACCTGAGATCAGCCTCTGAACCACCACAGCCATGGAACTCTTTTCCACATCCAAGCCCAGTTCCTGCCGGTAAAGCAGGGCACGATCCGACCAGAGTGAAGCCCAAACCAGCCGAATGTGTTCGAGGAGGGAGTCTGCACCTTGTACATTTACGTAAGACTCATGCAGACCAGCGAAAGAGGCGTGCAAGGAATCTTCACCGGGGGCGGAAGAACGCACCACCACCGACTCTCCTGGAAGTCTGGATGCAAAGACACTCTGAAGAGAAGTGCGGAGATCGCTTGGAATGGGTGTGTTGATGAACAAGTTGCGAATTCTGAGCGCTGCATCCCACATCTCTTCCCATCGTACCTCAGAAAAGTCCTTGCGGTTGAACTCCATCAAGATTCGTGCGCCCAAACCTGTGGTCTCCAGGTAGCGATTATAGGCATCCACCTTAAGGCAAAGGGCCTCGGGCACCTTCATGCCGTTTTTGACCATGGTCGCCAGGGCAAAGCTCTTGCCGCCGACACTTTCGCGGTCATCACTACCGATCTGATCAAGGCTAAGGACCAGTTCCATCACTTTACATGAAGCTCCATGACATTTTGAAATCTTCTCACCAGATAATATGTTTCAACTCTTATTTGCAGGAGGGCGCAACTCGGAGATCGAACAAAGTCTTCCAGCATCGGATGTTTGGCCAGATAGATGGCGAGGACTTCATCTCGCTTTGCATCCACCACCTCTTGAGCGGTGCCGGTTGCGGTGACAGCCGCAGCTTGAGAAAAATCAGAGTCCTGATTCGAACGATTGTCAATCAACACTGTTACTCTGGCATCAGCCTCGATGTTGGCGTACTTCCTGGTGGCGCGAGCTGTGACAAAGTACAAGCACTTCAGGTCGTGGCTCGGGGCAAAAGCTACGAGGTTGGCATAGGGCTGGCCCTCGTTTTGGGTGCCCAAGACTGCGAGTTTTTGCGACTCAAACAATTCTCTTATGAGGTGTTCAAGCTCCGATTCCTCGCTCAAAAGGGTCTCTCTCCTAGAACCAGAACCAGTAATTTGTTCCACTGCTCACCTCCACTATAGATTTTTACTTACCTCTAGTCTGCTAAGAATCATTTTGTAGAGAACCAGGAGCTCATTCCCGGTGCGGATATTATCTGCCGAAGCCAATACCGCTAAAACTTCCTCTTGATCCACGCCAACCTGGTCACAGAGCAAACGGGTCTGATGGTAAGTCGGCAGCCAGACCAACTTTCTGGAGATTTCCTCCAGAGAGCCAAAGATCCTAAGAAAATGGCCTAGGTTTAAAATGAAATATATGCGTCCTGGGAAAGGAGAGGTCACCTCCATAATTTCATCAGGGTCCCAGACAAAGCAGCCCACGTGCGGGGTCCAGGGCAGGCCCCTTTCTTTGAGTTGGGCAGCAGCCTGGCAGTGTCGCAGGTCAAAAGGAATGGGAGGTAGGTCGGTCTCAGAATTAAATGGAGTGGGTTTCATGAAACTACGGTAATTCCTTTCCGTTCTGATATTCTTTCAAAATCTTGAGGGCCTTAAAAGCGCTGGTTTCCTTGTCCTTTATCTCCAGCATTAAATCAAAGTCCAATCCTCTGGTCTCATGGAGAAACTTTATGAAGATTGCTATGTTCAGCGTTTTTGCGTGGGATCCAGGCCGCTGACCTCTCTGCTGACTACTGTAGTCTACCATGGGAATGCCATCTGATTCTTTCCAGGTACTCGCGGAAAGTTGCAAACCTTGTCGCAGTGTTTCACCGTTGTTGAGGCATTGGTGGTGAAAGGTGTCGAATAGTATTGGAATTCCAATTTTTTCGTGTACCGACAAACAATCCTCCAATCTATACGATCTGTCGTCGTTTTCGATAACCAACCTGCTTCTCAGGGACTTGCTCAAAGAGCGGTATTTCTCAATAAACCTATTGGTGGCGGAGCGCTTGTCGCCGTACACCCCACCTACATGAATCTGAATCTTGGCGGTGCTGTCCAAGGCCATTTCGTCGAGGACGGCACAATGATATTCTAGTTCCCATACACTGCGCTCCACCACATCGTCTTTGGGCGAGTTGATGACTACAAACTGATCAGGATGCATGGAAATTCTAATGTCATGCTCTTTTATGAACTCGCCGACCTTTCTAAGCCGCCCCCTGAAATGGCCGGCCCAGTCGAAGGTGCAAACGGGGTGCGAGGCAAAAGGGACCAGGTCAGAGCTGATTCTAAAAAAGTGGAAACCATTCTGAACATTGTACTGCAAAATCTTAAAGAGGCAGTCTAAATTGCTTTCCACTTTCTGAACCAGCAGCTCATCAGAATAGGAGGCAAGCCTGAAAGTGGAATTGGCTGTACAACCGATTCCACGATTTATGCAGGGATAACCTATCTTCATAACATTTTCCTAGAAATCCCAAAAAAATTTAGATAAGATCAATATAGTGTCGGCCCTCTCAACTTACAACAACTTGCTATGGCAGAATTTTTGAAAATGCTCCAGCGAGCGCATTTCCCGTAGTCCGCCTGAGGCGGACGGGGTTAGCGAGCGAACTACAATTAAATGGAATCACTTCCTTACATTTCGAATCCGCCATAGGCGGACTGCAGGGAGCTTCAATACAAAGCAGTAGGGTTCCTAGAAAGGGAGGTGATACGAAATTTCACCTGTAACAGAACGATTTTTTTTTGGGACTCTTGACGGACTGAAATGGAGTTCTTAACATTTGTGCCAACAGGGAATCATTGAAATTGAAAAACTTACAAAATTAGAGTATTGACTTAACACAAATCACTAAACAGGGAGGTTAATCATGGCTGAGGCAACGAAAACTTCAATGGTGTATGTGTACGACAAAGAGGGCAATGCTTACATCTGTGACATCGACGATCTAAGAGATGCTAAAGCTGTAACCGATGATGAGAAAGCTAGTTGTACTGATCTGGATGGGATGGCGTTTACCAGAAACGAATAATTTGGATAAAAGCTTTTATCCCAAAAAAGGTGAGTGAATTGCCACTCACCTTTCTTTTTTCTTTACCTAAATCTTTCCTCCAACCTCTAGTAATCCCATGCCTTAGTACTTTCAAAACCCACCTGTTGTGCTGGTGGTATAGTTAAGCTTTGCTCGTAGAGTAAATATGCTGTGATGATCTTCAGGAAGACGAACGCTCAGCAAAATCCCCCTCGGTCCCCCTTTGGCAAAGGGGGAAGATGGATTGTTTACATGTGAAATGGTCCCCTTGATGCCCCTCCCTTCGGGTTGGTTCATGGACCAAAGCCACCGGCCAAGCCGGGGGGATGCTGTACTTGTTCTGCCAAATCTTGCGCAGAGAAGATCCCGCATGTCTTTAAATCTCCGATTTTCTTGACATGAACGGTGCAGTGATTATTTTGGCCCAAGCCAGGAAGTCAATTGGAAATAATGCTTTCCAACTCATCCGAATACTGTAAATCGGCGGAAGGACTTGCGGGAAAGAATGAAGAATAGCAATGCAGAGAAAGTGCCAACAGGCAAAAAAATCGCCTATGCTGCTCCGGCTTTTGCCCTTGCTATTGTGGGCATTCCAGTATACGTCTATATCCCCAAATTCTACACAGACGTGGTGGGGGTGAACATTGCCATTCTGGGGTATTTACTTTTAGCAGTTCGACTTTTCGACGCCGTAACCGACCCGGCAATCGGCTATCTTTCAGACAAGACACAGACCCGCTTTGGCAGACGCAGACCTTACATTGCCGGTGGGACAATTCTTCTCTCCCTGTCCATGTATTTTCTCTTCAATCCACCCGAGGCTTCTCCGCTCTTCGAAACGGCTTGGTTCGGCGTGACGATTTTCTGTTTGTTTTTTTTCTGGACAGTAATTGTGGTTCCCTATGAGTCTCTGGGACCTGAGATCACTTTTGATTATGACGAACGAACTACCTTACTGGGCATGAGAGATGGAGCCCTGATCGCCGGCACTCTGGCGGCAGCGAGCTCGCCGGCGGCTGTGGCCTGGGCCTTTGGTCTGTCGCCAACTGCGGCAGGGGAGCGGGCCAAATTCTTCTGGATCGCTGTGCTCTATGCGCCTCTCCTCATTGCTTTCTGTTGGTGGTGCGTCCTCTCCATTCGTGAAAGGCCACAAAATATTTACGGGGACAAACAGAGCCTGATGCAGGGTCTCAGGCATGTGTCACAAAACCGGCCATTTATCATATTGCTGATCTCGTATATTATTGCTGCCTTTGGCAGCAACCTCCCGGCAACTTTAATTCTTTATTATGTGGAATACGTGCTCCAGTCGAAGCAAGCTGATCTTTTCCTTCTCATTTACTTCGCCACCGCGGTCCTTTTTCTGCCTGCCTGGATCTATATGGCACGGAAGCTGGAGAAAAGGGTTACCTGGCTCGCTGCTATGGTAATAAACACCGGAGCCTTTACCGGCGTTTTTTTTCTGGGGCCGGGGGATGCTCATATCTACGGAGTGCTGGTCTTTCTTTCGGGAATCGGCCTCGGTGCTACCCTTGCCATACCCTCAGCCATGCAGGCTGATGTTATTGACTATGATGAGCTTCTCTCAGGCCAAAGACGAGAGGGCCAATACATCGGCATATGGTCTATTACCAAGAAGCTGGCCGCGGCGCTAGGGGTTGGCTTGGCACTATCCATTTTGGGAGCAGTTGGGTACACGCCCAATGTTGAACAGTCAGAACAGGTACAGTTAACTCTCAGGATCCTGTATGCCTTAGTGCCTTCTCTTTGTAACATTGCGGCTTTTGTCATAGCCCTGGCTTATCCCATTAGCCGCAGGATCCACAAAGACATTTTGAGGGCAATTGTTGAGAAGCGCGCGGGACAGTCTGTTAAAGACCCTCTCCGTCCAAACCGCATACTCAGATAATGGATGCTGGGAGCAGCTGTAGTCACAGGAGAAATGAATGGAGTATGCATTGTCCATTTTCATCACCAACCTCGCCGCGGTAATGGCCATGATGTTTGCAGTCTGGCTACTGAGTCTAATCAAGGGGGATGCAAGCATAGTGGACGTGTTCTGGGGACTGGGCTTCGTTGTCGTTGCCTGGCTCACTTTCCTGCAGGCGGACGGGTACCTGGGTCGAAAAGTTCTGATTACCGTGCTCACCACCCTTTGGGGGCTGCGATTAGCCCTCCACATCCTCATCCGAAATTGGGGTCATGGTGAGGATCGCCGCTACCAGGCCTGGAGAGCCCAATACGGCGCCCGTTTTTGGTGGGTAAGTTTATTTACCGTATTCGGGCTTCAAGGAGTGCTCTTATGGGCCATCTCCCTTGTCCTGCAAGTTGGGCAGCTTTCAGCAATTCCTGCGAGGCTAGTGGTATTAGATTTTATGGGTGTGATTATTTGGGCTGTTGGTTTCATTTTCGAGGCGGTGAGCGATTGGCAATTGTACCGCTTCAAGGCAGACCCAGAGAACAAAGGCAAGGTGATGAACAAGGGGCTGTGGGCTTACAGCCGACACCCCAATTATTTTGGTGAATCTCTGGTTTGGTGGGGCCTATTCTTAATCACCCTGGCAACCCCAGGTAGCGCTTGGACGGTTATCAGTCCCATGGTCATAACTTTTCTGCTACTAAAGGTTTCTGGGGTTACCCTCCTAGAGAAAACTATAGTTGATTCCAGACCTGAATACCGAGAATACATAGAAACCACAAGCAGTTTCATTCCTCGGCTTCCTCGAAAAGGGAATCGGTGATAACGGTCATGGCATGTTTTTTTTGTTGGTGTCAAACTTTGGGGCTAGAGAAAGTGCGTGGCAACGAGAAACCCGCCGGCTGAAACAAGGCCACAAAGCACCATTCCCCAGAGAATATCAACCACTACAATTTGCACCGGCCAATCTTTGAGGGTGGCCAGATTGGTTAGATCATAGGTGGCGTAAGTGAACAGACCGTAAAGCACACCCAGGATAACAGTGTGGGCCAATGAAGCACGACTGATACCCGGCAGGATGGCGAAGATCATTATGCCAAGAATGTAAAGGGAATAGAATATGCTGGCAGCAGTCCAATTGACCCGCTCTCTAAAAAAACGGCCCAAATGTCTATTGTAAAAATTCTTGGCAATCACACCCAACCAGAGAATGTCGATGGCGAAGAAGAGAATAGCAGTTACCACGTAGAGCTGAATAAGTTTTGCTGCAACCATTTGCTACCCTTTCACTCTTGGTGTTCTAGCAGTGTCATTCTGAGCGAGGCGAAGAATCTCTTTTGAGCCCTTTAACCAAGAGATTCTTCGTCGCCCCGCCCATCGGCGGGACTCCTCAGAATGACGTTCGAAAACGAGGTTTCCGGATACATATCAACTAACTTTCATAAGAATAGGTTATGGTGACTTTCTTATGTTTCCCTGAATTATCTTCGAGGTTAGAAATTCCCTCATAGCGCAGCAGATGGCGAGTTTTCAGGTCATATTCCGCGTCAACATGGGGCGCGAACATCCTGAGAAGCCAATTGTCAATTTCAAGCCGGATATACAGGGTGTCACCATTGATCTTGCGTTTGCGAATCCGAAATTCGTATTGGTCCAGCCTCGATGGCAAGACGAGTTGTATGTGGAAAACTTCCCCCTGGGCTATTTGCTCGAGATTGTGGACAATAAATTGATGAAAACCTTGGCCGACTATTTGACCTGCTTCTTTCGGAAGATATTTTTCGTCAATATCATCTTCGGGGCTTTGCTTCCTATATAGCCAAATCCTGGCCGGTGCCACTTTTGCACCGTCTTGGTGCTGGGCCCGTAAATCCCTGAAATCGTAGCTTCCGAACTGGGGACCGAAAGAATAATCTGAAATCAACTCTCCGATTTTATTATTATTGGCATCGTAATAAATGGTTTGGCTTTTACTGACTTTTCCATTTGCGTATTTGACCGTGTGATATTCAACATACTCCAAGACCCCTTTTACATTTACTGCTTTTCCTACAAATGTTTCGCCATGAGCTTCGGCTCCGAACCAACTTAGATTCATGGTAATAAGGAAAAACAGCGCCGGATAGATCCGGGTAGATTTTTTCCGCAATCGGGCAACACCCATGAAGTCCATAAGTAATTCCATATCTTTAGGTCTCCAGCGCAATCACGTTAACTGAGCGAAATTGAGTTAGAAGATAAGTCTTGGAATCTCGATGTCAAATGGGAAAAAAGCGCATAGAGCATAGCGCATGGCGCATAGCGAAAAAAAGTGAAGGCTAAATGGTAAAAGGCTGATGGTTGTGGAGCAAGCGAATAATCGCTTTACCGTTTGCCGTTCGCTGCTTACAAAAGGCTTTGCGCTTTTCGCCTCGGAGCTGACTGACTGACGAGGGACCAGATTTTTTCGTAGTATTAAACTACCATTTTACTCCCGTTTTTTTAATATTGTTTCGTTTCTGTTCGAAACTATTTTTTTAGTAGAAGATAGTGTAGGTGAGAGTCGAATAAGGTAAGGAGCTGTAAAGATGGATAGAAGAGTTCTGTACATTCTAAGAGCACTATTTGCTTTTATTTTTATCGGTATGCTTGCCGTAATAATAACTGCGACCCTTGACCAAAACATTTTTGAAGCAGTGGGCAAGATATGGCCCAACTGGTGGTTCAAGGCCACGTTGGCGGATGCTTACTTCGGATTCCTGACCTTCTTCGTCTGGGTAACATATAAAGAACTTCGCCTGTGGCGTAAACTGGTTTGGTTTGCCTCAATCATGCTGCTGGGGAATTTGGCCATCTCTGCGTACATATTGCTGGAGCTCTTCAAACTCCAAGAAAAAGATAATTTCGAAACCTTGCTAACCAGACGCAATGGATGATGTGAAAAAGGGAGAACTGCTAAGACAGTAGATAACAACCGGAATTTTGTAGGTGCTGCTATGTGAGTGTAGGCAAAATCGGTGGGCGACGGCAAAGGGGTTTGGTAAGAAGCATCTGGACGTCACCCAGATAGCGCTCGGCAAAGCCGGCCTCGCAGTAGGAAAGATAATAATCCCACATGCGAATGAAGGTTTCCGGCAAGCCCAGATCGCGCACTTTGTCCATATTGGCAAAGAATCGCTCTCTCCACCTTCGTAAGGTTCTGGCATAGTGAGGAGTGATATCCTCGAGATGGAAAAGCTTTAAGTCGCTGGCGCGAGCAATGGAACGACTCATTGCCGCAATAGAGGGTATACAGCTTCCCGGGAAGATGTATCGTTTGATGAAGTCGACACTCCGTTTGTGCCGGTCAAAAACTTGGTCTGTCATAGTTATGGTCTGAAGGAGCATCATGCCGTTCTCTTTCAAAAGTTTGCTGCAAGAGCGGAAAAATGTGTTGAAATACTGGTGGCCCACGGCCTCTATCATTTCGATGGAAACGAGCTTGTCGTATTTCCCTCTAAGATCCCTATAATCCTCCAACAGCAATTCTACTTTATGGGCCACTCCGGCCTTGTCAATGAGTGCTTTTGCCAGATCATGTTGGGCCGCGGAAATTGTGGATGTGGTTATGCGGCAGCCATAATTCTGTGCTGCGTAGATGGCGAAACCACCCCACCCAGTGCCGATTTCAACTACATGGTCTTCGGACGACAGATCCAGCTTCCGGCAGATACGGTCGTATTTCGCAAGGGACGCCTCTTTAAGGGTGCTGTCTTCGCGCTCGAATATGCCGCAGGAGTAGGTGAGGGTTTCGTCGAGAAAGAGCTTATAGAAGTCGTTTCCCAGGTCGTAATGGGCAGCGATGTTGAAGCGACTTCCTTTTCTGGTGTTACCGCGTAAGAGATGAACAAACATATGGAGGGGAGCTGTAAGCCTGGCCAGACCTTTTTCCATTCCCTCAAACACTTCTCGATTCAAGATGGTGATACGCACCACCGTGGTCAAGTCATCGGTTGACCACTGGCCCGCCATGAAAGCCTCACCGGCTCCGATACTGCCCCCGAATACTACGGAGCTGTAGAAACGGGGATGGTGAACGGTGATTGTGGCTTCCAGGGGGAATTGATCGCTTTTTGCGCCGAAGATAAGACGAACAGAGCCGTCGATTATAATGAGTTCTCCCCGGCGCAGACCACGGAGGAGGGAAAAAAGTAATTTTTTGGCAAGCTGATCAAACCAACGTGGTTTTCTCTGCTCAATAGCAGAAGCTTCCGCCGGCACAATGGAGTCAGTCATGATCTAGTCTCTTTTGTCTGGATGGACATAAAAAACCGCCCCCTTGGACCATAACCTAAGGGCCTGGAGATGTATCATAGTGGTGACCTTAAGGGTCATGAAGGGATAGGCCAATAAGACCCTGTTCAAGTCACGGCTACTCATTTCCCTTCGGTTCAGAGTCAGAGTGGCATCGAAGAGTTTCCTCTCCTTTTCAATGTTCGTCATGTGCACACTCAATGATTTGCCGGGCTCTCTAAATCTCCAGTCGTACCAGATGTCCATATCCATGAAAGGGGAGATGTGGAAATCTTTGCCAAACTGATAACGTCTCCACCCTTTGGCAGGGTGCTCATTTAGCTCTTCACCCAGGACGTAACAATATTCTTCACCCCAAGGGGTGTTGTGAATCTCAGCCACTATGGTCTCCACCCGCTCATCGGATTCATCGTAGCAGTAATATAAACTAACTGGATTGAAGCAATAGCCGAAGTAGCGCAAGTGAGTGAGCAGACGAATGGGGCCGGCCGGCCGCTTCCCTAATCGTTCGTCGACAAGGTCTCGGACGGCTCGCTCTAGTGGTACTTGCGGATCGCCCAGGTGATCCCGACGGCGCAGATAAGCGAGATTAACCCGATCGTGCGACCAGAAAATATTCCTGTGGAACAGTCCCGGCAGTTCCTCCAGGTCGAGGAACATAAAGAAAATACGATAGCGAAAGGAGTTCTCCAACGGACGGAAGCGACGGTGGCGAACGTGCCCCTCGTAAATGCAGCTCTTAGGGTTCACAGGGATTTCCCGAAATGCTCACATACAGCCAGAGCGCTGTTTACCCCGTCTTCATGGAAACCATAGCCCCAGTAGGCACCGCAGAAATAGGTGCGATTGACACCGTTTATCTCCTGGCGACGCTTCTGGGCCACAGGCCCCTGGGGAGTGAATACCGGATGGTGGTAGCTGAACTCTCTGATGATTTTGGTTTGATCAATAATATCAGGCCGATTGAGGGTTACGCAGAAATCAATCGGCGAAGTGAGGCTTTGGAGCATATTCATGTAATAGGTCAGAGCTACCCTCCCCAACTCCTCCTGGGGAATATGGTAATTCCAACTTGCCCAGGCGATTTTTCTCTTGGGCAGAAGGGAGGAGTCGGTATGCAAGATGGCCAGATTATCCTGATATGGGATCGCCTCCAATAACTCCCGTTCCACATCGGAGGGATCGGCCAGCATGGCAAGGGCCTGATCGCTGTGCGCTGCTATTACAACTCGATCGAATCTCTCCACTTCACCATGCCGCGGCCTCACCTCTACATAATCAGCGTGTCGCGCAATGGACTCCACAGGGCAATTGAGTCGCACGTTGTCTCTATATGGCCTGGTAAGAGGTTCTACGTAGCTCCTTGAACCGCCTTTGATGACCTGCCACTGAGGCTGATCTTTCACCTTGAGAAAACCATGGTTGTTGAAAAACTGAACAAAGTAATGAACCGGAAACTCATTGAATTGCTTGGGATCAGCCGACCAGATTGCCTCTCCCATGGGGATAATGAAATGATGGATAAAGGTCTGGGAATAGCCCTTTCCCTCCAGATAAGCTCCGAGCGTGGTTTCATAATCATTGGCCCGCAATATCTCTTGAGCCTCACGGCGAAAGCGAAATGCGTCCAGAAGCATACGATAAAAAGAAGGCCGTAGCAGGTTGCGCCTCTGGGCGAAGAGAGAGTTCAGGGTGCTGGGGGAGTACTCCAGGTCTGTTTTTTCACTCTGGACGCTGAAGCTCATGTTAGAGGGCTGCCAGGCCACGCCCAGCAGCTTCATCAGCTTTAGGAAGTTGGGATAGGTGTCTTCGTTAAAGACGATGAAACCAGTGTCGACAGGGTAACTTGCACCATCGAGCTCGACATCGATGGTGTTAGTGTGCCCGCCGATATAGTCGTTGGCCTCGAAAACCACGACATCGTGGTCCTGACAAAGGAGGTAGGCAGCAACCATTCCTGAAATACCGGAACCGATGACGGCTATTCTCATGGTAGGCTTTCCCTGGTCTAGCGCCTAGTGTCTGGTCCCTAGTCCCTAGTGCCTAGTTGAAACTGCTGCCTGCTGTCAGCTGCAATCTGCCAGCTGTATTTCCCTATGCCCTATGCTCTATGCCCTCTGCCTCCCCAAAATCCCCAATCTAGACTGCCACCTGCCTGCTAGCTCTCTTCGGTGGCGCGCCGGAATTTAGCCACTCAACTCCCCGCCTTATGCCTGCCAGGGTGAGGTCTTCCATGGGAAAGATCTCGCCAATCTGGTCAATGGTCTGGCTTTCGCGGGGCCACCTTGATCGGGGGATGGGGTTGAGCCAGACACTGTGAGTGAAGTGATTTCGGATCTGCCACAGCCAATCACGCCCTGGCACTCTGACTTTGGAAAAATAGTCCATTGAACCATTGGAAAGCATGAGCTCAGCCGGAGCCATGTTGGCGTCGCCTAT
>Ga0209165_10000344_pt1 | contig 16893 bp, 14 predicted proteins | sample tdAd001_FD_187122 | JGI IMG/M metagenome (GOLD analysis project Ga0209165, IMG submission 187122) | Marine sediment microbial communities from the Atlantic coast under amendment with organic carbon and nitrate - tdAd00.1 (SPAdes)... | ecosystem: Environmental > Aquatic > Marine > Coastal >... | reverse complement strand
TAAAACCAATCACCTGAACTTGTAAATCCATCCAGTACTGTATAAAAATACAGACTTTTCCACAGGAGAGACGAGGTGCAGGCGGCCGAGCGTATCGAGGATTACCTGGCGTTGCTGAATCCAGCCCAGCGCCAGGCTGCCGAATTCGGCACTAAGGCACCGAACGAGCCGTTCCGCTCCGGGCCGCTGCTCGTCATCGCCGGTGCCGGCACGGGCAAGACGATGACGCTTGCACACCGTGTGGCTCACCTGATTGTCGAAGGCGTGAGCCCCGAGCGCATATTGCTGCTGACGTTTACACGGCGGGCCGCGCAGGAGATGACGCGACGGGTCGATACCATAGTGCGTCAGGCGCTGGCTGGCAGGAGCGCAAATGCGATACCGGCCGGCATATTGCCCTGGTCCGGCACATTCCACTCGGTCGCCAATCGACTGCTACGACGATTTGCTGCGAATCTCGGTCTTGACCCGGGCTTCTCGGTCCTTGATCGAAGTGATGCAGCGGATGTCATTGACGTAACAAGGCATGAGCTGGCGTTGACAAAAAAATCGCGGCGCTTTCCGAAAAAGGACACCTGTCTCGCTATCTACTCGCGTTGCGTCAATACGCGCAGATCACTCGCCGACGTTCTGGACGAGTCCTACCCATGGTGTGCTGATTGGGAAGCCGAACTGCGGGAATTATTCAGGCACTACGTCGCGCGCAAGCAGCATTGTCAGGTGCTCGACTATGACGATCTGCTGCTCTACTGGCACCACCTGGTTGCTGATGAAGAGTTTGCCGGGCAGATCGGAGCATGGTTCGATCATGTGCTCGTCGACGAATACCAGGACACAAATATTGTGCAGGCAGAAATCCTGCGTGCGCTTAAACCGGAAGGTGAGGGTGTCACTGTAGTTGGTGATGATGCGCAATCGATTTACTCGTTTCGCGCCGCCGATGTCGAGAATATTCTCGGCTTTCCGGATCAGTTCATGCCTACCGCAACGACCGTGACTCTCGATCAGAATTACCGCTCCACACAAGAAATTCTGCGCGTAGCTAACTGTCTTATCGCGCAAAGCGAACGGCAGTATTGCAAGAACCTCTTCGCCGAAAACAAGTCCGGAGCGAAACCGAGCTACGTCACAGTCGAAGACAGTGATGCCGAAACCGAATATGTCGTCGAAGCGATACTCAGCAACCGCGAGACGGGAATGCAGCTTATGAACCAGGCGGTGTTGTTTCGCGGCGCACATCACAGCGATCGTCTCGAACTCGAACTGGTGCGGCGGAATATACCCTACGTGAAATACGGAGGGCTCAAGTTTCTCGAGGCGGCGCACGTAAAGGACATGCTGTCAGTACTCAAGTGGGCAGAGAATCCCCGCAACCAGGTTGCCGCATTTCGAATATTGAAATTATTGCCCGGTATGGGACCGTCGAATGCCGCACGCTGTTACGAGCTACTTGAGGCGGGTGAGTTCCTGTTTCCGGCGCTCTCCGGTTTCCGGCCGCCGGCCGCTGCTGCAGGAGACTGGCCGGATTTCTGCGAGTTGATGAAAAATCTGTCTGGCACCGAGGCCGATGACTCTGGCTGGCAGGCACAAATATCGGCTGTGCGCCGCTGGTACCAGCCCCATCTCGAACGACTGTACGATGGACTGGACACGCGCGAAGCAGACCTTGAACAACTCGAACAAATATCGGGACGGTACGCGACACGGGAACGCTTTCTGACCGAGCTAACGCTGGACCCGCCCAGCGCTGCGGGAGACCTTGCCGGCGACCCGCTGCTCGACGAAGACTATCTTGTGTTGTCCACTGTGCACTCTGCCAAGGGACAGGAGTGGGAAGCGGTGTTTGTGCTCAACGTGTCCGACGGCAACTTCCCATCCGAGTTCGCAACGGGTAAGCCGGCGATGATTGAGGAGGAACGTCGCCTGTTGTACGTTGCCATGACCCGAGCCAAACAATCGCTTTCCCTGGTTGCACCGCTCAAGTATCACGTTACGCAGCAACGCCGCGATGGTGACAAACATGTCTACGGGGCTCGCAGCCGATTCCTGACCGATGCCTTACTTGAGACGATGGACCGTCGGTTCCACGGCCGGGGTGAGGCCGATGTTCCTCGGCAACTGGCGCAATCCGACAAGCGGCTCGACGTAGCGTCGCGAATGCGCGAGATGTGGTAAAAAAAAGGCGGTGGCAAATGCCACCGCCAATCGTCACGAAACAAACGCATAAGGGAATTAAAGTTTGTTACAGCAACTATGATTCGCTGTGTTCAATTCTTAGATGCACGCGTTTTGAGGTTGGTTGCAACGAAAAAAGAATAATGAACCGGCATATGCCGAAAACGGAGTTACCGATGCAACTAATTCGGTCGCCGGCCGTTTGGCTCAGGACAGAAACATCGCGTATGCGGGGTTGTTGCTTTCCTCCCAGTGCGCATACCCGAGTTTGGCGAGATGCGCTTCCAGGCGGTCGGTGTCGCCTTCCGGAACATCGATGCCCGCGAGAATGCGGCCATAGTCCGAACCATGATTCCGATAATGAAACAGGGTGATATTCCAGTCGTTGCCGACGGCGTTGAGGAATTCGAGGAGTGCACCCGGCCGCTCGGGAAATTCAAATCGAAAAAGGCGTTCGTTCTCTACGCCGGTGGAGCGGCCTCCGACCATGTGGCGTACGTGCAGCTTGGCCATTTCGTTATTGCTCAGATCTTCGACCGGATACCCGCCATCGCGGAGTTGTGAAACGAGTTCGTGCTGTTCCTGTTCACCACCACTCAGTTGAACGCCAACAAAAATATGTGCCTTCCGTGAGTCGCTGTATCGATAATTGAATTCAGTTACGCCGCGTCGACCAAGCATCTCGCAAAACCGTTTGAAACTGCCCGGCTCTTCCGGAATTTCCACGGCAAGTAACATTTCAGTGTGTTCACCCACCGCAGCACGCTCTGCGATGTGCCGCAGGCGATCGAAATTGACGTTGGCGCCACAATTGATCGTAACGAGTGTTTGCCCGGAGATGTTGTTATCGGCGACATATTTCTTGACTGCCGCAACACTGAGTCCGCCGGCGGGTTCAACAATAGAGCGAGTGTCTTCAAAAATGTCGCGAATCGCAGCGCATATCTGGTCGGTATCGACCGTGATGAACTCGTCCACGTGCTGCTGGCAAAGCCGAAACGTCTCATCACCGACGCGCCGCACCGCTACGCCGTCAGCAAAAATGCCTACGTGATCAAGAATGACAGGCTTGCCTGCAGCAATGGAGTCGCGCATGGCCGAGGAGTCTGTGGGCTCTACGCCGATAATGCGGACGTCAGGCTGCACGGCTTTGACGTAGCTTGCGATGCCGGCGATCAGTCCGCCGCCACCCACCGGTACAAACAGAGCATCGATGTCGCCTTCAATCTGATCAAGAATCTCCATACCGATCGTACCCTGGCCTGCAATGACCTCGGGATCATCGAACGGGTGTATGAAAACGTAGCCGTGCTCCTTCTCGAGCGCTCGCGCATGCGCATAGGCATCGTCATAGGTGTCACCGAACAGGACGACATCACCATCCAGCGCCTTCACTGCATCGACCTTTATCGACGGTGTCGTAACAGGCATCACAATGACAGATCGAATGCCCCGCCGCTGCGCAGCCAGAGCAACACCCTGCGCGTGGTTCCCGGCCGAACTACAGGTGACGCCTTGCGCCAGCTCGCTGTCAGACAGGGAAGCGAGCTTGTTGTACGCGCCGCGAAGCTTGAATGAGAAGACCGGTTGCAGGTCTTCGCGCTTCAGCCAGACGCGATTATTGAGTCGGGCTGACAAATTGTTCGCGAGCTCAAGTGGGGACCGGATGGCGACGTCATAGACCGACGCGTTCTGAATCCGTTCCAGGTAATCGGTTTCGCTCATTGTCCGCTCAATACTGAAGTGCCAGAGCGGTTATCGCACACACGGGCAACGCTCGCAAACGGGCGTGTATTCGTGGCGGATACGCCGCATAATCACGCAGATGGACAAGTTGCTGATTACGAACTCACGCCTGATCAATGAAGGCGAGACCCGGGACGCCGACGTGCTTGTCGTGGGCGATCGTATTGAGAAGATCGCCGCGTCTATTGACGCCGACGAGGGCGCCGAGGTTATCGACGCCGGCGGGCGTTTCCTCATGCCCGGTATGGTTGACGACCAGGTGCATTTTCGGGAACCCGGGCTGACCCACAAGGGTGATCTGGCGACGGAGTCCGCGGCGGCAGTTGCGGGCGGCATTACCAGTTTCATGGATATGCCGAACGTGAATCCGCTGACGACCACAAGCGAAGCGCTGGCAGACAAATATCGTGTTGCCGAGAACCGGTGCTCGGCGAATTATGGCTTTTACCTTGGTGGAACGAATCAGAACATCGAGGAGATCAAGAAACTTGTCGTTGGCGAAGCATGCGGCATCAAGGTCTTCATGGGCGCTTCAACCGGCGATATGCTGGTCGACGATCCGGCGGTGCTGGAGCAAATTTTCGAACACGCGCCGGTGATGGTTGTTACGCATTGTGAGGACTCGCCGACAATCTGGGCAAATGAGGCGCAGGCGAAGAAGAAGTTCGGTGAAGACGTGCCGATGTCCGAGCACCCGAAAATTCGCTCCGCCGCTGCGTGTCTGCAATCGTCGAGCATGGCAATCGATCTCGCGCGCCGGCACGATGCGCTGCTGCATGTACTGCACCTGACCACAGCGATCGAGATGGACCTTTTCTCCAGGGCGCACCGCTCGGAGAAACGCATCACGGCGGAAGTCTGTGTCCATCATCTCTGGTTCGACGAATCCCGTTACGCGGAGCTTGGCACGCGGATCAAGTGCAACCCGGCGATCAAATCGGCCACAGATCGCGAGGCATTGATCGCTGCGTTGAATGAGGGCCGCATCGACATCATCGCGACTGATCATGCGCCGCACACGGCCGATGAGAAAAACGGCAGCTATTTCAAGGCGCCGGCCGGGTTGCCGCTCGTCCAGCACGCGCTGTTGACGCTGTTCGACCTTGCCAAGGCCGGGGAGGTCAGTCATGAATTAATTGTCGACCGTGCCTGTCATGCGTCAGCCGATCTTTTTGGTGTGCGGGACCGCGGCTACGTTCGCGAGGGTTACTTCGCTGATCTCGTCATCGTCGACACGGACAGACCTTACAAGGTCGACCAATCGAACGTGCTCTGTAAATGCCACTGGTCGCCGTTTGAGGGGCATACATTTTCGTCGACGATTGATACCACGATTGTCAACGGTGTGGTCGCCTATCGACAAGGTGAATTGACGGATGCCATCGCGGGTCAGCGGCTTGAATTCACGCGCCCGCGTTAGGTCAAACTTAAGTATTTACTTTCCGGTCGATCCCGCTATGCTAGCGCCCAACAAGGGATCGGACTCAATGTCGGCTGCATAATTATGTCCGGCACGAGCATGCAATGAAACCGACTGACACCTCCAACCCTGAGTACTTCCACAAGGTCGTCGACTGCCAGTGGGCGTGTCCCGCCCACACCGATGTTCCTGAATATATTCGGCTGATCGCCCAGGGGCGCTTCAGCGACGCGTATAGTGAGAATCGCAAGTCAAATGTCTTTCCAGGCATCCTGGGCCGGGTCTGTGATCGTCCATGCGAGCCGGCGTGTCGTCGCGGCCGTATCGAAGATCGACCGGTGGCTATTTGTCGCCTCAAACGCGTGGCCGCGGACCATCGCGACGATATCACTGCCTCATTGCCCAAGGCCCCACAGCAGACTAATGGTAAGCGTATCGCTTTAGTTGGTGCAGGCTGTGCCTCACTGACGGTGGCCAATGATCTCGCACCGCTCGGTTATGAAGTCACGATCTTCGAAGCCCTCGAGAAGACCGGTGGATTGATGCGGACCAACATCCCGCGGTTCCGCCTGCCGCCCAAAGTGCTTGATGAAGAGATTGGCTACATTCTCGATATGGGTGTCGACCTGAAGATGAATCACCGTATCGACAGCATGAAAGACTTGCTCGACGACGGCTTCGACGCAGTTTTCGTCGGTACGGGCGCACCCAGGGGCAAGAATCTGGAAATTCCGGGCCGTTACGACTCCGAAAATATCCATATCGGCATCGATTGGCTCGAGTCGGTCGCATTCGAGCATATTGAGAAAATTGGTGAAAAGGTCCTGATTATCGGCGTAGGCAATACGGCGATGGACTGTTGCCGTACGTCGCTGCGAATTGGTGCCAACGACGTCAAGGTCATGGCGCGTAAGCCGCGCGGTTTCTTCAAGGCGTCCGACTGGGAGCTTGAAGATGCCGAGGAAGAAAACGTCGAGATTATCGTTAACCACTCACCCAAAGAATTCGTCCTCGACGAAGGAAAACTCGTTGGCATGACCTTCGAGTTGATGGAGTACAACGTCGATGAGCAGGGACGCATCGATCGCGGCACCGTAACAGGCGAAGTGACCATTCCCTGTGATGACGTCATCCTGGCAATCGGCCAGGATAATGCGTTTCCGTGGATCGAGCGTGACATCGGCATCGAATTCGATGAATGGGAATGCCCGGTCGTCGATGAAGAAACGATGATGTGTTCTCGCGACGGTGTTTTCTTTGGCGGCGACTCCGCGTTCGGACCGAAGAATATCATTTGGGCTGTTGCGCATGGCCATGAGGCGGCGATCTCGATTCACAAGCACTGCCAGGATGAAAGTCTCAAGGACCGGTTGCCAGTTGGCGTGAACCTGGCCAGCCAGAAAATGGGAATGCACGAATGGAGCTATTCGAACGATTACGATCCGGCGGCGAGGCGCCTGATGCCGCATGTCGACCTCAAGGAGCGTTTCAAGAAGCTCGATATCGAGGTTGAGCTTGGATTCACGGCGGAACAGGCGATCCAGGAAGTCGAGCGCTGTCTTAATTGTGACATCCAGACGGTATTCGCCGCGAAGCTTTGTATCGAATGCGATGCCTGCATCGACATCTGCCCGGTCAACTGCCTGACCATTGCCGAAAACGGTGATGAGGCCGATTTGAGGACACGCCTGTCAGCGCCTGCAGAAAATCTTGAGCAGGCTCTTTATGTGTCCGAAGACTTGCCACAGACGAACCGCGTTATGGTCAAGGATGAAGACCTCTGTGTTCACTGCGGTCTGTGTGCAGAACGCTGCCCAACGGGTGCATGGGATATGCAGAAGTCAACGATATTGCTGCCATATGCGAGCGATGAAGCCGCCGGCGAGCAACAGGATGCTGCGGCGCCGGCCGCCTAACAGAGAATTAACGTGGCCTCAGTCAACGATGTCGTTATCAAGATAGGTACGGTCAACGGTACCGGGTCAGCCAGCGCGAATGGCTTGTTGATGAAGTCGATCTTCCGCATGGGTATTCCCGTTGTCGGCGAAAATTACTTTCCGTCCAATATCCAGGGACTGCCGACCTGGTACGAGATCCGCGTAACCGGCGACGGGTACCAGGCACGTTCAAATCGCGTCGACCTGATGGTTGCGATGAACGCACAGACCTATGCGCGAGATCTTGCCGAACTCACACCGGGTGGTTGGCTGGTCTACGACTCAACCTGGCCGCGCAGCAACCTGCTGGATCGCGATGACGTAACCGTACTCGGCATTCCTCTGTCGAGAATGTGCAACGAGAACTTCGACGGTGCACGCGCGCGCATCCTGATGAAGAACATCGCCTATGTTGGCGCGGTGGCAGCGCTGCTCGACATTGATCTCAACACGATTACGATATTGCTCGAAGAGACATTTGCATCCAAGCCGCACCTCATAGATTCGAATATGAAGGCCATACGCCTCGGCTACGACTATGCAACGGAGAATTTCGTCTGCCCGCTGCCGATGAAAGTCGAAGTGATGGACCGCACCAAGGGGCATATCATTGTTGACGGTAATACTGCGGCGGGGCTCGGCTGCATGTACGCCGGGGCTACTGTCGGCGCCTGGTATCCAATCACGCCTTCAACCTCCCTGATGGACGCGTTTCGGTCGTTCTGCTCCAGGTATCGGGTCGACGAAGAAACCGGCAAGCGTACTTACTGCATTATCCAGGCTGAGGACGAGCTCGCGGCCATTGGGATGGTTCTCGGTGCCAGCTGGAACGGTGCTCGGTCGTTTACGCCGACCAGCGGCCCCGGTATTTCGCTAATGAGCGAATTTCTGGGCTATGCCTACTACGCGGAGCTGCCGGCTGTTGTCTTTAACGTGCAGCGCACGGGTCCGTCTACCGGTATGCCCACGCGTACCCAACAGGCCGACATACTGAGCTGTGCGTACGCTTCTCACGGCGACACAAAACACGTCCTGCTTTTCCCAGGCGATCCGGCTGAGTGTTTTACGATGGCTCAGGACGCATTCGATCTCACGGAGCGGCTGCAGACACCCGTCATGGTGTTGTCGGATCTCGACATCGGCATGAACGACTGGATGGTGCCTGATTTCGAATACGATGATAGCCACGTTCCTGATCGCGGCAAGGTGCTGAGTGCCGATGATGTTGAGAACATGGAGAAGTTTTACCGCTATCTCGATGTCGATGGCGACGGCATACCTTATCGCACGCTACCCGGCCAGCACCCCAAAGGGTCGTTTTTTACGCGTGGCTCGGGCCACACGAAGTATGGCGGTTACACAGAAGATTCAGACGAATATCAGGACGTTGTCGATCGCCTGTTACTGAAGTGGGAAACGGCACGATCGATTGTCCCCGAGCCCGAAATACACTATTCCAAGTTCAACAAAGCCGGGATATTGAGCGTCGGTAGTTCGGACGGCGCGTGTAAAGAGGCGCTCGATCGACTCAGTGCACAGAATATTTCGATGAACTACTGTCGTCCCAAAGCGTTCCCTTTCAGCGACTCCGTGAGGGAATTCATCGAACAGCACGATGTCATCTACGTCGTCGAACAGAATCGTGATGCACAACTGCGCACCTTGCTGATGCTGGATTGTGATGCGGACCCCAAGAAACTCGTCTCGGTGCTGCATTACAACGGCATGTCGCTGAATGCCGAATTCGTAGTGACGCGGGTACTCGAAGAGCACTCCAAAGGGCAGGCTGCATGACTTATATCGCCAAACCGAAGATCTCTCATCCCGGCATACCGCGCAATTCGCTTGGCCTTACTGTCAGGGACTATGAGGGTGCCGTGTCGACGCTTTGCGCGGGTTGCGGCCATGATTCAGTAACAGCGGCGATCATCCAGGCCGTGTTCGAGCTGAATATCGAGCCGCACATGCTCGCGAAAATGAGCGGTATCGGTTGTTCGTCCAAGACGCCGGCCTATTTTGTAAGCCAGTCGCATGGATTCAACTCGGTTCACGGGCGCATGCCGTCGGTAACAACCGGCGCGAACGCGGCGAATCGTAAGTTGACCTATATTGGTGTTTCTGGCGACGGCGACTCGTTGTCGATCGGCGCCGGCCAGTTCGTGCACGCGATCCGTCGCAATCTGAACATGTGTTACATCATTGAGAACAACGGCGTCTACGGCCTCACTAAGGGCCAGTTCTCAGCATCGGCCGATATTGGCACCAAGCCGAAGAAAGGCCTGCCCAACCAGCAGGAACCTATCGACCCGGTGAGCACGGCGATCGCACTCGGCGCAACCTACATCGCGCGCAGCTTTTCGGGCGACAAAGATCAGCTGATACCGCTGATTCAGGGTGCACTGTCGCACGACGGGTTTGCGCTTGTGGACGTAATAAGTCCGTGCGTGACCTTCAACGATCACGAAGGCTCGACGAAGAGTTATGCGCATACACGCGAGTTCTACCACCATGTTGTCGAGGCCGACTACATTCCGCCGGCCGAAGAGATCAAGGCGCAGTATGATGAGGGCTCGGCCATGTCGATCGAACTGCATGACGGCAGCAAGATCGTACTTCGCAAGATCGAAAGCGAATATGATCCGACGAGTCGTGCGGCAGCCTTCAAGTATCTACGCGAGCGTTTCAATGCGGGTGAGATTACGACCGGGCTGTTGTACATCGACGATTCGCGCAAGGAAATGCATGACCTGATGGGCAATATCGAGACACCGCTTTCTGAGTACCCTCTCGAAAAGCTGCAGCCGGGTAACGACGAGCTCAAGAAGATCCTGTCGCGCTACCGCTAGTTCAATCCCATGAACAAAAAACCCCGGCGGATGCCGGGGTCTTGTTGTCGCTGGTCCAAGTTCACTGCCAGAGGCGTTTCCACCAGGGCAGGTCACCGGACTCGGGAACGACTCCGTCGATATAGTCAATCTTGCCGCGAATATCGTCGATATCCCAGCCGGTCAGGTTCGCGAGTGTCTGCGCCTCACGCTCCTGGCGCTCTTTGACGGCGGCCTTGTAGGCCGATGCATCGCAACTCGAGTTGCCCTTCCAGGGGTGGCGGATAACGTAGCGGCCCTGGTAGTTCTGCCGGTCGCCGGTTTCCTGGAACATCAGATCCTCAGGGAAATGGTCCTTGTCATAGCGGACGTGCAGGCGCGTGACGAAGACATTCTGTGCCTGTCCGCCTTTACCAACCCGACCGTTCTGCGAGCCGTCAACCCAGAACACACCGAGCTGACGCAGCTCATCATTACTCAGCGGGTCGGCCGCACAAGGGTCGCACCAGGCCATATCCCAGGCATATTCGAGGAATACGCCGCGCTCATTTTCCTTGAGTGTCTGTTTCTCAAACATCGCGCGATAGAAATCGGAAAACTCTGCCTGCACGAACTCCGGCACTTCTGTATCGGTTGGCAACTTGACCGTACGATAGTTCGTCGTCTCAACCCGACCTGTACGAGTCAGTGTGTAAACATACAGTTCCTGCTTGCCGTTGGCGTTCAACGTGCCGAGCCGAATTGGCAGCATGAATTTGTTGCTCTCGTACGCCACTTGCAAGGGACGCAGGTATGAAAAGCCGAGCTTCGCCTGTTCCTTGAGATTGACCTTGGCGACAAAGAAGCGCATGTCCTGCCGAAGATAGCTGTCGACGACGGCTTCAGCACCTTTCGGGATGCGATAGTCATTTTCGTCGAGCCACTCGATCAATCCACTGCTTTCTTCGGCCGACAAGATAAGTATGTCGTACTCGCCAACCGTATAGCTCGCCTCGATCGTTACGCCGTGGGAACGGCCAACTTCTTCCTCGAGGACTTGTGCTGCGCGGGGAAATGCGGAGTCGCTGGACATACTCTTGAGCTCGTAACGCATGCACGGATCCGGGTCGTGGTACTCAACGAGCCGTGGTGCGGTATAGGCATCGAGATGCTCTACCACCGTGCGATCAGCAACGTTGATCTGTTCACGTTCGATGAATGTCGGCACCGGGATGACGACCGCAAAGTCTTTGACCTCTCCCTGGAAGTCATTTGCCATCGTGATGACCGTGCGATCGTCATCACGAACGAGGACGACCTGTGAGGCGCTGTTAAACAAACTTGTATCGGCGCGGGCGACGTAAAAACCGCAAAATGCCTGCGCCGTTGTCGAGATCGCGATCGTCACCATTGCGACGCTCGCCGTGATTATGAATTTCATTAGTACACTCCTTTGATTTGACTGGCCGAACCCGTAGCCGGTTGTTCCCACCGATAAAGCTGGCCGCGGGAAATGGCATCAATCATTGGCACGAAAGGTGCCGAGATAATTAACGCGAGGACAGGCCCGTTGGGTTCGTAGAAAATGAATTGGATGCAGTAAGCGACGGATGCCACGAGGGCGCCGAACGCGATTCGTCCAACAGGCGAATTGGGTGAAGTCTTGGGGTCCGAGATCATAAAGAACGCGAAGATGAGCAGCGCGCCATTCTGCAGTTGGTGCAGTGGAATGCTCAACGGATCCCCAAGCCATAGCGCCCGGACCGTCAGTAGCAGGCCGTAGGCCGCGAGAAACGCGATCGTCGTCTCAGCTCGCCTCGCACGCGTCAGGACAAGGAAACCGAGGCAAGCCAACGCCAGTGCGCCGATCGAAGCGCTGCCCCACTGCCCGGAGGATACCCAGGCGTTGTCGCTCAGCAACATCAGCGAAACGAGGGCGACATTCGCAGGATTAAAGACGTGTTTGCCGCGCACCCTGATAAGGAACTTGCTGCCGATGGCAATGATGGCTGCCAGCATCGCAAGGGAGACCAGGTCGGTGCGCAGTAGCAAGGTCAACGAAAACGATGTGATCAATGCGCTAAGTGGATCAAATGGTACGCGCGCAATGAACCGTGCGCCGACAAACTGTGCAACTTGTGCGGTCGTGAATATTGCGATGGCATTCTGCCAGTGAATGCCAAAGTCCAGTATCAGGATGCCGAAACCGAGCAGCAGGCTCAGTACGATGACCTGGTACCAGCGCGGATCGCGCAACAACGAGAAAAGGCGGGCGAATACTCTCATGCCCGATACAAACGCATCGGGCACCAGCGGGGGGTTAAACAGCGCTAGCTACGCATTATGTCCGTTTGCGCGCCGAGAATGGCAGGAATGCGGATAATAAAGGTGTAATATCAACAACTTAAAAATTTGCATCCAATTGCTCTATTCGAAGCATCTACCGGGTGAGGACTGCTCTAAGAGCAGCAAAACAAATTTGGAGAAAGTACAGTGAACGAAGGATTATGGGTACCAATTTCAATGTTCGCGGGGCTGACGGTCATTATCAGTCTCTTTTTCTGGTTTCGCTTTCGCGCCCGGAGTGAAATGCAGCAGACAATCCGTTCGGCGATCGACAAAGGGCAGGAACTGAGTCCTGAGTTGGTCGAGAGTCTGGGCACGTCGCAGAAACGTTCGGAATATCAGGATCTGCGCAATGGGATGATCTGGATTGCAGTTGGCGCAGGTGTTGCGTTGTTTGGCGTCGCCATGGGGCAGGTCGAGCAGGAGGTCATGCATATAATGGCCGGTATATCAGCAATGCCGTTCATGATCGGAATCGCCTACGTAATCATGTGGCGTGTGACGGAGCGTGGCAAATAATCCAGTCGGCAACACTGCTGGAAGTCGAGGATCAATCTCTCGTTACCCTGGCCGTCGCGTCGCAGGACACGACAGCCTTCGGAGAACTGATCCGGCGCCACCAGTCGCAGGTACGAAATTTCCTGCGCAAGCTAGCCGCCGATCCTGTTGAGGCGGACGACCTTTCGCAAGAGACGTTCTTACATGCCTGGGACAAGCTGCAGACCTACAGTGGAAGGGGATCCTTTATTGGCTGGCTACTGAAAGTGGCATATACCACCTTCTTGCAATCGAAGCGCAAATCGAAGCGTTATTCCGAAGTGCTAAATGAGGTGGGATACGTCGCAGAACAGCAATCAAGGAGCTACACTCAGGATGCTGACGAAGTGTCTGATCTTGATAAGCTCCTTGCGGTATTAACCGAGGACGAACGCGCGATCATGGTGATGTCGTACGCATGCGGTCTGTCGCACCGTGAGATAGGTGATGCGACAGGGTTGCCGGTGGGTACGGTGAAATCGATAATTTTTCGCGGTAAAGACAAGATCAGGACAAATTTTGACATCAAAGATCATAAACATGGTTGAGAAACTCAAAGACGCTGAAGACCGCTTGCTGGAGTCGATGTTTGCTGCGGAGCCCATTGCGGACGATGGATTTAGCCAGCGAATAGTTACTCACATTCGCCGCCGAATCTGGGTGCGACGACTGGCGTTGCCGGTTGCAATGCTGGTTGGGGGGCTTGTTGCCTTCAAGCCTGCGATGCAGCTCGTGACGGTTTCTTCAACGCTGCTTGGCGTGGTGCCGCGCGAATTTCTCGAGATCCCGGCATCGGTATTGCCGCAGGTTGAAAGTGTCACTTTTGGCATGCCGCTGATGCCGATGATCGTTCTTAGTGCAATGGTGCTTGTGGCCGGCATACTCGGTACTCGTCTGCTCAACGAATAGGGCTGCACTCCTCCATTGTCACGAATGTAGCGCTCGGTTACATTGCGTGCATGAACCTTCGTGAACAGGTGGAAAAGCTATTACCCAACTGGGAACGTTGGTACCCGAGTCTGTTCGACGCAGCCTGTGACCTAGGTCTGATCAAGGCCGAAGTCTGCGATCCCAATTCACTATTGTTAACACGCCGTCACGCGAAAGTTCGACAGCGCGCCGAAGACGCCCATCGCGAGAAATGGGGCGGCAAAGCCGACAAATAAATCCCGAGATCCCAGCAATGACCATCAATATCGACCGAATTCGCGGCCAGTTCCCGGCCCTGTCAGAAACCGACGAAGGCAAGGCCCGTTTGTACTTCGACAATCCTGCGGGGACCCAGGTGCCGCAAATGGTTGTCGACCGTATGGCCAATTGCATGCTGTACAGCAGCGCCAACCTCGGCGGCGGTTTTCCTACGTCGATACGGGCCGGCGCAGTAGTCGACGACGCGCGAGCTGCGATGGCGGATTTTCTCAATGCGCCGTCACCGGACGAGATCATATTTGGGCAAAGCATGACGTCGATTACGTTTCATCTGTCGATGTCTATTGGAAAGCTTTTGCAACCCGGTGACGAGATCATATTGTCGCGGATGGATCATGACGCGAATGTGGAGCCGTGGAAGCTTATGGCCCGCGACTATGACCTGAAGGTCAGGTGGCTGGAGTTTGACACGGGGACGTTTGAATTCGATTTGTCCGAGCTCGACACATTGTTGAATGACAGGACACGGCTGTTGTGCGTCGGTGGCGCAAGCAACCTGACCGGCACGATCAATGATGTGAAGACAATATGCGGCAAGGCGCGCGATGTGGGCGCATGGAGTTTTGTCGATGCCGTGCAATCAGCTCCCCACATCCTGAGCGACGTGCAGGACATCGGTTGCGATTTCTTTGTTTGTTCGGCTTACAAGTTCTTCGGCCCGCACCAGGGCATTCTCTGGGGCCGGCGAGATGTCCTTGAGAAACTGGCGCCATACAAAGTTCGGCCGGCGCCCGCCGAGTTACCCTGGTGTTTCGAGACAGGCACGCAAAGCCACGAAGGCATGGCAGGAACGGCCGCCGCTGTCGACTACTTCGCCTGGGTTGGCGAGGCAATGGCAGGAGCCACCGGGAACCGCCGCGAGCAGCTTAAAGCGGGTCTCGAATTGCTGTTCGACTATGAGAAGCAACTCGCTGACCGACTGATCGCTGGCTTGAAGAGCATTCCTGGTGTGCGCGTGCTCGGCATCTCGGATCCAATTGCATCGGACAGACGTGTTCCCACGGTTTCATTCGTGCACGAACAACACGCGCCGTCCGATATTGCGAGTGCGCTGGCTGAGCGCAACGTATTCGCCTGGAGCGGACACAACTACGCGTTGGAGCTCGCTAAGGCATTGAATATTAACGATTCTGGCGGCGCCGTTCGCATTGGCGCAGTGCACTACAACACGCCGGACGAGATCGATGCAGTCGTTACTGCGCTACAGGACATCCTCGATTCCTAGGCTATACTCCCTGTATGCCGGCGCAAAGCCGGCTATAAATAATTAAAACGAAAAGCAGGGGTTAACAATGAAGAAAATTCTGACGGCGGCCTTGTCTGCCACGATGTTCTTGTTTGTAGCTAGTGGCGCCGCGATCGCGCAGGACGAAGAGGCCGACGAAATGCGGGCAGTACCGGTCGAGACGTGGGCCTGTAACTACCGTGAAGGTAAAGGCCCAGGGGATCTTGATTCCGCCATCGGTGCGTGGAACGAATGGATGGACAGCAATGAGGTGGGTGACTATTTCGCCGCCACGATCACGCCACAATTCTATGGCGAATTGCCATTCGATGTCGCCTGGCTGGGTGCCTGGACTGATGGGAATGCGATGGGCAGGGGCACCGATCAGTGGGTCTACGAGAGCGGCGACTTACCGGGGAAATTCTTCGAAGTCATCGACTGTAGCAGCCACACGAACTTTGTTTCGATGCAGGTCAGGGAACAGGCCGATACAGGGGCTGAACCGGACGATCACTTCGTGTTGAACTTCTCGAACTGTTCGTTCAAGGAAGACGGCGGTGGATTCGACGCGTTGATGGCGGCGCAGGGCGAGTGGAATGCCTATTCTGACGAGCATGGCTTCGTTAGTTCGGCCTGGGTTTGGTGGCCGATCGCTGGCGAGTCCGACAATGACTATGACTTCAAGTATGTTGTTGGCACGCCGGACCATACGACCTCCGGGGCTAACTGGCAGCTGTACGCTGACGGCCATTGGCAGAAGTCTGAGGAAATATATGACGGTATTCTCGACTGTGACATCAGCCGTGTCTACGACGGCACAGTGCGCAGGCGTATTACCGCCGGAGAATAAGTTTAGTCTGATCGACTAAGAAAAAGGCCGCCCCTGGGGGCGGCCTTTTGTGAGACTGGGATTGGAAAACCTGGTCAGGCAGAGTGTGGAGGTCGCTCCATAATCTGCACAAGACCCAACGGTTTTCTCAACACCTTTGATATCTCACTAGACATGAATCACCTCCTTCTATGTTGTTTGCCCAGCCCCAGTATCTAAAAAAAGTCCGCCGTTGCCAAGAAAAATATCGACTAAAAACAAGGGTGTAAAACACTCAGTTGATACGCTATGATATCCAGCTCGGTCGGCGACTGGCCTCAAAAAAATTGGCGTGTATACTCCGGTACTTGCCTCAGTCGCGGCAACCGCACTGAAACAATAATTAACAGTGAGAGCACAATGGCAATCGCAGATCTAAAGAGTGTATTGAAAATATTCGGCGGCTCGGACGTGAGTGAAGCGGAACAAAACGAGCTGTACAAGGAAGTGCTGCTGATGACCCTGTCACGGGCAGCAGATGCTGATATCAACATTCAGGCGGCTGAAGTCGATCGGATCCGCGAGATTCTCAAAAAGCACACCGGTGACGATTTCAGTACAGGCGACATCCGCATTGCAGCACGTGCGGAGCTCTATGCTGAATCCTCGCTCAGGAAGTACCTGAC
>Ga0209165_10000340_pt1 | contig 16957 bp, 18 predicted proteins | sample tdAd001_FD_187122 | JGI IMG/M metagenome (GOLD analysis project Ga0209165, IMG submission 187122) | Marine sediment microbial communities from the Atlantic coast under amendment with organic carbon and nitrate - tdAd00.1 (SPAdes)... | ecosystem: Environmental > Aquatic > Marine > Coastal >... | reverse complement strand
ACCACGCCCGCGCCGGTAATGGTGTCATCGGCGATAATAACCTCACCCAATGCAATCCCCACTCGTAGCTGCGGACGAATGTCGTCATCCAGGCGGGCATTGCATTCAAGCTGGCTCGATTGAAATGCCAGGGCGGCGCAGACCGCATCCGAAGCGCGTTCAAACTCGGCCAGCAACGCATCACCCCGCAGTTCGCGGACCTGGCCGTGATAGCTGGAAATCGTTTTGCCAAAACGCTGGAAGGCATCCTGGATACGCTGGTGAGCTTTTTGCTCATCCTGCTGAACCAGGGTAGTCGAGCCGACGATATCCGCATGCAGGATTACAGCAAGTTTGCCGGATAAGAACTTATCGGCCATCAGCACCACTGCGAGGATTAATGTAGGGGTATGTTAACACGCGGCTCGACGCCGTAATGGCGATACCAGGCTTCAGGCCTGGCAACCTACCTGATTGCGGGTGTAGTCGCCGAGGCGCATCAATTCAGTCGTATCAGTAATCGCCCGATCGATATCGGTACGACCGTGCTGCAATACCAGTCGATCGTGAAAACTGCTGAAATAACGCGCGAACATTTCACCACCGATGGTGGCAATGGCATAAAACGAATCCTGTTCTGCATCGTACTCGAGCTCAATCGCAGCCAGCGGTTGTGGCGCCGGGCCACCCAGCACGAGACCGCCATGCGCGGGGTCGTATACGCTATTTTCCGAACAACAGTAGATAACACCGCTGCGCTGCTCGATTTCATCGAAACTGTTGCGAAACCTTACTTCACCATGCCGATAATTGATGAAACTCACCGATGGTGCGGGATGGCTCAGCTTGTGCGCACAAATCGCCGAGAACGCGACCACCGAGTGGTTCGATCCGGCACCACCCTGCCAGCGATAGCGATCACCATCACGGGTTTTCAGGTTACTACGCGAGGTTACCGGCTTACCCAGGTCAATTAAAAAACACGGCGTGGATACGAACGGATAGTGGAACAGGTAGGTTTCACCGACATCCAGCGTAGCGGCGCGAACCGGTTCGCCGGAATATGGATCGACTAATGCGACCCTTCCATAACGATGATATTGCTGATAATCCCTGGCGAGTAGCTCGGGACTGGCTGTGACACTGGCAACTGCGGAGGCACATAACTTAACGAATCCTCTTCGTTTCATGTTCGACTTTTCCCCTGTGATGCTAGTAAAAAAAGTATAAGTGATCTTTTCAGGTTTAGGTAGCCTGATATTTATGGCGATGCGAAGTCGCAGAATCGATTTCAGGTTGCTACAGTACCAGCACCACTATTCTAAACTTAAATTCGAATAGCCTTTCGATCACCGCTTTCGAGCCACGCGGCAAAAGCCAGTAACGGTTGATCTCCCGCGCGCATCGCATGCATTTGCCAGGATTCATGAATGATTAAGTCACCCGGATAAACATCGAACCATTCGCCGCTATCCAGGCACCACTGAGCTCCCGGTGTCAGCACCAGGTAAACTTCCCTGGGCTCGTGATTGTGATCCTTGTAGGTCACCCCGGGCGACAACAGAACATAGCCACATCTCGGCACCTCACAAAGCACTGGGCAATCGGGCCCCGATAGCCCGGCATAGGCATAACCATCGAGAAAGGACCTGGCTACATTGGCATCAGTGTAGCCGGGATTCTGTGACCATCTGACCTGGTCCAGGACCGGGCGCAAACCTGATGCGAGATCTGCCAGTTCGTAATTCCCGACCAGATCGAGGGCGGCATCGAGGTATGCAAGCACTGGAAAATCATTGCCAAAGCGTGATTCCAGGCGCTCCCGGGGAAGCGGTTCGATGGGCGGTCGGGTTACCGAACGCCCGCTTCTGCAATCCTGTCGCGCGAGTACGGCTTGCCATGTAACCTCTATCAAATTATCTACTGACGAGCGCATTTAGTCTTGACCTCCACGAGCCGGGAAAACCGCGGCCGTCGGCAATAACCGCGCATGCTATCTTGCCGATAATCTGATCTCGCCGCAACGCCGCTAGATTACCAGTCGCCTTCGCGGCGCTGAGCTAAATATCTTGCGAATTGAATTCCATGGCTCCAGAATTGGGCGATGTCCGAACTCGACACAATTCTCGCAGATATCAAAGCCGGCGAAGCGATCAGCGCGGCCAGGCGGGACTGGAATCCGCATTGCCAGGGTGAAATCGATATCCGCATTGCTGCCGATGGCAGCTGGTTCCACCAGCAGCGGCGCTTTCAGCGTGATTCGATGGTAAAACTGTTCGCCAGCATCTTGCGGCGCGAGGACGAAAAATATTTTCTCGTCACTCCTGCCGAAAAACTGCGCATCGAGGTAGAGGACGCCCCGTTTGTCGCAACCCTGGTCGAGCCTGTCGAGGCTGACGGCCAACAGGCCATCGTATTTACTACTAACCTTGGCGAGCGCATCGTTGCCGATCATGAGCATGCTATCCGGGTTGAAATCGACGCCGACAGCAATACACCCCGACCTTATGTACATGTTCGCGATGGTCTCGACGCATTAATCAGCCGCAGCGCGTTTTACGATTTACTCAACCTGGCGCAGGAGAACGAGCGCGACGGAGCCGGTTACCTGAGCGTCACCAGCCTGGGCGAAGAATTTGAACTGGGAAGTACCGATGAATAAACAAACCAAAGGCACCCATGAATATCAGGACGATCCGCGTAACGCGGATATCATTATCGATATCAACGGTGAGTTTTTTGCCCGCGAGCAGGCGCAGGTTTCTGTTTTCGACAGCGGCTTTGTACTCGGTGACGGGGTCTGGGAAGGACTGCGCGTGCATCGGGGTAAGATAGCGTTTCTGGACCAGCATCTCGATCGCCTGTACGAAGGCGCAAAAGCCCTCGATATGGAAATGGAAGTTTCTGCCGCGGAACTGCGCGAGCGACTATATCGCCTGCTCGAAAAAAACGGCATGCAGGATGGCGTCCACATCAGGTTGATGGTGTCCCGTGGAATCAAGGCCACGCCATACCAGGATCCACGTATTACCATCACCCCGCCAACCATCGTCATTATTCCGGAGTACAAAACCGCGTTACCGGAAACTGCCCACAAGGGTATCAAGTTATTTACCGTACATGTGCGCCGTGGCTACCCGGACGTGCAGGATCCAAAGCTCAACAGTCACTCCAAGCTGAATTGCATAACCGCCTGTATTCAGGCGGCCAAGGCCGGGGCCGATGAAGCGCTGATGCTGGATCCACACGGTTTTGTCGCGACCTGTAATTCAACCCATTTTTTCATCGCGCGCAAGGGTGAAGTCTGGACTTCGAGCGGCGATTACTGCCTCGGCGGCATAACCCGTGGCAATGTCATTGCTTTATGTGAGCAACACCAGATTCCAGTGCGCCAGAAAAATTTCAGCCTGACCGATGTTTACGGTGCCGACGAAGCTTTCGTTACCGGCACTTTTGCCGGGCTTGCACCAGTGCGTGAAATCGATGGCCGCATTATCGGTGATGGCGAGCGTGGCCCGATGGTTGAGAAGCTGCAGCAGCTATACCTCGCAATGCTTGAACAGGAATGCACGTAAACCCCTTGCGTATCGCGATGTGGTCGGGGCCACGCAACATTTCGACAGCGCTGATGCGCGCCTGGGAAAATCGCGACGACTGCGTGGTTTGGGATGAGCCACTGTATGGCTATTACCTCGCTGCCACCGGAATCCCGCACCCGGAGGCGGCTGAAGTGATAGCCGACCAGGGCACCGATGCAAACGCGATCATTGCGCGCTGTATCGGCGATATCCCGGGCGACAAAAAAATATTTTACCAGAAACATATGACCCTGCATTTGCTGCCGGAACTCGATCGTTGCTGGTTATCATCACTGACGAACTGCTTCCTGATCCGCGAACCCGAGGCCGTGGTTGCTTCCTATGCCGCGGTACGCAGTGAAGCGACACTCGAAGACATTGGTTTCATTCAACAGGCCGAACTGTTTGACCACGTACGGCACATCAGTGAAGAGATTCCGCTGGTAATCGACAGCCGCGAGTTCCTGCTTGATCCGCGCGGCATGCTCGAAGCAGTATGTGCCCGGCTCAAGATCGAGTTTGTCCCCGCCATGCTGAACTGGCCCAAAGGCGCGCGTGACAGTGACGGGGTCTGGGCCAGGCACTGGTATGACTCGGTCTGGAATTCGACAGGATTCGCAGCTTACCGCGAAAAGGATTATCAACTTTCCGCAAAAGACGAAAGAATTTCGCTGCAGGCACGCCCCTACTATGAAGAACTTTTCCAGTACCGCTTGCAACCCTAGTTTCAAATCTCGCGTCTGCAAGACGAATTAATTATAACTACCCAGGCGTATTTTCGTCTTTCGTCGCTGTGCTCGTCAGGGTACACTTTGATGCTCAGCGGATAATTATCAGGAAAATGGCTGAACCACAAATTTTAACCCCTGCAGCTGGCAGCAGAATCGTCACCGGCGATGCTGAAGTTATTCTGTTTGGACAACCCCCTGAAGTACTGAAAGGTTTGTTGCGCGAGGGAATTTCCCGCTTCGATACCCTGGTACTTACCGATACTCGCGAAAAGAGCAGCTCACTGCTCAATAATCTCGAATTCCCGCTGTACTTTTTTCTGTTCGTCGCCAGGGGTCTCGCCGACAAGCGCAGGCTCAACCTGGTAGGCGATGCCGAATCAATTAGCCACGCTTTACGTTTATTGCGTTACACCCTGCTCGGGCCCACCCGCGAGGAACTCGACCACTGGGACACGCAAGACGCTCTTAAAAACGAATGGCTGGGTGTATCCGAGGCAGTAGCGATCAAGAACGACGCCGGCAAGGCGATGAAGGTCGAAGAGTTCTTCAACCTGGTGCCTTTTACCAACAACGAGGCTATCGCGGGAGATTTTGTCATTGAACACAAAGGCGTCGATCGCTACCTGGTGGCGAATCGCGGTGGCGATGTTTATGTTGACCTGAACGAAGATGTCGAAGTAATTCCGCCCTACCCGGTACCAATCGACTATGTCCCCGGTGGCCTCGCCAAACTGGGGATCGAGGTACTTGGCGGCGCGTCCGGATTTTCCACCGAGGAGCCTTGCACCGGCCTGGCGCTCTGCTACAACGGTGACTACCTGTTGATAGACTCGATCCCGTTCCTGGATCAACACCTGTTCGCGCGTGGAATTTCCAAGAACCAGGTATCCGCAGTATTTTTGACTCACCTGCATGACGACCATTGTTCGATGTTTCCACTAATGGAAATGCCGCATCGGGTCGAAGTCATTACCACCGAGGAAATCTTCAACATGGCGATGGAGAAGCTGAGCTGCAGTCTCGGCTGGAAACTCGCTGCGGTGGCCGAACACTTCGAGTTAATCCCGGTTCAACCTGGCGACACGATCAATTACTACGGACTCAATATCGAAGTCCATAATACCGTGCATAGTATTCCGACCATCGGCGCCACCTTTTCAACCATTCACAAGGGGCAGTTTCGCGATGTCTGCATCGTCGGTGACAACCAGAATATGGCCGCGGTGCGCACTATGGGTGAATCCGGCATCGTGCGCGCAGCGACAGTTGAGAATCTGGAGCGCCTGTATAAACAGGCGTTTCACCTGTTAATCGCCGACGGCGGTGCCGGCGAAATTCACGGCGACCCTGCCGACGCGTTGAAATCTGAAGCCGAACGGGTCGTGTTCGTACATGTCGAAAAAATGCCGTCAGCGTTGCAGACGACTTTTTCCCTCGCCAGCTCAGGTAAACGCTACACCCTGCTCGAGGGTGACAGCATGATATACACGTCGCAGATCAACCATTACCTGACCCTCTGGCTTGGACAACCATTCCCGAATCGCTGGATGCGCAATCTGCTCGCGGAACAGGAAATTTACCGTTATAACACCGAGGACGTGATTATTGTGCAGGAAGCCGCAACCCATGGTTCGGTATACCTGATCCTGACCGGCTATTGCGAAGTGGTGCGGGTCAAGGAAGATAAGCGCGAGTCGGTGGCGATGTTGCAAGCCGGCGATATTATCGGTGAAATGGCGGTACTTACGGGTTCCGGGATTCGCAATGCCAGCGTAGTCGCCAGGACACCGGTTACCGTCTGTGTTTTTGCCGAAGAAACCTTCCGCAATTTTATTCGTTACAGCGGTTTACAGGAGATGCTCGAAAATCGCTGGCTACTGCGTCCCGTTATCAAACTGTTGCCCCAGTTCGCCGAATTGTCGTCTACGGTAACAGACAAGATTTCACGTATCGCCGAATGGAAGGTGGTCGAAGGCGGTAAGACCCTGTGGCTGGATGATTCGCATCTGTATTTTTTCGTAGAAGGTTTCGGTTCGATAATCGATGCCGACGGTGGTGAAGAAAAAATAGTCAACGGCGCAGAGCTGGGGTGGCGCCCCTACACCGATGGTCAGGCCGTCGAAATGACCGCAACCACCGATTGTGGATTGATATCGGTCGAAGCCAGCGCCTACCTTCAGCTACTCAAAACTACCCCACAGCTCAACTACCAGACGCGCAAGCTTTTACGCGCCGAAGGTGATGACAAGGTTGACTGGTTACTCGGGGAAGTAGACGTTTATTAGCAGCCCTATTTGCAATGCCAGCAAATATCCTCTTCATCATGTGTGACCAGCTGCGCTGAGACTACCTGTCCTGCTATGGGCATCTGAAACTTAAAACACCGAATATCGATGCGCTGTCCGCGCGTGGAGTGCGCTTTGACAATGCTTACCCTCAGGCACCTCTTGGCGGCGCGTCGCGCGATTTCTAACCCGGCATCTGCATTAATTCGGAAACCTCAAGCGACCCACCGACATCAAGAAACGGGCATTTTTTTGCAATCGAAAGTGCCTCATCCATAGATTCAACTTCAATTATGGTAAAACCAGACATGGTTGATGCACCACTATTAGTAATCGAGCCATCGGAGTTTACCGTGTTCGTATCCTTAAGCGGATTAGCCGGGCTAACGGCCGAATCACCTAACGAATTTAACCACTCCATATACTTCGCAAAATGTTGCTTACCTTCCTCCGGGCTAGATGGCTGATCGCCACCCAGATAAACAATAACGTATTGGGACATTTACGTTTCTCCTTTGTTGAAGTTTAAAGTTTACCGCAGGCGGAAAGTATTACGCTCACATCAGCGGCTCGGCTTTAGCCGGGTCCGGCTGCATTTGCCTGTCGGGCTTTCTTGCAATGCCACGTATCGTGGGGCGAACGATTGGCGGGGCATTTCGCATGCTTTCTCTCTCAATTTGAACAATATCAAAGCCCTCGCTTACTATTGCCGATTCCGTTTCCCTGTTCAGGTGGCAATTTCCCATAAAAGTTTTCCATACCGGGTTTATTATATTCTGCCATCGCCGTCTCGAGGTGCCGTCGGCAGCTGCAACATGCTCCAGAAAAACAAAATCTCCCCCTGGCTTTAATACTCGCCTGATTTCACGTAAACAGGCCTTTAAATCCGTTACCGAGCAGCAAACCAGCGATGACACGACATAGTCGAACGACTCATCATCGGCTTCGATTTGCTCCGCCGTATCACCGGTCACACTGAGATTTTCCAGCCGCTGATCGCCAACCTGTTCTTTTAAAAACTTCCGCATATGTTGGTCAGGTTCAGTAACCACAAGCCTGGTAACATTGTCAGAATAAAGCTTAATATTTGCTCCGGTTCCAGCACCAATTTCCAGTACTTCACCGCTAACCTGCCTGAGAAGTCCATGCCTCCATTCCTTCAGGCATGCTGCTTCCGTTTTTGCCATGAACCTGTCATAAAAATACGCAGTTAAAAAAGACATTTATGATTTCCTGGCTTGTTAAAAGCCTGGCGCCTCGCATCAACGGCCCAGCTTTGCTGGGTCCAACTGCAGCGCCTTGTTATACGCGTCCTACTCTTTTCGATGAAGCTCGATGACATTGCCTCCATCATCTTCCGCCTTTACTTTCTTTACTTTCTTTACTTTGGTAAGCAGGTGAGGTGAAACATTCCATTTTTGTCCCGTATCCGTAATGACGGTTACAGTTTTCTTATTAAATTTTACGAGTGTACCAATTTTCTTTTTCTGACCCGATGGTTCAAAGCTAACCTGATCTCCGGGAGAGAACTCCAACATTTCTTTATGTGTATGATACGACTCCAGAAATCTTAGCCTTTCTACTATTCGGTTATTCAGATCGATCAGTTCTTCTTCAGTTAATTTATCAATATCGATTTTCATTTGGTGGTTCTCTATAAATTTCCTTAAGCGTATAACGCCTCGCATCAGCAGCACAGCCATGCTGAGTCCGACAGCATACGCTTGTATGCATCTCACCCCACCTTCTTGAGTTCTTCACGTATAACTTTCCGGAGCGTTTTCTCTAATCCTTTATCGTGAGCTTGAATGTGCTCTCTTAACGCGTCATTGATTAAGGTTTGATAATTACCGCCGCCAGCTTCGTGCACGATATTCTTATAATGCTCGATAATATCGGCATCCAGACGGATTGTAATTCGAACCTTGTTTGGGTCGGGTTTCACGACCGGGCCTCGTCTGCCTTTACTAAAATCTTCACTCATCATTCAAACCCTGGAAATAAACTATTTTTTCGTTCTTATCTGCCTTTCGGGCAGAAATAATTCGAATGCAATTCTCGGTTCGTTCGCAATGAACGACAAGAAGTACATTTAAGGTGGGGCCCATTCCAAGCGTCTTGAAACGCGGCTCGTCGTGATCTGAGTCTTCAATCGTAAGTGCGTTGTCATCCTCGAGGGCAATAACCGCATCAGCGAAATCTACGCCATGCTTCCGCAGATTCTCTTTCGCCTTCCCTGGGTTCCACTCGAAATCCATCAACAGAGTGTATGTACAATCAGTGCATAATGCAAGTGCGGCGAAATCTTAGCTGTATGCAGAGATGCAACAGTCTATTTAAAAGGTCTTCGACCTGATAATAAGTATTAACAGGTAAACTTGATAACCGTGATGCCAAAGAGCTGTAGAAAATCATATTCTTAAACCGGCAGCAAACTGATTTGCGGGTCGAGGGTACGGGTTCTAAAAGTGATAGTACTCCTTGTTCAGGTAACCAATGACGTCATCCACTTCGTCATCGAACCAGGTTAAACCGAGATTGTCCTTGCAAAAACGAACCTGCGTACCCAGCCGCGCCAGGGATTGCACCTTCCGGTTGTCACGGGTGTAGGCCGTCGAATCATGGCAGCCGGTACAGTTATCGAAATGCAGGTCGTCGCCGTTTTCAATATCAGCGGCCTGCAATGAGGTGATGTAGCAAGCGAAAAATACAGGCAGGTAGAATAGTTTCATAATAATCTCCAGGTTAGCTGTCATCACGCGCGGGACAGGAAAAAGCGCATCATCCATTCACCCCAGATGTGCGCGTCAGGTTCTCCATCGTCGATATAGCGGGTAGCCTTCGCATGCTCGTCCCGCGACAGGCTATCGGTGGCGCGCAGGAAATTAACCATCGCGCGTCGCGGTTGTTCGGGATGTCCCTGGAAACACATGATATTGTCACCCAGCGTATAACCGTAATCAGCATACTCGTCAGTACGCGCAAACGACAACGCGCCGTCCGGTAATCGCATCACGCGTTCCTGGTTAAAGTGAAACAATCCCGTCTTGTTTACACTCGGCTGCATCCAGTCGTAAGCCCCGTCAATATGGACTGCGTAGTTACCGATCGCCCAGCCGTTCTCGTTATAGCCGACGTCCCCGCCATAGGCCCGCGCCACCAGTTGGTGGCCGAAGCAGGATCCGATTACCTGCAGCCGCTTGTCAGCAGCGGCCCTGATCAAATCAACCAGCCTGCCAATCCATTCGTGATCATCATGAACACTACAGGGGCTGCCGGTAACCAGGATTGCATCGTAGCAATCTATATTGTCCGGAAACTGGTTGTTTGACGTGAAAAATACATCGAAACGGGCAGCCGCATTCAGCGGTTGCAGCAGGTCGATAAATTTTTGCGCATCTGTAATGCCGAGATCATCGGCCCAGTAACTCTCGGGTACCGCATCCAGAATCGCAATCCTGATCTTTTTGTTCATTTTGGTTTAGGCAGAATATTGGTAGACTCGAAAACCTACGATACCTGAAAATTCTGATTTTAAAACCCATCTCGTAGGTTTCGAGTGATTCTATGACAGCAGATGAATTTCGCCAGGCGGGTCACGAGCTGATCGACTGGATAGCCGATTATCGAAGCAACCTGGAACAACGGCCGGTTCGTGCCCAGGTCGCGCCCGGGGACGTGCGCAACAGCTTGCCGCCTACCCCGCCGCAGTCGCCGCTAACGGCGGCAGCCATGTTGCGCGATCTTGAACAAAACATCGTCCCCGGTATCACCCAGGTGCAGCATCCAATGCACTATGGCTGGTTCCCGTCGAATGCATCTCTGGCATCGGTACTGGGCGATATCGCCAGCTCCGGGCTCGGTACGCTCGGAATTTCCTGGGAGAGTTGTCCGGCATTGACCGAGGTCGAGGAAGTCATGTGCGACTGGATGCGTCAGCTAACCGGACTTAGCGACAGCTGGGAAGGCTGCATCCAGGACACTGCATCAACCTCGTGCCTGACCTCACTGTTGCTGGCCCGCGAGCGGGCCAGTAATTACGCACAAAATCGCGGTGGCCTGCAGGCTCAGGATCAACCCCTCGTGGTCTATACCACCGCCGAGGCGCATTCATCGGTGGTCAAAGCCGCTTTGCTCGCGGGATTTGGCAACGACAACCTGCGCCTGGTTGACATGAATCCGGTGGAGCGTTCGATGCAGGCGGACAGCCTGGTGGCAGCGATTGAAGATGATATTGCGGCGGGTCGCAAACCGGCCGCAGTGGTAGCGTCGGTCGGATCTACCGGGATTACCGCGTTCGACCCGATCGCCGACATCGCGGAAATAACGACCGCCGGGGATATCTGGCTGCACGTCGATGCCGCCATGGCCGGTAGCGCCATGCTACTGCCCGAGTGCCGTCACCTGTGGCAAGGCGTCGAGGCAGCCGACTCGATTGCCTGGAATCCGCATAAATGGATGGGCACGATACTCGACTGTTCGTTGCTGTACCTGCGCGATGTGCAGCACATGATCAGGGTAATGTCGACCAATCCCAGCTACCTGCGCTCGACCGTGGATGACGAGGTTAAACAGTATCGTGACTGGGGCATTCCGCTAGGCCGCCGTTTCCGCGCATTGAAACTCTGGTACCAACTCGGCATCGATGGCATCGACTCGATCCGCGCGCGCCTGCGCCGTGATCTCGACAACGCCCAGTGGTTTGCGGGACAGGTCGGTCAGACCGATAACTGGCGGGTACTCGCACCGGTTAAATTACAAACCGTTTGCATCCGCCACCAGCCCCCGGGTCTCGAAGGCGATGCGCTCGATCGACACACGCTCGCCTGGGTTGACGCGATCAACCAGTCCGGAGAGGCGTTTATAAGTCCATCCGTGCTCGATGGCCGCTGGATGGTGCGAGTGTCGATCGGAGTCGAGGCCACCACCCGCGAACATATCGAAACCTTATGGAAACTGATACAGCGGCGGGCAGAAGAGGCCGCAGCAGGCAATTAGAAGCGCAAGAAATTCGAAAGACATTAGCACAAAAAAAGGCTACATTACGCGACTTTGAAGTCCACTCTCAGTAGCGCAAAAATATGGCTAATATCACCTGGAAAATGGAGGACGGTAGCGAGATCTCCGCCGACATTAAAGATGGCTTGAACCTGATGGAAGCCGCGACTGCCAATAACGTCCCCCACATCGAGGGCGAATGCGGTGGCTGCCTTTCCTGCGCCACCTGTCATGTATTCGTGGCACCGGAATGGCTGGCAAAAACCGGTGAAATCGACGATATCGAAGACACCATGCTCGAAATGACCGATGTCGAGCGCGAAGACAACAGCCGCCTGAGCTGCCAGATAATCGCGTCGGCGGAACTGGATGGGCTGGTACTGCACGTACCTGAGCCAGAGTAGATCATGGCCGCCCCAATCGTCATTGTTGGTGCGGGTCAGGCGGCAGCCTCATTCATCTCGCGGCATATAGCGCTTGGCAGTGAGCAACCACTACTGCTGGTCGGCGAAGAATCTCACCCTCCCTACCAACGCCCACCCCTGTCGAAGAAATATCTGCTCGGCGAACTCGAACGGGAACGCCTGTTGATTCGCCCGCTGCAATGGTACGCAGACCAGGCAGTCGAGCTACGCCTCGACACCCGCATAGACACCATCGATCGCGAGCGCAGGCAGGTCGTCAGCAGCGCCGGTGAAAGCATCGAATACGATAAGCTACTGCTGTGTACCGGCTCCAGCGCTCGCACTCTGCCGGACGAGATCGGTGGCAGTCTCGATGGCGTCTTTACCTTGCGCAGTATTACCGATATCGACAGGATGTCACCCGAATTTCAGGCCGGGCGCAAACTGCTCATCGTCGGCGGCGGATATATCGGCCTCGAAGCGGCAGCGGTCGGGCGTCAGCTCGGGCTCGAAGTCACCGTGCTGGAAATGGCTGATCGTATCCTGCAACGCGTCGCCGCTGCAGCAACCTCGGATTACTTTCGCAACCTGCACAGCGCGCATGGGGTAAGCCTGCATGAATCGGCGCGCATGACCCGCCTGCTGAGCGATGGGGGCAAGGTCTGTGGCGCAGAGCTGGAATCAGGCGATATTATCGATGCGGATCTGGTGCTGGTCGGCATAGGCAGCATTCCCAATACTGAAATCGCACAGGCCGCAGGGCTCGAATGCGCAAATGGAATCTGCGTAAGTGAAACTTGCCAGACCTCCGACGCAGGTATTTACGCCGCCGGCGACTGCAGCAATTTCGTTCGTAATGGGCAGCACATTCGTCTCGAATCGGTACAAAATGCGGCCGATCAGGGCGATCTCATCGCACGCTTTCTGGCCGGGGAAAAAGTTACCTATACGGCACTGCCGTGGTTCTGGTCGGACCAGTATGATTGCAAGCTACAGATTGTTGGACTCAACCACGGGTACAGTCAAACCGTGCTGCGCCCCGGCGTGAACCCGGGCAGTCAGTCGATCTGGTACTACCGTGACCAGCAACTGCTCGCTATCGATGCCATGAATGAACCTAAGTCATACGCTTTCGGCAGGAAAATTATGGAAGCGGGAAAACATCCGACAGCGGAGGAAGTCGCCGATCCGGCGACCGATTTGAAAGCCCTGGCGATGGGTTAACCTGTCCTCCCCGTCAAACAATCATCCTCGCGCCAGCCGACGCGACGCAAAGTTTTGTCATCCCGCGGTCAAGCCGCGGGATGACAATTTCCTTTGATTTGGTAATCGATTAACGTTATATCCCTGAAAATAAATTGTCTTCCCCGCGTAAGCGGCGGTCCGACGTATCGGAAACTTATAAAGGCGCTGTCGTTGCAAGATTCCCGCTTGCGCGGGAATGACTGGGAAAACCACGGGCACGATCGAGAAATATTTGCTGTGGCGGAGCGTTTTGATTTTCGGCAATATCGCGACTTAGATCGATGTAGGCCTCGAAACGCTGCCTGATATCGCGCACATAGTTGACTGGTTCAATACCATTGACATAGCCGTAGCGGGCTTTCTTCGAGTACTCCTTCTTCGACAGCAACAGCATCGCCTCCTCGGTATGTCCGAACCAGCGATCCGGGTCATGCCCCAACTGCCCGGCAAGCCGACGTGCATCCTGTACGTGACCGGAGCCGGCATTGTAAGCCGCGAGCGTAAACCAGAGTCGATCCGAAATCGGTAAGTTCGAGTTAAATCGATCGCGCAGCCAGTCGAGATATTTTATCCCACCCTGAATACTGCTAGACGGATCACTGGTATTCTTCACGCCCATCGCCTTGGCGGTGCGCGGCATTAACTGCATCAATCCTTTCGCGCCAACATGTGATTTTGCCCGGGGATTGAATTTGCTCTCCTGGTACATTTGCGCGGTAACCAGGCGCCAGTCAAAGCCATAACGGTCAGCATACTTGCGTACCAGTTTGTCATACGGGGATATCTGCCCCTTGAGGGCGTCGATCACCCGTCCACGCGCCAGGCGCTGCACCGAGCTGCGACTCTTGAAATACTTGTTATAGGTAAGGTTGTAAAACTCGCTCTTGTAGATCTGTTTGACGAATGCATCCAGGGCCTGCTTCAGCTCAGGATTACGTTTGCGCAACGCAATCACATGCGGCACCAATTCGTCGGTAGCGTAGGCCGAACGCACCGGAACCGCCTTGGCCAGTTCAATATCCAGCAAATGTTCATCGGCCATGGTTGCCTTGTATTTGCCGCGTGACACCATCTGGATAAGCTGCTCGGTTTCAACTGCATCATCGGTTGAACGCAGGCTAAAACCCGCACCTTCCTCCTGTAGTCTGGAGAGCCGCTCCCAGTAACCGCTGTGATGGCGTACGAATATGGTTCGATAGTCGAGCTCGGCCAACGAGCTTGCAGGGTCGTTTTTATGCACCACGATATGCTGCCGCGCATAATGGTAGGGCTCTGAAAACTCGATGCCGAGTCGCCGCTGCTCTGGGTCGGGTTCGATAAAACCCAGCGCAATATCTGCCTTGCCCTCCAGCAACCAGGCGGTCAGTTCACGGTGACTCGGCGGCACCACCACTTCCAGCCGCAGGCCGTGGTAGTTGGCAAACTCACGCGCAAGCTCGTATTCGAAACCCATTAATTCTCCTCGATAAAGGAAGTAAGAGGCTGCATTGTTACGCAACAGTACTTTTAGCACGCGCCGCTTCTTGATGGCATCGAAATCTCCCGTATACCGCTTGTTGCGATCTTCGGCCCTGTGCTCGAGTTGCAGATAACGATTGATCTCACTGAGCAGTTGCGGCGCATTCTTACGCACGGCCCAACCGATGTCGCGCTGGCCGCTGAAGTTGGCGGCAACACGAAGGTCATCGCGGTAGCTCAGGTAGATATCCATCAGGTTGCTATCGAGAATAGTGGCATCGATCCTGCCCGTCACCAGGTAATCGAGCACCTCTTCGGTCTGCACGCCATCCGGAATTTCCAGGATTTCAATGTCAGGATAACGATTCTGCTTGAGCCAGTTGAGCGAATGCCAAAAGGTCGAATCACGATTGACCATAACTGACTTGCCATTCAGGTCGCGCACCCGTTGAATCGATTTATTGTTTTTGGCGACCACCACCTGTTCATTGACGTGATCCAGCGGCACCGAGAAGGCCATTGTCTTGAGCCGCTGCGGGCTTATGGTCAGGTTGCTCATCGCAATGTCCCCTTTACCCGCTACCAGCGCTGGAAGCAGTTTGGCAAAGTTATCTACCATCACCAGCTCCGGTATCAACCCATGCGAGAGTGCGAATTCCTCGGCAATGCGTTGCTGCTCTGCCAGCGGTGAACCCTGTCTGGGCAGGTAGGTTGCCTGGGAGTAATCGCGCGTCACCAATATGCGTAACTTCCCCTGCTGCAGAATATCGACGAAATCACCATTGAACTCGACGGCCGCTTCGAGCGTGCTATGGGTTCGGTTAAGAAAGGCCTGCGCGGCGCTGACACACAGCAACGCCATGACCACGAACAAGAGCTGCGCGATGACTTTACGGGTAAATTTCTTTCCTGATGAGAACGCCATTAACCAACACTAAAGCGGTTTATGGCCTCCTTGTCAAAACTGAATCCGTTGCCGGGGTGCTCGGGAAGCGCAATCATGCCCTCCTTGAACTCCATCGGTTCGTTGAACAGGGCCGCATTCCAGGGCATGTGTTCGACCGAAATACAGTTCGCTCCAGACCCGGCTATACACAAACTGTCCTCGGTAAATATATGTGTCGAAACCGGGTAATCTTCATCGACGCCTCAATAGTTTATTTGTGTAATCAGGTAACACAGTCGCCCGCCCGGCACTTCGACTTCAACCTCCTCGTCCAGTTCACGTTTCAGCAACGAGCGCGCCAGCGGTGAATCGACACTGATGTAGTGTTCTTCGCGGTCGAACTCGTCGGGCCCGACGATGCGATAGCTTACGATTGCACCGGCCTCGTCTTCGAGCCTGACCGTGGCGCCGAAAAATATCCGTTCCGAGCTCGCCGGTTTTTGATCGACGACGTTGAGGTCCGGCAGGCGTTTTTGCAAATAGCGGATCCGCCGATCGAGTTCGCGTAATTCCTTTTTTCGATAGATATACTCGGCATTCTCCGAACGATCGCCCTCAGCGGCAGCCGCCGACAGGGCCGCAACGACTTCACGGCGTCTCAGCCAGATCGACTTCTGCTCGTCCAGCAAGACACGCATTCCCTCAGGGGTAATGTAAGGTGATTTCCTGGCGGCGGGGGGACGGTAACGGCTCATTTACTGGGTCAGTCCCCGCGTCGGGAGCCGATTTCATTTCCGGTACTGGGAAATCTGCACTTCGGTGCCGTAATCCGCGTAATCCCCGTCGGAACGCTTGCCGCGAAAACTACCCCATTCGATAGGCTGGTATCGACTCGGATTGTGCTCGTCAATCACCGAGGGTAACGGGCTGACCTTGCAGTTTGCGGCCGGGTTAAAGAAAAACGGGATGCTGTAGCGTTCCCGCGTATCCATCGCCAGCACGCGGTGGATCGCGGCCTTATAGATATCGTTGGACCATACCTGCATCATGTCACCGGTATTGATCACCATGGCGCCTTCAACCGTGGGGATGTCATACCAGAATCCATCACGGTAAACCTGCAGGCCACTAACCTGGTCCTGTAGCAAGACAGTTAATCCACCTGCATCGGTGTGGTGGTGAATTCCAAGATCGGCTGCGGCCTGATGATCACCGCTTGAGTCCGCCAGTGGATCCTTGATCGGGTAGTAGTTTAAACGGATAAAACCGGTATGATTGCCGTCAAAATCACGACGCATGAAATCGGCCGGCAGATCCAGGCCGAGACAAAAGGCCTCGAGCAGTTTAAGCGAGAGTTCGGTACAGGCATCCAGGTAGTTCATCATGGTGGTCC
>Ga0209165_10000334_pt1 | contig 17141 bp, 14 predicted proteins | sample tdAd001_FD_187122 | JGI IMG/M metagenome (GOLD analysis project Ga0209165, IMG submission 187122) | Marine sediment microbial communities from the Atlantic coast under amendment with organic carbon and nitrate - tdAd00.1 (SPAdes)... | ecosystem: Environmental > Aquatic > Marine > Coastal >... | reverse complement strand
TGTTTCTCCAATAACAACACCGGTACCGTGGTCGATGAAAAAACTTTCGCCAATTGTTGCTCCCGGATGGATATCAATGCCGGAGAGGCTGTGGGCGTGTTCAGTCATAATGCGGGGTATAACCGGCACCTTGTGTTTGTGCAGAAGGTTGGCCAGCCTGTAGATTGCGATGGCCAGGAGACCGGGGTAACTGAAAATTATCTCATCATATCCTTTAGCTGCGGGATCACCTTCAAAGGATGCCCTGATGTCTGTATCCAGGAGTTTTTTTATTGCCGGGAGTTCCTGGACAATTTTTAAGGCAATATTACGACCCTGTTCTGAACATTGATTGCAGGGCAGGTCGAGCCGAAAGCAATCATGCTGAAATGATGATACTATCTGGCGGGAAAGGTTTTCAAGAAAACTGGTAGTTTCCTGTCCCAGGTAATATTCAAGGTTGGCCGGTGCCAGGGTGGTTTGGGTAAAGTAGCCGGGGAAAAGAATGCGCCTGGCCTGATGAATGAGCTCTACCACTGACTCATTGGATGGAATCGGGATGGGTTCGACATGGCTGAACGAGTTCTTGTCATTCAGGAGTTTCATCAGTTTTTTGACTACGGCAGGTACTTTGTCATAGAGTGCGTTTGCCGGCTCAATAGCTGTGTCGCACTGGTGATATGAATCGAGAAATTTTGTTTTCTTTTTCTTTTTCATTTTTTGTCCCCTTTGCCTATGAGGAAAATTCCATATGTTGCACGCCAATTAGGAAAATAATTAATAATATGTCCCTTGGTATCATGATGGTGGGTGTTGATTGCCACCTCTTTAAGGACTGTGCAACCCTGGTCATTTGTGAACTCTCTAAAGTCCTTTAAGGTTATAACCCGGATGTTTGGAGTATTATACCATTCATACGGTAATTGCTCATTTTTTGGGGCCATCCCTGTCAGCAACACCTGCATTCTGATGGACCAGTGGCTGAAGTTAGGGAAACTGACGATCACTTTCTTGCCTATTACAAGGAGCGACTTGAGGAGCTTTTCCGGATAATATACCTGCTGCAGCGTCTGGCTTAAAATGACATAATCAAAGGTGTCTTCCTGGTAATCAAGCACCTCTTCATTGATGTCACCCTGCAGCACGGATAAACCCTTTGCGATGCAAAGGGCGACCTTGGATTCCCGGCTTTCAATGCCAATACCATTGACCCCATTATTCTGTTTGAGATAAAGGAGCAAATCTCCTTCACCACAACCGAGGTCTAAAACCCGTGAGCCGGGTTTTATCCAGGATGCTATAATCTGGAGGTCAAAACGCTTGAGGCATTCTGGTTGTGTTTGCAAATTTTCAACCATAGTTATTGTTTTATGGAACGCTTGTCATCTCGAACGGCCGTGAGGCCGGAGAGATCTTGCTTTGGTAAGATTTCTCCCTTTGGTCGAAATGACACCAGCACTCCATCACTCCATTACTCCATCATTATTTACGATAGCCGACTGCATCATTAAACTACTTTTTCTGTACCTCAATATAGTTGTGGTCCAGAAAGCCTTTAATCAATGTTGATAAACGTTCATTTGGAAGCAGAAAGGCGTCATGGCCCCATTCCGCCTCAATTTCACAGAAACTTACATCAAGGTTATTCTTTTTCATGGACCTGACCATTGCCCTGGACTGGTACGTTGGGTACAGCCAGTCCGAGGTGAAGGAGATGACCAGGAATTTAGCCTCTGTTTTGGCAAATGCTTCAACCTCTGAGCCTCCGCCATGCTGCCTGCGTAAATCAAAATAGTCTGCAGCCTTGGTGATATACAGAAATGAATTTGCATCAAAGCGGTCTACAAACTTCTGGCCCTGGTAGCGCAGGTAGCTTTCAACCTGGAAATCAGCATCAAAATTAAAGGAAAAATCGCCTTTATTCTGCAAGCGTCTCCCGAATTTATTTCGCATTGCTTCATCAGACAGATAGGTGACATGTCCGACCATCCTGGCCAGGGCAAGGCCCAGGTTTGGCTTGTCAGAGTCGTAATATTTCCCCATGTTCCAATTGGGGTCGGCCATGATGGCCTGGCGGGCAACTTCGTTAAAAGCAATGGCCAGGGCAGAATGCCTGGTTGTTGTGGCGAGCGGGATGGCAGAAAATACTATACCGGGATAGCGTACTGCCCACTCAAGCACCTGCATTCCACCGATTGAGCCGCCGACAACTGTCAGGATTTTTTCAATGCCGAGATGGTCCAGTAATGCTTTCTGGGCCTTTACCATATCTCCTATGGTCACAACGGGAAAATCAAAACCGTATGGTTCGCCGGTGTCTGGGTTAATGGAGGATGGACCGGTTGAGCCCATACAGCTACCGATGATATTGGGACAGATGACAAAATATTTATCCGTATCAATGCCCTTACCCGGGCCAACCATAATCTCCCACCAACCGGGTTTCCGGTCTTCTTCACTGTAATATCCTGCTACATGAGAATCTCCGGAAAGGGCATGTAAAACAAGTATAACATTGCTCTTGTCCTCATTGAGAGTTCCAAGTGTTTCATAGGCAATAGTAATTGGACCGAGCCGGGCATTGCTCTCCAGGACCATTGAGTCAGGAGGTTCTGCAAAGGTGAAGTATTTCTTTTCTACCAGCCCTACAGAGACTCCATTTTCATCATTTTCAATATATTCGCTCATGTTTTTAAATAAAGGTTTCAAGGAGTCAAGGGTTCAAGGGGTCGAGGGGTCGAGGGAATATAGTATCTGATTTGATTGCAATATAACTTACTTCTTACAGAGTTTTTTCCTTAGACGCAATTTTTCATTTTGAATTTTGTCTGCAATCTCAGGATGCAGCCCAATGATCTTATAAATTGACCCGTTTCATTTTTTATTGTTTTTTCACTTGAAACCTTGACTCCTTGTGTCAATCGTCAGCTGTTTCTTATGCTGACAAACCTTAATCACTAATATTTCAACGGAAGTTTAGCTTTTTTCCAGGCAGAGATACCACCCTTGAGATTATAAATCTCATCCCAGCCGTTTTTCGACATGAGTTTACCCAGTGCAAGGCTGCGCCCGCCAACTGCGCAGATAAGCAGGATCGGTTTGTTTTGGGGAGGCCGTCGGGTGCCCTTGATGATATCCCATAATGGTATCAAAGTAGAGCCTTCGATGTAGCCTTCATATAACTCATCCTGGCCGCGGACATCAATGAGCAGCAAATCCTGACGGCTTTCCATTAAATTTTGGGCTTCTTTAGGGGTGACCGTTTTAAAAAAGGATTCCTGTTGCTCCAGGCCGGGGAATTTCTGCTGGGCTGCGGGAACAAGCTGGGAACCAAGGAAAATCAAGAGGATTACAGAGATTGTCAGGGCTATGGTTTTTTTCATTGTACTATTATTTATTTGAAAAAGTTAATTGTTTGGCAAATATCATTGGTATATTTGGGTCTTGATAAACTTAAGTACTGCAGAGCTGTTTTGCAAGGTAAAAAAATATAGATTTTTGAACCACTTCGATACTACTCAGGCACGGGTCAGTTGGCGATATTTTATCCTGTGAGGCTGTTCTGCTGCAGCTCCCAGCCGTTTTTTTCTGTCATTTTCATAATCTGAATAATTTCCTTCAAACCAAACCACCCGGCTGTCACCCTCAAAAGCCAGGATATGGGTGGAGATTCGATCCAGGAACCACCGGTCATGGCTGATGACGGCAACACAGCCACCAAAACCTTCAAGGGCCTCTTCCAGGGCACGCAGGGTGTTGACGTCAAGATCGTTAGTTGGTTCATCCAATAAAAGCACATTGGCACCTTCTTTCAACATGCGGGCCAGGTGCACTCTGTTTCTCTCGCCACCGGAAAGCTGGCCTACTTTTTTCTGCTGGTCCGACCCGGAAAAGTTGAAACGTCCCACATAGGCCCTGGAGTTAACTTCCCGATCCCCCAGGGTAATGGTATCCTGATCATCTGCGATGACCTGCCAGATTGATTTTTCCGGATTCAGAACATCGCGGCTCTGGTCAACGTAAGCCAGCTTCACGGAATCTCCAAGATTGATTGTGCCCTTGCTCGGTTTCTCTTTACCGGTGAGCATCTTGAACAGTGTTGATTTGCCGGCACCGTTCGGGCCGATGATTCCGACTATACCGCCCGGAGGCAGCTTGAAACTCATATCCTCAAACAACAATCTGTCACCAAAGGCCTTGGATACCTGATCGGCCTGAATAACTGTTTTGCCTAATCTTGGTCCAGGGGGAATATATATTTCCTGATCCTGGATTTTTTTCTGCATCTCCTGGTTGAGAAGGTTTTCGTAGGAGTTAATCCTTGCCTTAGACTTGGCGTGTCTGCCCTTGGGCGACATCCTGATCCATTCAAGTTCCCGTTCCAGGGTTTTTTGTTTTTCACTCTCCTGTTTTTCTTCAAGACGCAGCCTTTTCTGCTTCTGCACCAGCCAGGATGAATAATTGCCCTTCCAGGGGATGCCATGCCCCCTGTCGAGTTCAAGGATCCAGCCGGCAATGTTATCCAGAAAATAGCGGTCATGGGTAACGGCTATTACAGTGCCGGAATATTGCTGCAGATGGTGTTCCAGCCAGGCCACCGACTCGGCATCCAGATGATTGGTCGGTTCATCGAGCAGCAGGATATCGGGCTTTTGCAAAAGTAGCCTGCACAGGGCAACCCGGCGTCGTTCGCCACCGGATATTATATTGACAGGGGTGTCTCCCGGAGGACAACGCAGGGCATCCATTGCCATTTCCAGCCTGCTTTCAATGTCCCAGGCATCGAGGGTGTCAAGTTTTTCCTGGACCTCACCCTGTCGTCCTATGAGAGCGTCCATCTCTTCATCATCAAGGGGTTGGGCAAATTTTTCATTGATCTCGTTAAACTCGGCAAGTAGATCAACCTGCTCCCTGGCTCCCTGTTTGACAATTTCCCATACGGCTTGAGTCTCGCCTAAAAGGGGTTCCTGCTCCAAGTAGCCGATGGTGAACCCGGGGGTCATTGTTATTTTGCCGTTATACTCCTGGTCAACTCCGGCCATGATGCGCAGAACAGTACTTTTACCGGTCCCGTTTAAGCCCAGAACCCCAATTTTGGCACCATAGAAAAAAGAGAGGCTGATGTCCTTGATGACAGGTTTTTTGTCATAGTATTTGCTTACTCCAATCATGGAGTAGATAATCTTGTGTGGGTCACTTGCCATTTTAAAAGAAATCCTTTGCTGTATCAGTTTAGAGTAGTACCAAAGACGGTTTGTAAAAGAGGCAGGAGCATACCATAAGTAATAAAACTGCGCCAGCCCCGATGGGGAATTTCCCGCCGGCAATAACCCGCATTTCTCACGAACATTTCAGCATTCAATAGTGAATGGTGATAGACTGAGGCATAGAAGATGGTATACAGGATATTAACAGGAACAGAGTGTTTACGAATGGTGTAGATGAAAAAATATGCTGAACTGTTCGCACAAGACAAGTCGAGACGCCGCATAGCCTGCAGTGTAAGGGCGGTAAGCATACTAAAGTATAGCTCACCCCCCTTACACTTTGTCTACCCGGCGTCTCGACTTGTGAGAAACCCGGGCTAGAATATCCCCAGATATGAGTTTTTGATTGGTCAGTCTGTAAAGTGAGCGTTATTTGCGGAGAATTTTTCTTACTATTGAAAGGATATAGCGTGTAAGACTTTTTCGGCGCATCAGGAATTCTGCCTGGACATCGGTGACTTCCTTGCCTGTCTGGTCGCGAAAGGAGGATGACTTCATAATGGCGTATACCTGAGAAGGATAGACGCTTCGGTGTCCAGTCATCAGGAAACTTGTAACACAGGCTACTGCTGCATAGGGAGCAATTTCGGCCCCAAAGAGTTCTATTGCAAGAATGGATGCGGCAATAGGGGTGTTTGCAGCCCCGGCCAAAAGAGCAACCATGCCGATGGCGGCAAAAGTAGCCGGGTCAACACCAAGAATGGCTGCCAGCAGAGTGCCAAAGGTGGCACCGACAAAAAAGATGGGCGTGACCATGCCACCACTACCGCCGAATGTCAGGGTAATGCAGGTAAATAGTATTTTTGCAGCAAAGGCGTACCATACTATCTTTGAACCGGCAAGTGCGGCCTCTATGGTGTTTAGCCCCAGTCCCAGGTAGTCGGTGGAAAGAAAAAGGGTTAAAAGTATGAGGGCTGTGCCGCCAAGGAGTCCTTTCAGAGGCGCCCACCAGGGAATTTTTGCAGACAGCCTCTGGAACAGGTTCAAGGTTTCGATAAGAAGCAGAGAGCAAATACCAAAAAAAATCCCGGAAATGAGGACCTTGATGAAAAAAAGTTCGGTAAAGGCCGGAACAAAATCGATTGTGTGATAAAAGTAGGAAATACCCAGAGCGGAAGAAACCTGGTAACTCATAACTCCGGCAATAAAGGTTGGCAGAAGCACTTCATACATAATGCCACCTATGAAGAGTACTTCAATACCGAAAATAGCACCTGCTATGGGTGTGCCGAAGACAGAGGCAAAACCGGCGCTGATGCCGCAGATAACAAGTTTTCTACGGTCTGCTTTATCGAAATGAAACATCTTAGCAACCATTGAAGCAAGTCCGCCTCCGATCTGGGCGCATGGCCCTTCCTTGCCGGCCGACCCCCCGCAGGCCAGGGTAATGACAGTTGTCACCAGTTTGATCGGCACCACAATAGCCTTGATTTTACTATCGTGGCGATGCACCGCCTCAATAACCTTTTCGGTCCCATGCCCTTCAGCTTCTGGTGCAAGATATTTAGTGATATAGGAACTTAATGCCAGCGCCAGGGGGAGCAGGAGGAAATAGTAGGAATGTTCGCCCAGACGTGAGGCACTCCAGCTAAGGCATTTTAAAAAGATGGTTGTTGAAAAACCCACAACCACACCCATTAAGCTTGCTATAAAAAACCATTTAAAGATGCTTATCAGGAGTATGGATTCTTCAGTAATGGATTTTTTCATTTTCCTGATTGATTAAATATTATGGTGCTAATTTTCTCCTTCGGACTTTGCCATAATACCCAATATGCCTTTTAATTCAAAGGCTATTGCTGTGACAATTTTTATGCTGCACTAATGAGTCAGGCGCCGTTGCTGTTTTTTGGCTGCATTTGAATATTTTCAGACCTGCAAAATCCTTTTATAAAGAAATGTGATTTTATCGATGTAACTCAGTCGTGACAGATGAAGAATTTTTTAATAGATTCTTTCTGGTCGGAAAAACAGAGCACAGTTATGACATCACCGGGAAGGATTTTCGTGTTGCCGTCAGGTACGAGAACAGTGCCATACCTAAGAATTGAGACGACATTGGTATTTTGGGGCAGGGAAATATCAGCCAGCCGTTTACCTGTGCCTAAACAATTGGCTTCCACTTTGATTTCGATAAACTCGAGTCCGGTCACCTTGCGGAGGGCAGAGCGGTCATGAGCCAATTCATCTTTTTGTTTGCGCATCAGGCCGACATTATAGGCCCTGACAATATCGCTGCGGCTGATGACCCCGATAAACTGTAACGGATTGTTTCTTGAAACGACCGGCAGCCTGGCCAGGTCACGGGGCGTCATTTTTTTGATGGCTGACCAGATAGGTTCATCCGGGAAAACCGTGACAGGGTCCGGAGTTGCCACATCCCAGACTTTTAGGTCCTTTAAGTTGACCTCTTTTCTATGCAGGGTACGTTCCATCTCATCGATGGTGCGCTCCATATCCTGCATGGTGACCATGCCGTATAATTCTGTCTCATTGCTCATTACCGGAAAACCGCCGAGATGGGTCTCCTGGAAGGCTGCGAAAAGATCAGCAACACTTTGCTCCCGTTGTATAGTAATCGGTGCCTTATTCATCACCTCCTCCACCTGTACTGTCTGCATGATATCCATATCTCTTCCCTGTTCAAAACGGATGCCGCGCTTGGTGAGTTTCAGGCTGTAAATTGAATCGGAGTGCAACCACTGGGCAAAAGTGGAAGCAACTATGCCTGCTGCCATAAGAGGCAGGATCAGTCGGTAGTCGTTACTCATTTCAAAAACAATGAGCATGGAGGTGAGTGGTGCTCTTGCTGCTGCGGAGAAGACGGCTGCCATGCCGACCAGGGCATAGGCCCCGATTTCGATGTTGAGGTTTGGGAAAAGGTGCATGGCCAGGTAGCCAAAGGCACCGCCGAGCATGGCACCGGTAAAAAGCGACGGGGCAAAGACACCTCCTGAATTGCCGGAACCCAGGGTAAATGAAGTTGCCAGCGGTTTGAGGAAAATAAGGAGAAAAAGCAGGAAAAAAGGGGCGCGTCCCTGCAGAACCTCTTCAAGAAAAATAAAGCCTGAACCAAAAATATGCGGATAATTTTCAACAATGGGCAGTCCCAGAGCCATATCATCTACTGAAATATAAGAAATCGTACCAACGTATGGATAGCAGAAGGCCAGGATGCCAAGGAGCAGAGCCCCTACTGCAGGTTTGAGCCATAAAGGTATGGCAAGTCGGTCAAACACATCTTCAGTATAATAGAGCATGCGTATGAAAAGAATACCGACAAGTGCTGCCAGGAGACCCAGAAAAACATAGAGCAGAATTTCCCATGGTGAGTGCATGACATAGCCGGGAATTTCAAAAGCCGGCCGGTCACCAAGAAAAATTTGGCTGACAATGCTCGCAGCCACGGCTGCAACCACTACGTTGCCGAACACTCTTACCTGTATTTCACTGAGCAGAACCTCTATGGCAAAAACCACCCCGGCAATCGGTGCATTGAATGTAGCTGCTATGCCTGCTGCAGCACCGCAAGCCACCAGGTTTTTTATTCTTTCATCGGAAAGGTGCAGCCACTGACCAATAGAAGACCCCAGGGCGGAACCGACCTGGACAATCGGCCCTTCTCGGCCTGCTGATCCTCCCGTCCCTATACAAAGGGCAGAGGCGATAACTTTTGCCAGGGCAACACGGGGCCGGATACGGCCACCCCGTAGAATGAGGGCCTGCATAACCTCAGGAACCCCATGGCCTTTTGCCTCCACGGCAAACTTGGCGATGATTGGTCCTACCAGCAGGCCACCGATCACCGGAACCACAATTATCCATATGCGGCCTAATGCGGGAAGGATTTTTTCGCCGCCGCCATAGAAGAAGATTTGGATAAATGCAATGAGGCGGATAAAGAGAACAGCGGCAAGTCCTGTCGTTACCCCTACCACAACAGCCATGACCAGTAGGACCAGCCCCTCTCGAGGGGCTAGATGGTCAAGCATTTTAGCCAGGTAACGTTTGAGCATGGATAAAACGGATTATTAGTACCGGCGTGACAATTTTATTAAAAATGAAGCAATAAATTCTGATATAACAATTGCTTACATTAGATAACAGGTGCTGTCAAGGGAGGACCTGCTTCAAAGGTGAAAAAGTGTTGAGAGTATTGAATATCTGGCAAAAGAAATGAGAGGTGATTATTATATTCATATACGGGAATTTTATGCGGATTCTGTAGTAATCTGTTGTAAATAAAGAATTGATGAGGAGGATAAGGCCATGATGGGAAAAATGTTTAATACATCCAGCAAGTGGAATAGATTATCCACTTTACTGGCAGCAATCCTTACGCTTTTTCTTTTGATTGGATGTGCTGCCGGGGGCAATTACGGGAAACTGGACAGGAATAGAGATCTGGACAACATGTTTCTCAACTATGAGGTTTTGCCAGACCATAGATATTATACCAGCGGTGGATATGATGCGCCCGATGCCATCCTGGCAATTCACAGGGAATATGAGTTGGATAATCCAGGAAACCTGTGGGTGACAATTCCCAATGTTGATTACGCCCAGATGAGAAAATGGATTGATACCATAGCACCTGAAGAGAATTATCGTGCCGATGGGTATTTTGCTGCGTACATCCTGGATCCGAATGGGAAAAGAGTTGGTGTCTGGTATTCAATTCAGAGTACTACAACGGTGAAGTTTTTAGAAGGGAACAAGATTCTGGTGTACACTCCTGATTTGGGCCCAGATTTAAACTTCAGAGGATTGAGACGAGGAGGGCCTTAATGGCAGGGACTTAATATTCCCCCAATAAGATTACACCATGACTGATGCATCTCTTTTAAAAACAATCAAACATAACTGTGATATTTCAGATGCCAGGGACAATGGAATTTACTCCATCTGTACCCTGGTGCTGAAATTGCGCAATCTTTACAAGTGGGAGAACGGACTTGAGCCTTGGCAGGAGCCTGATTCTCCTGTTCTTCTGGACTGGATAGCAGCAAAAGAAGAATACTGGGAGACAATAAAGGATAAGCCGTTTTTGCAGATTCCCATTAACGGAGAAAGGGTTGATCCTTTTCTGCTTCCAATAATCAATAAGTCCCTGTCCTCTGACAACCAAATTTATGGCGCCGGTTATGGCAGGTCTATGAAGGCGGTTTTTTTTATCGCCGAAGTTCTTGAAGACCGAGTGGTTGAGGGATGCCCGACCCTGATACTGGGAAAAGAAAAGGCCCGGGAGCTTTCCAGTCCCTTTGCCATGCTGCAGGACGGTATCATATATATCAGAAAGGAGCCGATGCGTTTTTTTTTCTGGGACCAGATCCAGGAGGTCACCCCTTCCTGTAAGATTGCAATGCAGCAGGCGCTTGCCTGCTACGGTTTAGTCAAGGATGCCTGTGTTCTTGATCGTGAAAAACTGATTGATGTTTTTGATTCTATTATTGATCAGGAATTGGAGATCTTTATTTATCACGAGGTGGGTGAGAACCAGAAAAACCTGTTGGATAGTGATGTGCTGAAAAAAATAGTTTCTGCCTTTCCTGCCTCAGCCCTTGAACTGGTTGCCAGGGCAGTCAAAGATATTCTTGCCGATACCCATTCCAAAGGACTTCTCGGCCATATTCTGGCCAAAAAGAGAAAAAGTTCACTGGGCTTTTACGTCTCATTTTTAGATGGAATGCGCAAGCTCCTCTGTCCGGAAATAAATGAAGCCAGTAAACAATTCTGGGAAGATGGTGACTGGTCCCTGATTGAAAAGGCGCGGCTGAAATGCCACAAGAAGAATGAAGAAATTGGAGCCAAGCTTCAGGATATGTGCAGCAGGCTCGATCGAGGTGAATCTCCCGATGAATTAAAAGTCTGGGCAGAAAGAAATGTGCTGGCACCTCTGGGACTGCATGTGCCGGCAAGGGAAGAGAGGACTACTTAAGCTCTCTGTCAGTCAGACCTGTATAATCCAGGATTACCGCCCCCTCTGTGTCGGCCCCATATTTTTCCGCATCCTCTTGAGATCCGAATGCCATAATGGGTGTTTCTTTATTTTTCTCGGCGACACAGAAATACGCCTTGCTTATGTCAATTTCTTCATCTGTATTATAATCATAAACCTTGGCAGTGGTGTCAAAACTTACCATTTCCATGGCGCAGAGTTCCCTGTTTCGATGTTCAATAGCGCAGCTGATGCCACTGAAAAATACCTGGCCGTTGGCTTCTCCATGCAGTGAATATTTGGCCATATCGCCGCTGGCTTTCTCATTCAGCTGTACACAGGTAGGAGTAATATCTTCGGCTAAGGCTGCATTAAAACCCAGAGCAGAAAGGAAAAAAAGAGCAAGTGCAGGAATGAAAAAATTTCTCAGCATGATTTATAACTCCTTTGTCTACAGTAAATTGGATAAAAGAAAACGAACAACATTCTGTTCAGTAAAATTATAAATATTGTTGATGAAAATGACATATAATAAAAAAACTGTCAAACACCCAACAGTAACAGAATGTAAAATATCTCATTTATGACAGGAGATGCACAATGAATAACAGAATAGAATTGGTTAATTCCGATATCACCACACTCGAGGTGGATGGTATTGTAAATGCAGCAAATAATTCCCTCTTGGGCGGCGGCGGTGTGGATGGAGCCATACATAGGGCTGCTGGGCCTGCCCTGTTGGAGGAGTGCAGGAAGCTGAATGGATGCGCAACCGGAGATGCCAAGATAACCAAAGGTCATAACCTGCCTGCCCAATATGTCATCCATACAGTGGGGCCGGTTTGGCACGGTGGGACTACTGGAGAAGAAGATCTGCTTGCAAGCTGTTATCAGAAAAGCTTTAAACTTGCCAGGGAGTTCACTCTGAAGAGTATTGCCTTTCCTGCAATCAGTACAGGTGTTTACGGTTTTCCCAAACATCGGGCCGCCTGTATAGCCATCCGGGAAACGCTAAAGGCGCTGGCTGAGAATAAGGGATTGGCAAGGGTGCTTTTTGTCTGTTTTAACACCGAAACCGGAATTGCCTATGAAGAAGCACTGCAGAAGGAGAGATAATCCGGCTCCAAAGCATAACAAAAATGCATTTTTGTTGGCATTTATTCCAATGTTATTGCGTTTTGCAAAGAACAGCCAGACCTCTTCACACACAGAAATGATCGACAAAAATAATGTTAAAATATGAAAATTGAGTTACATAACAATTCATTGTTCGAAGACGGCAAATTGTTCCCATTGATGCAACAATGTTGGGTAATAAGATCAAAGGCCGAAAGTAAAAAACATAAAAGACGGATAAAACAGGACTGAGAGGCACACATGTTAAGCGAAAAAGAAAAACTGGAATCAATTGCGTCTTTAGGCATAGAACTTAATAAGATCAATGACCTTGATATCCTCCTGGAGCGTGTACTTTTCAGAGCCCGCCAGTGGGTTAACGCCGATGCCGGTTCCATTTATATCAACGATGGAGAAAAGCTTAATTTTGTATACACTCAGAATGACACGCTGCAAAGTCAACTTTCCGAGGGTGAGAAACTTATTTTTTCAACCTTTAGCATTCCCATCAATGATAAAAGTATAGCAGGCTATGTGGCCTTAACCGGCCAGGCGCTCAATCTGCCTGATGTTTATAATCTGCCTGCCGATGTGTCATATCATTTCAGCAGTCAATTTGATCAAGCCTCCGGCTATAAAACAACTTCTGTTCTGACTATTCCCCTCAAAACAAGCAAGGGTAACATTCTAGGGATACTGCAGATTATCAATGCCCAGGATGAGAAAGAAAAGGTTGTCCCCTATACAAAAGATGACGAGAAAATAATGTACCATTTTGCCGGTATCGCAGCCATTGCCCTTGAGCGGGCCAAACTGACCCGTTCAATTATCATGCGCATGATCAGCATGGCGGAACTGCGTGATCCCAAGGAAACCGGTGCACATGTTAACCGGGTAGGCAGTTATTCTGTGGAAATATACGAGAAATGGGCTAAACGCCGAAAGATTCCCCTGGAGGAGATTGACAAGAATCGCGATGTTTTGAGAATGGCCGCCATGTTGCACGATGTCGGCAAGATAGCCACATCCGACATGATTCTGAAAAAACCGGGACGCCTGAATGAAGAGGAGTTTGCGGTCATGAAACAGCACACAATCCAAGGCGCCAGGCTTTTTCTTGATACGCAGTCTGAGTTTGATGAGGCAGCAGGGATCGTATCGTTGAATCATCATGAGAGATGGGATGGGGGGGCGCGTGGTTATCCGGGGCATGTTGAAGTGGAGACCGGTGAGCCTATAGAAGGGAAAGCGTTAGACAACCAGGCAGTTAAGCTAAAAAAGGGAGAGGAGATTCCTATCTTTGGCAGGATTGTCGCCCTTGCTGATGTTTATGATGCTTTGTCTTCGGCCCGCTGCTATAAAGAGGCCTGGGATGAAGAAAAGATATTGTCAATTGTAAAGGAAGAATCAGGGAAGCAGTTCGATCCTGAACTTGTGGAAATTTTTCTGGAAATTTTTGATACGATTAAATCAATCCAGGAACGTTACTCCTCCTGCGATTAGCCCGCAGTCACACATTTAAGCATTTAATAGTGAATGGTGATATCTGCTGGCATTATTAAATGCCCGGTTCAATGCCGGTAGAACAGTGCAGCAGCAATAATTACTGCTGGATTATGTGTTCCTGTTTACTTCCATCCCAGTGATAGCCTTCACCGGACCAGATATCGTCAATTTCCTGCCAATTATATTCCACATTGTCGAGCGCACTGAAGGTGTCATAGACGGCCAGGATTTCAGCATCATCTATACGGTTGTCCCGATTGGCATCTGCCCAGTGATGGTCAGCAAGGGGGACGACAAGTGAACCGGCAATGGTTGTTTCCGAAGATTTTTTGTCACGGAGGGTGACACTGCCGCTGAAGCGCAGAGATGCATCGCTGGATGTGCTTGATTCAGTGACAAGTCTTTTTGCCAGATAGACAAAGGTTGTAACGTGCCCGTTTGTTCTGATAATCCACTTAAGGCTGCCGGTTTTTTTATCCATGCCGGTAAAAGGAGGGGCGCTTGCAATTGGTTCGCAGTCTGCTGGAAGGGTTTCTTTTAAGATCAGCGAAAAAGGACCCTGTTGTTTTGTTTTTACCTGAATAATGACAGGAAAGGGTTGCCCGGCAGGGGTATGAGGCGGAAGAAGCCGGGTGGCGGAAATGGTGACCGGTTCAGGTTGTTTTAAGCTATACCAGACAAACGGCAGAAGCAGGACAACGATCAGGAGCATGAGCCATAAAAGAATCCGGTTCGATTTTGGTGGCTTTGATTGTGAGACAGCAGCAGTTGGCGTTTCTTCGGGTTTTGTTTTTTCTTCTTCTTTTTCAAGAATGTCATCAAGCGTTACTTCGAGCGCTTCGGCAAGCTTGAGAGCATTTTCCTCTTTGATTGACGGATAGCGCTTATTCTCCCAACGGGAGATGGTGTCTGTGGTGACTCCAACTACCGTGGCAATGTAAAGTTGCGTGAGTCCTTTTGCTTCACGCAGACTCCGTACCTTGGAGCCGTCTATTTGGGCCATTTGAGTGGGGCCTGGATATATCTGTTCACTCATCCTGAGAATAATAATTTTTATGGTTTTCAGTAAGTTTCAAGACGCGTAATAGTAGCCTAAGTGTGCATGACCTGCACAGGCTTTTTTTTATTATCCAAATATATTGCTACTGCAAACACATGTAATAGCTTTACAGCGTTATATGTCGGGTCGACATCGACCAATATCTACAGCAATATAACCCGACATCATCTACTACTTGTATGAGTATTTCTTATTATCCCAGACAGGCAAAATGGGTATCATGTTCAAATTTATAAAAAAGGAGGAACAGCAATGAAGAGAATATGGCTGATGGCCTTATTAATCGTGTCAGCAACATGGCTTTTTGCAGGAATATCAGTTGGTTCTGAGGCTACTGGACTGAAAGCACCGGAAGCGGAGATCATTATTGCAGGAGAGAAGAAATCAGCCCGATTTTCCCATCCGGTGCATTTAAACATCGGTGGAGATTGCGGCCAGTGCCATCATGACAGCGATCACCAACCGTTAACTGATAAAAACATTGAGGCTATGGACACCAGTGAGCAACTTCTTTGTGCAAGTTGCCACAACAAGGATTTTGCCAATCCGAAACTTCAGGCCCCCAAAGCAGCATTTCATGCACGCTGCAAAGAATGTCATAAGCAGGGTGTAGATGGCAAGCAAGGGCCAACAAAGTGTACAGGGTGTCACGTTAAAAAATAAAGTAATACATGTACAGTATTTGAGGCCGGGATATTTTTTATGTTCCGGCCTTTTTTTAATACTTTCGACATATTGCATACAATAGAGGGAACAAGTAAAGTATAATGGTTTTTGGCAAATTCGGGTTGGTATAACCTGAATTCGTGAGCCGTCGGATATATCCCAAGTTCAGATAAGCGACCAACGGGAGACTTCGAGGAAGAGTCGGTTCGGCTATGGTTTTCCATGCCGGACGGACGATGACACAGAAAATGGGATGCAGCCGGTGGCCCCGAAGCACCCCGCAAGGGGTATAAAGGCCTATTCAATGCTACAAGGTGTGCATAGAATTAGCCGATGTTTCCTAAGTATGATTTGAAAACACGGGGCTCAATTATCCTTAAACAATTTCTCGTCACTGATTCAGGTATGAGAAAGAATTTTTTTACAGGAGGCTTGACTAATGCCTGATAAAAAACCACCCAAATGTTTCCCTTCGGCCGGTGATAGTATTAAAGACGCAGCACTTTGTGTTGTGTCATCCCAGACAAAATCCAAGAGTTACAGGCTTGCTTTTGATGACCCGGAGTTTTTACTGCGGGATGAGATGCGGGCTGTAAGGCTGCAGCTCGAGATTATGAAGCCGGAAATAATTCAGCAGGAGCTAGGGATCAATTCAACTGTTGTTATGTTTGGAGGAGCACGGATACCGGATCCTGAAACAGCGGCGAAACGTCTGCAGGAAGAAGAAATGCTGGCGAACAGGGAACCTCTCAGTGATATGGCTGATATGCGGGTTGCTTGTGCAAAAAGTGTTTTGGCAAAGTCACATTATTATGAAGAGGCACGAGAACTTGCCCGGCGCGTAACGGAACACTGCCTTAAAGATGATAGTTGTGATTTGGTTATAACTACCGGAGGAGGTCCGGGGATTATGGAAGCTGCCAACCGCGGTGCGTATGAGGCAGGCGGAAAAAGTATCGGACTGAATATCGTTCTCCCCCATGAGCAGGCACCTAACGAATATATTACCCCGGAACTCTGTTTCCAATTCCATTATTTTGCCATGCGTAAAATGCATTTTCTCATGCGGGCCATGGCCCTTGTTGCTTTCCCGGGTGGATATGGCACAATGGACGAACTCTTTGAGACGCTTACTCTTATCCAGACCAAGAAAATTAAGCCCCTGCCCGTTATTTTGTTCGGGAAAGAGTTCTGGAACACGGCAGTAAATTTTGATTTTCTGGTCACTGAGGGTGTGATCGCGCCGGAGGATAAAAATCTGTTCTACAGTGTTGAAAAAGCGGATGAAGCCTGGAAGATCATTCGTGAATTTTACTATAATAATAAAACTGAGGCAGTTCCATGAAAGTATGGGGTGCAAGATGGTGAACCTGATGAAACGGAGATGGGCAATGGGAAGATATTGGACCACTGTAATTCTTGCATGTTTTTTCTTCATTCCCTCTTTCTTAACAGCAGCTGCAATTGATGCTCCCCGGCTGTTTGGCGTATTTTCGCCAAAACCAGGGGCTTGGTCCGAATATGCCATGCTTGACAAGTCAACAGGCCAGCGCTCATTCATGCGAATATCAATTGTAGATATTGAAGCGGATGCTTATTGGTATGAGGT
>Ga0209165_10000332_pt1 | contig 17202 bp, 16 predicted proteins | sample tdAd001_FD_187122 | JGI IMG/M metagenome (GOLD analysis project Ga0209165, IMG submission 187122) | Marine sediment microbial communities from the Atlantic coast under amendment with organic carbon and nitrate - tdAd00.1 (SPAdes)... | ecosystem: Environmental > Aquatic > Marine > Coastal >... | reverse complement strand
GGCGCGGTCAAGCGGCAAATAGACGAACAGCATCAACTTCGCGATCAGGCTGAGCGCGAAATACTGGGCTTCGATCACGCCGAGGTTGGCGCGTTGTTGATCAAGAGCTGGGGCCTGTCAGAGGAATTGAGTGAATTAACCCGCTGTCATCACCAGTATCAGCTGGCGCAGAGTAATCAGGTGGCGACCGTAATTCTCGCTCTCGCTAATCTGCTGGCAGGCACTGACACAGCGTTTGTAGACGCATCCGATACCAGGCTGGGAAGCATGATCGAGCAACTGGATATCAATCAAGACGGCCTTACCGAAATAGTTGAAACCGGCAATCAGCAGTGTGCCGAAATCAGAAGTATTATCTCAGGATAGGCAGGTGGTGGCCGATAACCCGGTTAGAGTATTTTCTACAAGGATAAGAAAAAGCAGCGGTATGCGAAATCAGCCCGAATATAATATATTGCTTGTCGAGGATGACGTGGATCATGCTGCCCTGATCCATCGTGCGTTTGAAACCGAGTCCCATTGTCGGTTGGTTGTTACCGCGACCCTGGAACATGCAAAATCCCTGATCGAACTCTCCAGCCCTGATTTGATCATTACTGACGTCAAGTTGCCCGATGGTCATGGTACCGAATTGTTAAATCCGGAATCAGGTTGTCCCACTATCGTTATGACCAGCTACAGTGATGAAAAAGTAGCGGTCAACGCGATCAAGTCGGGTGCGGCGGAATATATCGTCAAAACTCAGGAAACCATGACATCGTTGCCGCGCACGGCGAGTCGAGTGATGCGTGAATGGCGCCTGGTCATTGACCAGAAACTTGCCCTTGAACGCCAGCAACGCCTGACGGCGATTCTCGAAGCCACTCCGGACTTGATCTGTATCGCCAACCTGGATGGATTTGTAACCTATATCAACCAGGCGGGTCGCAACCTGCTGGGAATAGGCAAGAACGAAAATATCAGTCGTATTCGACTCGCCGATTTTCATTCTCCCGCTGATGGCCAGAAAATCCTCAGCGAAGGTATCCCCTGTGCGATTCGCGAGGGCATGTGGACCGAGGAAACAACCTTCCTGTCGCTCAACGGTGAAAAGGTGCTGACTTCCCTGGTGCTGATCTCACATCGTAACAATCGTGGTGATATCGAATTCTTTTCCACCATTGCACGCGATATCCGCCACCTGCGCGCTGCCGAGGATCGTGTCGAGTACCTCGCCTATTACGACACGCTGACCGGTTTGCCAAATCGCAACGAGCTTACCAAACGTCTCGACATGGAAGTGGCGCGCGTCAGGCGTACCCATGTTTTCGGCGCGCTATTGTTTATCGATCTCGATAATTTCAAAAACATCAATGATTCGTTAGGGCACCCCTCTGGCGACCTCGTGCTGCAGGAAATGTCGCAGCGCCTGCAGGCGCATTTGCGCGGTGACGATACCGTGGCGCGGCTAGGTGGCGATGAGTTTATTGTTATATTGTCAGGGTTGAGCCTGGACGGCGGGGAGGCGATATCGCATGCTCGCGACATTGCCAACAAGATCCGTAACACCATCAGCATGGAATGCCGCATCCATGACACCGAGTTGCATGTGACTGCCAGTATCGGTATTTCGATGATCTCTCAGGATGAAATCAGTGGCCATGACCTGCTGCGTTATGCTGATACGGCTATGTACCAGGCCAAGCGGGAAGGCCGTAATCGACTCGAATTTTTCAGCGAGAGCATGAGCAGCGATGTCATCCGCCAACTCGAACTCGAAAACCAGTTACACCGGGCGCTGAAGGAAGATCAGTTTCGGCTTTACTATCAACCACTGGTCAACAGGGCAATGGAGGTTATCGGTGCCGAAGCACTGATTCGCTGGGATCATCCCGAACTGGGTGTCGTTGCGCCCGCTGAATTCCTCGATGTGCTCGAGTCGTCCGGTCAGATTGTCGAAGTGGGTGACTGGGTGATAGAAACCGCGTTCAGGCAAATGATGCTGTGGATGGATAGTGGGCTGGTACAGCAGGATTTCATGCTCTGCATCAACATCAGTCCGCGTCAGTTTCGCGATGCGCAGTTCGCGCATAATATTCAAAGCCAACTCGAGCGTATCAATGTGCCTTCGGAAAATATCATCATGGAGGTTACCGAACACAATATTATCCATAACATCGATGATGCGATTCTGCGGATGCAGGAGCTGATCAATCGTGGCATCAGTTTTTCGCTGGACGATTTTGGTACTGGTTATTCCTCGCTGGCGCATTTGAAAAACTTGCCGGTAAACCATATCAAGATTGATCGTTCTTTCGTCGAGGATATCTGCAGTGATTCTGGCGATCAGGCCATGGTGGCGTCAATTCTGGCCTTATCCAAGCACCTTGGCCTCGAAGTGGTTGCCGAAGGCGTCGAAGACCTGGAGCAGTTCCATCTATTGAAACAGTACGGCTGTAAAATTTACCAGGGTTACTATTTCAGCAAACCTCTATCGGCACTAAACATGACCGATTACCTGGAAGCGAAAGAACCTGCTGCCTGATCTTGCCTGCCAAACTGCGACCAGGTCCCACTGGTCCTTTATATCCCACGGCTAAACCCTTTTCCACCGTCATCCCCGCGAAATCGGCCCCCCGCGCAAGCGGGGATCTTACAATGCCGTCATGACCCCGCAAGTCGCAACGGGTTGGGTTGCCGAAACGGCCACTGATTACCATTGACGGCGCGATCAGCCGGATTTATGGTGTAGGATTACTTTTTGCGTCGTTTCCGGGAACCCACATGTCCAACCTGAATCAGAATTTCATCGCCGGCGAATGGCTTGCCGGGACCAGCGAAGTCGCCAACATCAATCCATCCGACCTGTCCGACACCCTCGGCCACTACGCCCAGGCTGACAGCGCGCAGCTCCAGCGCGCCCTCGACGCCGCCCAGGCGGCGCAGCGCGAATGGGGCGAAGCCGGGCTCGAGCGGAGGTATAACGTATTGATGGCGATCGGCAACGAATTGATCGCGCGCTGCGACGAGCTCGGGACTTTGCTCGCCCGCGAAGAAGGCAAGACCCAGCCCGAGGGCAAGGGCGAGGTGTATCGCTCGGGGCAGTTCTTCACCTACTACGCTGCCGAGGCGTTGCGCCAGATTGGTGACAATGCCGACTCGGTACGCCCCGGCGTCGAAGTCGACGTGCGCCGCGAGCCGGTTGGCAGCGTGGCGATCATCTCACCGTGGAATTTCCCGGTCGCCACCGCGGTGTGGAAGATCGCACCCGCACTCGCGTTCGGCAACGCGGTGATCTGGAAGCCTGCCAACCTGGTGCCGGCGAGTGCGGTAGCGCTGGCCGAAATCATTTCCCGCCAGGATATTCCGGCAGGATTGTTCAACCTCGTCATGGGATCCGGAAGTGCTGTCGGCCAGGCGCTGGTGGAAAGCCCGCAGATCAACGCGATCAGCTTTACCGGTTCGGTGCCGGTGGGGCGTGGCATCGCCCAGGCCGCGGTGACAAACTTTACCAAAGTCCAGCTTGAAATGGGGTCCAAGAATGCACTCGCGGTAATGGATGACGCTGACCTGGACACGGCGCTCGCCTGTGCCCTGGGTGGCGCTTTCGGCAGCACCGGTCAAAAATGTACCGCCTCGTCGCGCCTTGTAGTACACAAGGATATCCACGATCAGTTCGTCGAACGCCTGGTCGAGGGCGCCCGCAACATGGTTGTCGGGCATGCGCTTGAAGCCGGCACCCAAATCGGCCCGGTAGCGAGCGATGCCCAATTGCAGCAAAACCTCGCCAATGTCGAGCTCGCGAAACAGGAGGGCGGCGAACTGTTGTGTGGCGGCGAACGTGTCGAGCGCGCTACCAAGGGTTATTTCATGAACCCGGCGGTTTTCGTCGGTACCCGCAACGACTGGCAGGTAAACCGCGAGGAATTGTTCGCACCTATGGCCTGCGTGATCAAGGTCGATTCCTACGACGAGGCGATCGCGACCGTGAACGACACTCGTTTCGGACTAACTGCCGGGATTATTACCAGCAGTCTCGCCCGCGCGACCCACTTCCGCCGCAATGCCAGGACCGGTTGCGTGATGGTTAACCTGCCTACCGCCGGCACTGACTACCACGTGCCCTTCGGCGGGCGCGGCGAGTCTTCCTATGGTCCCCGCGAACAGGGGCAATACGCCAAGGAGTTTTATACCACGGTGAAAACCGCGTATATCGCCAGCGGTAACCCGGCATGAGCGCTAGCCCCCATATCTCACCACTGTCCGTAGCGAGGGCGTCGAGAAGCCGTTGTGGCGGGGCGCACAGACCAGAGGACGGTGTAGGCGTGGTTTACACTACGTTAAGCCGGCCGGCGGGAGTACGCTCCGCCACAACGAGCTTATCGACGTCCGCAGTAGGAGAGTGGTGAGATATGGGGGCTAATAGCTATCGCATCGACGCGCTGCAGTATGCCAACTGGTCGGAGCAGATCTTTGAGCAAATGCGCGCCGGTGGGGTGGACGCAGTGCATGTCACCATTGCCTACCATGAAAACTTCCGCGAAACCGTGGCCAACATGGAGCTGTGGAACAGTTATTTCGAGCGTTTCCCGCACCTGATCTTCCAGGGCTTTACCGGTGACGACGTGCGTCTCGCGCGCGATACCAACCGCACCGCGATTTTTTACGGTTTCCAGAATCCATCACCGATCGAAGACGATATCCGCCTGGTTGAAATCCTGCATACACTCGGCGCGCGCTTCATGCAATTGACCTACAACAACCAGTCGCTGCTCGCCACCGGTTGTTACGAAGCGCAAGACAGTGGTGTCACGCGTATGGGCCGTGAGGTGATCGCGGAAATGAACCGCGTCGGCCTCGTCGTCGATATGAGTCACTCGGCCGAGCGTTCGACGCTGGATGCGATTGAAATCAGTGCGCGTCCCATCGTGGTCACCCACGCCAACCCGGCTTTCTGGCATCCGGCGCTGCGTAATAAAGCGGACGCGATTTTGAAAGGTCTCGGTGAAACCGGTGGCATGCTCGGTTTCAGTATGTACCCGCATCATTTAAAGGATGGCGGCGACTGCAGCCTGCAGAGCTTTTGCCGGATGATTGCCGATTGTGCCGATATTATGGGGGTTGACCATATCGGGCTGGGTTCTGACCTGTGCCAGGATCACCCGGATTCGGTGGTCGAATGGATGCGCGTCGGCCGCTGGACCAAGAAAATCGATTACGGCGAGGGCTCGGTCAGTAATGCCGGCTTCCCGCCGATGCCCGCATGGTTTAATGATAACCGCGATTTCGGCAATGTCGAAAGCGGCTTGCTCGAAGTGGGGTTTGATGCTGCGGATGCGGCTAAAATAATGGGTAATAACTGGCTACGTTTCTTCGACGAAAACTTTGGACCGGATTACTAGATGGATTGCGCTGATAAAAACCCGATGCCTGACGCGAGCAACTTTCGTAGACCGCCCGAGGTGGTGATGCGGTTGGCACGCATGGGCAGTTTCCACCAGACCCGTCTGTCATTCATGCGTAGCCTGTTACGACGCCTCAAAAACGAAGACTGGAAATTTAAGCGCAATCTCTGGGCGATCGACGAGCGGGGATTCGGACGTGCGGTCTACACGGTTTATGGCCCCGAGCGCAATTACTCACTGGTCGCGTTTTCACATGATCTGCCTGATCACATGCGTTCGGATCGAGTTATCGCCACCGCCTGGGATGCGACCTTCGCGTTATTTGATGGAATTCCATGTGAGGCCGACCTTGATCGCCTGGAACAGAATGTGCCGAAACAGGAAGCTGGAAGGATTTCCGACTCCGAGCTCAGCCTGTCCCGTGCGAATCGCTCGGTGCGGCTGTGGCAACACGTTGTCGAGTGCCTGGCCGCAGGCAAACAGCCTGATCGCGAACAAGTCGAGGCGGTCGGTTACCTGGTCCGAACCACCGCGGTTTATGGCTCGGGTAAATTCGGTGCCGCCGATCGTTTATCGATAGCCGACCGACCCGAAGTCAGTGCCCCGTTCCAGGCCGAGTTGTTATCAGTCTGGTTGACGCGCGCCTTCTCGCTCGACCTGGTCGAGCATATCGCAGCGGCGCAGGGTGGCGAACAGGCGGTTGCGATCGATCCGGAATTGCGCTGTCGTTTCGGCGTGGGTAACTCCACCGGGCTTGGCATGGCGCCGTTTCTAATTAATCACCCGGCATTGCTCAACAACTGGATGATGGCGCGCGAGGAGGCGCTGGCGCGCGTGCGGGCATTACCGCAAGCGGAAGCGCCGGCGATCACCGATTTCAAACAGCATTTTGAGCGTGCCCGCTTTAACGTGGCGCAATGGCATTCGGAACACCCGATCCAGATTGAAAAACTCGCCACGCTGCGCGCCGATCTCGAGTTGATGAGCAGCTACATCGCTGACAAGTCGCTTAGCGCCGATCATCCCTGGGACCGGTTTTATCGTTGGGCCGAAGCAAACCTGTCGCTGGAGGGCCAGGAGCAGATGGTTTCGTTGTTGATCGAACCTTATGGCGAGCTGGTCGATGAATTGACGCAGTGCATGGATGCCGATGAACACCTGGCCTTTTTTATCGATGGCGCCATGCCGCTTGCGCGCCTGCGCGAGATCATCGAAACCCAGTGCCAGTGGGCTTTACAGGTCGATTATGAGCAGCCCGAAAATCGGGCGCGCTTCTGGTACACCTCGGCGGAAAAGCTCGAACCACGTGTCGGTGAGCGTTTCGATGAACCCGGTGCCGAGTACGAACTGCCGCTCGCGGTTGGCTGCGATATCAAGCAGATGCACACAGCGCTGATGGTTTGGGAAGGGGGACAAACAACGGCCGAGTTCCTGCTGGTCCGTCCCGAACACCGCCACACGGCACGGCGGGTACAAAATTTGGCCGTCCGTCCATATGCCGAAATCCAGGACAACCTCATCGCCGCGGATATGCTGCCGATCGACATTCTGCGCTGTAAACTGTCATTTTTTGGCGCCACCAAATTTGATCCGCGTTCTGATCGTTGGGTTCGCATCTGCATGTACCAGGACGCACCCTTCCCCCACGAATTACTCGCCGCGGCACCGTGAGTTACCATCTCACCCTCGCTGAAACCGAAACCTCTCTACGCAAGGCTGCGCGTGCCTGTGGTCTCGACTGGGGCCTGGCCGAAGAGGCCGGCAAGGCGGCGCGCTGGCTGGCGGCGTTTAATCTGCCCGGCCCGGAAACCATGCTCGCACATTTGCAGCAGCTGGCGGGTAAAGATTATCGCGCGTTTATTCCGCAAGGTAGCGCACAGCCATGGCATGCCAGTGGCGGCCTGTTATGCCCGATAATAACCGGCGCGGCTCTCGCCGATCGCTCGGCGCAAATGCTCGACGGCAAGGTATTTACTCTCGGTCCGACCGCCTACCCGCTGCTGCTCGCCGCAACCGTTGGCCAGGCTGCGCGCTGTCATCAAACCGTGTTCACGACGGCATGGGCCGGGGTGCGGGTCAGTTGTTTCGAAAACGGCCTCAGTATCGAGGGTAATCACGATGACCTGTTGCTCACCCGGATCGATGCCGTGAGTTGTCAACAGGGCGATTTATCGAGTCCGCAACAACTGCCGTCGACGCTGGCCTATGCAATCGATGAAGAGATTGTCAAACACATCAATGAGCTCGCTTTTAAAATCTACGCGCCCGCAACCGAAGCCTCGCGCGCCGGTGCCGGTGCGGGTCTCACCGACAACGATTAATCGGGGACAGACCACGTTTTTCGGTAACTCGATTGAGAAATTTGGAGGTAGTGGCGAAAAAAGTGGTCTGTCTCCTTCGAAGGGACTTCATGAATTAAATCACCTATTTACAGCACTTTCCTGTATAGTGCGGGCAATCTTTCTGGTGCTGATCGGTCTGCACCTGTCTTTAATACGGAAATTTTTTACGATTTCCCGCTCAATTAGCATTAAATCTACCCTGACCGTTCCAATCACAGCAGTGTGTTTTGGCGGGTCGATTGCTGGAGAAGTTCAAAACATGTCATTTAATAACCTTGGCCTTAGAGCCGAGCTGGTCCGTGCTGTATCCGAAAAAGGATACGAAACGCCAACCCCAATCCAACAACAGGCTATCCCGCTGGTTCTCGAAGGTCGCGACCTGATGGGCAGCGCGCAAACCGGAACCGGTAAAACCGCCGGTTTCACCCTGCCTTTACTGCAGCGTCTGGCCGCTAAGCAACCACCGCAAAATAGTCGCCGCCCGATTCGTGCGCTGGTGATAACGCCGACCCGTGAGCTGGCGGCGCAGGTGGCGGAAAGCATTACCACCTACGGTAAGTGGCTGCCATTAAAATCGGCCGTGGTTTTCGGTGGAGTCAGTATTAACCCGCAGAAGCAGAAACTCATTCGTGGCGTCGATATCCTGGTGGCCACGCCGGGCCGACTCCTCGACCATGTGGGTCAAAGATCGGTTGATCTTTCCCAGGTCGAATTGCTGGTGCTCGACGAAGCCGACCGCATGCTCGATATGGGTTTTATCCACGACATTCGCAAAGTGCTCGCACTGGTGCCGAAACACAAGCAGACGCTGCTGTTTTCCGCAACCTTTTCCGACGATATCAAAAAGCTTGCCAATGGCTTACTGAAGTCGCCGGCGTTGATCGAAGTGGCGCGACGCAACACCACCGTGGAAGCAATTCAACAGGTGGCTCATCCCGTCGATAAGAGCCGCAAACGTGAATTGTTGTCTTACCTGATTGGTTCCAACCAATGGCAGCAGGTGCTGGTTTTCAGCCGCACCAAGCACGGCGCCAACCGCCTCGCCGGGCAGTTGATTGCGGATGGCATCAATGCCGCCGCAATCCATGGCAACAAGAGCCAGGGTGCGCGCACCAGGGCGCTGGCCGATTTCAAATCGGGCAAGGTACAGGTACTGGTGGCAACCGATATAGCCGCGCGCGGACTTGATATCGATCAGCTCCCCCACGTGGTTAACTATGACCTGCCCAATGTCCCCGAAGACTATGTGCATCGTATCGGCCGCACCGGGCGTGCTGGACGTGAAGGCGAAGCCGTCTCGCTGGTATGTGTCGATGAACTGAAACTGCTGAAGGATATCGAAAAGCTGATTAAACGCGATATTCACCAACAGGTCATCGCTGGCTACGAGCCGGACCCGAGCATCAGGGCGGAACCGATCGAACGCGGCAAAGTTTCAAAGAGGCACAAGGCGCACAGCAAACCAAAGCGTCCATTCCAGGCTAAAGCCGGGAACCATTCCGGCAAACCCGCCGGGCAGGGCGCAAACCAGCGCTATAAACCCGGTCGGCGTACTGCTGCCTGATCGATACAGGATTTAGGAAAGAATATGACTGATTTAATCGATGACGTAGTAGTCGAGAACAAGTTCCCCATCACTCGTATAGAGAAAACGGAACCCCCGCAAGGCGTCAAGGAAGGGGAATGGTATGAGTACGTTATTGGTAAGGGATCGTCAGCAATCACGGGCAGGCGTTCGGGTAGTCTTCAAGCGGTAACCGAGTATGTCGAGGAATATGCGGATAATCTCAATCGCCGCTCAGCCCTCGGTTACTCAGCTTACGCTGCGCGTAAACCAACCAAACCAGCCAAACCAGCCGAAGCAGCTGAACCAACCGAAGCAGCTGAACCAACCAAACCAGCCAAATAACACCGTTTTCGGCCAATTTCCGACCGTGACGCATCAGGCGTCATGGTTGCTGCAAATCTCTGCCCGGTCCAGTCGCTAACTGTCGATTGCCCGCGGCCCCTGTTTTCCGCGATACAACCGGCTTTCCAGCCACCGATTCGCCCGTCACAGAGACACCGCTGTCGAGCACGGTTCGGATTGAAAATATTCCAGTGCCGCGGTAATGTGAAGCCCGTCCGGACCAGTCCCGCTTATCAGGTTGTCGCTATGAAAACCTATCGTTCTCCCAGGCTTGAAGTGCGTGAAGATACGCTCGCCGGTCGTGGTGTGGTCGCGCTTGCGGATATCGCCAAAGACGAGATTGTCGCGATCAAGGCGGGCAATATTATTACGCGTGCAGAACTCGAGCAGGCCACGCAGGCGGCCGGGGATATGGCGCTGCAAATCGACGATGATTTCTACCTGGCGCCACGCACCGCGGATGATGTGGAGGACATGTCGGTGTTCATCAATCATTCCTGCGATCCGAATGTCGGTTTCCGGGGTCAGGTGGTCTATGTCGCGATGCGCGACATCAGGGCAGGCGAGGAATTGTGCCATGATTACTCGATGGAGCGCAGCGACAATTATCTGCTTGATTGTCATTGCGGCAGCGCGTTATGTCGCGGTAAGGTAACCGGCCAGGACTGGAAACTACCCGAACTGCAGCAGCGTTACGGGGATTATTTTTCGATTTATATCAGGAACAAATTTCAGTGAGGAAAAGCCTATGAGTGCTACCACCGACCAGGTGAGCGACCAATCCATTCTGTTGCGCGAAGACAGCGATGGTATTACCACGCTGACACTGAATCGTCCCGCACAATACAACGCGCTGTCTGGTGAACTACTGACTGAATTGCAAACTGCGCTCGATGAGATCAACCAGGATGAATCGGTGCGGGTCGTTATCATCGCGGCCAATGGCAAGGCGTTTTGCCCCGGCCACGACCTGAAACAAATGCGCGCCAGCGAGGAACGTAAAGTTCACCAGGCACTGTTCGACAAGTGCAGCAAAATGATGTTGACCATCAACCAGCTGCAGCAACCGGTGATCGCGCGGGTCAATGGCGTCGCCACCGCGGCCGGTTGCCAGCTGGTGGCAAACTGCGATCTCGCGGTCGCTGCCGAAGACGCCCGCTTTGCGGTTTCCGGGATTAACGTCGGCCTGTTTTGTTCAACCCCGGCGGTGCCGTTAAGCCGTAATATGGGGCGCAAGCAGGCCCTGCATATGTTGCTCACCGGGGATTTCATTTCAGCGCAAACTGCGCAGCAGTACGGCCTGGTCAATGAAGTTGTTCCCGCCGCGGAACTCGAACCGGCGACTATTACGCTGGCGCAAAAAATCACCGCCAGGTCGGCCCACGCAATCAAGCTGGGCAAGGATATGTTTTATCGGCAATTACCGATGGATTTGAGCGATGCCTATGCCTATGCCAGCGAGCGTATGGCCTGTAATATGGATTCGCACGATGCGCGAGAAGGTATCGATGCATTTATCCAGAAGCGCCAACCGGAATGGAAAGGAAAATGAGTTCAGTCAGTCAATACTCCACCGATCTTGACAAGAATGCAGCCAATTATTCACCGCTTTCACCGCTGACTTTTATCGAGCGCGCGGCTGCGGTATACCCCGCGCGCCTGGCGCAAATCTACGGCGATAAGCGCTACAGCTGGGCGGAGACCTACCGCCGCTGCCGACAGTTTGCTTCAGCCTTACGGAAACATGGTGTCCAGGCCGAAGACACGGTGGCGTTAATGCTGCCAAACATACCGGCGATGTTCGAAGCGCACTACGCGATTCCGATGGCCGGTGCAGTGATTCACGGGCTCAACATTCGCCTCGACGCCGATGCGATTGCTTTTCAGTTGCAGCATGGTGGCGCCAGGATTTTGTTCACTGATCGCGAGTTTTCGGCGACGGTAAAGGCCGCGCTGGTGCAGCTCGATGAAAAGCCGCTTGTCGTCGATGTCGATGATCCCGCATTTACAGGCGGTGAATTTATCGGTGAAATAGAATACGAGGACTTTCTGGAACAGGGTGATGCTGAATTCTCCTGGCAGTTACCCGTCGATGAATGGCAGGCGATCGCGCTCGGTTATACCTCGGGTACCACCGGTGACCCCAAGGGTGTGGTTACCCATCACCGCGGCGCCCACCTGAACGCGGTATCCAACGCGTTGGCCTGGAATATGGGAGCAAACCCGGTCTACCTTTGGACCCTGCCGATGTTTCATTGTAATGGCTGGTGCTTTCCATGGACTATCGCCGCACTCAATGGCACCAGTGTTTGCCTGCGTGCAGTTCGCGCCGACGATATATTCGACTCGATCAAACGACATCGCGTGACGCATTTATGCGGTGCGCCGATTGTCCTAAGTCTGATGGCTAACGCCAGTGCCGATATGCAGGCGGGTATCGATCATCAGGTGAATATCATGACTGCTGCCGCGCCGCCACCACCGGCGATATTAGAAGCGATGGCGCGGCTCGATTTTAAGGTGACTCATGCCTATGGTCTGACCGAGGTTTACGGCCCGGCCGTGGTTTGTGCCTGGCACGAGGAATGGGATGCATTGCCGATTACCGAGCAGGCGGAAATGAAATCACGCCAGGGAGTGCGCTACCCGATGCTCGAAGAGCTTGTCGTCGCCGATCCCGAAACCATGCAACCGGTGCCGCGTGATGGCGAAACCATCGGCGAAATCATGTTTAAAGGTAATATCGTCATGAAAGGTTACCTGAAGAATCCGCAGGCGAGCAGGGAGGCATTTGCAGGCGGTTATTTTCACTCGGGCGATCTCGCGGTGTGTCACCCGGATGGTTATATCGAAATCCGCGATCGCTCCAAGGACATTATTATTTCCGGTGGTGAAAATATTTCCAGTATAGAGATTGAGAAAGCTCTGTATCGGCATCCGGCGGTACTCGAGGCTGCAGTCGCGGCAATGCCGGATGAAAAATGGGGTGAGACTCCCTGCGCTTTTGTGACCCTGCATGAGGATGCCGATGTCAGCGAGCAGGAAATCATCGATTTCTGCCGTGACAACATGGCGCATTTCAAGGCGCCGCGCAAGGTGGTGTTCGGACCTTTACCGAAAACCTCGACCGGTAAAATACAGAAATTTGAACTGCGCACCCGTGCCAGAGAACTATGACCGATATTACAGATCTGCGTAGAATTCTCACCGACTATAAACGCGTGGCGATAGTCGGGCTCTCCGCTGACTGGTCGCGGCCGAGTAATTTCGCTGCAAAGTACCTGCTCGACCACGGTTTCGAAGTGGTTCCGGTGAATCCGAAGTATGACGAAATTCTCGGGCAAAAATGCTATGCCGACCTGCGCGATATCCCCGACCCGGTCGATGTCGTCGATCTGTTTCAGCGCGTCGATCGAATCCCTCCATTCGTCGATCAGGCGATCGAAATCGGGGCCAAAGTCGTCTGGATGCAGCTTGGTATTATCCATGAGGAGGCCGCGCAAAAGGCGCGCGACGCCGGACTCGAAGTGGTCATGGACCGATGTATGAAAATCGAATATGCGCGCCTGTTCGGCGGCTTGAATACGATCGGTGTGAATACCGGTGTCATTTCGGCGCAACGCCCACAAGTGTTTAACCGGTAACGGGAGCAATTCATGGCAGATCGAGAATTCGGTATCGAAACCCTTTGTTTGCACGCGGGGCAAATTCCCGACCCGGTTACCGGTGCGCGTGCGGTGCCTATATACCAGACCACGTCTTACGTCTTCGATGACGCGGAGCACGCGGCCAGCCTGTTCAATTTGCAAACCTTCGGCAACACCTATGTGCGCCTGACCAATCCAACCACCGCGGTGTTCGAAGAGCGTATGGCGTCGCTGGAAAACGGCCGCGCCGCGCTTGGTGTCAGCTCTGGAATGGCCGCACAGATGACTGCCATCCTGACGCTGATGCAGCAGGGTGATGAACTGGTGTCGGCAAAAACACTCTACGGCGGCACTTTTTCGCAGTTCGATGTGACCTTCCGCAAGATGGGTATCGAGACCACTTTCGTCGATTCGGACGACCCGGAGAATTTCCGCAAGGCGATTACCTCGAAAACTAAGGCGCTGTATGCCGAAACCATCGGCAACCCGACCAATAACGTTATCGACATCGAAGCGATTGCGGCGATCGCGCACGATGCCGGTATTCCGCTGATTGTCGATAGCACCTTCGCAACCCCCTATTTATGCAAGCCTATTGATCATGGCGCCGATATCGTGGTGCACTCGGCGACCAAGTTTATCGGTGGTCACGGCACCAGCATGGGCGGAGTCATGATCGAATCGGGAAAATTCGACTGGGATAACGGTAATTTCCCGGGCATGGTTGAGCCCTCCGCCGGATATCACGGTATTCGCTTTTATGAAACCTTCGGCGATTTCGGTTTTACCATGAAGGCGCGCTGTGAAACCCTGCGCACGCTGGGGCAGGCGATGAGCCCCTTCAACGCGTTCATGATGCTGCAGGGAATTGAAACCCTGCCGGTGCGCATGGACCGCCATTGCGCCAATGCGATGGGCGCGGCGCAGTTTCTGCAGAACCACCCGGCGGTAAGCTGGGTGAATTACGCTGGACTCGAAGACAACCCTTACCGGGAACTGGTCAGGAAGTACCTGCCAAAGGGCGCCAGTTCAATTTTTACCTTTGGCGTCAAGGGTGGTAGTGCGGCAGGCGAAAAGTTTATCAATAATGCCCAGTTTATGAGCCACCTCGCCAATGTCGGCGACGCGCGCACGCTGATTATTCACCCGGCGTCGACGACGCACCGCCAGCTTAGCGAAGAACAGCAGATCGCCGCCGGAGTGACCCCGGACATGGTGCGTATTTCGATTGGGCTCGAAACCCTCGACGATATCCTCTGGGATCTCGACCAGGCCCTCAGTCAGTCCCAGTTCTGATCCCTCACCCTGTTGAGCAAAGTCCACTACCTCAGGTAACACTATCCTCATCTTGTTACTCCGTGGATTACCTGTGACTCTCCCAACTAACCTGTCATCCCGCGGCTTGACCGCGGGATCCAGCAACATCAGAACTAATCGCTTCGGGTCTGACTCCATCGAAGCCAGCAAATGAGCTGGCCAGATTCCCGCTTGCGCGCACATGCCTACTTACTTAAGATGAATCGGAAATCTGACAGGAGACGATGATGCCCTGGTGGGGATGGATAATATTTGGCGCCGTGCTGCTCGGTTCCGAGCTGCTGATAGTCGATGCCGGCTTTTACCTGGTGTTCATCGGCATTGCTGCTGCCATCACCGGACTGGTCGAACTCAGCGGTGCCGGCCTCGAGCCCTGGGTGCAATGGATCCTGTTTTCGATTATTGCGCTGATTCTGATGATGTTGTTTCGCAAGCAGCTCTACGCTAAATTGCGCGGTTCCGGGGTTGGCTACGAAACCGGGCCCGCGGGCGAAGTCGTTACCCTCGAACAGGACTTGCCGGCTGGTGAAAAAGGCCGGCTGGGCTACCGCGGTACCGAATGGACCGTGATCAACGATAGTGACCAGGCTTTCACCGCTGGCCAGCATGTAAAGATTGTCAACGTCGATGGCCTGACCCTGCGGCTGGAACGCATCGAGCAACAAAACTAAGGAGCACAACCATGTACGGTAATTTTGCATTCTGGGTGTCCATTGCCACGGCACTAGTTGTCATCCTGATCATTTTCAAGACTGCGGTGGTGGTGCCACAGCAAAGCGCTTATGTGATCGAGAGTCTCGGTAAGTACAGCCGCACCCTGCGTGCTGGATTTCATGTCCTGATTCCGTTTATCGAATCCGCGGCCTACAAGCACAGTCTGAAGGAGCTGGCTTTAGATATCCCCGAGCAAGTTTGTATTACCAACGACAATGTCCAGGTAGGCGTCGATGGCGTGCTCTACCTGCAGGTGCTGGATCCGGAACGCGCTTCCTACGGTATAACCGACTATGGATTTGCGATATCGCAGCTGGCGCAGACCACGCTGCGTAGTGAAATCGGCAAGATTGCGCTCGACCGGACCTTCGAAGAGCGCGCGATGATCAACTCCAACGTGGTCTCCGAACTGGATAAAGCCTCGGACCCCTGGGGCGTCAAGGTACTGCGTTATGAAATCAAGAATATCAATCCGCCGCACGACGTGCTCAGTGCGATGGAAAAACAGATGCGTGCCGAGCGTGAAAAGCGCGCCGTTATCCTGAACTCGGAAGGTGAACGTGACGCCAAGATCAATGAGGCCGAAGGTGAAAAGCAGCGCGTCATCAAGGAATCGGAGGCCACTAAGCAACTGCAGATCAACGAGGCCGAGGGTGAGGCCGAGGCCATTCTCGCGGTCGCTACGGCAACCGCGAAGGGACTTTATCGCGTGGCGCAATCGCTGGTAGCTGAAGGGGGCGACTCGGCGATGCAACTGCGTATCGCAGAAGCCTACATTGCCCAGTTCGGCAACCTGGCCAAAGAAGGTAATACGCTAATCGTGCCATCCAACCTCAGCGATATAGCGTCGATGATCGCACTCGCCACCACCATCGCCAAAAAAGATGCGCCCGGACCGGTGAGTTGAGTGACCCTTTCGCGCTGGTAATATTTGATTGCGACGGGGTTCTGGTCAACAGCGAGAAAGTCGCCAACGAAGTGTTTGCCGAGGTATTGCTGCAGGTATGCGGCCTCGAGTTCACGCTCGAGGATATGTTCGATACTTTCGTCGGTCATTCGAGACTGCAATGCCTGCAGAAAATCGAAGCTATTCTTGGTGAGCCGCCCCCGGCCGAACTGGATCAGCGTTACCAGGAAGATATCAACCTGGCATTAAAGGATTCGGTGGCGGCGATCGAAGGCATCGAATCAGTTTTAAGAGAACTGGCGCTTCCTTACTGTGTCGCTTCGAGTGGTTCGCACGACAAGATGAAACTGACGCTGGGGAAAACCGGTCTGATTGATTTTTTCGATGGTAATATTTTCAGTACCAGCGAGGTCGAGCGCGGTAAGCCTCATCCCGATATTTATTTGCACGCCGCCGCCGCCATGGGTGGGTATCGGCCAGAGCGTTGCCTGGTAGTCGAAGACAGTCCCATCGGTGTCAGCGGCGCGGTTGCCGCGGGCATGCAGGTATTCGGATTTGCGGAACTGCTGCCTGCGCATAAGCTAAAGGCCAGCGGCGCGCACCTGGTCTTCGACCGTATGCACGACCTCCCCGACCTCATCGCCACCCACCGTTAAGGTGGCTTTGAGGGGGTCAGAGCACGTTTTTCGGTAATTTCCGAGCGAAGGTTGAAATGTATGACGAAAAGCGTGGTCTGACCCCGAGAGTTCAGGGCTGGGAAAGTCGGGGTCAGACCAAAAAATTCGCCAACCATTTTACTTTTGGCACGCAAGTACCGAATTTTTTGCTCTGACCCCTTCGAAGCCACCAGCTAGCCAATCTCCCCATTTTGGAATTAAGCAAGATTACGCTAGAATGCGCGCCCTTTTACATTAATATGGTCGAATGGAATTTAAGCAGCGTTTCGATGTGATTGTCGTCGGCGGCGGGCATGCGGGCACCG
>Ga0209165_10000331_pt1 | contig 17290 bp, 21 predicted proteins | sample tdAd001_FD_187122 | JGI IMG/M metagenome (GOLD analysis project Ga0209165, IMG submission 187122) | Marine sediment microbial communities from the Atlantic coast under amendment with organic carbon and nitrate - tdAd00.1 (SPAdes)... | ecosystem: Environmental > Aquatic > Marine > Coastal >... | reverse complement strand
AGTAATGGGACGGGAAGTTGTGATTGCTATTACTAATGGTGAATTGGATTTTGGTCCATGGGAAGAAATTTTCTATGGTGAATTTGATGGAAAAAGACCAAAAAGAGTTTTAGTTAAAATTATTGGCGAATAATTATCCAAAGTCTGCATCACGTTTTTGACTTTGTGATTCATTCTTTCTTGCAGCTTCTCTGTATTCATCATCATGATTTTGAGGTCCATGTCCACATTTTACACATGCAATTTTGAATCCATCATCATTTTTTTCATATGTTTCACAACCACAGAAACATGCCATGTCTGAATATAATTTCTAAGAAGATATATCTTTTGGGTTGGATTTTCACTTATGTTGATTTACAGCATTCACCCATTGGAATTTCATGATCATGTGGACATTTTCTTGGATGCTTTAGCATAACACAGAGAGCATCTGTAAATTGTTTATTCATATGATGTTCTATACCGCATACCATTTCTTCATCAATTTCTACTTTAAGTGCACTATCCATGAGAACTTCTAACAGTCTACTATTTCTCATCATGCTTGCACCTATTCTTTCACCCTCTTCAGTAAGTCTCACACCTGCTTTGTTGTAATTTACAAGATTTTTATCATTTAATTTTTTGAGCATTTGAACAACACTTGGTTGTCTAATATTGAGCATTTTTGCAATTGTACTAATTTTTACATCCTCATTTCTTTCTTTGATGTGCCAAACTGCTTTTAGATACATCTCAACATGTTCCGCTTCTGCAGTTCCTACAAATAGAATTTCATCGTCATTTAGAATATCCATGTTATACCTTCTTTGAATCTTTTAATAAATATTCAAAGTATTGACGTGCAAATCCTGCTAACCCTGAATGATCTGCCCAAATTGCAACAACATCTGAAGAGTTTATTCCTCCTAATTCCGGACCTAATAAAATTACAACATATCTTTTGTCAGATATTATACCTCCTCCAAACAATCCTTGCTTAATTTTTACAGTTGCAACTCTTTTGATTGATTTGATGGATTCTTTATCCATTTTATCTGATGTTAAAATTGTAATTTTTACTCCTTTATCATGAAGTGATCTTAATTTTGGTAAAGCCTGTTTAACTAAATCTACTCCTGCCTCAGGTAATGCTATCATTACTTCATTTCTGCAACTCTCTACCATTTCTAAAATTTTAGCTGCAATGTTAACTGCTCCAGAAAGTACCCAAATATCTGGTCTTTCACTGGTTCCACTTTTCTCATATAATGGAACCAATTCATTTAGAATTACATTCTGATTCTTTGAAAAATCAGATTCCATCTTTTGTTTTGTAGTTTCTAGTCCTGTGGAGGGTGATTTTGCAAAATATTTTGTTGGTCTTGAATCATCTGAACCAATCCAGCCTTTATCTTCTAAAGTTCCTAATACCTCGTAAATTTTTGAATATGGAACTCCTGATTTTTGGCTAAGATCTGATGCTGTTATCTCTCCTGATTTGAGTAAAGCTGAAAATGTTCTGATTTCATAACTTGTAAGACCAATTGTTTCTAAGGCCTTTCTTGTTTTATCAGATATACTCATATGCGATCTAATCGATCAGTTTTGATATTTAAATCAAGTATGCCTACCTCCTAAATTCCACACGGGGGCAAGTATGAAATGCGTTATATACTATTTCAGAAAAATCACAATTGTAGAAATGGCACTAATCCAAATATCCAATCAATCAACTAAAAGTTTAGGTAAGAAATCTACAATTAGATTTACTCAAAGTATCTGTCCAGATTGTAACATGATTTTGGATGCTGAAGTATTTGAGAGAGGTAATCAAGTATTCATGTCAAAAGTTTGTCCAACTCACGGTGAATGTGAGGAATTATACTTTGGTTCTTATGAAATGTACAAGAAATTTAGTACATATTGGATGGATGGTAAAGGTGCCCATTCTCCAAATGTGATGATTGACAAATGTTCGTGTCCAAACAACTGCGGATTATGTTCAAACCACTTATCTCATAGTGGACTGGCAAACATGATTGTAACTAACAGATGTGATTTGACGTGTTGGTATTGCTTTTTTTATGTAAAAAAAGGTCTTGAAGGCGCTTACATGTATGAGCCTGATCATACTCAAATTAGAGGAATGATGAAGACTCTGAGAGCTGAGAGACCAATTCCAGGAAACTCTATGCAAATTACTGGTGGTGAACCAATGCTTAGAGAAGATATTGCTGATGTTATTAAAATAATGAAAGAAGAGGGTGTTGATCATATTCAAATGAATACTAATGGTATCAGACATGCAATGGATCCAGAAGCAGCAAGAGAAGTAAGACTTGCTGGATGTAACAACTTGTATCTTTCCTTTGACGGTGTAACTGCAAGAACAAACCCAAAGAATCACTGGGAAATTCCATATGCACTTGACAGTTGTAGAAAAACAGGTACTACTGTAGTATTTGTTCCAACAGTAATCAAATCAATCAATGACCACGAATTAGGTGGAATTATCAGATATGCACAAAAGAACATGGATGTAGTTCATGCTGTAAACTTCCAACCAGTATCATTAACTGGAAGAATGGGAAAATCTGAACGTGAAAAATATAGAATCACAGTTCCTGATTGTATTCAAAGAATTGAAGAGCAAACAAACGGTGAAGTAACTGTTGATGACTGGTTCCCAGTTCCAAGTTGCATGCCATTAACAAATGTAATTGAAGCATTCTCAAGTAAACCAAAGTATGAATTATCAATTCACTTTGCTTGTGGTGCAGGAACATACATCTTTGAAGATGCAGATACAAAGAAATTTGTTCCATTAACAAAATTCTGTGATATTCAAGGAATGTTAGAACTCTTTGAAGATAAAGCAGAAGAGATTCGTTCTGGTAAAAACAAGTACTTTACAATGCTTGAAGTCGTGAGAAAACTCAAAGGCTTTGTTGATACAAAGAAGCAACCAGCAGGATTAGACTTGGCAAAAATGTTTGGCAATATACTCATGAAGAGATCATTTGATTCAGTAGGCTCATGGCACGTTAAAGGATTATTCCTTGGTATGATGCACTTCCAAGACAAATACAATGAAGATCTTGAAAGATTGCAAAGATGTGATATTCATTATGTAACTCCAGACCTTAGAATAGTTCCATTCTGTGCATTCAATGTAATTCCAGAATGGTATAGAGACAGAATCCAAAAGAAATACTCTATCACTGTAGAGGAATGGGAAGAAAGAGAGGGCGTTAAATTAGAAGATGGGCTATATCGTGGCCTTATGAGACGTGGAGCAGGTGATGAGCTTGCTGCTGGCTGTGCAAAGAGTCAGATGTTCCATGACGCCTCACAAGCAACAATGTAAAATACAATTTTTTAAAATCAAAATTTTCTTCAAAAGAGTATTATCCACTAGAATTAGTGTCCATTTGATGATTACCCAAGATACATTATTTAGAATTGGGAATTTTAATTTTAGATTAAATCATCTATTGGTAATTGGAATCTTGATAATTGCATTTTCAGTTTCATTCTTGATTCGTTCTCAAGGGGCTGAATATGGATATGAACTAAATGAGTTTGATCCTTTTTTTAATTTCAGAGCAACTCAATACCTTCTTGAAAATGGACTATCAGAATATTTCAACTGGCATGATAGCATGAGTTGGCATCCAAATGGACGAGATGTTTCTGCAACCTCACAAACAATGCTTCACATAACAGCTGCTTTGACCTATCAAATTTTTGGAGGTAATTCCAGTCTTTATGATTTTACAATTTTGTTTCCTGTAGTATTTGGATCCTTGACAACAATTGTTATTTTTGCCCTAGTGCGAGTAATTGGTGGAACAACTGCAGGTCTTTTTGCAGCATTATTTTATTCAGTCTCTGTTCCTATTGTACTTAGAGGTACACTTGGATGGTTCAAATCAGAACCTTTGGGGCTTTTCTATGGATTACTAGGATTGTATTTGTTTCTCAGTGGAATAAAATCTGAGAATAAGAAAATTACAGTTTCAAAATTAGTTACCGGCGGGGTTATGTTGGGCTTTGGACTGTCTTCTTGGGGTGGAATTCAATTCTTTGTAATACCTATAGGCGTTTTCATTCTCGTTCTTCCGTTTGTTAGAAAAGATCATTCTTTCCTAATTTGGAGCATTCCTCTGTTTGTGGTATCTTTTCTACTAACTATTGTTTTGTTTGAGAGACCTGGAATAGAATTTGTTTTTGGGTTGGGTGGATTCTCACTGATTATCCCAACAGGATTTCTAGTAGCTAATGCAATAATTCAAAAGTTTAGCAACACTAAAAATCAAACTAGAAACGGCCTATTTTTTCTATTTACAGTCATAATAGCTGGTTCTGTATTGATTTTTGTAAATGCTGATTCTGAATTTTTACCTCTTCCTAGTTATAGGTACCTTAATGCCATTAATCCATTTCTTACTACAACAGATCCGCTAGTTGATTCAGTTTCAGAACATGCTACAACAACATTGGCACAATCATTTTTCTTTCATTCGGTACTGATGATATTTGCTGGTATTGGAGTATGGTTAATCCTAAGCAGAAAAACTGAAAATCTAAAAAATGACATGATGGGATTTGCATTGGTTATAGGACTCCTTGGAGTATATGTTAGTTCAGCATTTGTACGTCTAGAAGTTTTTGCGTCTGTTTCAATAATAATTCTATCATCTATTGGTTTATCTCTACTTACAAAAAAAATCTTTCAAAGAAAATCTGGATTTAACCAAATTAGAAACCCTACAAAGATTTCTTTTGTTATAGTAATAACAGCTCTACTTTTTTCTCCCCTAGTTATACCGACAAATGGAAACTGGATTGATAGTGTAAAAATTCCTGCAACAATTCTAAATGGTGGAACCATATACCCTGTTGTTACTGATGATTGGAAAGATTCGTTGGAATGGATCAAGAAAAATACACCCGAAGATTCTGTGATTGCCGCTTGGTGGGATTATGGTTACTGGATCACCACGCTATCAGAAAGAACAACCTTAGCAGACAATGCAACAATAGATTCCAAAAAAATATCAGAAATTGCAACAGTGTTTCTTAATCCTCCTGATGAGGCTTGGAAGAAATTACAAGAAATGGATGCTGATTATGTGTTGGTATTTGTAGCAGGACAAAAGATCGATGTTCTTTCAGACCAATCCCTTTACACTCTAGAGGGAGGCGGAGATGAGTCTAAAAAACAGTGGTTTATGAGAATTGCAGAAGAACCACTAGAAAAATATCTTTATTCAGATGGAATAAGCGGAACTGAATATTTTTGGAATAATACTCTGTTAGGTCAGATGTTTCCATTTACCGTTATTGGCTATGTTGATCTTCAAAATCCAAATATACAATCTGAAGTTTACATACCTGGATTTACACCAATATATGTAAAAGACATCAAATACCAATCTGATGGAAATGGTCCTTTAAGATTAGTTTACTCTTCTCCAGGATATGAAAATGAAAAAATAGGTCCAATGATTGGAGTATTTGTTTATGAAATCAACAAAGATTATCTATAAAACATCAATAAAATTATCAAATTAATATTCTTTTGAAAAATAGAAAAAATCATTGTCCAATTTCCAGAATTCATTTTTGTTTATGTGAAAAGAGAGATTTCATTAAAATGCAAGATTAGTCTAAAGACTGATTACATCAATTACTGTATTGTTCTTGTTTTAAAACAAAAATATGATAATGAATTTACAGCAGTACTCTAATTAATCTTAGACTTGTTTTCATATTCTCTGACTCGTTGTTTCTCTTTATCTATTGAGTATAGACTCCCAATTCTTTCTTCTTACAATAACAATATCAATGTAAATCATAAGTTGTCCAAATTTAAGAATCAGTATTTTGTATTCATGAATATTTTGAATTTGCCAATGGGATTAGAAAGAACACGTCTTGTATTGTATCGTTTTGATATAAAATTTCTGAGTGAGTTTTCATAAAATGTGTCATTATTTGAAAAATATCCATTCAGAAAGAACCTAAAACTCTTCAAACCTTTTCCACGTTTTAATAATAATATGGCTCTTAGAAATGTATGTAACAAAGGATAGCCAAGCGCACGCATGGCATATCCGTAGTTATAATACATTATAGGCTTGTAAGTAATAGCAGTTTTTCTGGAAGTCTTTGTAATGATATCATCATAATACCTCACATTGAATCCTAATTGCATTGCCTTTACGCATACATATGTTTCAAAACCAAAATTGACCGGTAATTTGGATCCTATTGTTTTCCAATACTCCTTGCTGATAACACGTCCAGATCCTCTTGGGACAGTTGCTATTTCACCTTGTATTGCACCAGAGGCAACAACTGAATTATCTGTTATCATCCTTCTAGTTAACTGCTCAAAATAGTTGTGTGGTAATATGTGGTCAGCACCAACTATTGAAACAAAATCAAGATCATCAACATCTAATTGTCTTAGACCATAATTGAAAACCTTTGCAAGTTCTGGACGTGAAACCCAATTATCATGAATTTCAGGAAAAGTCAAAATCTTAACATCAAAATTTTTGGCAATTTTTACGGTATCATCAGTGGAATTATCATCAACAAATATTATTTGTTGTAACGGTATTGTTTGTTTGAATAGAGCATCAAGAGTGTCATAAATATTCTCAGCCTCATTTCGAGCAATGACGACAGTTCCTATTTTCGGATAGTCATTGATATTTTCTTTCATCATTCATGTTCAAGTTATGAATGGACTACATTTTATTTTTTACAATAGGCAAAAATCAAATGTCATGAGAGCTTGTAATTGAAAATAATCTAATGAAAATTGTTTAGATTAATCTTGTATAGTATTATGAAAAAATAATATCTTGTCTCTTGGTAAACTTTTAACTATTAAAATTAAGGTCTGATTTTTTTTCAATATCACTCAAGAATTTTCTGAATTTTTGAACTTCATCTTTTGAAGCCTTTCCTTCAATAATGTCAATCATCATTCTAAAGTTTCTTGCCATAAATGGATTATTTAGCAATGACTGTTCATTTTCTATTTTTATCTGAGTCTTTCTGTGCCATGCTCCAACTGCAACTGAAACTGGAAAGTAAATACCTACAAATAAAATAATAAACATCCACAATTCCGAAAAAATATCATTTAAAAATTCGACTCGTTCTATTAATAATCTATGAAAAATCAATATAAAATTTGAAAATGATAATAAAAATATCAGATATACACTATGACCTAATCTAAAGTCAAACCAGCGCCTTCTAAACCATTTAGAATTCATTTCACTTTACATGAAATCTTTCTAGTAATTAACATTAAATTTTATCACTCAATGAACATATTTTTAAAAATGCCAAATTAATTGTTAAAAATATATTAAATTAAAAAATAGTCAAACAATTCTGAATGATGTTAGAAATCATAACTTTTTTTTAATAAAATTGATAGGTTCAACTGGTGTTGGATCAACCTCGTTTAACACAGCTTTGTAAATTGAAGCGTAATCAAGAAGATATATCAATTTCATTAATTTCGTTAAAATATTCCCACTTCCAGAAAAAATATCCTTGTATTCTATATTTTTTTCATCAAAGAATTCTTTTAAAATACCCCATCTTTCTTTTGTTTTAAAATAATCTTCTTCTCCTTGAATCATTATTGGAACAATATTACTTGGTTGTTCCCATGAAACAATTCCATTATGACATGATTCTATTACATCCTCTGTAATTGCATGCATTTTTGCATTTTCTTGTAATGAATTTTTGAATCTAATAGCTGCAGCTTGTAATCCTGCAGGATAATAAATCAAAGGAATTCCAGAAATCCATTCAGCCAAATTTAATGCTGAATTACTATCTGACAGATTTTTTGAATTAATTTCATCTCTTAATTTATGTAATTCATTTATTGACTCCAAAATATGATTTGAAGGAATTGGAATGATTGGTTGCAAAATTTTTAGCATTGAATATAAAAAACCTGGAAATGATGCTCTTGGGGAATGTATCATGGGAATTTTTTGATAATTTATTCTGTTTTCTTTACAATATTGTTCTATATTTCCACCAGATGAGAAAGCAAAAATTTTACAATCCTGTTTACTTGCTACATCTAAAATCGTAAGCGTTTCATCGGTATTCCCTGAAACGCTCGTGGTAATCACAAGAGTTTCTGAATCGACTGTTTTTGGTAAAATATACCCTTTAACGATTGAAACATGGATATTTGTTTTTGATAGGATTGAAGCAAAAATTGAACCAATGGTACCAGAACCTCCCATACCGGCAAAAACAATATGATCTATCCCTTCAAATTCTACGGATTGAAAAGATGAATCATAAGCATCTTGAGAAATTTCTGGCCACTTGTCATAAATTTCATACATTCTTTTTTTATCAACATTTTGTAATTTCTCAAAATTTAACATTCATTTCTTCAAATATTGTTTGTGATATAACACTTAATAAAATTCATAAAAGTTCATTTTAAATAAGGTTTCAAATTTTTTGTTTTAAATGGAAAATTCAACTAAACATAATGATTCGTTACGAACAGTTGAATGGAAAAATAACAAGGTTGTAATGATTGATCAAACCAAATTACCGAATGAACTTGTATTTGTAGAATATGATGATTTTAACCAAGTTGCAGACGCAATTAGTACTCTGGTAGTTAGAGGTGCACCTGCAATTGGTGTATCTGGTGCTTTTGGATTAGCATTGGCAGCATTACAAAGTAAGGCAACTACTAAAGATGAATTATTATCAGACTTGGAACATGCCAGAAAAATTCTCTTTGCAACTAGACCTACTGCAATAAACTTAGGTTGGGGATTAGAGAAAATCATGGATGTTGCAATATGTGGAAATTCTGTAGAACAAATAAAAGAATTAGTTATTTCTAAAGCTAAACAAATGGCAGATGAAGATATTGAAATTAATAAAACCATGGGAAAGATGGGTTCAGTTCTTTTTGATAATGATGATACTATTATGACTCATTGTAATGCTGGTGCATTAGCTACAGTTGCTTATGGAACAGCTTTAGGTGTTATTCGTGCAACAAGAGAGAGTGGAAAAAATGTCAAAGTAATAGCAACTGAGACTAGACCAATTCAACAAGGTTCAAGATTGACTGTTTTTGAATTAAAACATGATGGATTTGATGTCAGTCTAATTCCAGATACTGCTGTAGGGTATTCAATGGCTAATGGATTGGTGAATAAAGTGGTAGTTGGTGCTGATAGAATTGTAAAGACAGGTCATGTCTTTAATAAAATCGGAACTTATCAGGTAGCAACAATGGCAAAACAACATGGAATTCCATTTTATGTAGCAGCGCCATTATCTACTATTGACATGGAAACAAAGGCTGAAGATGTAATTATCGAGATGCGAAAAGGATCTGAAGTCACTGGAACAGGTGAAAAAAAGACTGCACCTGATGATATTAACGTGATTAATCCGGCATTTGATATGACACCGCCTGAATTAATTTCAGGAATAATTACCGAAAAAGGCGTGGCTACAGCCCCGTATGAAGAATCACTTAAAAAATTATTTCAAGCTAATTTATAGAAAGTTTTTATTGTTTTTGAAACTGCAATTTACAATATGAGTACTGTTTCTGCACAAGCGATTGAAGATTCTTTAAAGCAGTGCATGGATCCTGAAGTCCCTCTCAATATTGTAGAAATGGGATTGATTTATGGAATTGATGTCACAGAAAATAATGATGTTAATATCAAAATGACAATGACTACACAAGGTTGTCCACTTCATGAAACTCTAGTACAGGATGCAACAAGATATGCCAAAAAAGTTCCTGGTGTAAATAATGTAAAAATAGACATTGTATGGGAACCTGCATGGTCAATGGATAAAATGACTGAAGAGGGAAAAATCAAAATCAAAAATATGGGTGCTAATATGAATACACCCGCACCCATCAACTATGAAACTGCATTACCTCAAGGAGTTGGAAAACTCATTCAACAAGATGACGGTTCAATGGTTTTAGCAAACGAACATGAACAAGGTTTTATGGTTAATCAAGCAATTGTTGATTTTTGGAAATCTTGTAATGGAGAGCGTAAAGTGACAGAACTAGTACAAGTATTTGCACAACAAACAGGATTACAACGAAATCAAGTAGAAAAAGAAGTCATGCAGTTATTACAACAACTCCGTGAAGGTGGATTAATTGCAATTGCTGGTCAGCCTGACACACCAAACGTTGAATTTAAAAAATAATCTTAAAAAATATAGTTAGAATTTGCACCATCAAAATTTATTGTGACCCCTGATAGGTATTTTATATTATTTTCAATAATTGCTTTAACAAATTTTCCAATTTCTTCAGGTTCACCTAGTCTTTTCATAGGTAATGTTTTTTTAAATTCTTCAACATTTTCTATTAATTCTTGAGTTCTATCTGTATTGATTGGACCTGGTGCGATGTTAATACAACTAATATTTTTTTGAGCATATTCTTTGCTTAAAATTTTAAAAACTTCGCTAAATGCAGCACGATATGCTGAAGAAATTATCAATTTTGTGTTTGGTTCTTTAATCACGTTAGAACTTATCAAGAAAATGTATCCACCGTCGTTGATTTTAATTTTCTGTAGAATAGTACAAAATCCTAAAAATAATTGATTATGGTATAGTTTCCAGTCATCTTCAGTAATAGTTGAGAATGGTTTTGGAGCAGGCCCTCCTGTATTTAGAACCAAAATATCGGTTTGAGTATGTTCTTCTAAAAATTTTTTGACACTATTCAAATCCGAAGTATCAATATCGTTTTTGGAAGCTGCAAAAATGTCGATTTGTATTGATTTGAGTGAATCTGAAATTGCCTTACCTATTCCACGTGAACCGCCAAGAACAATTGCGCTAGTCATGTTACTCTCAATAAATTTGATAATTAAATTTCTTTAATTTCTATAATTGTACCTAAAACTGAATCCATTTGAACAATTGCCCTTTTCTCTTCCCATCCTAGTGCAACATACCAATCTCCTGCATCATCATGATACTTTGTTTCTAGTGTTTTGATATCTTCAGGTTTGATATCATATTTTTTTGCAATACCTGAAACAGCTAGTGCAATTGCATCTTTTTCCTTTTCTAGTCGTCTTTTCATCAAACCTATTCCTGGACTCATAATCTGCCTACTTTGCTTCATCTAATATAGTTAATTCACAAAATTACTCACAATGTTGAATTTTTCTAATTGATAGTCTTACAATATTTCAAATAACCCGTTTATAGTAAAGAAACAAAAATGAACTTAATTCAAAGACTTTCAAATTCTACACTTACAAAATCTGGTACTTTTGTTTCACTAGTATCGATTTTAGCCGTTATTGGACCTATCGTTATTGTTTCAGCAGGGTTTTGGGATGCAATTTCTCATCTTCAAAAAGAACCAGAATTTTTCTGGAGTCCTTCTCACATTGTAGTATACTTTGGAGTTTCTATGACTAGTTGTGCTGCAATTTTGGGGTGTATCTTAATACTTCGAAAATCAGTTCATGGTTCCCTTAAAACTGGAATCAAATTAGTGATTGCGGGATCTATAATTCAGATTTTTTCAGGTTTTGGAGATTCCTTATCTCATGATGTCTTTGGGATTGATGGATTGATTTCATGGTCACATCAACCACTTGAATTTGGACTAGTACTTGCATCATTAGGAGCAGTTTTGATATTAAAAAATAGAGAATACACTAAACTCAAAGTATTCCTTCCTTTCTCAATTGTGGCTTTCTTGTTTTTTACAACTTGGCTAATTTTTAATTTATTTCTAGTTTTTGGACACACAATTCAATGTATTCAAATCTATGAAATATTTTCTTCAGGTTGCTCTATTTTGTAATTTTTTATTTTGAAATATGACATTATTAGCATTAAGACAGCCCCTACAAGTATCATAATTCCTGTTGGAAACATTTTTTGGGAATTTGTATTGCCAAATTCTATTTGTAGATTAATTGGATTTTTTGAAATATTTGTAACTTTTAATGTGTAAATACCATTTTCGCTAAAATCAAAATATCCTACCGACATTTTTGTCTGTACTTTTTGTTCTTGTATTATGTTGTCTTTAGTATCTAATATCTGAACAAATATCTCCTCTCCTGAAAATTCAGGCATGTAGAATTTGTAGTATCCTATATCTGAGCCTGTAAATTCTGATTTTATTTTAAAAGAGTTTGATTCTTTTAGTAAAACTGAATCATGTGTTTTTTCAGTTTCATTAAAAATTAATGATACTCCCACTATTCCTATGATTACCAACACTAATCCAATTTTGAATGGTGATATCTTCATTTCATCATGCTGAGAAATTATTTGCTTAATAAGATAATCTAAAGGACTCGGAGGGCTTCGATCCCTCGACCTAGCGGTTCGAAGCCGCTCGCACTATCCAGACTGTGCAACGAGTCCAAACAAGTAAGAATTTAACGGGCCTAAATATCTGTCTAGATACTTTGAAGGTATCAAAAAAAGTAATTGGTGTTGAATATGCTATTAGAGACATAGTTCTGGCAGCAAGAAAAGTAGAACAAAAAGGAATGCAAGTTGATTATCTAAATATTGGGGATCCTGTACAGTTTGGTTTCCAACCCCCTGATAATGTTAAACAGGCTTTGATTGATGCAATTAACAAAGGTGAAAATTTCTATTCTACATCTGAAGGTCTTTTGGAATTAAGACAAGAGATTGCTAAAAAAGAAAATGCCAAAGGACTCTCAATTGGAGCTGATGAAATTCTAATTACAAATGGTGTTTCTGAAGGACTTGATATGGTGATCTCATCAATTGTAGAAGAAGGTGACGAAGTACTCTTACCAGGACCCTACTATCCTCCATATGCCTCCTACGTTAGACTACATGGTGGTGTTCCTGTAGAATTTGCAGTAGATTTGAATAATTCTACTCCTGATATTGATGACATTAAATCCAAAATCACTCCAAACACTGTGGCAATTTGCTTGATCAGTCCTAACAATCCTACAGGCGTTGTGTTTAATGAAAAAGCACTAAAAGAATTAGTAGATATTGCAAATCAAAATAATCTCTACATTATTTGTGATGAAATTTATGATCAAATTATTTTTGATGAGAAATTTGTAGGGATAGGTAAAGTTGCAGGAGATTCACCTGTAATTGTCCTTAATGGATTCTCTAAAGTTCATCTGATGTCTGGATGGAGAATTGGTTATATTGCATTTAATCAATCCCCAAAACTTGAAGCGTTACGAGAACATCTTCCAAAACTTGCAAGAGTCAGAATCGCGACTAGTCTTCCAGTACAACATGCAGCTTTGGAATCACTTCGTGGTCCTCAAGATTACATTAGTAACTTTGTTGCTGAAATTAAAAAACATAGAGACTTGGTAATTAAACGTCTTAATGAAATGCCTGGTCTTTCTTGTCCCACTCCAAAAGGTGCATTTTATGCATTTCCAAAAATTGAAAACAACAAATTTGGATCTGATAAGGAATTTGTTACAAAATTACTAGAAACAAAAGGTGTTCTTACTGTACATGGTTCTGGATTTGGTGAACAATATGGAAGTGGACATTTTAGACTAGTTTATCTTCCAAAACTTGAAGTATTAGATTCAGCAATGAATAAAATTGAAGAATTTGTTAGTTAGTAATTCCAGACTGTAAATTTCTCAGGAATTATTTCTATGATACAGTCCGTATCATCTAGTAATTCTTTTGCAGATTTATCCTTTAGTGTATTAAAGTATCGTGCAAGAATTTTTTTTGCAATTACCTTTACTTTAGTATTTTCTAAAATTAGATTGGCATTTCCTTGTATCATTACTCCGTAAATGTTTGGTGCATTAATTCCAACATCCACACAGCAGGAAACATGATTGTTACTCTTCACATTTTTTGCTTTTTGGGTTTTAGTGTTTGTTCCGATATAGAATTTTTTTCTGCTATACCTATACCAAACAGGTACAATATGTGGAGTTTTATTTTTATCAATTGTTGCTAATCTTAAGACTTTTTGTGATTTTAGAAATTCATCTCGGTTGTTCATGCTTTCTAAATCCTAATCCTATCATAAAAATCCCAAAGATTATCATTGCCATTGAAACCTTTTCGTTGGTAATTTCACCATTAAACAAAAAATCCTCAACAAAATCTATTCCCCATATTAGTAACTGTTGAATGAGAACTATTCCCCCCATTACACAAAAAAGTACACCTATTGCTGAAAACCAATTTCTGCCCCGTCTATAATATTCATGACTCATGATAAATGAAAAAATAGACTTAGATGATTTTAATTCCAGGATTTTTAATTTTGTTTCTTATCATTGCATTTAGTAGCAACGGTGTGCACATTTCTGCAAGATATGATAATTCTATTGGTCCCAAGTATAGTGATCTTAATCCTTTGATTTCATCAATTAAACTATTAACTACTTGAACTGATTCGTTGTCATCTCCACAAACAAATATGTCATAATCTAATTCTAGTGTTGGATTAATTAATTTTTTTTCAGAAATTACATGAAATGCTGAAACAAGTTTTGACTTATTTTTCATATGACTTAAAACAAGTTTGTATGAAAATGGTTTGTTTTCTTTAATTGAAACACACTCAAACCCAACATCAGTTTTTGTCATTGGAACAATTGGAGATACCACAACACAACTGTCTTTGACTTCTGACAATATTCCAGAACACACAGAATCAATATTCTCATATGGGATTGATAAAATTAAAACATCGCTTTCTTTAGCAACTGAAACATTATCGTTTCCAGAAATTGTTCCCTTTATTTCTCCAAATGCTTCTTTTGCAAGATTAGTATATTCTACTGCTGATTCAGATGCTCTTGCAGCATCTCTAGATCCAATAATAACATCAAAGTTTTGTGACCATCTTAGAGCAAACCCTTTACCCATTCCACCAGTTCCGCCAATTATTCCGACTTTCATAACATTTACCTGACAATGTTATTATTATCTCTATTTAAAAAGGGTTCAATTTGGGACAGATAATTTTTCTTAGACATGGTCAAGCAAAAAATAATACTGATAGAATTTTAGCAGGACGAACAGAAGGCATTCCATTAACTGAAACTGGAATTAAACAAGCCGAACATACTGCTGAACTTCTTCAACACATGAATATTTCTAAAGTTTATTCTAGTCCAATTCAAAGAGCTAAACATACAGCAGAAATTGTTGGAAAACACAATTCTCTTGATGTTACAATTGATGAACGACTAATTGAACTTGATATGGGGAAATTTACTGGCATGCCATATGATGAGATTTTTAATAGTCATGGCAATGTCTTTATGAAATTCTATAATGGTGAATTAGAAATTGCTCATAATGGTGTAGAAACTTTTTCTGACGTTAAAAAACGAGTATTGGGAATAGTTGATCATGTGATAGAAAACCATCCTGACGAAAACGTTGTACTTGTTACTCATATGGATCCGATCAAAGCCATGTTATCTACAATAGTGGATCTATCTGCTACTAATCTCTTTGAATTAATCATCGCAAATGCATCTCTTAACATTTTTAGAGAAAAAGAGCAAAAATTCTCAATTTCAGGACTTAATGTAATGCACCCCTCACGTTTCGATCAGAACTGGTAGTTAGTAATCTTGAAAACCCTTAAATAGAAATTATAGGTCACGTCATTCAATCGCTAATGAAGAAATTTGTTGCACTATTTTTGGCATTGGGAGTTTTAGTAATTATACCAGCTGTAGACTTAGCATTTGCTGCAGGGGATGAACCTGGTGAATATCTTGATCGTAGAGTAGTTATTTGGAATTTATTTTACAGACTGATGACAGTTGGATTTACAGTAGGTGCAGTAGTATCTGGAACAATGATTTGGCAATGTTGGAGATTCAGAGAATCTCATCCAAAGGCAAAACCAACTCCTTATGAGGGAACTGACTGGTAAAATGAGTGGACACTCTAATTGGCCTGAATGGATTTACATTGGTGTCATAATTGCAATGATGGTTTGGGTAGGTGCTGAAGCATGGGAAGCAGAAAGACTTGTTGAGCATGTTCCTGCAGATGCAGAAACAATCATAGTAACTGGTCAGCAGTGGTTTTGGTCTTTTGAACATGAAGATGGAACAAAAGAAATTGGTGAATTACATGTTGAAGTCGGAAAGGCTTACAAATTTGAGATAGTATCAAAAGATGTTAATCATGCATTTAACATTCATGATTATGTTGTTTTAATGGATGCAATTCCAGGTAGAGTTAACACTGTATGGTTTGCACCAACTGATGTTGGAACTCATGATATTCAATGCAGAGAATATTGTGGATTAATTCATTATAACATGAGAGGAACATTGATTGTGGAGGATCCATCAACTTGATAACGCTTTTATCCCAACTTTCATTTGAGGAGGATAACTCATGGTTCTAGAATTACAAAAACCACGTCCAATTTGGCAAATAATGTTTTCATCCCATCACACTGATGTTGGTTTACTTTATCTGATTACTTCGCTTGGATTCTTGTTCTTAGGTGGAGCGCTAGCTCTTGTAATTAGAGCAGAATTATTCTTGCCAGGTGCACAAATAATTGGTGATGCCATGACGTTTAACAGAATATTTACCGTTCACGGTACAACATTGATCTTCTTGTTTATCATTCCATTTGCATCTGCAGTTGGTAACTATTACGTTCCAATTATGGTAAGATACAAGGATATGGCATATCCAAAACTCAATGCTATAGCATTTTGGATGATTCCGCCTGGAGGAGCTCTTATCTGGCTAGGCTTTGCAGATTTTACTTGGTATGCAACACCACCATATTCTATTATCAGTGCTCCTGGCCCCGCAGCAGACATGTGGATTTTTGGATTAAAGATTTTGGGTATTTCGTCAGTACTTGGCGCAATTAATTTCATCGTCACAATTCTGAAATGTAAGCATCCTGATATGTCAATTGGACAAGTTCCGTTGTTAGCCTGGTCTTTCTTGTCATCATCTTTGATCATCCTTGTTGCAATTCCAACGTTTGCAGCAGCACTTCTAATGTTACTTACTGATAGACTTGGTGTAAGCGGATTCTTCAATCCTGCGATGGGAGGAGATCCTATTGCATATGCACACTTGTTCTGGTTTACATTCCATCCCGAAGTCTACGTATTAGTCATTCCAGCAATTGGTATGATGTATGAAATTATTCCAAGATTTTCAAGAAAACCTATCTATAGTTACAACTCTGGTATCTTTGCATTTGTTTTGTTATCCA
>Ga0209165_10000327_pt1 | contig 17509 bp, 16 predicted proteins | sample tdAd001_FD_187122 | JGI IMG/M metagenome (GOLD analysis project Ga0209165, IMG submission 187122) | Marine sediment microbial communities from the Atlantic coast under amendment with organic carbon and nitrate - tdAd00.1 (SPAdes)... | ecosystem: Environmental > Aquatic > Marine > Coastal >... | reverse complement strand
CGATTTTATGCGGGTACTTGCCGTGATTTACAACACCAACCCGGTAGGTCGTGGCGTTATTTGAAACCCTGTTCTACTGATTCTTGCCGCCGCCGCGACATTTTGGCGAATCGGCGACGCTGCCGGCGCGCGCTTGCCATTCGTCCGGCGTCAGGGTGTGTAACGCGAGCGCATGAATCTGCTGCATTTCCTGTTGCAGCGCTGTGTTCACCATGCGGTGTCGCTTAATTAACATCTGATCCGTGAACAAATCGCTGACAATTGTAACCTTGAAATGCGATTCCGAGCCCGGTGCAACGTTATGCATATGGCTTTCATTTTCAACCTGCAGGAACTCGGTTTTGAATTCGCTGGCGAGTTTCTGTTCGATGATGGTCTGTATTGACATTAACTGTAAACCCGGCCGTTATTTTAATTTCTGCTGCACTTCCTTGATCGCTTCCGCGACGTCCCCCATGGTCTGCAATCGGTCTTCGAGTTCGACTGCCATCAACTTCTGTACCAGCAGGCTGATGCGAGGGCCCAGCTCTTTCTTCACTTCATGCACCGGTGCCGCTTTGCCTTCGAGATGCTGAAACAGCATCGACATGGGCTCGCCTGTATAAGGCAGTTGCCCGGTAAGCATGCCGTAGGCGATGATGCCCAGCGCGTAGATATCGCTACGATGGTCGGCGTCCAGCCCCTTGGCACGCTCGGGTGAAAGGTAGGCCGGGGTACCGATAATCGACCCGGTCTTGGTCAGGGTCGAGTCGGTATTGGACGAAGCCGAGGCGATACCGAAGTCCACGATCTTTACCAGCCCATCTTTGTTCATCAAGATATTACTCGGTTTCAGATCGCGATGAATAACATTCTGATTGTGTGCCGCCGCCATACCATCGGCGACCTGTAACAAGATATCGAGGGCATCTTTGGGTTCAAAGCATTTTCTTTCCTTGAGGTATTCGTCGATCCCCCTGCTTTTGAAGTACTCCATCGATATCGCGCTCAAGTTGTCCTTGAACAGCATATCGTGAACACGAATAACATTCGGGTGGCTCACTCTGCGCGAATATTTAACCTCGCGCAGGAAGCGCTCTCGCGAAGCCTCTTCAGCGGTCAGCTCGGGATGCATAAATTTTAAGATCAGGGGTTCGCCTACCATCTCGTCCGTAGCCAGCATGACCCGTCCCATCGCGCCACGACCGATTTCCTTGCCGATGCGGTAGCGATCCAGCCACAGGTCACCCTTCTTTAAATCTTCAATGTTTTGAAATTGTGGCTCTGGGGCAACCGCTCGTGGCACCACGGAAGCCTGGTTGCCACCCTGGTCGACCGCCTGGGTATCGAACTTGAGCAGGCGGGTATCGAAATAAGCTTCCTGATCGACATTGAGCGGTGCCAGCTCGTAGTCCTCGGTCAACCGATTGACGACTTCACCAGCAGTATCGCGCACAGTGGCCTGCAGCTGAGGGACTTTTTGCATCAACTTGTCACGTACTGTCTTCGCGTGCCGCTTGCTGGCCAGCTTGCCAATGGCTTCAAGCGCTTCGCGCTGTATCAGTGCCTCGGGCATACGCAGGCAGGCAAATGCGATTTCGAGTCCCTTGCTAAAACCGAGATCACCCACCGCCTTGAGCACCGCCGGCGCCGATTCCGGCCATTTCTCGATCACTTTCTTCAAAATTCCGATCGATTCACGCTTGTTCGATCTACCAATAGCCTCGATGGCAGAATCGCGCACCTGCCAGTTTTCATGCAGGGCATTATCCCAGAGTTGTTTGAGATCCGACGGATCGATACTTTGTGACGCAAATTTCTGCGCCTGTTCACGGACGAACTCGTTGTCATGGTCGGTCAGTCCCTCGGCCGCTGCATAGAGCTTGTCATTGCCAAATTTCTGCAGGCATTTCAAAGACTGTTCGACACCCCACCACTCTTGTTGCTCGAGCAGACGCAGGAAGGTTTCGAAGCCATCAGGAGTAACATACTTGACGAACAACTTGATAAAGATTTCGCGGATTTCTTCCGATTTACCGCAAGTCCACGGCGCCAGCCTGGGAACCAGTTCTGCATCCGCCTGAACGCGCAGCACGTCGATCGCCATTTCGCGCTCGACTTCAGACATGGATTCGATAAACGGTAACAGCACCGAGGCATCAAATTTAACCGGCAGATTTTTCAGTGACTTGAGAGCCTCAATCACGATTGTCTTGTTGTCGTCGGTTAAGAACCTGGCAATTTGCTGCGCCACCGCCGCCTGCTCAACACTGGCAAAATAACGCAACAGCATGATTTTAACCGAAGGGCTTTCGATCGATGCCGGATCGAGGCGCAACACATCCAGGTCTAGCGGCATTTCCGAATCCGGCGCCAGCTTGAGCAATTGCTCGGCGTGAGTTTTATTGAGCTTGAGTGCGTTGGTTATTATTTGCTCAGGTTTCAGTTGCGCGCGTTGAAAAGCGAGAATATCGATAATTTCAGTTTTCGAAACATCGGATTCATGCAGTTTTTTGAACAGCTTGCTCGGGTTAACCTGGGCGGTCTGGGAAAGTATGGAAGCAGCGGTGGTACGGATATCGGTAGCGTCGTTATCCAGGCTCTTGAGAAACAGCTCTTCGGTACTACCATCGACATTCTCGAGGCAGATTTCCGTCAATATTGCTCGATGCATCCCGGAGGTTGCCGGAATCATCTGGATTAAATGTTCCAGCGAATCTTTGGACGTCTGGCGCAGCTTTTCAATCAGCGCTACAGCTTTAGTACTTTCCAGATCATCGCAATCGAGAAGCTGTTTCAACGTCCTTTTGTAACGAATTGAGCCTAGCACCGCCATATTTTTATAATTTCGCCCTTGCTCTGTGTGAGAACAGCATTCAGACAGAGATTATAGCCATAAATCACATGAAAATGGTTAGCTCAACTTTAATTTATGTCCATCAGTTCTCAATGCAGCCGTTGTTTGACAAAACTAAAATGCCTGGCGTCATCAATATCGACCATAATTTGGTCTCCTGCTTCAAATTCTCCCGCTAAAATCGACATCGCCAACGGGTTTTCGATCGCCTGTTGAATCTCACGCTTGAGCGGACGAGCACCGTAGACCGGATCGAACCCCAGCTTCGCAAGCAAATCCAGCGCTGCATCGCTGATCGTAAAACCGATCTCCCTTTCCTGCAGGCGTGCCGTCAGGGCCTGCAGCTGAATCTGGGCTATCGCGCGAATCTGCTCTTGAGTCAGTGGGTGGAAGACGACAGATTCATCGATACGATTGATGAATTCCGGCCTGAAGTGGCTCGATACCTGCTCCATGACAGCCAGCTTGATTTCATCATAATGTTGCTCACCCGCATGAGCCTGGATCTCGGTTGATCCGAGGTTGGAAGTCATGACGATGACGCAATTGCGAAAATCAACCGTGCGCCCCTGGCCGTCGGTAAGTCGACCATCATCAAGCACCTGCAGCAGGATATTGAATACATCTGGATGCGCCTTCTCGATTTCGTCCAGCAGAATCACCGAGTAGGGTCGACGTCGTACCGCCTCGGTTAGATAGCCACCCTGTTCGTAACCGACGTATCCCGGCGGAGCACCTACCAGCCGCGCCACACTGTGCTTCTCCATGAACTCCGACATATCGATGCGGATCATCGCATCCTCGGTATCAAACAGAAAGTGAGCCAATGCCTTGGTCAATTCGGTTTTACCAACCCCGGTTGGACCCAGGAACAGGAATGAACCATTCGGGCGCGACGGATCAGCCAGGCCCGCGCGCGAACGTCGAATCGCGTCAGAGACGGCTTTTACCGCCTCGCTCTGACCAATCACCCGCTCACCGAGCGTTATTTCCATCTGCAACAGCTTTTCACGCTCCGAGCCGAGCATCTTCGACACTGGAATTCCGGTAGAGCGCGAGACAACCTCCGCGATTTCTTCTTCACCAACCTTGTTGATCAACAGCTTCATATCCTGCATTTCAACATTGGCGGCCAGGTCGAGCTGTTTTACGAGCTCCGGAATACGTCCGTATTGCAATTCCGACATGCGCGCCAGGTCGCCGGCACGCTGCGCGGTTTCGAGATCGAGGCGGGCTCGCTCGAGGGCTTCCTTGACGTGAACGCTACCCTGCAATGCAGCCTTCTCGGCTTTCCATATTTCGTCGAGGTCAGAATAATCGCGTTCCAGCTTGCTGATTTCGTCCTCTAGTGAGGCGCGCCTTTTCAAACTCGCCGCGTCGCTTTCCTTTTTCAATGCCTCGCGCTCGATTTTAAGCTGGATCAGCCGTCTTTCGAGTCGATCCATATCTTCCGGCTTGGAATCAATCTGCATACGTATCCGGCTGGCTGCTTCGTCGATCAGATCGATTGCCTTATCTGGCAGCTGGCGATCGGTAATGTAACGATAAGAAAGCGTCGCCGCCGCCACGATTGCCGGGTCGGTGATATCGACCCCATGATGAACTTCGTAGCGCTCTTTCAAACCACGTAGAATCGCGATCGTATCTTCGACACTGGGTTCCTGCACCAGGACCTTTTGAAAACGCCGCTCAAGCGCCGCATCCTTCTCCAGGTATTGACGATATTCGTCGAGTGTGGTCGCGCCAATACAATGCAGCTCGCCGCGCGCTAACGCAGGTTTAAGCATGTTGCCGGCATCCATTGCACCCTCGGCCTTGCCGGCACCAACCATGGTGTGTAACTCATCGATAAACAGGATAATCTGCCCTTCCTGCTTACCCAGGTCATGCAACACCGCCTTGAGGCGTTCTTCGAATTCACCGCGAAACTTGGCACCCGCGATCAGGGAACCCATATCCAGCGATAACAGGCGCTTGTTTTTCAAACCTTCGGGAACTTCGCCATTGATAATACGTTGCGCGAGACCTTCGACAATTGCAGTCTTACCGACACCGGGCTCACCGATTAGCACTGGATTATTCTTGGTGCGACGCTGCAATACCTGGATCGCACGACGAATTTCCTCGTCACGCCCGATGACCGGGTCGAGCTTGCCCTGCTCGGCAAGCTCGGTTAAATCGACGGTATATTTTTCCAGCGCCATGCGCTGATCTTCGGCATTGGCATCATTCACCGACTGGCCACCACGAATTGCCTCCACCGCATCCGCAATCGATTTCTTGTTGGCACCCGCCGACAACAAAACATCATGCAAAGGCCCCTTATTATCCATCGCCGCGAGTACGAACAGTTCGCTGGAGATGAACTGGTCCTTGCGCTCCTGGGCGAGCTTGTCGGTGACATTGAGTAATTTGCCAAGTGCATTGGAAATATGCAGCTCACCGGCGGTTCCCTCGACGCTTGCTTGCTTATCGAGCAGCTCGGCGAGCTGAGAGCGTAGCAAATTGATGTTAATCCCCGCATGCGTAAACAACGGGCGCACCGAGCCGCCCTGTTGATCGAGCAAGGCAATCATCAGATGCACCGGTTCGATGAACTGGTGATCTCGTCCTACAGCCAATGACTGCGCGTCAGCCAGGGCTTCCTGAAATTTACTGGTCAAGCGATCCATACGCATTGATACAGTCCTCTAAACATTAAAAATTACAGGGTTAAATAGGACTGATATGCGTTTTTTCAAGACCGGCCGGGCACTGTTTAATTGATCCAGATCAAGCTTGCCATACGACCGGTGGTGGCGCTGCGCCGGTAGGAATAAAACTTGTCCGAATCTCGGTAGCTACAGTGCGAATCACGGTAGACTGCCACGACCCCCTGTGCCTTTAGCACCTGCTCAGCAAGACCGGCGAGATCACACAGCCAGTGTCCTTGACGATTCGCGCTGAAGAAGTCCCGTGCATCCGGCATCGAATCGATAAAGGCAGTGCGCACTTCGTCACCGACTTCGAAACAGGCCTGTGAGATACCCGGACCTATCCACGCCATCAACTGGTGATTGGGTGAATTCATCGTCGCCAGCACCGATTGAATGACTCCAGCCTGCAGACCACGCCAGCCGGCATGAACCGCACCGACTTCGCTGCCAGCGCGATTACACAGCAGGATGGGCAGGCAATCCGCGGTCATCACTACCGCGACGGTGCCAGCAACACGAGTGACTGCGGCGTCGGCATCGCGCGTAACATCCTGTTCCAGTATAATCGTCCGCGTGCCATGGGTCTGGTTGATCCAGCAAGGTTCAGCGGGAAGTTTTAGTTGCTCTCGCAGCAATTCCCGGTTCCGCGTAACCCGGGCTATATCATCTCCGACATGTAGCGCCAGATTCAAACTATTGTATGGTGCTGCACTGGCACCACCCACGCGTGTAGTGCAACCGGTCCGAATCGCGGCGGGTGCAGTCCAGTTCGGCTGAATCGTTTCAATCATATTGAATTAACGCCTCCAGCAAGCGCTGGAAGTCGTCCGGCAGTGGCGCGGCAAAGCTGACCATCTCATGACTACGTGGATGTTCAAAACTGAGACGCTCGGCATGCAGGGCCTGGCGCTTGAAGCCCTGAATCACCTGCCGCAAGGCATCGTCGACTCCTGCCGGGATACGTGCTCGCCCAGCGTAGACCGTATCACCGAGCAACGGGTAGTTGATATGCGCCATATGCACTCGAATTTGATGGGTACGTCCAGTTTCGAGCTGCAATTTCACCAGACTATGATGGCCGAATTTGCGCGCGACCTGGAAGTGAGTGATCGCTGCCTTGCCGCGGTCTAGCACCGCCATCTTCTTTCGATTCTGTGGGTGGCGACCAATGCCCGTCTCGATACTCCGCCCCGCGGTAACAACTCCCTGGGTCAGCGCCACATACTCACGTTTCACCAGCCGCTGTTGCAGCTGTTCGACCAGCCAGCTATGCGCAGTCAGGTTGCGCGCTACCACCATCACCCCGGTAGTATCCTTGTCGAGGCGATGCACAATGCCGGCACGCGGTAATTGCTCGAGGCGTGAATCGCAGGCAAGCAACCCATTGACCAGCGTTCCGTCCTGATGACCGGCAGCGGGATGGACTACCAGGTTTGCCGGTTTGTTAACTACAAAAATATCTTCATCCTGATGTAAAATACCGAACTCGATCGCCTGCGGCTGGTCTGATATTATCACTTGTTCCGGAACATCGAGATCGATCTGATCGCCACTGTAGACTTTTTGCCTGGGTTTACACAGTTCATGGTTGATACAGACAAACCCATGCTGGATCCATTGCTGAATTTTACTGCGTGAATAATCGGGTAATAACTGCTGCAGGGCCTGATCAAGGCGGTTCCCAGCCTGGTGCTTTTCGATCTGGAAACTTTGCTGAATTAATTTCATGCGCTGGTTATACTGTTTGTTTGTTTATTCGGCAAGTGATCTACCCCTCACAAAGAAGTTATGACAATACGTTTCATTATTTATATCGCTATCGCATTTAGTATCGCTGGCTGTGGTCCTGCAAAGGACGATATTGACGTCACCGCGGACTGGTCGGCGGAAAAATTTTATTTTGCCGCCCGCGCGGAACTCAACGACGAGAACTACCTTACCGCGATCGAGTACTACGAAACGCTTGAATCGCGCTTTCCCTTTGGCAAATACGCGACCCAGGCACAAATCGATGTTGCCTACGCTTATTACAAGTTTGACGAGCCGGATTCAGCGATCACCGCAATTGATCGCTTCATCAAGCTGCATCCACGTAACCCGAGGGTAGACTATGCCTATTACCTTAAGGGACTGGTCAATTTTGAACGTGGCGGCACCTTGCTGGATGTTATATCAGAACGCGATCTGTCCGACTTCGACAAGAATCTTCTGCTCGCCGCCTACAATGATTTCCGTGTACTGACGCAACGCTTTCCGGATAGCCAATATGTGGTCGATGCGCGCAAACGGATGGTATTTCTACGCAACCAGCTGGCCAGGTCAGATTATTCGATTGCGAATTATTATGCCTCCCGGGAGGCCTGGATTGCAGTAACGAATCGTACCAGGTTTATCCTCCAAAATTTCCAGGGCGCGAGCGTGATCAGGTCAACTCTAGAGTTACAGCTCAGAGCTTACCAGGCACTCGAACTGGAAGACCTCGCTAACGACACGCAGAGAATAATTGACTTAAATTATAATAAGGGTTCGTGATGGAGTATCGACCGCTCTGTAGTAGCGACATTCGTGACATCGAGTAATATCTGTGCCACCAGCCTCGATCAACTTGCGCTCAATCCTGGCGCAGCCGATCTTGATCTTGGTGCTGAAGTGCTCGAAGATATCCAGAGCGTTTATCGCAATCACCCGATTCCCTATTAGCAAAGTTTATGAATCAAGCCGACATAGTTGCCGCAATGCGCGTACTGCCCGACATTGATGTGGGGTATGAAATCCGACGCCGGGTGGATTTCATCAAGTATCAACTGGAACTTTCCGGTCAGAAAACACTGGTGCTCGGAATCAGCGGTGGCATCGATTCCTGCACCTGTGGCCGGCTCGCACAACTCGCTATCGAAGAGTTCAACCAGGTGGCCAACGATTATCGCTTCATCGCGGTGCGCCTGCCTTACGCCACCCAGACCGATGAAGCCGATGCGCAACAGGCGCTGGATTTTATCCAACCCAGCCACAGCCTTACGGTCAATGTCCAGTCCGGCACCGATGCGATCCATCAATCGACCATGACCGCCCTCGGCACAGAGGGACTGGATGACCTGAGCGAAAATATCCAGGACTTCGCAAAAGGCAACGTCAAGGCGCGAATGCGCATGATCGCACAGTATGAAATCGCTGGATTACTCGGCGCTCTGGTGCTCGGTACCGATCATTCCGCTGAAAACGTAACCGGCTTCTACACCAAGTACGGCGACGGTGCCTGCGACCTCATCCCGCTGTTCGGTCTCAACAAGCGTCAAATTCGTCAAGTAGCGGCACAACTCGGCGCGCCACAAGGCATCATCACCAAGGCGCCGACCGCCGACCTCGAAACCCTCGCCCCTTCCAAACCGGACGAAGCCGCGCTCGGCTTGAGCTACGACCAGATCGATGATTTCCTCGAAGGCAAAAAAATCGATCCCGCGGCCGAACAACGCATTATTCATATTTTTCTTACCACCGCGCACAAACGCCAGCCCATCGCCACCGTTTACGACCAGTAAATTATTCAATTTCCCCAAAACTCCGTGTAATTAGCTATAAAGCTATTAGTTGACAGCTGCTACAGGAAGCGTCTTCAAGTAATCTCAATGATGGCGGTGTCGGAATATGAAGATTTCTAGATCAATTAATGACTCTCCAACGAAAAGTGGAAAACTAAGAAACTTTGACTTGTCTGTCGAAGAAATCAGGATATTGAAGGCGATCAAAGATATTACCCGGACCCTCGAAGATATTGAACGCAAGAATCCTTCTTCTGATCGACTGGAATATTTCCGATGTGAAATTAGACAGCTGGAAGATCAGCTGGAAGAAGTCAGAGAAAATACGTTGATTAAATAGTGCAGTAAAAATACCTGATGCATTCTTGCATTAATCGAAACAAAACATTCCCGAAAATATTTACCCGGCTCAAGCGAAAACCATTGCAAGCGTTTGTATAAATACCCTGCGGTGACGAGTTGATCAGGGGCTGAGGACGGATTCGGCCTGCAGGTCGGCGTGGTATGAAGAGCGCACCATCGGGCCGCTTGCAACCTGGTCGAAGCCGATTGATTCGGCATAGGCACCGAGCTCGTCAAATTCGTCCGGCGTGACGAAGCGTTCCACGGCAAGATGCTCCAGGCTCGGTTGCAGGTACTGGCCCAGCGTCAGCATGTTGACCTGATGCTCACGCATGTCGCGTAATACCTGTTTAACCTCGTCAATTTCCTCGCCGAGTCCGAGCATCAGCCCGGACTTGGTCGGCACCTGTGGATGCATCTGCCTGAATTTCTTCAACAAGTCGAGCGACCACTCGTAGTCCGAACCCGGGCGAATTTTCCTGTATAGCGAGGGTACCGATTCCAGATTGTGATTGAATACATCCGGTGGCGCGTTGGTCATGATTTCAAGCGCCACATCCATGCGGCCACGAAAGTCCGGGGTCAGTATTTCGATTTTGATAGCGGGATTCAGTTTGCGTGTTTCGCGAATACAATCGACAAAATGGCCGGCGCCACCGTCGCGCAGATCATCGCGGTCCACCGAAGTTATGACCACGTAACGCAACTCCATGTCGTGAATGGTTTTAGCCAGGTTAGCCGGTTCATTGACATCCAGCTGATTCGGCCTGCCATGACCGACATCGCAGAACGGGCATCGCCTGGTGCAGATATCGCCCATGATCATGAAAGTCGCCGTACCCTTGGAAAAACATTCACCCAGGTTGGGACAGGAAGCCTCCTCGCAAACCGTATACAAACTGTTCTCGCGCAGGCGGGCTTTGAGTTGTTTGACCCGATCGCCGATCGGTGCCCTGGCACGAATCCATGACGGTTTGCGTTGCACCGTTTTCGAAGGCACGACCTTGATCGGGATGCGTGCGACCTTGTCGGCACCCTTGAGCTTAACTCCTTGTACTACCTGATTCTTTTTCAATTAAGTTCCCAATAAGTATATCGGCCAGCCTGTAACCCACCTGCTCCACGCTATCGGTAACACCAAATTCGCGTAACTGGGTAACCGCGAGGCCCGGGTAGCCGCAGGGATTGATGCGGGTGAAAGGTTCCAGGTCCATCTCGACGTTCAGACTGAGGCCATGATAACAACATCCTTTTCGAATGCGCAATCCGAGAGCGGCAATCTTGGCACGATCGACATAGACCCCAGGGGCACCTGACCTTGCATGTGCCACTATCCGGTAATCATGCAGCAAATCTATCACCGAATTTTCAATTTTCGCGACCAGGCCCTTAACTCCCAGATTAAGCCGCGCGATATCAAGCAGGCAATATAGAACTAATTGTCCAGGACCGTGATAGGTGATCTGTCCACCGCGATCGATTTGCAGCAGTGGAATTTTCCCGGGTTCTAACAGGTGCTCGGCGCGTCCGTTCAGGCCCTGGGTAAATACCGGGGCATGCTCTGTAATCCAGAGTTCATCGGGGGTTTCCGGGGCGCGCTGCCTGGTGAAAGCTTTCATTGCATCCCAGGTTTCCTGGTAATCGGACCTACCCAGATATTTGATTTCAGTAAGATGTCGTAACATCGCCACAGTTACCGCCAGGTGGATTAACCCCCGAAAAAGTGAAGTTTACATCAGAGTTAAGAGCGCATTTTAACAAAAAGCATTGTGCCATTGGCAAAAGCGGCCATCTGTTAAAACCTTAAAGTGACATCACGACCTGTTCACAATCGTATAAATCCTGGTAAATCTCTTCCAGCTGTTGTTGACTATAAACGGTGAAAGTGAGAGTTAAAGCCAGATATTTGCCCCCCTTGCTGGATCGGCGACGAACCTCAATATGCTCCGCCTGCGGGCACCTGGCCCTGACCAGGTTTACTACGATGCCTTCGAAGTCGTCGGATTGGTTGCCAAACACTTTTAGTGGAAATCGGCTGGGATAGTCAAGCAGTGCCAGCGCTGATTCGCCCGACTCCAGCTTACTGGCCATCAGCGAAACATCAATTTGATACGATCCATCGCCCTGACAAAAAGACTGCCTTCGGCGACCGCCTGCATCGCTACGATGTTCTCGCTGAGCACAAGCTCTTCATCCAGCTTGATGCTGACCTGGCCGAGTTGTTGTCCGCGAATTACCGGCGCCGATATTTCCTGATCTATGGCCATCGAGATATCCAGATCCCGATAACGCCCACGCGGAATGGTAATATAGATGTCCTTGCCGACGCCCATGCTGACCTGCTCCTGCTCGCCGTACCAGATTCTTGCGGCTTGCAGCACTTCATCAGTACGATAAAGCCGGTGGGTTTCAAAGAAACGGAATCCATAGTTCAGTAGCGCTTGACTGCTCTGGGTTCGCGACTTATCGGATTCGGTTCCAAGCACTACCGAGATCAAGCGCATTTCTTCTCGCTGGGCGGATGCGACCAGGCAGAAACCCGCCGCCTCGGTATGACCGGTTTTTACCCCGTCCACTGTCTGATCACGCCACAACAGGCGATTGCGATTAAACTGGCGGATTTTGTTAAAGGTATACTCACGTTCTTTGTAGTATTGGTACGATAGCGGAAATTCCCGGATTATCGCCCGGGTCAGTGTCGCGATATCGCGAGCACTACTGTAATGATTCTCATCCGGCCATCCGGTTGCATTGACAAAATTAGTGTTGCTCATGCCCAGCAGCCTGGCCTGGTGATTCATGTAACCCGCAAAGGCCGACTCGGAGCCAGCAACATGCTCAGCCAGCGCAACGCTGGCATCATTACCGGACTGTATGATCAAGCCCTTGAGCAAGTCATCAACCGACACCTGCTTGCCAACTTCGACAAACATCTTTGATCCTTTCATGCGCCAGGCCTTCTCGCTGATAGTCACCATTTCGTCCAGGGACAGATCACCGTCGGCAATCGCCTTGTCGACCAGGTAAGCCGTCATCAATTTGGTAATGCTGGCCGGTTCGACATGATCGTCTGGATTCTTCTCGGCGAGTACCCTGCCAGAATCAAAATCAACCAGAAAATAACTCGTTGCATTGAGGGCAGGCGGGTCCGGAATCGGTTTGGCGGCCGCCCAGCTTGTCACGGAATACAGTGTGACCAGGAGGCAGATAAAAAGCGACACGATCTTCATTTCGATTTGTAGTCTGGGGGTTTAAAAGAAGTCGCGATTGTAGCGATCACTGCAAATGCTCACAAGGTTTATTCGGCATCTTCCTGAACCACGATACGCGCGGTTTGAAAACCCTTACCCTTGAGTCGGCTGACAATCGCATTGGCTTCGTCAATATCGAACAGCGGTCCTACGCGGACGCGGTAAAAGACCCCGCTATCGGTTTGCATACTCGAAATTTGTGCCGTTGATTCATTGGCATCGACCAGGTTTTGAACCAGGTTAGTGGCGTTAACATGACTGGAGAATGAGCCCATTTGAACAAACAGGGGGGCATCCTGCTCAAATTCCCTGGCCAAAGGTATGGTACGCACTACGCTCTTCGGTTGGGCCCGTCCCGCGCCAACGGTTCTGATCTCGACGTTGGCAGTTCCGGGTCCGTCCACCCCGAGTTTTCTCGCGGCGGCATAAGACAGATCGATTATACGGCCAGTTACAAAAGGTCCCCTGTCATTGACCCGAACCACCATTGAGCGACCGTTGTCCAGATTTTTTACCTCTACATAAACCGGAATTGGCAGGGTCTTATGCGCTGCTGTCATCGCATGCATGTTATAGACCTCGCCACTAGAGGTCGAACGACCATGAAACTTGGTACCATACCAGGAAGCAATACCACGTTGCACAAAACCGTCAGCACTATCGAGTACGTGGTAACGTTTGCCGAACACGATATAGGATGACGGGTTTCCCAGTTTCGATTTGGATGTCCCGGGAGTTGCCGTAGACTGCGTTTTGCCTCGATCGCCAATCGGTACACCGAAGGTGCAGGCGTTAAGCACAAAAACTGTCAGCAGGAGAGCGGCTGCATAAAGCCTCATGTTTCTTTTTTGTACTCGTGACTGATTAATTTTGCGAGCTGGTAAACTGCCATCGCGTAAAGCTCACTGTGGTTATAACGCGTGATTACATAAAAATTCTCGAATCCAGCCCAGTATTCCGGGTGGTCTTTCTGTTGCAGCCTGACCAACGCTACCCGTGTCTCTTCTTCAATTGCAAACTGGGAAACCAGGCCTTTCTGTTTTAACTCCGCCCATTTGTAGTTGGGTTTAAGAGTGGGCTCGAGACTGTCAGCCGAGTTATCTTGCATGGTATCCAGCGGTCGCGCAACGCGCCCATCGCGTTGCCATCCGTGCTTGACGAAATAGTTAGCAACGCTACCGGCGATATCAGGAATGCTATCGAAAAGGTTGGTTTGCCCGTCCTGGTCAAAGTCGATGGCATAGTTACGATAGCTGGAGGATATGAATTGCGGCATACCCATTGCCCCCGCATAAGACCCCCGCAGTGCCCGCGCATCAAAGCCCTGTTCCTTGGCCAGTAAAAGGAACTGCTCGAGTTCCACGGTAAAAAACTTTGCGCGACGAGGATAATCAAAGGCCAGAGTAACCAGGCTATCGAACACGGGATCCTTGCCCCGGTAAATGCCATAAAAAGTTTCAACACCTATAATCGCAACAATGATTTCCTCGGGCACACCTGATTCCGCGCTCACCTCGGCAAGCAACGCTCGATGTTCCCGCCAGAATTTGACGCCGAGATCAATCCGCTTGTCCTTGATAAAAATACCCCGGTACTGGTACCACTCGAGCTCCTTTTCAGCGGGACGATCAAGCTTTTCGAACAGATGCTCCTGCTTTTCAACCTGGGCAAACAAATCAACCAGTTCCTGCTCGGTATAGCTGGTTTTGGCAGCGAGGCGTTGCACAAAGCTGATTACGTCTTCGCGCCCCTGGTAATCTCCACTGGTAATCTCCAACGCAGATGCTATCGGCGAAATAAGTAATGACAGGACTACTATAAATTTTTTCATCAAACCAGAAACCGCTTTGCCGATCGAATCGACATAATTAAACCAAAACCCATCATCAGGGTAACCATGGAAGTACCACCGTAGCTAATCAACGGTAAGGGTACACCTACCACCGGTAACATACCTGCAACCATACCGGTATTTACAAACAAATAGACAAAAAATGTCAGGCTTAGTGCGCCGGCAAGCAGGCGCCCGAAATTTTCCGTGGAATGCGCCGCGATATATAATCCTCGAAAGATAATGGCCAGGTAAATTAATATCAACACAACACTGCCAAAGAAACCGAATTCCTCTCCAAATACAGAAAAGATAAAGTCGGTAGATCTTTCCGGAATGAAATCGAGCTGCGACTGGGTACCATTTAGCCACCCCTTGCCATAAACCCCACCCGAACCGATTGCTATCTTGGATTGTATTATATGGTAACCCGACCCGAGTGGGTCACTTTCCGGGTCCAGCAGGGTTAAAATACGATTGCGCTGATAATCGTGCAGCGCAAACTTCCACAGTATCGGCGCCATCAACGACATCAACACCCCGAGACTGATCATTACGCGCCAGCGAACACCGGCGAGAAACAACACGAAGAAACCGGCGCTTCCCACCAGGATCGCAGTACCGAGATCAGGCTGGCGTGCAATCAACAGCACCGGAATCAGCACCAGTATCGACGAAACCACCAATTCCTTCAGACCCACGGGCAACACTCGATTAGCAAGATAAGTGGCGACTATCATTGGCACCGCGAGCTTTAAAATTTCCGAGGGCTGGAACCGTAAAACGCCAAGATCGAGCCAGCGCTGGGCACCCTTGCCGACTTCCCCAAAGAACATAACCGCAACCAGCATCGCAACCCCGGCAAGGTACAGCCATATCGAGATTTTGCGGATCATACGCAGCGGAATATTGGCAATAGCGATCATCAACAGCAGGGCAACAAAGATGCGCGTCATTTGTCGAATCACGATCGCCTGATCCGAGCCACTCGCGCTATACAACACCATACTGCCGAACAGGGCCAGAATGATCAGCAGCGACAACAACACCGGATCCAGTCGCAAAGCATCCAGCGCTCGCCGCGTATACGAGATTGAACCAGAGTCCAGCGCCTGATTCACGATTCCTCCAATAAATAGGCATCCATGATACGGCGCGCTATGGGTGCCGCTACCGAGCCGCCGTGGCTGCCATTTTCTACGATGACGGCGACTGCAATCTGCGGATCATCAGCCGGTGCATAACTGATAAACAGCGCGTGGTCGCGCAGTTTCTCGGCCACGGTCTCTTCATCGTACTCTTCATCCTGTGCGACCCCGAACACTTGCGCTGTGCCGGTTTTCCCTGCCACCTGGTACTGAATCCCCTTGTTGATAACCCGCGCGGTTCCCCTGAGACCGTGTACGACATTAACCATGGCATCGTGAACATGTTGCCAGTTGTTATCGCTTTGCAGCTCGTAACTACCTGCCACGTGGCTCGAAATTTCGACCAAATTGAACTCGGGTACTTCCTCGACCGATTTGACCATGTGTGGTTGATAACGCTTTCCCTTGTTCGAAAATGCCGCGGTCGAATTAGCCAGCTGTAACGGCGTTACCAGAAAAGCACCCTGGCCAATTCCGGTAATCAGGGTTTCACCAGGGAACCATACCATGCCTTCGTAACCAAGCTTCCATTGCTTCGACGGATACAGACCGCTACGCTCACTCGTACTATCGATTCCGGTTTTGACGCCGAAACCAAACTTTGCCATGAATTCGGACATGCTATCGATACCCATACGATGGGCAAGATCATAGAAATAAACATCGCAGGACTGGGTTATCGCATTGTTTAGATCCATATGGCCATGACCCTGCTTCTTCCAGTCACGATATCTGCGTGGTTCATTTGGTAACTTGTAATAGCCGATACAATATTTTTCCTGATCCGCAGTTGTTACCGCCGTTTCCAGTCCAGCCAGGGCATAGAAAGGCTTGCTAGTAGATCCGGGAGGATACTGCCCCGACAGCGCACGGTTAAACAGCGGGCGTTTGCTCGAATCTCGCAATGCATTGTAATTGTCAAAACTAATACCATTGACGAACAAATTGGGATCAAAGATCGGCATCGAAACCAGGGCCAGAATCTCTCCATTATTGGGATTTATCGCTACCACTGCACCGGTATATTCAGCGAACGCCTCCTCGGCGACCTTCTGCAGCCTGGAATCGATGGTTAAATGCAGATTGTTGCCCTGTACCGGAGGCGACTCATTGAGCACCCGCAGGGTGCGGCCCCTGGCATTGACCTCAACCTGCTGCACACCCACTGACCCATGCAGCTCGTGTTCATAGAATTTCTCCAGACCGAGTTTGCCAATATGTGTCGAACCCGCATATTCAACTTCGCTGACCTCTCTCAAGTCTCTTTCATCGATACGACTGACATAACCAAGGGCATGCACCGCATGCGCGCCCTGTGGATAATTGCGGGTAAGACGCGCATTGATTTCGACGCCTTCGAATCTATGTAAATTAACCGCTAGCCTGGCAACTTCCTCGTCCTCCAGGTTTAGTCGCAACGGGATACTTTCAAAGGGTCGGCGCCGTTTTGATGATTGCTTGAAGCGCTTCAGGTCCTGCTCGGTATAGTCTATATACTGCTTCAATTGCAGCAGGGTACTGTCGAGGTCTTCGACTTGCTCGGGCACGATCTCAAGACGATAGGCCGGCAGATTATTTGCCATGACAACGCCGTGGCGATCAAAAATCAGGCCGCGCGTCGGCGGCAGCGCTTTTATGCGAATCCGGTTACTATCCGAAAGGGTCGAAAAATGTTCGTGCTCGACGATCTGCAATACGTACAGCCTGCCCAGCACAAGACTCAACAAAATAACCGTGAAAATAGCCGATAACACCAGGCGGCGGCGTATCAGTCGGTTCTCGAGGAAATCATCTTTTAGCTGCTCTCGCTTCGACATTGAAACGGATTTTACCTTTGGGACTGCGGATCATTGGCGGATGTGCGGA
>Ga0209165_10000326_pt1 | contig 17519 bp, 27 predicted proteins | sample tdAd001_FD_187122 | JGI IMG/M metagenome (GOLD analysis project Ga0209165, IMG submission 187122) | Marine sediment microbial communities from the Atlantic coast under amendment with organic carbon and nitrate - tdAd00.1 (SPAdes)... | ecosystem: Environmental > Aquatic > Marine > Coastal >... | reverse complement strand
ACGACATAGACGATGCTGCAAATGATGTGCGTGACCGTGTCTCGAGTGTCCTTGCGATGCTTCCAGATGAAGCAGATCCACCCCAGGTCACGAAGCAGGATGCATTCGCCGAAGTAACTATGTGGATCAACGTGTCCAGCCAAACGCGATCCATAATGGATATATCCGATTTCGCCGAGCGATATATCGTCGATGCACTGTCAGTCGTCGAGGGCGTCGCGCGCGTGCGCAGCGGCGGAATTCGACGTCCCGCGATGCGCATTTGGGTCGACCCAAAACGCCTGGCTGCCAGGGGGCTTACAGTTTCCGATATCGAGGACGCACTGCGCCGGGAAAATGTCCAGATACCATCCGGCAGACTCGAGTCGAGCGCCCGCGAATTCACGCTGCGTACCGACACGGGCTTCCGGTCGGCTGAGGATTTTCAAGGACTGGTTCTCGCCGAGGGCCAGGACGGCTATCTGATCCGACTTGGCGAGGTCGCTGATATCGAGCTGGCGCCCGAGAACGTACGCAGTTACTCGGCAACGGATGGCGCGCCTGGTGTTGGGATGGGCATCATTCCCCAGGCCCAGGCTAATATCCTGAAGGTAAACGGTGCGGTTACCAAGCGTATTGAGGATCTGCAAGCAACCATACCCGATGATATTCAACTCGCGATCAACGTCGATTTTTCGACCTTCATTCGTGCCTCTTTGATCGAGGTGGCAAAAGCTCTGGGACTGGCCATGCTGCTGGTGCTGATCGTGATTTTTGGTTTTATCGGCACAATCCGCGCAACGATCATCCCGGCCGTCACGATTCCGATTTCGATCATCGCCGCTTTCATCGTCATGGCCTCGCTGAATTACTCAATTAATACGCTGACACTACTCGGCTTTGTTCTCGCGATCGGTCTCGTCGTCGATGACGCCATTGTCGTTCTTGAAAATATCGTGAGGCGGATAGAGGGTGGAGAACCGACCTTACTTGCTGCGACTAATGGCAGCCGGGAAATCGGGTTCGCCGTCATCGCGACAACACTCGTACTCGTGGCCGTGATCCTGCCGATCTCGTTTATGCCAGGAAACCTCGGTCTCGTCTTTGGCGAATTCGGGGTCTCTCTTGCCGCAGCTGTGTGTTTTTCGAGCCTGATCGCGCTGACATTAGTGCCGATGCTGACTTCGAAACTGTTTCACGACGGACGACTGCATCGCGGCAAGCTTGCGCGCGCTATCGATAGTGGATTTCAGCGCCTGGCGAATGCCTATGAGCGTCTGCTGCGCCGTTCTGCCAGGCGTCCCATCGTCGTCATCGGTTCCGCGATCCTCATTTTTGTGGCCAGCCTCAACCTGGCCAGGATGTTGCCAGTCGAATACATGCCGCGTGAAGATCGGGGCTTTGGGATGGTCTTGCTGACAGCGCCCGACGGGGCCAGCCTTGACTACACGATCGGGTATATCAAACGGATCGAGCAAATTGTCCTGAAGGACAAGGAAAAAGGTGACGTACTCAGAGCGCTGAGCCGCTCAGGAAGCTGGGGTGGCGGCGCCGATGTCAATGTCGGCAGGATGTATGTGCCGCTCGCGGTGTGGGACAGGCGTGAACGATCAGCAGCCGAGATCGTCCAGGGCTGGAATCAGCAGCTCCGGGCTTTGCCAGGTGTGCAAGCGTTCGCGGTTGCGCCGGGTGCCTGGAGTCTGGGCCAGTCCGACCGGCCGCTGGCGATCGTACTGGGCGGCACCGACTACAACGAGCTCGCGGAATGGCGAGACATCGTGATACAGGAAGCGGAGAAAATACCCGGACTATCCAGTCTCGAGTCTGACTACCGAGAGCGCAAACCGAAGATCGATGTGCAGATCGACCGTGATCGTGCAGCGGACCTCGGCGTATCGCTGTCAAATGTCGGTCGCACACTCGAGACCATCCTGGGCTCGCGGATCGTCACGACGTTTGTCGATCAGGGCGAAGAGTATCGAGTGATTTTACAAGGCGCCGATGAACAGCGACAAACGCCAAGCGACCTTGATTCGATTTATGTACGTTCGGAGCGTTCCGGCCAATTGATACCGCTATCGAACCTGGTTCAGCTCAGCGAGGTTGCCGGCCCTGTAGACCTGCGCCGATTCGATCGCTTGCGCTCAATCACTATCACCGGAACGTTGGCAAATAACTACTCGCTCGGGCAAGCACTCAATGACCTCGAGGAAATTGTGTACACCAAGCTGCCGCCGTCTGTCCGGCTCAACTACGATGGTGAGTCACGTGACTTCAAGTCCACTGGCAATACAATCTACACGACGTTCATCCTTGCCCTGGTCATCGCCTACCTTGTCTTGTCGGCGCAGTTCGAGAGCTTCCGGCATCCGCTCATCATCATGACGACTGTGCCACTCGCCATTACGGGCGCGCTGTTCGGCCTCAAGACATTCGGTGCATCGATAAATATCTACAGCCAGATCGGCGCAATCATGCTGATCGGCCTCGCCGCCAAGAACGGCATTCTGATCGTCGAGTTCGCTAACCAGCTTCGCGACCGCGGCACCGATTTCCGGGAGGCGGTCATCCAGTCTGCGAAGACACGACTGCGGCCTGTTCTGATGACGAGCATGTGTACCTCGTTTGGTGCCGTGCCGTTGCTGCTCGCCTCAGGTGCGGGGGCGTTATCACGCCAATCAGTCGGCGCTGTCGTGTTTTTTGGTGTGACGTTTTCAGTGTTGCTCACACTTTTTGTTGTGCCAACTGTATATGGCCTCATCGCGAAGAACACACATTCACCAGAATACGTGGCTCACCTGATCGATCAACTCAAGAAGCAAGATGTCATTGCGAGCCCGAAAGGCGACGTGAGCGCACAGGAAGGTTAATCTGTCGGGCTATGCAATAAAAAAACCGAGCAAAGCTCGGTTTTTTTTCGCCCGCTGGGGCGGGCTCCTACAGGCGGGCTCCTACAAGCGAGCTCCTGCAATCGGTCTATTCGGCTACTGCTTCTGCCTCTGGTGCCTGCTCCGTCAGCATGACAATGGCCATCGGTGCTGCATCACCCGGACGTGGGCCGGTCTTGAGAATGCGCAGGTAACCACCCGGCCGCTCCTTGAATCGGGGGCCGATCTCGGAAAACAATTTGCCAACAGCTTCCTTGTCGCGCAGACGATTGAACGCCAGACGGCGGTTCGCAACGCTGTCCTCTTTCGCAAGAGTAATCAGCGGCTCAACCACACGGCGCAGCTCTTTAGCTTTGGGCAGCGTCGTCTTGATCGTTTCGTGCTTCAACATCGATGTGGCCATGTTGCGAAACATGGCTTTGCGATGGGAGCTGTTACGACCCAGTCGACGACCGGATTTTTTATGGCGCATTTGTCTTTCCTAATAGGTTCTTATGCCGGCAAACCGAGCTCATGCTCGGGTCGCAGACTTGCCGGCGGCCAGTTCTCGAGGCGCATGCCCAGGCCCAGGCCGTGCCCTTCGAGGACTTCCTTGATCTCGGTCAGCGACTTCTTGCCAAGATTCGGCGTTCTGAGGAGCTCTACCTCGGTACGCTGCACAAGATCGCCGATGTACATGATGTTCTCGGCTTTCAAGCAGTTCGCAGAACGAACGGTGAGTTCAAGCTCATCGACCGGACGCAGCAGGATTGGATCGACCTGATTTTCTGCCTGAAGCGTAAGGCCGTCTTCCTGGCCCTGGAGATCGACGAAGACTGACAGCTGATCCTTGAGGATGCTGCCCGCGCGACGGATAGCCTCTTCCGGATCGATCGTGCCATTGGTCTCGATGTCGATGATCAGCTTGTCCAGATCGGTACGCTGTTCAACACGGGCCGCTTCGACGTTGTACGTCACACGGTGAACCGGGCTGAACGACGCGTCGAGCTGCAGCCGACCGATTGGGCCCGCTTGCTCTTCGAATACAGGGCGCAGCGTAGCCGGACGGTAGCCACGGCCTCGCTCTACCTTAAGCACCATGTTGAGTTCACCGACTTTGGTCAAATTGGCGATAACGAGTTCGGGATTCATGACCTCGACATCGTGATCCAACTGGATGTCGGCGCCAGTCACGGGGCCCGGGCCTTTCTTCGAAATACGAAGTTCGGCCGTATCGCGCGTGTGCATGCGCACCGCTACCTCCTTGAGATTCAAGAGGATTTCGACGACATCCTCCTGAACGCCTTCGATGCTCGTGTACTCGTGCAATACACCTTCGATTTCTGCCTCGGTGATTGCGGCACCCGGCATTGACGAAAGCAAAATACGGCGCAAAGCATTGCCTAATGTATGGCCAAAGCCACGTTCAAAAGGTTCGATGACCACTTTGGCCAACAGATCGTTAACCGGCGTTACTTTAACTACGCGCGGCTTCAGAAAATCATGTGCGGATTCCTGCATTGGAATATTCCTTCCTGACTACTTGGAGTACAACTCGACGACGAGGTTTTCATTGATATCGGGGAGAATGTCTTCCCGATCCGGCAACGCCTTGATAACACCCGACATCTTCTTCGCGTCGACATCTACCCAATCGGGCAGGCCAACCTGACCCGCAATCTCCATCGCACTTTGAATACGAAGTTGTTTGCGGGCTTTTTCACGAATGCCAATAGAATCGCCTGCGCTAACCTGGGCAGACGGAATGTTCACAAGCTTGCCGTTTAATTCGATGCTCTTGTGGCTTACGAGCTGACGTGCTTCTGCCCGCGTCGAGGCGAAACCCATGCGATAAACGACATTGTCCAGCCGGCCCTCGAGAAGACGCAACAGGTTTTCACCCGTCGAGCCTTTCAACTGCGCGGCGCGCTTGTAGTAATTGCGAAACTGACGTTCGAGCACACCGTACATGCGACGGAGCTTCTGCTTTTCGCGAAGCTGCAAACCGTAGTCCGACAGACGCGGACGACGCTGGGGGGCACCACCTGGCGGCACTTCCAGTTTGCACTTCGACTCGAGTGGTCTTACCCCACTCTTCAGAAACAGATCCGTGCCTTCGCGGCGGGACAGTTTACATTTTGGTCCTAAATATCTTGCCATTAACTTAAGCCTCTATACCCGCCGCTTCTTAGGCGGGCGACAGCCGTTGTGAGGAATCGGTGTTACGTCCTCGATGTTTTGAATACGAAAACCCAGGGCGTTCAGGGCGCGCACTGCAGACTCGCGTCCAGGGCCTGGCCCACGAACACGCACGTCAAGGTTCTTGACGCCGAAATCGAGCGCGGTGCGACCCGCTTTCTCAGAAGCTACCTGCGCAGCAAACGGTGTCGACTTGCGTGAACCGCGGAAACCGCAGCCGCCTGCAGTCGCCCACGACAGGGCATTACCCTGACGATCGGTAATCGTGATGATCGTGTTGTTGAAGGACGCATGGATGTGAGCGATCGCGTCGACCACATGCTTTTTGACCTTCTTCTTTTTTGGCTCTGCCATATCTAATAATGCTCTTTCTGTTGGAGCCCAACGTGCGGGCGATCCGTTTTTTCGAACATCGCTATCGCTCGCATGGCAAGCTCCTACGACGCTTTGCTGTCCTTATCTTTTAATGGGCCGTCTTGGTCCCTTACGAGTACGCGCATTAGTCCGGGTACGTTGGCCGCGCAGCGGCAGACCGCGTCTATGACGAATGCCGCGGTAACAACCGAGGTCCATCAAGCGCTTGATATTCATAGAGATATCTCGGCGCAGATCGCCTTCAACCTCAAAATTCGCAACCGCCGTTCGCAGCTTTGCTACTTCCGGCTCCGCGAGATCCTTAACTTCAATCGTCGGATCGACACCCGCTGCGGAACAGATCTGTTTCGCACGAGAATCACCGATGCCGTAAATCGACGTCAGCGCGATAACGATGTGCTTATTCAGCGGTATGTTTATGCCTGCTATACGTGCCACACTATTTCCTCTATTAGGGCTCTGCCGCTCTTCCGACGCCCTTGTCGTTTAACCTTGGCGCTGCTTGTGCCGCGCGTCGGTGCAAATCACCCGTACGACGCCGTTGCGACGAATGATCTTGCAATTTCTGCAGATTTTCTTAACTGATGCTCTTACTTTCATGAGATGACTCCTGTCCGCCGAAAAATCAGCGTACCTGCCCGCCTCTGCCGTAATTACGCAGATTGGCCTTTTGCATCATGCCCTCGTACTGATGGCTCATCGCATGTGCCTGCATCTGCGACATGAAATCCATCGTTACGACGACGAGAATGAGTAATGAGGTACCACCGAAACTGAACGGCATGCTTGGGTAGAACATCCGCACCATCTCAGGAAGCAAACAAACTCCGGCAATGTATATGGCGCCCCAGAATGTCAGTCGCGTTAGTACCTTGTCGATATATTCAGCCGTATGCGCACCGGGTCGGATTCCCGGAACGAACGCGCCTGAGCGCTTCAAATTGTCCGCCGTGTCCTTCGAGTTGAACATCAAAGCGGTATAAAAGAAGCAGAAGAAAATGATCATTGCTGCGTACAGAAGAACGTAAATCGGCTGCCCCGGACCGAGGTTTGCACCAATCGTCTGCAGCGCACTTTGAAACGCGTTCGGCTCGACTGCCTGGCCGAAGAATTGTGCGATCGTGGCCGGGAACATCAAGATGCTCGAGGCGAAAATCGGCGGGATAACACCCGACATGTTGATCTTGAAAGGCAAATGCGTGCTTTGTGCCTGGTACATCTTGCGCCCTTGCTGGCGACGCGCGTAGTTCACGGTGATGCGGCGCTGCGCACGTTCCATGTAGACAACAAAGACGATTGCCGCGATTGCGCCAATCAACATCAGAATGGCTGTCGCTGGTGACATTTCGCCATTACGTACAAGCGACGCCGTACCCGCGATAGCGGCCGGCAATCCTGCAACGATACCTGCGAGAATGATCATCGAGATGCCGTTACCAATGCCGCGCTCAGTGATCTGTTCGCCCAACCACATCAGGAAAACCGTGCCCGTCACAAGGGTAATGCACGCCGTAATCAGGAACGCCGGGCCCGGATTAACAACAAGGCCGACCTGGCCTTGCAACCACGATGCCGCCGCAACCGACTGGAAGCTCGCGAGTGCGACCGTACCGTAGCGTGTGTATTTCACGATCTGGCGGCGACCCTGCTCACCTTCCTTACGCAGCTGCTGCAGGCTTGGCAAAATGTGGCTCGCCATCTGCATGATAATCGACGACGAAATGTACGGCATGATGCCCATGGCGAAGATGCCGAAACGCGACAACGCGCCACCCGAGAACAGATTGACCATACCAAGCAAGCCGCCCGCCTGCTGCTCGAAGAACTCAGCAAGGGCGACCGGGTCCACACCCGGCACCGGAATATAGGTACCCGCACGGAAAACAATCAACGCACCAACGAGAAACAGGATACGAACCTTGAGTTCGCCCAGTTTGCTCGCCGCTTTCGCTAGATCGGCCGGGTTTTGTTGGGGCTTCTTTGCCACTTCGTCTCTTTTCCTGTCTTCGTTTGTCGCCCGCATGGCGGGCTCCTACGACGCTTTCCTATACTTCTTGTCTCGGTTTATCGCCCGCTGGAGCGGGCTCCTACGATGCTTTCCTATGCTTCAATGGTGCCGCCAGCTTTCTCGATGGCTTCACGCGCACCCTTCGTTACGGCGATGCCTTTGAGCTTCACTGCCTTGTTAATTTCGCCCGACTTGATGACCTTGACCTTGGTGACGACGGCCGGCACAAGATTGGCGGCCTTCAAAACGTCAATAGTGATTTCGTCAGCACTCGGAATCGTCAACTCGTGCAAGCGCAATTCTGCCGTCAGACATGCCATACGTGAGTTGAACCCGACCTTCGGCAGGCGGCGCTGCAACGGCATCTGGCCGCCCTCGAAGCCCACCTTGTGGTAACCGCCCGACCGCGCATGCTGGCCTTTCTGGCCACGGCCACTGGTCTTGCCCTGGCCCGCGGAATGACCACGCCCAAGGCGCTTACCTACTTTTTTCGCACCCTTACTGGGCGACAATTCGTTCAGACGCATGTCAGGCTTCCTCTACCGCAAGCAGGTACGAAACGCGGTTAATCATGCCGCGATTCTCAGGCGTATCGATGACCGTCACAGTCTGATGTATTTTGCGCAGACCCAGTCCGGCAACGCAGGCCTTGTGACTCTTGAGTCGACCGTGCTTGCTCTTGACCAGCGTGACCTTTAGTTCTTTTGCCTTCGCCATGATCCTGTCTCTAAATATCCTGGTTACGACCGTGGCTTACGCCAAGATCTCTTTTACTTTCTTGCCGCGCTTCGCCGCGATGGCCTGCGGCGAGTGAATCTCCGACAGCGCCCTGATCGTCGCACGTACTACATTGATCGGGTTACGCGAACCGTAGCTCTTGGCCAATACGTTACGAACACCGGCACACTCGAATACAGCACGCATCGCACCACCTGCGATGACTCCGGTACCTTCAGATGCCGGTTGCATGTAGACGTTGGTGGCGCCGTGGCGGCCTTTCTTCGCGTACTGCAAGGTATCGTTGTTCAGGTTGACCGAGATCATGTTCTTTCGAGCACTCTGCATCGCTTTCTGGATGGCGATCGGCACTTCGCGCGCCTTGCCATATCCAAAACCAACCTGACCTTGTCCGTCACCAACAACTGTCAGCGCCGTAAAGCCAAATTGACGACCACCCTTAACAACTTTCGCAACACGATTGACCGTTACGAGTTTTTCGATGAGGTCATCGCCTGACTGTGTTTGTTCGTTTCTTGCCATTGTCGTTTTCCGCAATTTTCCTTAAAACTTCAGTCCAGCTTCACGTGCGGCGTCGGCCAATGCCTTGACGCGACCGTGATAGCGGAAACCTGAACGATCGAATGCAACCGTATCGATCCCGGCGGCCTTTGCTTTTTCGGCAATACGTGCGCCAACGATTACTGCCGCCTCGACATTGCCTCCGCTCTTCACGCCTTTGCGAACTTCTGTCTCCAGCGTCGATGCCGATACGAGCACCGTGCCACCATCGGGGCCGATGACTTGTGCATAAATATGACGCGGCGTACGGTGAACGCTAAGCCGATTCACTTCGAGTTCTGAGATCTTTGCGCGGGCCTTACGGGCACGACGCAAGCGATTTTGTTTCTTATCGAGCTTCATAATCTTCTCGCTAAACTATTTCTTCTTCGCTTCTTTGAGCATTACGCGCTCGTCGGAATAGCGAACACCTTTACCCTTGTACGGCTCGGGTGGGCGGAAACGACGAATTTCAGCCGCAACCTGACCAACTTTCTGTTTGTCTGATCCGGTGATAACGACCTCGGTCTGACTCGGCGTCTCGACATTCACGCCTTCCGGTACGTCGTAAACCACGGGATGCGAAAAACCGAGCGTCAGATTCAGCTTTTTACCCTGTGCCTGCGCGCGATAACCAACGCCAACGAGTTCGAGCTTACGCTCGAAGCCTTCTGTCACACCGCGGACCATATTCGCGAGCAACGAACGCGTCGTTCCGGTAACCGCCGTCGCAAAACGCGATCCTGACCGTGGCGCCACGCTCAAAGATGAGTCGTTCTGTGATAGCTCCACTTCGGAATTCAATTCAAGAGTCAAAGAGCCTTTGCCACCCTTGATGGTGACAACATTGCCTTCCTGCTTGAACTCAACGCCTTGTGGCAGCTCAACCGGTGCTTTTGCAATTCTCGACATAGTCTTGTCTCAACAAGGTAAGTTTCAACGCATCAGGAAATGATGCAGAGAACTTCCCCTCCAATACCTTTTTCTCTCGCCTGACGATCTGACATGACGCCCGCAGACGTAGAAACGATCGCTACGCCAAGGCCACCCAGGACCTTCGGCAAGCCTTCCTTACCACGATAGATCCGCAGACCCGGGCGGCTCGCACGATCAATGCGCTCGATAACCGGCACACCTTCGAAGTACTTGAGCTCGACGCTAAGCGACTTCTTTGCACCCTCACCGTCAGTCGAGTAATCCGTAATGTAGCCTTCATCTTTCAATACTTTCGCGACAGCTTCTTTCGCCTTAGACGCAGGCATTGAAACGCTCAACATACGAGCTTTCTGGCCATTACGAATACGGGTCAGCATGTCAGCAATCGGGTCGGTCATACTCATGTTCTGTCTCCGCCTACCAACTGGCCTTCGTGAGTCCGGGAATCTCGCCGTTCATTGCGGCTTCCCGAAGCTTGTTACGGCCGAGGCCAAATTTACGATAGACACCGTGCGGGCGCCCGGTGATCGCGCAGCGAGCACGCTGACGCGACGGGCTGCCATCACGAGGCAATGCATTCAGCTTTGCCTGCGCTACCTGGCGCTCGTCATCCGAACTGTGGATGCTACGAACAATCGCCTTTAACGCAGCACGTTTCTTAGCCTGCTTTGCTACCAGCTTGGTGCGCTTCAGCTCGCGCATGATCATCGATTTCTTGGCCATGTCTTTCCTGTTCTTCCTGTCTTCGTTTATCGCCCGCTGGGGCGGGCTCCTACGATACTTTCCTATTTATTTCTTAAACGGGAAGTTGAACGCTTCAAGCAGCGCCTTGCCTTCCTCAGCATTTCTCGCGGTCGTGGTAATCGTGATATCCATGCCACGTATCGCGTCAATCTCGTCGTAGTTGATCTCCGGGAAAATGATCTGCTCGGAGACACCCATACTGTAGTTACCCTGGTTGTCAAACGACTTCGGGTTCAGACCGCGGAAGTCACGAATTCGTGGAATCGCGATATTCACAAGGCGATCGAGAAATTCGTACATTCGCTCACGGCGCAACGTCACCTTGCAACCAATCGGCATGTTGTCGCGGATCTTGAAGGTGGCAACCGATTTGCGCGATAGGCAAATCTTGGCGCGCTGACCGGATATTTTCTCCATGTCCTGACGTGCCTTTTCCAAAATCTTCTTGTCAGCAACGGCCTCACCAACACCCATATTGAGTGTGATCTTGGTGATGCGCGGCACCTCCTGCGTGTTCGTCAGGCCGAGTTTCTTTTGAATCTCGCCGGCAAGCTCACTCTTGTATTGTTCCTGTAATCTAGACATCTCAAATATCCACTACTTCGCCGGTGCCACGAAATACCCGCACCTTGCTACCGTCGTCTTCGACACGAAATCCGACGCGCTCGCCTTTCTTTGACTTCGGATTGAAGACCAACACGTTCGATACATCGACCGGCATCGCTTTGTCTTTAATACCACCAGCCTCACCGATATTCGGGTTCGGTTTGGTGTGCTTCTTGGCCAGGTTTACGCCTTCAATGAGCAATCGGCCATCTTCAAATACCTGCAACACAGTGCCGCGACGGCCCTTGTCCTTGCCGGTCTTCATGATGACTTCGTCGCCTTTTCTAATCTTGTTCATATTTTTCGCGGCTAAAGCCGCTCCTACATTTTGTCTACTGGGTTCCTACAGAACCTCAGGTGCCAGCGAAATAATTTTCATAAAACGATTGGTACGAAGCTCACGGGTTACCGGGCCGAAGATACGTGTACCGATCGGCTCGAGGCGAGCATTGAGCAATACCGCAGCATTGCCATCGAAGCGAATCAACGATCCATCCTTGCGGCGTACGCCCTTGCGCGTGCGGACAACAACAGCGTTATAAATCTCGCCCTTCTTGACCTTGCCGCGCGGAATCGCATCTTTGATGCTCACTTTAATAACGTCACCGACGCCTGCATAACGACGTTTGGAGCCACCCAGGACCTTGATGCACTGCACACGGCGAGCACCAGAGTTATCGGCCGCATCAAGAACTGTCTGCATCTGAATCATGACTGCTTTCCTAAATCACACGTGATCCGCGGCACGTTCGACCACGCTCACTACTTCCCACGACTTGTTCTTCGAAATCGGCTTGCACTCGGAAATCGTAACCCGATCGCCCGGCTTGCATTCGTTGGCAGCATCATGCGCGAGCACTTTGGATGTGCGGCGAATGTACTTGCCATACATGGGGTGCTTGATCAGACGCTCGACGGCAACCGACACAGTCTTGTCCATTTTGTCACTGACGACACGGCCAATAACCGTGCGCCGTCCTTTTTTCTTGTCTTCACTCATTCTTTGTCACCCGCTGCACGTCCGAGCTCATTGAGCACTGTCTTGACGCGCGCAATATCTTTTCTGACACGACGATGCTCATGGTTCTGCGTAAGCTCGCCCGTCGCTTTTTGCATGCGCAAATTGAACTGCTCTCGCCGTAATGCAAGAAGCTCTTCGTTGAGCTCATCGATTGACTTGCCACGTATTTCGCTGGCATTCATCACATCACCTGCCGTTCAACAAATGCGGTCGGAAACGGAAGCTTGGCCGCAGCCAGTTGAAACGCTTCGCGCGCTACTTCTTCCGTCACGCCTTCCATCTCATAGAGCACACGACCTGGCTGAATCTGGCATACCCAGTACTCAACGTTGCCCTTGCCCTTACCCTGACGCACTTCAAGCGGTTTTTTCGTAATCGGCTTGTCCGGAAATACACGAATCCAGATCTTGCCACCGCGCTTGATATGGCGCGTCATCGCACGACGCGCCGCCTCTATCTGGCGCGCTGTCATGCGACCACGTCCAATTGCTTTTAGACCATAGGTACCGAAAGCCACCGTGCTACCACGCAATGCGAGTCCGCGATTGCGTCCCTTATGCTGTTTGCGAAATTTCGTTCTTTTAGGCTGTAACATCTCTTATCCCCAGTAAGCGCCAGTTCTCAGGAACGCGCGCCTGCTGCAGCTTCAGCGGGTTCAGCCGCTGCTTCGGGCTTATCAAAAACTTCGCCCTTGAAAATCCAAACTTTTACACCGATGACGCCATACGTCGTATGCGCCTCAGCGACTCCGTAGTCGATGTCCGCACGCAACGTATGCAGCGGTACGCGACCTTCCCGGTACCACTCCGAACGTGCTATTTCCGCACCGTTCAGGCGTCCGCCAACTTTTACCTTGATACCTTCAGCGCCAACTCGCATCGTGTTCGTCACCGCGCGCTTCATGGCACGGCGGAACATGACGCGACGCTCCAGCTGCTGCGCAATTCCTTCGGCAACCAACTGTGCATCAAGCTCCGGCTTGCGGATCTCGCTGATATTGATCCGCACATCCGAGATATTCATTCCGATCAGCTTCGCGACTTCAGCACGGAGCTTTTCGATATCCTCGCCTTTCTTGCCGATTACAATTCCCGGCCGCGCCGTGTGAATCGTAATGTTGGCTTTTTTCGCGGGGCGCTCGATAGAGATTTTGCTAACCGACGCATCTTTAAGCTTCTTCTTGATCAACACGCGAAGCAGGTGGTCGGACTTAATGTGATCCGGAAACGTCTTCGAATCGGCATACCACTTGGACGTCCAGTCCTTGACGATACCGAGGCGAATCCCAGTTGGATGTACTTTTTGACCCATACTCTTTACTCGTCCCCTGGCCAATCGGCCGCGACAAAGTTAATTTTCATGTCCATCATTCGTCTGCTACCCGCACCGTAATATGACTGTTGCGCTTTATAATGCGTGCGCCGCGGCCTTTAGCCCGTGCACGATAACGACGGAACGTCGGTGCCTCATTCACTTCAATGGTCGAAACCTTCAATTCATCGATGTCCGCACCATGATTGTGCTCCGCGTTGGCAATTGCCGACTCGAGCACCTTTTTCACAATGCGAGCGCTTTTCTTTGGCGTAAATGTCAAAGTCCGCAGCGCTTCGTCGACCGTCTTACCGCGAATGGCATCGGCCATCAGGCGGCATTTCTGCGGCGATATGCGTGCGTATCGAAGTTTTGCAGCAACTTGCATGAACCGGCTCCCTTACTTCGTCTTCCGATCACCGGAGTGACCGCGGAACGTTCTTGTAACCGCAAACTCACCGAGTTTGTGGCCAACCATGTTCTCTGAAATCAAAACAGGCACGTGCTGGCGACCGTTGTGAACGGCGATCGTCAGACCGACCATGTCGGGCAGCACCATTGAACGTCGCGACCAGGTCTTGATCGGGCGGCGATCGTTCTTCGCTGCCGCCTCTGCAACTTTCTTCGCCAGATGCGTATCGACGAATGGGCCTTTTCTAACACTGCGTGGCATTAATCTTTTCCTCAATTCGCGGCTAAAGCCGCTCCTACAAAAAGGTGGCTAACGCCCCTCTTATTTACGCTTGCGACGACGCACAATCATGCTGTCGGTTCGCTTGTTCGAGCGTGTCTTGGCACCCTTCGTCGGCGTACCCCAAGGGCTTACCGGATGACGACCGCCAGACGTGCGGCCTTCGCCACCGCCGTGCGGATGATCGACCGGGTTCATTGCGACGCCACGAACGGTCGGGCGTACACCCCTCCAGCGCGATGCACCTGCCTTACCGAGCTTGCGCAGGTTGTGTTCACTGTGGCCAACCTCACCGATTGTTGCGCGGCAGTCGACGTGAATTTTGCGCGTCTCACCGGACCGCAGACGCAGCGTTGCGTACGCGCCTTCGCGTGCCGCCAACTGTGCGAATCCACCGGCTGAACGTACGAGTTGCCCGCCCTTACCAGGCTTCATTTCGACATTGTGGATGACGGTACCAACCGGAATCGCTCGCAATGGCAATGAATTACCAGCCTTGATCGGCGCGTCTTCGCCACTGACGATCCGGTCGCCCGCCTTAACGCCTTTCGGCGCCAGTATGTAACGACGCTCACCATCCGCGTACTTGATCAATGCGATATGTGCGCTGCGATTCGGATCGTATTCGAGCCGCTCGACAACACCGGCAATACCGTCTTTATCGCGCTTGAAATCAACAATACGATAGCGCTGCTTGTGGCCACCACCTCTGTGACGAACCGTGATGCGACCATTATTATTTCGGCCGCCCTTCGACGTCTTCTTGTCGATCAACGCGCCGTGCGGTTTGCCTTTATGCAAGCCCGGCGTTTTGACCTCAACGACGAAACGGCGTCCTGCTGATGTCGGCTTTGCTTTGTGAAGTGACATGACTAAACCTTATTCCACGCCGAGGAAGTCTATTTGACTGCCTTCAGCAAGCCTCACGTAGGCTTTTTTCCAATCATTGCGACGACCGGTCGTCTGGCTGAAGCGTTTCACTTTGCCGCGACAATTGACAACCTGCACACCTTCAACTTTCACCTCGAACATCAATTCAACGGCCTGGCGAATTTCGGCTTTGGTGGCATCCGTACGTACTTTGAATACGATCTGGTTATGCATTTCTGCGGCCAGCGTGCTCTTTTCGGAGAGCAGCGGTCCCTCCAGAACTGTCATCAGCCTTTCCTGGTGACCTGCGGCACTCATGACAGGCGCTCCTCAATCAGTTTCAGCGCCGGCAACGTGACCAGCACCTTTTCAAAGCGGATCAAAACAACCGGATCGATAGATGCTGCGTCGCAGATCCCGACATTCGGCAAATTGCGTGCCGCCAAATAAATCTTCTCGTCAAAGGCCTCGTTCAGGATCAATACGCTGCCCAGATCCAGCTCCTTGAGCTTCGTCGCGAGTTCCTTGGTCTTCGGTGCTTCGAGCACGAGTTCCTTGACCACAACCAGACGATCCTGACGCACGAGCTCGGACAAAACCGAACGCAGTGCTGCGCGATACATCTTCTTGTTGACCTTCTGCTCGTAGCTGCGTGGCTGTGCCGCAAATGTGCGCCCACCACCAACCCAGATCGGGCTGCGAATCGTGCCGGCACGAGCACGGCCTGTGCCCTTTTGCCGCCACGGCTTGGCTCCGCCACCACGAGCTGATGAGCGGTTTTTCTGTGCTTTTGTCCCGGCGCGACCACCCGCGAGATACGCGGTGACAACCTGATGGACCAGCGCTTCATTAAAATCAGCACCGAATGCGGCTTCCGCCACATCAACTGAACTACTATCTTGCATCTTCAATTTCATGACAGCGCCCCTCAATTCCTGGCTTTGACGGCAGGACGAACAAGTACTTGCCCACCGCTATGGCCCGGGACTGCGCCCTTGATCAAAAGAAGATTGCGCTCTGCATCGACACGTACAATCTCGAGATTCTGCACCGTGCGGCGAACGTTACCCATGTGGCCTGACATCTTCTTGCCTTTGAAGACGCGGCCTGGCGTCTGGTTTTGTCCAATAGAACCCGGGGCTCTGTGTGCCAGCGAGTTACCGTGCGTAGCATCTTGCATCGAAAAGTTGTGGCGTTTAACAGTTCCTGCAAACCCCTTGCCGATCGAAGTACCAATGACGTCAACTATCTGGCCTTCCTGAAATAGCTCGACACGTAATTCGCCGCCCATTTCGAACTCCGTCTCTTCGCTATCGGAAAGGCGGATCTCACTTACCAGGTCGCCGGCTTCAACCTTCGCTGCAGCAAAGTGGCCGGCTAGAGGTTTCGACACGCGAGAAGGCTTCTTGCTGCCAGCAGTTATCTGCAGCGCACGATAGCCGTCGTTCTCAACGGTTTTCACCTGTGTGATTCGGTTTGGCTGTGCCTCGATCACGGTCACCGGGATTGATACCCCGTCTTCCGTGAAGACACGTGTCATGCCGCACTTGCGGCCAACAATACCCATCGTCATCTTCAAAACCTCGCACTGACTTCGATTGGTCAGCGCCTAAATCCTAAAATCTCTCTCACCGGCCGGACTTCGATTGGCCTGGCCTGTTTTCCTGCCCTGCAGGAGGGCCTTCAGGCCCGATTAAATTCGCGGCTAAAGCCGCTCCTACACAATTCGCGCTTATTTCAGACACGCGAAAGGGCCAGCCATCGCCGAGAACCTCTTGTTCTCTGTGCTCTGGGGCTGACCCTGCAATCCGACCCGAACTTCCGCTCGGCCCGGCAGTTCCGGGATTTGCCGTGTCGCCTTCGATTTCCCGGCGACCTAGTGCTTTTAAGCGCCACAGAGCAGTGCTTTGTGACGCCTTTTCTGAATCTGGCCGACTCCCGGCCCGGCCAAATCCAGCGAGCCAGCAATTATACCGCCGAGAACCCTATAAGCAAGCGGTTTTCGGCGAATATTTGCAGGTTTTTTCGCGCCTTCGATCCCCCGCTGGAGCGGGCTCCCACAGGCGCCTAGTTCAACTTGATCTGAACGTCGACTCCGGCAGGAAGCTCAAGCTTCATAAGAGCATCTACAGTCTTATCCGTTGGGTCGACGATATCCATCAGGCGCTTGTGAGTACGAATTTCGTACTGATCACGCGCATCCTTGTTGACATGTGGCGAAATCAGGACCGTATACCGCTCTTTTTTCATCGGCAGCGGTATCGGGCCTTTAACAGCAGCACCGGTGCGTTTTGCCGTATCGACGATTTCGCGTGCTGAGTTGTCGATCAAACGATGATCGAAAGCCTTCAGGCGAATACGTATGTTTTGGTTATCTGCCAATTTAGTAGTCCTTGTTTAATTAATCATTTTGCACAGAGACTCAACTGGTTGTCTTGAGTCTGCTGGCTCCGTTACTCGATTACTTTAGCGACGACACCCGCACCAACAGTGCGACCACCCTCACGAATAGCAAAGCGCAAACCGTCTTCCATCGCGATCGGTGCAATCAGGTCTACAACCATCTGCACGTTGTCGCCCGGCATCACCATCTCGGTGCCCTCCGGCAACTCAACCGCACCCGTTACGTCCGTC
>Ga0209165_10000321_pt1 | contig 17809 bp, 23 predicted proteins | sample tdAd001_FD_187122 | JGI IMG/M metagenome (GOLD analysis project Ga0209165, IMG submission 187122) | Marine sediment microbial communities from the Atlantic coast under amendment with organic carbon and nitrate - tdAd00.1 (SPAdes)... | ecosystem: Environmental > Aquatic > Marine > Coastal >... | reverse complement strand
CATTTAAGCCATCCATAGCAACCCTCAAAGCCTCCGCCGCCTTCGCCAGCTTGGCCTCCAACACTTCAATGCGGTTCATCATGTCGTAGCCGGTGCCGAAGTTCCGTTTGCCCTTGTGGTAAGTTGGCAGATCACTCATTACACTTCCCCCGCCGGTATTTCTGCCCACGCGCAGCGGGCCAATCGCTGCAGCTCGTCATGCACCTGCATGGGTGTTACGTCAGGCCGCCCAAGGACATGACCAGCGAAGGTCTGGCAGGCAGCCTCAAAGCCAAGGCAGCGCATGGCCTCAAGCATGGCCTCTGTAGCGGCTTCTTCACTGTCTCTCTGTTGGGCGAGACGTTTACGTTGCGCTTCGGTCATGGCTGTCTCCTTTCAGGGCGGCGCGCAGTTCTTCTTTGAGGGTCATTTGGTTGCCCCCCCATAGGTCGGCTCGCCAGGGAACTTGTCTGGCAGCATATCCATAACTCGGCGGCCTTCGTCGGTGACTTCCCACGCCACTGCCGGGCCGCCAGATCGGAACGGTAGATACCCATCGTCACCGACGACGACCTTCCTGACCCAGCCAGCCTTTGCCAGGCTGTCCATAGTGGCACCGGAGGCCGGAAACGGTTTTCCTCCGCGCCCCAGGCGCGGCGCGATCAACTCTCGCGGCACAAATGGACGTGACAAAAGAACCTTATTGTCGCGCAGCGCCATCATGTAATGGTAGCGAACCTTTGTAAGATGCGGCCTCATTTGAATATCTCCACATTGACGACGAACGTGTCGTCGTCGCGCTTGAACGGTCCCAAGACGTAAACGTCAGCGTGGGGCATCTCAGTGTAGCGTTTTGCCCTGATATCATCGGCAAAAGCCTCGGCCTCCTCCTTGTCATGGAAGACGTGATCCCTGTCGGTGTGCATCACATACCTCCCACGGCTAAAGGGACGATTACGATGATGGCGATGAAGCAAACGCCGATGATGCTTTCAAGGTAGTTCATTGCTATCTCCTCGTTGTGTAATGACAGAGCTAAACCCTTCACGGTACGCATGTCAACATCATATTTTCTCTTGTGTAATGACAGACAGCCGGATAGGTTGGGCGTCATGGATATGGATACACGCTCAGAGATCATGCAGTTTCGCGCCACCCCGGCAGAACGGGCGGCGTGGACTGGGGCAGCTAAAGCCGAGGGCAAGACTGTTAGTGACATTTGCCGCATGGCCCTCATTCGATTTACACGCAGACACCGCGCCTCATCCTCCCTGGGCGCGGTTGATGCAGCGGGCGACGTTAGTGCGGTTCCGTCGCCCGCTGCTGAAGGAGATAGCAAATGAAGCGATCTGAAATACTCAAAACTGCCGACGGCCTGATCAACGGCGAGCGCCAAGATTACTACGGCCCGCCAGAAAATAGCTTCAAGCGCATTGGCGATCTGTGGACCGCATACCTTGAGCACGAAGTGGTGATCACGCCCGTTGACGCCGCCAACATGATGGCGCTGATGAAGATCGCGCGCCTCGCAAACGGTCCGCACCTCGATAGCTACGTCGATGCCTGCGGTTACTTGGCTCTGGCAGGGGAGATGGGGACAGATGGTTAGGGTTTGAGGGCGCTTAACAACGCGCCCTGCACGGCGTCCTTGTCTCGCAAAACCCCAAGCACCCTCTCGTCAATTGTGTCCTTACACACAACATGCACGATGCGCACTGGCCGGGTTTGTCCTTGCCGGTGCAATCTTGCGTTGAATTGCTGGTAATACTCAAGAGACCAGTTCAGCCCAAACCAAACGCATAAGGCCCCACCGCGCTGCAAGTTTAGCCCGTGGCCAGCCGAAGCCGGATGGGCCAGCAGCATTTGGATTTCCCCACGGTTCCAAGCGTCAATCGTATCTTGCTGCTTATCCAAGACACGCGCCTGCGGAAAGCGCGCAAGCAATCTCTCAAGATCGCTTTTGTAGTTGTACGCAACGAGGATGTTTTCGCCCTCGTTGTCGTCAACAATATCCGCAAGCGCGTCCAGCTTAGCTTTGTGCGTCTCTGACCAGTTTTTGTTCTCGTCGGTGTACATTGCGCCGTTCGACCATTGGAGCAGCTTGTTGGCCAGCACCGCCGCAGTTGTCGCCTCGACCACTTCGCCTTCTAGTTTGGCGAGCATCGTACGCTCGAATGCCTTGTAATCAGCCAACGCCTTCGGTGGCATGTCAACGCGCTGCTCAATGTCAATCCGGTCAGGCAGATCAAGATAATCTTCAGCCGCCATATGGATTACCTTGTCACCGATCAGTTCGTGAATGCGGTCCGCAGACCCGGCGCGAGGGGTGTACCGATACCCCATATAGTCCTGCTCAAAAAAGCGCTGCTTGTATCCCGTCAGAGTGCGGCCAAGGCGCTGGCCGTAGTCGATCAGGTACATCTGCGGCCATATGTCCAGCAAGCCGTTTGGCGATGGTGTACCCGTTAGCAGCACCATACGCTCAATCGCTGGCAACATCTTCTTGAGGGCCTTGAAACGCTTGCTGGACGAGTTCTTGAACGACGAACTTTCGTCAATGACCACCGTGTCGAAATCCCATCGGCGTCCGTAATTTTCGACCAGCCACATGATGTTCTCGCGGTTGATAACGTACACGTCCGCATCGAGGCTGAGAGCCGCCCTGCGGGCCTTCTCCGGCCCTGTGCATACTGACACCCTCAAATGGTTAAGGTGGCTCCACGCGCCAGCCTCCTGCGCCCACACGCTATTCGCAACACGTAGTGGGGCTATGACCAGCACCTTGCTTGCAATCATAGCACCAAGCATGTCGCTGATGGCTGTTAGCGTGGAAACACTCTTCCCAAGCCCCATATCGAGGGCCAGCATCCCGCGCTGCTCTTTCAAGATGAAGTCTACCGCGCGCTCTTGATATTTATGCAGATCACCCCTCGAAAGCACGAGCCGCCTCCATGCTATCAATCACCCTCACATCACAACCCAGAGCGCGACGGCGCTCATGGTCTCGGGCTTGAAGGTCTGTTGGCTTTTTCCCAGGGGCCTTCAATTCTACAAATATGATGCGCCCTCCAGGCAGCGTGACGATGCGGTCAGGTACAGCCCTGCGTGTAGGGCTAACGAATTTCTCAGCCATCCCGCCAAGAGCCTTAACGCGTTGCACAAACGCCCGCTCAATGTCGCGCTCAAGCATCGTTCACCCCCACTTGCTTAAACACCATTTGCGCCATCCCAACGTACCGCTCAATATCAACGTCCTGTGGGAAATTATCTGGCAGATCAAGACATGGCCTGGCCCCATCGGACTGCGGCACCTTGTTGCTGTTCTTAGCGTAGCTGATCGTCTCGTCCGACCCGACCTCTGTGCTGTAGTAAAACCGCACGGCCTTACCCAACGACTCATCGCGCCACATGGCTCCACCAGTGACCTTGCGCAGCATCACGAACCGCCCAATGTCCTTGCAGGACTTTATCACGTCACGATAGTCCCCCTGCCCGCTCAGGTGTTTGGCCACGGCCTCTGACACAATCGGGAACTGCGGGTTCTTCATAAGCCCTGGCTCAGAAAAGACCCCCTTCGCTTTGTAGGTTCCGTCAGCTTTCACGGCGACGTAGTTGTTCACGTCACGACTATGGAGTGCCAAATAATCACTGCGCTCTAGCTCATACGACGTGTCAATCTGCCACCAGAAGATCACGTCCTCAATATCGTCTTGAAGCGTCTTCGGAGCAAAGACGACAATCCCGTCTGTGTTCGCGCTGACCACCGACGCGCCGATCTTCTCCATGCGCTCAATCAACATCAGCAAAGCAAACTGTCCTGTAAGTGTGGTCTGGATCAACAGGTTGGGGGCGTAGAGCGTCGAGTATTTGCTTCCCAACTTACCGAACGAACCGTTGACGACAATTTTTAAGGTGTCGGCAGTCGTCTTGTCGCCAGCGCGCTTCGCGGCGATGCGGCGTTCAACGATGCTTTTATATATCTGTGTGAAATCGTCCCCCATGTTATCCGGGGCGATCTTTTGTTGAAGAATGATGCTTGGATAGTACGAGGCCACGTCGAAATCCGCCAAGATATGATCCGACCCTGCAATTACTGTTCGCCCTTTCTCGCATGAGTGTAGCCCGCCAATCCCCATCTGGTACTCGCTCAAACCTATTTTGATGCGCGTATCTTTGAGCCACTCCGGCAGTTTGATTGAACCATTGCCTGACAGTTCAAACCCCTCAGCCAAGACGCGCTTGAGTATTTGCGCAAGCTGATCGGTCTCAAACCTGATGATTTTCGGATCAAGGTATCTGAACGTCGCGTCGTCGCGTACTTTCTGCGGACGCAGCGTCTTGCCGCTTACGCTTTCGATCTCGTGCTTTAGAACTGTCTCGGCTATCTGCGCGTCCGACTTTGAGCGCAGGTCCACAGAATACTGTTCTCCCATATCCACGCGCAAAGCGATCTGCTTTGCCATCATGTCATACAGCTTTGCAGTCACTTGCACGTCATTGATGCAGTACGCCTTAAGCTGCTCCCGCTGCTCTGGTGTCACCATTGCAAAAGGTTCGATGGGTAGGTCTTGTAACTTGGGGTAGCTGATTCGGCCCGCGTACACCTTCAGACTAGCCCTACCAGGTAACACGTCAATAATGTCGATATGGTCCCACGCTTGCGGCACATTAACACCGATATCTCGCAAGACCCGCCAGCCCGGCAGGTTGCTCCCGATAATCTTGTCGCTGATCTCCTTGAGTTCTTCACACGACCTGTTTTCCAGCGCCGCAGCAATCATCGGCAGGTCATAACTCAAGCTGTTGAACCCAACGGTCGTATAGGAACGCATAAGATGCGCGACCTTTGACACATTCAGAGGTTTGTCTTCGTGCATCTGGAAAGAACCGGTCTTGCCGCTTTCTGTGTCCATGAAGCAAATCAAAAAAAAGTTAGTGTAGCATTCTACGTCAAGAATGAGCGCCATGAGGGGTGTCCTCCATTTCTCGGCAAATTTTAGGTGGGGCCACCTTCGGCAACACGTTACCAGGTGGCCCCGAGAGACCTTACATGAAGTCCTCTTCATCATCGTCAAAAACGTCGAAATCATCGTCAGTCGCAACCGCGCCGTCCGAGAACGGTTCCCCGTCTTTGAAGAACTGCACGCCAAGCAAATTCGCGTTGATGCGCTTGCCCCACTGGTTGTTCTGCGCCCAGAGTTCAATCACTGCGTTGACGTAACAGCCAGCGTAGATGCGATTGTCATCTTCGGTTAGCTGCGTCTTGTCCCGATCAAGCACCTTCGGGCGCTTGTTGTTCGACGCCTTGATCGACATTTTCCCGGCGTAGCCGTCGTAGTCGATATCGTCACCATCCTTGAGACAAATCTTGTCTTCCTTGAGTTTTACCCCTTTCAAGTTCTCTTGCAGCATCCGATCAATCGCCGCCTCGATCTCGGCAATCTTGGCAGCGTGCTCCTGCTTGTCGAGCAGGAACGTGGCCTCGAACTTGGTCTCTTCACCGGAGAACACGGCCTTCCGAAACAGGCTCGGAAATGAAAGACGGACATTGTTCAGTTTGATTTTAGCCATGATTTTATCCTTCTAGGCTTGGTTGTTGCGCCGAACAGGCGCCTCACTCGTCAATCACGTCAAAGTCGTCAGCGCTCAAATTGATCGCTGGGCGATTATCTGTTTCAGGGGCCAAGGTTGGTGCACCGCTCGGCTTGGTGATCAGCCCTTCGATATCCCCCTTGCGGCTTTTGCCAAGCACCTTCTCGGCCTGCGACGGGCTGATCAATTTCACGTTAAACGCCTTATCTTCCCCCACCAGGTCAACCAAAGCAGTTTGAGCAGCTTTCTCGTTAGTCCATCTGCGCTGCGACCGACCCTCCACCAGTTTATACCCTGAGAACCCATCGCCGCCCTCCAACCGCTCTTTGATGACACGCTCAACAGCAGACAACCAGCCTTCGATCAGGGGCTTGGCGTCTAAGGCCTTGCGCAGGGCGTCGTCATTGAGCGTGTTAGCCTTCGGCAGATCATCAAGATCGTCGAAGTCCGCCATGATGATGGACTCAGTGTAATCCTTCAGCGCAGCACATGTTGCCTTAGCCTTGCAGAACCTACACTGTTTTTCTCCCGGCACCCGCTCGGCGTTTTCCTCCTGCGTTGCCTCGGCCCTTTGGCTTACCCATTCAGCCCAGCCAAGCAGCCGCTCTACGCTGATCTCCCATTCGCTAATGTGATCAAGGCGAGGTTGCACAATAGCGATCCGCACAACATCGATCACGTGGCTCTTTGAGTACTTGGCGTAAGCCCCCAGAGCGTAGAGCATCCCTTGCGGGTTATCTTCCGCATCGACACGCACACCCATCCCGTATTTCAAGTCGCAGACGTGCAGGACGTTCCCGGACAACACAATGGCGTCGGCTGTCCCGAACCCATTATCCACCCAATCGCTGTACTCCACCCGCTGCTCAATCGCATACAGATCACAATCAGCAATCAGGCGATTAACGTAGTCAACGTACATAGCAACGTGACCACCCATCTCGGGGTCATCGACAATGTGCGTCAGATACTCCTCAGACTTCACTTGCGCATAAAGCGGCCAATCGTCGAAATCCACATGCTCGGGGTAGCTATGAGCGATAGCCAAGCACGACTCGGCCATCTCATGCGCCAGAGTACCCTCTTCGGCAAAGGAAGACGTTTTATCTTCAAGACCCTCTTCGGCACCAACCGATCCGGCGCAGACCAACCAGCGGTGCGCATTGCTGGCACCAAGTTTTGCATGAGCTGTCATTCCGCCAACGCCTTTTCAAAAGCCGCTTTGATTGCCGGATAGTGGACCGCGCCTATAACACCAATGCGTTTCCCACCATACTCACCAAGGATGCTCTTCACAAACTTGGGCCCCTTTTCGCGCGATACCACCAAGGCAATCTCATGCAATTCCGCCATGGTGATAGCGTCTTTGCTGACAGGTTCTGGTTCAGCGACAGGTTCTGGTTCAGCGACAGGTTCTGGTGTAGCGACAGGTTTTGGTGCAGCGCCCATCACCTGAAAGTTTGCAAGCTGAGCGGTCAACGCTTGGACGGCTTGGCGCAGCTTGACGATTTCTTCTTCTAACATTCTAGGCTTCCTTTTCTTGCTTGCCGATTGGCTATACGATATGCAACGATTTACGTCAATACGCAACGATACGGAACAGTCAAATGATGAGATCAAGCGAACTTGCGAGGGCGCTAGGGGTGACGAAGAACACCGTTTTGCGACTCGCCAACGACAACCTCATACCTTCGATCAAACTCCCGAACGGACATTACAGGTTTGATTTTCAAGAGGTTTTCACATCTCTTCAGTCTGCAAAAGGGTCCGATGATGATGCTTAAATTCACATACTGTAAAAACTTCGCACATGCCGAGACCCGTGAGACCGACTGGGCGACCTTCACCAAGTCGCTTACCAGGTCAGTTGGGTACGCCTCTAAGGAAGAGAGCATCAAGCGCGCAGCAATCATCGGCGGGCTGCGCAAAGACGAGAGTGTCGGACGGGCCGCGAACATCGCCCTGCGGACAGTCGCAATACTTGATTACGATGACCTCGAACCCGATATCACCGTCGAAGACATAGGCTTCAGCCTACAGATTTCACTACCTGACACAGCCTTCGTTGCGTACACGACGTTCCGCCACACGCCAGAGGCCCCGCGCTTTCGGCTGGCAATCCCTCTTTCTCGTCCAGTGGGTGAGACTGAGTACGCGGCAATCGTCAACGCGATCCGTGACGCCATTGATCTGGGCGATCCCGACGACTGCTCCTATACCATGAACCAGCTCATGTTCCTTCCCAGCCACCGCCACGGTGTTGAGCCTTGGTCTCTGCGCCAAGACGGCGAGCCGTGGTCCGTCCCGGAACATACGGCAGGGGGTATCGTGCAGGCCAGTGAGCTTGAAGACAACGATCTCGACGATCTGGCAATCGCAGTCGCCAGTGAACCGCTTGATCTTAGTCTTGATCAGGTCGCCATTCTTTTGGCCAGCTACCCCGCAGAAGGTCTTGAGTATGACGACTGGTTACGTGTCGGCATGGCGATCTACCATCAGACCGAGGGTAAAGGCTTCGATCAATGGGTCAAATGGTCCGAGAAGTCCAGCAAGCACGACGCTCGGCACATGAAGGTTAAGTGGAAATCCTTTGGTGGACACGCTTCACCAGTGACGATGGCCACGCTTATCAAGGCCGTTGGAGGTCTCAAGGGTGAGGCCGTCCAGAAAGGCTCTCAGGGGGTCACACAGACGCTCGAACAAGAGGCAGAGGCAGTCTGCGACCGGGAAAGCTATAATACCTTCAAGCGGCGCGTACAGGCGCTTAACGACGTGCAGATGCCCCCGGACATAAGGTCAATGCTGGCCAAGATCGTGCATGAGGTCTACGCCAAAGACGCGAAAATGGGCTTGCGTGAAGTCAAAAGCGCCTTCAGGCCCGTCGTCAAGCGTATCGCCAGAGACGATGGGGGCATGGATACCCCAGACTGGTTGGAAGGATGGGTCTACGCCGAAGCCGACTGCCTCTTCGTGAACACGAATGTCTCTGATTACGCGATCAGGAAAGAGGCATTTCGGGCCAAGTTCGACAGAATGCCAGAGTGCGCGTCAATGGAGATGGACGCCGCCACCTACGCCCTGACCTTTGTGCAAATACCAACAGTCGTGCGAACAATGTACTGGCCGGGCCAACCCGAAATCTTCGAGACCGAGGGCAAACAGTTCGTCAACAGTTACCACGACAGCGGTATCAAGCCAGCGGCCACAATCGACGCGGACGGACAGGGCGTCGTGGACCTCTTCCTTAAGCATTTGGAAAACACGTTTGAAGAGCCGCGAGAGCGGGAGATCATTCTTGATTTCATGGCGTATGTGTACCAGAGGCCGCAGAACCGTGTGCGATGGGGCCTTTTGATCTGGGGCGTCGAGGGTAACGGCAAGACGTACTTCTACAACGTCATGCAGTACCTGCTTGGCACCAACGCCAGAACAATCAACACGTCGATGATCGAACGACCCTTTAACGATTGGGCTGTCGGGTCAAGACTGGTTGGCATCGAAGAGATACGCATCAGCGGCACTAACAAGTGGCGTATTCTCGATCAACTCAAGCCGATGATCTCGAACAACGCCATCGCAGTCGAGCCGAAGGGCGGCACAGCTTACCACGCACCAAACTTCTCATCGTACATGATGACCACTAACCACCAGGACGCGGTGCCGATGAGCGATAATGACCGCCGCTACTGCGTCATCTTTAGCAGGCAGAGCAGGAAAGAGGACCTGTTTGAACAGCACGGTGGCGAGACAGAAACAGCCAGATACTTTGACACGCTCTTCTCAGAGACAGAGAGGCGTGCAGATGCCATCGGTCGGTTCTTGATGGACCGCAAGTTGTCAGCGGACTTTAACCCGCACGGTCGAGCACCTCTGACCAAGGGGGTGTCCGAGATGAGGGCAGCGAATAAAAGCGATGATCGTGTCGCCATTGAGGAGGCGATTGAGGACTACCGCTGCGCGATTGTGAACGAAAATATCCTCGATGTAACGTACCTAAGTGACGCCGCGTGTATTGACACGAAGGAGCTTCCACAGAAGCGCGCACTGGCGAATGTGTTGCGCGATATGGGGTTTTCGCAGGTCGATGGGCGCAGGATTAAGGTGGGCGCAAACCATCACTATGTGTGGTTCAAAAGGGCGCAAAGTCTCGATTCTGAGGGGGTGAAGGCGGTGGTGAGGGAGTGGTACGCCTCTGGGCCAAGCCTCGATGACGTGCCGTTCTGATGGTGGCAGGGGCGCAAAGTGGCCAAAGGGCGCAAAGTGGGGCGCAAAGTAAAACACTTTGCGCCCCTGATTTTTCCCTTATTTTCTTATACTTTTTCTTCTTTAGGGATCAAAGAGAGAAGAAAAGTAAGAAGTCAGTGAAAAAACTGTAGACTGTAGAAAAGGGGGGAAATTTTGAAGTGTACAGTTTTTATATAGAGCGACTGAAAACTTTGCGCCCTTGCGCCCTTTGGTCCCCAAGGCTGGTTTTGGGGGCTTGGTGGGGTGGGACTTGGCGCGTTGGGAAAACGAGGTGATTTTTGTTGAACAACGACAGCACACATGAAATTGTCATTACACGATGCGTGCGCCAGAGTTCTGGAACCATGGTGATATAATCAACCTCAAAGGAGACCAACAATGACACTTGCTCTGACACCAATCCACAAAGCCCACGTCGTCGCCACAAAGATCGTCAAAGGAACTGCGCCACGCATCATCGAGCTGATCGGGGAAGACAGGTATCGCGAGCTTCTTGAAAAGGACGCCAAGGAAATCGCCAAGCGAGCCGCAAGGGTCAGGGGCGCTATGCAGAAGAAAAGCGCACCGCTCGTCAATCAAAGCGCGCTGGAAAACCAAGCGGCAGTCATTCAGGCGCTAAAGGAACTGGACGCCGTTGCTGGTGGAAAGAACTGGGTCGTGGCAGCGGACCTGGTGGAGAAGACAGGTCGATCCGATACCTGCGTCAGAAACACGATCATCAGGATGGAGGCGAAAGGTTGGGTCAAGGTTCGTAAAGTCACCAGCCCGAACGGACGCATAATGGCCAAAAAGATCAGGCTCATGCACGATGCACCCGTCGGGCTGGAAGGTGTAGAGCAGCAAATCGTGGAAGCTATGGACGGCGAGATGACGACGCAGCAGATCGCTGATAAGTTTCCAGATCAGAAGAAAAGCATCACGGCGACGCTGGGCGCAATGCACTCAAAGGGGTGGCTCGATAAGCGCATCACGGACAGAAGCAAAACGAAACTGCCGATGGTTATGTGGAAGGTGAAGGAAGGCAAAAATGGGTAAAATCGGAGAGCAGAAAATGGCAAGGCTCGATGCGGTCGGGGAGGACGTTATCCTCGGGCGCATTGCCGATGGGGAAAGCATCAGGACGCTGACCGCTGAGTATGATCTGGGCTTCAACCTGTTTTACCAATGGATCAACAGAGGTAAGGGCAGAAAGGAAAGGTATGAGGCGGCGTTGGCAAACGCGGGTCATGCCTATGCAGCCCGAGCCGTTGATACCGCACAGAACGTGAGCGACCCGGCTGAAGTCAACATGGCCAGACTCAAGGTCGATACGGATAAGTGGATCGCGGGTAAGCTGAACGCGCAGTATGACGTGCGGCAACGAGAGAGCACGATCACGCTGAAGGTGGAAGACCTGCACGCTCAGGCTGCGGCGCTCATAGCGGGCGCTGTGGGCGAGGAAGCCATCGAGGGGGAGTGGGACAGCTTAGAAGACGATTAGGGCGCTCAGGGAGCCTCTCAGCGGCTCTCAGGGCTATTTGCCAAAACAAAGAGGGGGTTCGAAATGCAAATCAAATCTGATTTTTTGAAATCAAGATTTCCAGATGAGTTTTCGTTGTGAGAGCCTCCGCAGGGGTCGGCGCGGATAGGTTGGCTGACCGTTCGGTCATGGGGCTGATGCGGAGGGAGTGGCCAGTGCCTTGGTCAATCGTGACGGCGCCTGGCCTATGCCATGAGGCTATCCCCATGGTCACGGGGCTAATATGGGCACCGGCACATAGGCACAAAAAAAGCCCTAGGCGTGAACCTAGGGCTTCTGTTGCTGTTTGAGATGGTCAGGCTGGCCAGTCAGGTGGGCGGAAGCCGGCAAGGTACGCCTGTACTAGCTTTTTCATCCGCCTTGCTGGCTTGCGGTAGGTCTTGGCGGTTTCGCTTTGTTCCATTCTGCGGATTGTTAGCGGGTCAGTCTCGAGCGCTTCCGCTAATTGCTCAACTGATAGGCCTAGGGCCTTGCGTGCCGATTTTGTATCAGTGGGTAGGTGCATGGTGTTTCCTTGTGCCTTGGCAATGACAAGGCCCCCGAAGGGGCCTTGTGTGTTTTACTCTGCTGCGCTTGCCTAGCTGGAATGCCTTACCTTGCAAGTGTCTTCTGAGGTGCACGCAACACAAGCGATGAATAATGTGCGTTCAATGCTGCACTGTTATGGTGGCCATTGTCACGACACCATGCAGCGTTAGCTGCGCAACGCATTGCTTCACGCATCTGAATGTGTGTGTCACTGACATTAAGGCCAGTATAGAATATGCGGTAAAACTCCATTGGCTTTCCCTTTCACATTGCCAAAAGAACAAGAACAGGCGCGGCGATGAGCGCGACGCCTAGCAGGTTGATAAGCGCTTGCCGGATCATGCGAATTCCCCCGCTTGAATGCGCTTGATCATGCGCGCTGCAGCAGGGCATTCCGCGCCCGTGACGCGCCCGCCCGTTGCGCCATGCGACGGAATGAAAACCGACGGCATGCGCGCGCCTTTCCCGCCCGCGCCGGAACATGCGCCGCATTTTGCGCATTCCGTTTTGCGCCCGTGGAAAGCTTCAAATTCGTCAGACGCCGGGCAAATCATTGCGCCGTCGATATGTGCACCCACGGAATAGAGCGACCTGGCGCTTGTATCGATCGATCCGGCTGGCACAACGAGAAAAGCACGGAATCCCGCGTCAATTGCCGCCCGATATTCGGGCACGCTATCACAAGACGCCATAAGCAAATCACGCATGCGCCACGCATTCCGGCGTGCTTGCGCGTGCGCGCTTTTCCACATGTGAGTATAACCGGTGCGCCCGCTGGCCATGGCCAGAAAATCGCGCCAAACGTCAGCCGGGCATGCTGCCGGGTCGCCATATGATCCGGCGCGAATATTGCGACCCGCGCCAATGCGCCAAATCCATTCCGCCGGAAAATCAACGCCCGCGACAGGATAGGCGCCGCGATGCACGCCGCCTAGCGTGGCGGCTGGCGCTTGATACTCGCGCACGTAGCACGAACCCTTTTCATATTCGCCGGTCGCGTCGTTGTGTTGCCATGCGTGCGGGCAATCGCCGCAAATCGAACGCGCGCCGGTTTTTTTGAGCCATGCCATGATTTTTGCCGGGCGTGCGCCGTTTACTTCGATACCGGCGGCGCGTGGGTCTGGCAGGATCCACGTTTGAACCATTGCGCCCGTCTTATCATTGCCCGACGCGCCGTCAAAGCGGTTTGCGACCAGAACAACGGGCGTTCCGTCAATCGCGCTTGCGCCTTGCCATAGCATGACGCCGGGAATCTTTCCGGCGTTCAAGGCGCGCTCAAGTTTTGCAAAATCAGTATATTCCATAGTGCTTCCTCTCTTGTTTGTGCCTCTAAGCTATGTGCAGATGGACATACAGTCAACACCTTTTCACCGCGCAATCGCACACCTGGAACGGTCGGGGATGCGGGCGCGCGCGTGCCACCAGATGCTTAACAAAGCAAGCAAGATGCTTAACAAAGCAAGCAACATGCTTAACAAAGCAAGCATTCTGGTGGCCGCAAATTGCACATTCTCAACCTGACCCGGTGTTATCAAAGCCCATAATTCGCTAAGTCATTGATATTGCTAGGTTTGCGCGTGAACATATGAGGTATTATAGGCCATATTGCGTTAAATGGGCAGAATCCGGGGCCGATCTGGCGGCGCGGCTGGCAAAAAGACCCCCCCTTGATCGCAGCGGCGGGGGTCATTGCTCAGGCGGCCAAAACAGACCGAGCTACCCACCCCCACCCCTTCTGCAAAAAAGCCAAAGCCGCCTCGAAAAAAAAATTTGCCAAACCTTTCAACCATCTTTAACATCTTCTCATTAACAGCAACGAGGAGACCACAAATGCCCTGTCCGCACTGCAACCAAGACCGCCCAATCAAAGTAAAAGGCATGTGCATGGCCTGCTACATGCGCGAACGCCGGCGCAGCCACGGCAACCCGTCAGGCAGGCGCGCGAACGGCCAGAGCCTAGTGGAGCTTCTGCAGTATGCTGACACGTCGTGGCTGGAGAAGGTGCTTGATCGCATTGATCGCACGGGTGACGGCTGCCACGAGTGGTGTGGTGCCAAGACGGCTGAGGGTTACGGCATTGCAACGGTTGCGACGCATAGCGTTTTGATTCATCGCTTGATCCATGCTGTTCATGGTGGTGATCCAATGTGTGCGGTTGTTCGGCATACTTGCGGCAACCGTGCCTGCTGCAACCCGGCGCATTTGGTTGGCGGCACGTATGGTGGCAGGCAAAGTGGTGGGCGCCCGCACCTCAAAGACCGTCAACTCCACCCACGCGCCAAGCCGTTCATGACGCCCAGGGGTGAGTTTGCCTCGATGGCTTTGGCTGCTGAGGCGTATGGGGTGTCATATACGACGATGAAAAATTGGAATAAGAAGGCTGACAACGGCTTTGGTTTTGTGGAGGGTGTGAAATGACCAAGCAGGAACCTAAAAACCCGTTTTTGCAGCTGGCCCGGCGTTATGGGAATGACCCGGTTGCTTTTGCCAGAGAGGTGATCGGCGTTGAGCCGGACCCTTGGCAGCAGGAGTTTCTGCGCGTTGTGGCTGATCCGACTCAACGGCGTGTAAGCGTTAGGTCAGGGCACGGTACTGGAAAATCGACCGCTGTTGCGATGGCGTCATTGTGGCACTTGATTTGGCGGGTGCCTGGCAAGGTGGTTATGACGGCTCCGACCAGTTCTCAGTTGTTTGACGCTTTGTTTTCCGAGGTAAAGCGGATGACGAAGATGCTGAAGCCGCCGTTTGATCAGTTGCTGGAGGTGAAGGCTGACAGGATTGAGTTGAAGAGCCACGCGGCGGATGCGTTTATCAGTTGCCGGACCAGTCGTGCTGAACAGCCTGAAGCGTTGGCTGGGGTGCATAGTCCGCATGTACTGTTGATTGCTGACGAGGCCAGCGGTGTGCCTGAGGCGGTGTTTGAGAGTGCTGCGGGGTCGATGTCGGGGCATAGTGCGACGACGATTTTGACGGGGAACCCGACGCGGAACACGGGGCTGTTTTACGACACGCATCATCGGCTGAAGGATGATTGGTATACGATGCACGTCAGTTGCATTGATAGTCCGAGGGTCAGCGATGATTTCATTGGCGAGATGATGATGCGGTATGGCGAGGACAGTCCGGCGTATCACATTCGCGTGTTGGGGAATTTCCCGCCTGCTGAAGAGGACACGGTCATTCCGGTTCACTTGATTGAGCGTGCGCAAGCCAATGAGGTTGAGATTGACGCGCATACGACGCCGATCTGGGGATTGGATTGCGCGCGGCATGGGAATGACAGCAGTGTTTTGTGCAAGAGGCAGGGTCCGAAGGTGCATCCGCTGAAGGTGTGGCGGAATATGGACTTGATGCAGCTAACGGGGGCTGTGAAGGTTGAGTATGACACGAGCGCGCCGGGTCTGAGGCCTGCGGAGATCATTGTGGACAGCATCGGGCTTGGGGCTGGTGTGTTGGATCGTCTGAGGGAGTTGGGGTTGCCTGCGCGTGGTCTCAACGTGTCTGAGAGGGCTGCGGCGAACGGGATTTACATGAACAGCCGTGCTGAGTTGTGGTTTAAGCTGAAGGAATGGCTTGAGGGGCGGGATGTTGAGTTGCCGAAGGACGATCAGTTGTTCGCGGAACTGGCGGCTCCGAGATATACGTTCACGAGCAGCGGGAAGATTCAGGTTGAGTCGAAGGACAGCATGAAGAAGCGCGGTTTGAAGTCTCCTGACCGGGCTGATGCGGTGTGTTTGAGCTTGGCGACGGATCACACGACGATGGCTTATGGCACGTCGTTCAAGGGTGGCTGGGCGAAGCCTTTACGGCGAAATATCCGTGGAATTGTTTGACAGACTGAGTTTCCTGTGCGAGTTTGACCTTGCTCTGGTTGGTTCGGGAAGCAACTAGTGTACTCCTCCTCTGTGGTCTTTTAAGACCCACCTGACCCTGCGCTTCGGCGCGGGGTTTTTTTATTTTCGGCTTGGTGTTATGTTTGTGCAAGAAATTGGGGTGATTTATGCCGTTGAAGCGTGGTTCAGGTCGCAAAACTGTAAGCAGCAATGTTTCCAAGCTGCGTCGTGAGGGGTATCCCCAGCGTCAGGCGGTAGCGATAGCCATGTCGAAGGCTGGAAAAGGTCGCAAACCTAGCACGAAAAGGGGCCGTTGATGGTCAAGCAGTCTTCGTATGACGCATCTCCGACGCAAGAGACGACGCGCGGACCGGGTAATTGGGGCGGTGAGGGCGCGGCCAAGAGTATGGGTGGCGCACCTGCCGTGGGCGGGATGCTTGGCGGCTTGTTCGGTGGCCTGCTTGGTGGCTCTCAGCGCGGGAACACCACTCCGAACTCAGTCAAGGCGCTGATGCCTCAAGGTGGGGGTGGATTGCTTGGCGGCTTGCTTGGGGCTGCGCGTTATACCGGTCTTCGGGATATGTTCAACGGCGGTGGCCCCGGTCGCGCGGGTGAGCAGTTTTATGGCGGCGGGGCCATGTCGGCTGCTTTGAACCGCGCGGGCGTTCGGCCTCTTGGGTATAGCGACTTGATGGGGCAGATGGCCGCTCAGCGCGCTCAGAAGGTCTCCCAGCCGGGATACACGCCCACGGGGTATGGTGCTGCCCCTGCAGGTGGTTCTGGGCCTGTAGGCGGCGGTTATCGGGCTTCTCCGACTCCTGTTGCGCCCACTCCAACTGGCGGCTTGATTGCCAATCTGGGAGCGCCGATTACTGGCTCGGGTATGTCGCCCGCTAACGCTTATGCGACCGGTCCAATTATGAACGGCTCTCCTATGCCAAGTGGGATGTTTGGGAATCCCACGCAGCCGTTCACGAACACGACGCTTCCGACAACTGGCGCTGTGCCTGGTGCGTATCCGACAACCAGTCGCTATGTCAGCCCCGAAGTCTCGCGCAGTCAAAGCGCCTATCAAGATATGCTGCAGCAACTTTTCGTTGGTTCCGGGACTGCACCAGCCCCAACCCCCGCAACTCCGACTGGCCAAACCGCTGTCCAGCAGTCTCAGGCTGGTTACGCTGATATGCTGTCGCGGCTTGAAGCTCAGCGGCGCGCAGAGGCGCAGCAAAGAGCGCAGCAAATTTACGAAGGCATGATGGTGGCCCCCTGATGGACCCGACGCTGTTTGAACTCGCCCCGCAGGAGTTTGAGGGCGTTATTGCGGAGCTTGGCCTTCCGCAGTCTGAAGCCGATCAGCTTCGGCGGCAGTATCGTCGTCAAAACAGCATGTTTGCGGGCCTTTACGGTCTTCTAGACAGCGTAGCTGGGCGAGATGCTGAACAGGGTCGCGTCCGGGCGGACATGCTGCCTATGACGCGCCCAGAGGGCATGACTGGCATTGAGGCGCTGTTGAGCGGCAACGCGGAGTTGGCAATCCCTGGCGGCTTGCTTGGCGGCGCTGAGGCAGCGGCAATGGGGATCGACGCCCCTGCTGCGGCCTATCAAGGCATGATTCCGGCTGAAAATATGGTCGGAGAGGCGCTCGGCACGGGCGGGATGGCGATGGCGGGTGGTCTGCTGCCCAACGCTGGACGCTTGATGGAGTTTGACCCTGCGACGGTTAGCATATTTGCGGGGCGCAACGCTCGCACAGCCGATCTTAGCGCTCTCAGGCGTGCCGAGCGGATGCAAGCGCGTGGCGCTACTGGCGAAGAAATCTGGCAAGACACCGGGTGGTTTCAAGGCGCTGACGGCCAATGGCGCTTCGAGATAAACGATGCAGGCTCTCAAATGCGCCCAGCAGCATCTCAGTTTGCTGGAGATTACATTCCGTTGCGAGATGCTTTTTCTCATCTTGAGATGCAGCGTGCATATCCTACGATGTTTGTTTCCCCAAATGGGCAATACGGAATTTCATATCTTTACAATGAAGGATCACCAGCTGGTGAATATCGCGCTCCGCATAGGTCAACCAGCGGCACAATAGAAATTCGAGCACCACAAGAAGGTAGTA
>Ga0209165_10000320_pt1 | contig 17825 bp, 10 predicted proteins | sample tdAd001_FD_187122 | JGI IMG/M metagenome (GOLD analysis project Ga0209165, IMG submission 187122) | Marine sediment microbial communities from the Atlantic coast under amendment with organic carbon and nitrate - tdAd00.1 (SPAdes)... | ecosystem: Environmental > Aquatic > Marine > Coastal >... | reverse complement strand
CGAACTGCTTGCCGACTTCTTCGAGCGTGTGGTCGGTGTTCATGTCGATACCGAAACGCATGCGCAGCACCTTGGCTTCGCGCGGCGTCAGGCTCGACAGGATTTCACGGGTCGATTCGGACAGTCCGGCGTTGGTCGCCGTGTCTGCCGGCAGCAACACGTTGGTATCTTCGATAAAATCACCGAGGTTCGAATCTTCATCGTCACCGATTGGCGTTGCCATCGAAATCGGTTCCTTGGAAATCTTCAATACCTTGCGCACCTTGTCTTCAGGCAGGTCCATGCGTTCTGCCAGCTCTTCGGGCTGTGGGTCACGACCGAGTTCCTGCAGCATCTGGCGCGAAATTCGATTCAGCTTGTTGATGGTTTCGATCATGTGCACCGGAATCCGGATGGTGCGGGCCTGGTCCGCGATCGAGCGTGTGATCGCCTGGCGAATCCACCAGGTGGCATAGGTTGAAAACTTGTAGCCCCGGCGGTACTCGAATTTATCCACCGCTTTCATCAGACCGATGTTGCCTTCCTGGATCAGGTCGAGGAATTGCAGGCCACGATTGGTGTATTTCTTCGCGATCGAAATAACCAGGCGCAGGTTGGCCTCGATCATTTCCTTCTTCGCGCGTCGCGCCTTGGCTTCACCAATCGACATCTTGCGATTGATTTCCTTGATCTCGTGAATCGACAGGTTGGACGCTTTCTCGATGTTCTTCAGCCGCTTCTGGTAACGCTGAATCTCATCCTTGCAGGCTTCCAGGGTTTTGGAATATTTTTCGCCTGCCTTCAGGTGGTTGTTGATCCAGTTCAGATTGGTTTCGTTGGCCTTGAAGGTCTCGATGAAGGTTTTGCGCGGCATGTTCGCCTGCTTCACGCAGATATCGAGAATGGTGCGCTCGTTGGTACGGATGCGATTGATGATGTCTTTCAGGTTCGCACCGAGCCGGTCAATAAATAGTGGCAGCAGCTTGATTTCCATCAGATCATTGACCGCGCGATTCATATTGCGCTCATATCCCTTGACGTCATCCTTGGCGATACAGTTCATCGCACGGTTAAAAGCCCGTTCGATAGTGGTAAAGCGCTTGTTGGCTTCTTCCGGGTCGGGACCGGTATCTTCGACCTCGGCGTCTTCATCGTCGTCACTGACCTGTGCGGCAGCCGGTAACGGAATCGAGTTCGGGTCTTCGTTGGGATCGACAAAGCCCACCATCAAGTCGCTGAGCTTGGCTTCCTCTTCGCGCACTTCGTTATAGCGATCAAAAATCATGCGCATCGTATCGGGATAGCGTGCCAGTGAGCTGATCGCCTGGTTGAGGCCATTCTCGATGCGGCGTGCAATCTTGATTTCGCCTTCACGGGTTAACAGTTCGACCGTACCCATTTCGCGCATATACATGCGCACCGGGTCGGTGGTGCGTCCAAACTCGCTATCCAGCGAGGCTAGTGCCGCTGCCGCTTCTTCGGCAGCGTCCTCGTCTGGCTCGGTTTCGGTATCGCTGAGAATATCGGTAGCTTCGGCAGGCGCAGATTCATGGACTTTGATGCCCATGTCGTTAATCATGCGGATAATATCTTCAATCTGCTCCGGTTCGACGATGCCTTCAGGCAAATGATCGTTTACTTCGGTATAAGTCAGAAAGCCCTGTTCTTTGCCTTTGGCAATGAGTTCTTTGAGCCGGGATTGCTGATCTTGATCCATGTTGCCTCGAATTTGGTAATGTTGCAGGTGAACCACCCAGTATATAAGACTTTTTTTGGTTTTTCCAAGCTAACGACTGACTTAAATTTGATTTGTGAACAATTTTTTGTGTTCCAGCTTTTCCGACTCCGATAGCGCTTCACCGGACTGCAATTTCGTTATCAGCAGTTTTTGACGGTGGTCAATATACTGTTTTTGCAGACTTTGTAAACAATCGGCAAACATCAGGTCGAGACTCTCGTCATTTTCGATCGGGGGTTCCATTGCTGCGAGCTTGTACAGGTGGGCCTCGTGGTCGTCGTCCTTGAAGCGATCGAGCAGGTTCTGGGTCGTAATACCAGGCTCGTCGTGGATGCGGTCGAGGATTTTAAGCAACAGGTCAACCCCGGGGATATTGCTCTCGGCAAGTTCGTCGTGAGTGCCGGTGGCCAGCGCCAGGGAGGGCTTGGTCAGTAGCAGGTTGATTGCGAGACGGGTAGGGGTCCAATGCTGTTCCGGCTGCCTGCTGCGGGCCTGCTGTCGCGGCTTGTCTTCACCCAGCAGGCGCAGCATGCGCCCGTCGATCTTCTGCCCCAGGCGGTGCTCGACTTCGGCCAGAATCTGATCTTTCAGGCTTTGTAACGGAATCTGGGTAAAGTAGGGGCGCAGGCGGTCCAGGAACTGGGCGCGGCCTTCGAGTGTGCCGATATTGCATTCGGCAAGCAGGGTCTCGAACAGGTACTCGGTCAGGGTGGAAGCCGATACCACCTGCTGATTAAAAGCCTCCTGGCCGAATTCGTTAATAAAGCTATCCGGGTCCTGACCTTCAGGCAGGAACAGGAACCGCGCGAGGCGGCCTTCCTTGAGTGACGCGAGGCACTGTTCGAGCGAGCGCCAGGCGGCTTTTTTACCGGCGGCGTCACCATCGAAACAGAACACCAGGTTCTTGCAGACCCGAAACAGGGATTCGATTTGTCGATTGTTGATCGCGGTGCCCAGGGTCGCCACCGAGGTTGCCACGCCGTGTTCGGCGAGCGCCACGACATCCATGTAGCCCTCGGTGATGTAGATGCGGTCGATGTTGGTTACCGCTTTTTTCATTTCATACAGCCCGTAGATTTCATCGCTCTTATGAAACAGTGGTGATTCGGGAGAGTTCAAATACTTGGGATTGTCTTCGGGGTTGATCACCCGGCCACCGAAGGCGATGGTGCGTCCGCGACGGTCACGGATCGGAAACATCAGGCGATGGCGGAAACGATCGTATTGCTTGCCGTCCTCTTTTTTTACCAGCATGCCGGTATCGACGAGGAGCTTTTCATCGCCGCTGAGGTTGTTCCAGCCCGGTGGCGCATAGCCGATGGCAAAGGTCTTGGCGGTCTGACCGCTGATGCCACGATTTTTGAGATAATCGATCGCTGCCGGAGTTTGCTTGAGCTGTGCCTCGAAAGACTGCGAGCTTTGCTCCATCACCTGGTACATCGCTTCGAGTCCCACGGCAGGTTTGGCGGGTGCGCTGCCCTGTTCATAGGGCACATCGAGACCTAGCGATTGCGCCAGCGATTCGATCGCTTCGACAAATTCCATATGGTCGTAATCCATCAGGAAGCCGACGGCGTTGCCGGACTTCTGGCAGCCGAAACAATGGTAAAACTGTTTGCCGGAGCTGACCGAGAAGGAAGGGGATTTTTCGCCGTGGAAAGGGCAGCAGGCCCAGTATTCGCGGCCTTTCTTTTTTAACGGTACGCGACTGTCGATGACCTCGACGATATCGACGCGGTTGAGCAAGTCATCGATGAAGTTACGTGGAATCCTGCCGGCCATCCGGTTTACACCGCTAGCTGCATTTTATGTGCGCTCGCGAGAACTACGCTGCGGTAGCGTAAACAGGTATTTTTGCACATGTGCTCAGGCCGCGTTGCTTTGCAGGGTTTCCAGTAGCGAGTCGAACTCGGCCGCTTTCGGCTTGACCATCCAGATCTTGCGCTGAAAGTGGTTGAAGTTTTCCATAATATACTGGCCCCATTCACTACTGGTTTCCTCGACATACTCGGTGATAGCGGCCTGCAGGTAGACGCGGTGACTTTCCATCGATTCATCGACGATACGATGGATGTCGATGAGTTCCTTGTTAATCCGGTCAAAAAAGTTACGGTCGAGATCGAGTACATAAGCGATGCCGCCGGTCATGCCGGCGCCGAAATTGTAACCGGTGTTACCGAGAATTGTAACAATACCACCGGTCATGTATTCACAACCGTGGTCGCCAACACCTTCGACGATGGCATGTGCACCCGAATTACGCACCGCAAAACGTTCACCGGCGAGCCCGGCTGCGAGCAGCTTGCCACCGGTTGCGCCGTAGAGGCAGGTATTGCCGATTATGGTCGCGTCCTGTGATTTGAAATGGCTGTTACGTGGCGGGGTGATGACGATTTTGCCACCGGCCATGCCCTTGCCGACGTAGTCGTTGGCGTCACCCTCGAGATACATGTTCAGCCCGCCGGCATTCCAGACACCGAAGCTCTGTCCGGCAGTACCGTTTAGACGCAACGTAAATGGTGTATCCGACAGGCCATGATTGCCATGGATACGCGCGATCTCACCGGAGAGTCGGGCACCAATCGAGCGATGGGTATTGTTAATCGAGTATTCGAACTCTCCACCGCTGGAATTTTTAATTGCGTCCATGCAATCGGTTACCATTTGCTCGGCGAGTTCGCCCTTGTCCCAGGGCTCGTTACGTTCCGCGCTGCAATAGCGTGGTAGTTCGGGGTCAACTCCCCCATCGGACAGGATCGGTTCGAGATTCAGATTTTGCTGAGCGGCGGTATTGCCGTCGATGATTTCAAGTAACCCGGTTTGGCCTATCAGGTCTTCGAGCTTGCGAACGCCAAGCGTGGCCAGGATTTCTCGCGTCTCTTCGGCGATGAAACGAAAATAGTTTTTCACCTTTTCGGTGGTGCCAACGTAATGCTGTTGGCGCAGCAGGTCGTTTTGCGTTGCGACGCCAGTGGCGCAGTTGTTTAAATGGCATATACGCAGATACTTGCAGCCCATCGCCACCATCGGGCCGGTGCCGAAGCCAAAGCTTTCGGCGCCGAGGATCGCTGCCTTGACGACGTCGAGCCCGGTTTTGAGGCCACCATCGGTCTGGATACGAACCTTGCTGCGCAATTTGTTGGCGCGTAATACCTGGTGAGTTTCGGACAGACCCAGTTCCCAGGGTGAACCGGCGTATTTAACCGAAGTCAGCGGGCTGGCCCCGGTGCCGCCGTCATAACCGGCAATCGTAATCAGATCGGCGTAAGCCTTGGCGACACCGGCGGCGATGGTGCCGACGCCTGCCTCGGCTACCAGTTTTACTGAAACCAGCGCCTGTGGGTTGACCTGTTTCAGATCGAAGATCAACTGAGCCAGGTCTTCGATGGAGTAAATGTCATGGTGTGGCGGTGGCGAAATCAACGTGATGCCGGGCTCCGAGTTGCGCAGTCGCGCGATCAGCTCGTTGACCTTGTTCCCCGGCAGTTGTCCACCTTCACCGGGTTTGGCGCCCTGGGCAACCTTGATCTGCAACACCTCGGCGTTGACCAGGTAATGTGGGGTCACGCCAAAACGGCCCGACGCTACCTGTTTGATCTTGGACATCTTGTCAGTGCCATAGCGCGCTGGATCTTCGCCACCTTCGCCCGAGTTAGAGCGTCCACCGAGCTGATTCATCGCCTGCGCGAGGGTTTCGTGCGCTTCCGGCGACAACGCACCGAGCGACATGCCGGCGGAGTCGAAACGGGCCAGGATGCTGGTAGCGGGTTCGACCTCGTCAAGGTTGATCGGCTGCTGCGGTTTAAGTCCCATCAGATCGCGTAATGCGGTCGCCGGACGGTCATTGACGATGGCGCTGTATTGCTTCCATTGCGCGTAGTCACCGCTGTTGACTGCCTGCTGCAGGCTGTGCACGACGTCCGGGTTGTAGGCGTGGTACTCGCCGCCATGGACATATTTCAGTAAACCGCCCTGGGTGATGGTCTTGCGCGGGTTCCAGGCAAACTTGTTGAGCGCTATTTGATCGGCTTCGAGTTCGTCAAAGTTGCTACCGTCGATACGGCAGGTGGTGCCGGGAAAACACAGCTCAACCACATCTCGATGCAGCCCGACAATTTCAAACAGTTGCGCGCCGCGATAGCTGGCAATGGTCGAAATCCCCATCTTGGAAATGATCTTGTATAAGCCCTTGATGATGCCGCGGCGGTAGTTTGAACCGGTATCCGGGCATGCCAGTTGGGGTAATTCACCGCTGCGAGTCATGCCGACAATGCTGGCGTAGGCGAGGTAAGGATAAATTGCGGTTGCGCCAAAGCCGAGCAGTACTGCCATCTGATGCGAATCACGGGCGCAGCCGGTTTCCACCACTATGTTGGTATCGCAGCGTCCGCCGGTATTGCTGAGGCGGTGGTGTACCGCACCGGTGGCCAGCGCCGCATGCACTAACAGTTGCTCGCACGGGATGTCCTTGTCGCTCAGTACGACGATGACCATCCCGCGACGTGACGCTTTTTCGGCCTGATCCTGGATATCGATTATCGCCTGCTTGAGCGACATCTTCGTCGGGTCGTAGCCGAGGGAGATTATTTCATGTGCATAACCCTTGTTGTGCCAGGCCAGCAGATCAACATATTTCTGTTCGGACAGGATCGGTGAACTGACGATCAGGCGGTCGGCGTGTTCGGCGGCTTCATTGAACAGGTTGTGTTCGCGTCCGAAACATGTTTCCAGCGACATCACGATCTTTTCGCGCAGCGGGTCGATCGGAGGGTTGGTGACCTGCGCGAATTGCTGGCGAAAACTGTCGCACAATGAACGGTGATGGTTCGATAACACCGGCAGCGGGGTATCGTCTCCCATCGAGCCGGTCGCTTCCTGCGAGTCCTGCGCCAGCACCTTGAGAATCTGATCACGTTCCTCGAAGCTCACCTGAAACAGTTTTTCCAGCCGGGTTAAGGTCTCTTTGTTCATTGCCAGGGCCGAGAACGGGGAACTGACCGGGTCCGCGCTCAGGCGGATGAGTCGGTCGCGCATCCAGATTTCGTAGGGATGGCGATTCTGTAATTGGTTATCGATATCGTCCGACATCAGTAACTTGCTGGTTTTGGTATCGACGGCAATCATTGCGCCGGGTTTGAGGCGCCCCTTGGCGATGACGTCTTCCGGTGCGTAATCCCAGATACCGATTTCGGATCCGAGCGTGATGTGCCGGTCCTTGGTCATTACCCAGCGCCCGGGTCGCAAGCCGTTGCGGTCCATCACACAGCAGGCGTGGCGGCCGTCGGTGAGCACGATGCCGGCCGGCCCGTCCCAGGGCTCCATGTGCATCGATGAAAATTCATAAAACGCGTGTAACGCCGGTTCCATATCGTCCACGTTTTGCCACGCGGGTGGAATCAGCAGGCGTATCGCGCGAAACAGATCCATGTCGCCGGAAAGCAGGAAGTCGAGCATGTTATCCAGCGAACTCGAATCCGAGCCGGTCATGTTGACGATCGGTCGAATCGATTCGATGTCCGGCAGCAGTTCGGACTTGAACTTGTAGGCGCGCGCGTTAGCCCAGTTACGATTTCCCTGAATCGTATTGATTTCACCGTTGTGTGCCAGATAGCGGAATGGCTGGGCGAGTTTCCATTGCGGCCAGGTATTGGTCGAAAAGCGCTGGTGGAATACGCAGATTGCCGATTCCAGCGCGGGATCGCTCAGGTCCGGGTAAAATATCGGTAGATTCTCCGGCGTGATCAGGCCTTTGTAGGACAGCACGTCGTTGGACAGGCTGGAGATATAGTAGTACTCCTCGATGCGACGATTGTCCTGCGCTTCAAAAGCCTTGCCGGCCGCGCGCCGCGCGAGATAAAGCGAACGATTAAACTCGGCGCGAGAAAGATGGTCTGGCGCGTTGACGTAGACGTGGTAGATCGCGGGCAGGGAGCCTAGCGCTTCTTCGCCGCAGGCCGACGGGTCGATCGGCATTTCTCGCCAACCGGCGACCTCTAACCCCTGAGTGGTAATCTTTTCTGTAATTATTGCCTGAGAAACTTCGCTTTCATCGTCGAAGGGTGATATGAACACCAGTCCCACGGCGTAGCGCCGTGCACAGTGAATACCGAGTTCGCCGGCTTTTAAGCGCAGAAAAGCGTCGGGCTTTTTTAGCAACAGGCCGCAGCCATCACCGGATTTTCCGTCTGCCGCGACCGCGCCGCGATGGGTCAGTCGTGCGAGTGCCTCGATCGAGGTTTTTACCAGCCAGTGACTGGGTTTATCGTCGATGTTGGCGATAAGCCCGAAACCGCAACTGTCCTTCTCGAAGCCCGGTTGATAAAGACCTGTTAATTTGTTTGGTTCGCTCATTACATCCAGTTCGTGATTGCGCCTTCGTGTTGTCGTCAGCCAATGCCAATGCGCCATAAAAAAGCATTATTTTACGGACACAAAAGGCCGACCAGTATACCCGCGCCGACTGGATAGATAAAATTTGACCTAGTGGATGGCTTTGGAATGCACCCTTATGGTGCGATCAGTCAGGCGGTCAGCGTTTGTAGTAATTTATCATGGCTGTACGCATCGGTAATGAAGGCTTCGCCGAGCGCGCGCAACAATACCAGTTTAATCTTGCCATCGACGTTCTTTTTGTCGATCGCCATGGTATCGAGAAATTGCTCGACCGTCATTTCCGGGGGTGGATTTATCGGCAGTCCGGCCTGTTTTAATAAAGCAATGCCGCGTTGTCTGACTTGCTCGTCGATCGAGCCTTCTCGAATCGACAAATCAATCGCCATTATCATGCCCGCGGCGACAGCTTCGCCGTGCAACCAGTTGCCATAGCCCATCGTGGTTTCGATGGCGTGACCGAAGCTGTGGCCCAGGTTCAAAATCGCGCGTAATCCGCCCTCGCGTTCGTCAAGTTCAACCACGCGGGCCTTGTTTTGACAGGAAACCAGCACCGCCTGCGCGAGCAGATCATTGTCACCTGCCAGCAGTCCATCGATGTTATTCTCCAGCCAGTCAAAAAAACCGGCATCGCAAATCAATCCATACTTGATAACCTCGGCGAGGCCGGCGCTTAATTCACGTGGGGGCAGGGTGTGCAGGCTGTCGATATCGGCGACCACGCACTGCGGCTGGTAAAACGCACCAATCATGTTTTTACCGAGCGGGTGGTTAACGCCGGTCTTGCCGCCGACCGAGGAATCGACCTGCGACAGCAGTGTGGTCGGGATCTGGATGAAATTTACCCCGCGTTGGTAGATGCTCGCGGCAAAGCCGGCAATATCACCGATCACGCCACCGCCAAGCGCAATGATCGTGCTACGGCGATCGTGACGATTGGTCAGCAGTAAATCCAGGATGGTTTCCACCGATGCCATGGTTTTGTGCTGTTCGCCATCGGCGAGAATGACCTTGTCCTGGCGGATCTGTTTGCTATCTAGCGCCTCTTGCACGGTTTCGAGATAAAGTGGCGCAACCGTGTCATTAGACACGATCAGCGCAGACTGGCCATGAATATGTCGCGTAATCAGTTCCGCCCGGCCGAGTAATCCGGTGCCGATGTAAATCGGATAACTGCGTTCGCCCAGATCCACGTTAAGAGTGTGATTGATGTGCATTCTTATATCAGGCTTTCAGGTAACTGGTCGATGATATCAGCTGCGAGTCGTCGCGCCACGCGCTTGTCGGTTTTAACCGCAAGATCAGCCAGATCAAGGTAAATGGGGCGACGTTCCGCGAGCAGGGTTTCGAGACGCTCGCGCGGATTCTCGGTTTGCAGCAATGGCCGCTTCTTGTCACGCCGCAGGCGGTGCATTTGCTGGTTAACTGAAGTGTCGAGGAAAATGATGTAGCCTTTCTGTTTAAGTAGTTGTCGATTCTCTTCGCGCAGAATCGAACCGCCGCCAGTCGCGATAACCCGGTCGTTTGCTCCCAGCAATTCGTTAAGCGCGTTGCTTTCGCGGTCACGAAAACCCTGCTCACCCTCGACATCAAAAATACGCGCGATATCAACCCCGGTGCGCTTTTCGATGAAGTGGTCGCTGTCCTGGAATTCGCGGTGCAAGCGCCGGGCAATAATGTTGCCGATAGTTGATTTACCGGAACCCATGGGACCGATGAGGATGATATTACGATGGCTCATGCGGCTATGATACCTCAAACAAAAAAAAGGCAGCCACCAGGGCTGCCCTTTTTTTAGCTGTAATATCGTAATTAACGGATATCGAGGTTCGAACCCTGCAGGATTTTTGGAGTTACGAAAATCAGCAGTTCTGTGCGGTCATCTATCACTGACGTCGTTTTGAACAGATTACCGAGTATCGGTATATCGCTGAAAAATGGCACCCGGGTAACCTGGTCGGCCTGGACGGTTTCATAAATACCACCGAGTACCACGGTCTGACCATTGTCGACCAGTAACTGCGACTGAACTTCGCGGGTATCGATGCTCGGTGCGGACAGTCCGGCACCAAATGATACCTGTTCACCCACAGTATCCTTGTGTACGTCGAGATCCATAATGACGCGGTCGTCAGGCGTAATCTGTGGCGTAACTTCAAGTGACAGCACCGCCTTTCTGAACTTCAGGGTGGCGTCACCATCATCGAGTTCCAGGTAAGGAATTTCCACACCCTGTTCGATTCTGGCGGTATGTGAATCGGCGGTGATTACGCGCGGACTGGAGACCACTTCACCACGGCCTTCGATCTGTGCCGCCGAAAGTTCCATCTCGAGCAGGGTGCCGAGAGGCAACTTGGCCAGGGCCAGGGCGAAACTACCAGCCGGGTTCTGTACCGGCAGGTTGACGTTAAGTCCCTCTCCCCCCAGGCTGAAATTGTCGTTGATCAGATTTTGAGCGCCGCCCAGGGTACCCGAGGTGACCTTGGTCACGCCGTCGGTGTCTATGCCAGCGCCGTGGCTATCGTTGCTGACACCAAAGCGTACCCCCAGTTCCTTACTGAAGTCGTCGTTGGCGACGACCACGCGTGATTCGATCAATACCTGGCGTACCGCTATATCCAGCTCAGCGAGCAGGGTACGAACGTTCGCGAGACTGGAGTTGATATCCTTGACCAGCAGGGTATTGGTGCGTTCATCGACGCTTACCGAGCCACGTGGCGACAGGATCGCATTATCCGCCCGTTTCAGCAGATCGGCCATATCGGCCGCTTTGGCGTAGTTAACCTTGATAAACTCGGTGCGCAGAGGTTCGAGTTCTTCTACCTGCGCGCGGGCCTCGAGTTCGAGTTTTTCACGCGCGGCAATTTCATCGGTGGGCGCGATCAGAATTACATTACCTGCCTTGCGTTGATCCAGGCCCTTGGTTTTCAGAATGATGTCCATCGCCTGATCCCAGGGGACGTTTTTCAAACGTAAAGTCAGGTTGCCTTCAACTGAATCCGAGACCACCAGGTTGAGGCCGGTGAAGTCGGCGAGCAGCTGTAACACCGAACGTACTTCGATGTCCTGGAAATTAAGCGACAGGCGTTCCCCGGTGAAACCGAATTTCGCCTTCTTTTTCTTTTCCTCTTCTTCCTTGGAAATTGGTGCAACCTCAACCGTGTAAACCCGGTCTGTCTGGTAGGCGAGGTGTTCAAAATCACCAATCGAACTAATAGTCATGTGAATATTGGAGCCATCCTGGATCGAGTCAATGTGGTTGATCGGAGTCGCAAAGTCGCTGACATCCATGCGACGTTGCAGTTCATCGGGTAACTGTGAACCAATCATTTCGAGGTGGATGACGTTGTTTTCACGCCATACGTCGGTGCTGATAGAAGTAGTGGTGAGGTCAATAATTACGCGGCCTTCACCATTGGGGCCGCGCTTGAAATCAATATTGGTAACACCCTTGGAAACAGCTGATACCCTGGGTGCCGATTCAGTCAGGCTCTCAGTCGTGGCGCTGGCAGTTGTTTCTGCGGCAGCTGCAATGGTTTGTCCACTGCCAGCAAGGGTGATAGTTACCTGGTTACCGCTGACGTTGGTGGTGTAATTGGCTTTCTGCGAAAGGTTAAGTACCACACGGGTGCGGTTTTTTGAAGTCGCTGAAACAATGCTTTGCATCGCACCAATTCCGACCTGCATGCTGCGTTGCTCAAGTTTGTTGTCGGTGGCGCCAAAATCGAGAGCGATGCGTGCGGGCTCATCGATAGTAAATGTTCGCGGTGCAACCGCGGCTTCATCGAAAGTAAACACGACCTGTACCGTATTACCGGTCATTACCGAATAATCGAGACCGATCAGGGCTCGCGCCGAAACGTCGCCGAAAGCGAGCAGGCATATTCCCGCCAGAGAGGCTTTAAGTAACCGGGATAATTTCATTTTATTACTAACACTGTTCATGGGTGTTTCCTCTCGTTACTCGATTAGCGCGACAGCTGACGAGCGTTCGATATAATTTCCGAGTCCGTCTGGGACAATTTCAGTCAAATCAATGTTCTGGTCAGATACCGAGATAATCCGGCCGTGGTTCTGGCCCATGTAGTTACCTTCGATAACTCGATGTATGGTGTTATCGGGAGCAAATATCAGCCCCCATTTGATGCCATCTTTATCGTCAATCGTTCCCTTCAGGCGCAACGTATCCAGCGGGAAGTCTTCCAGCGGTTCTTTCACCCGGTCAATATCGGGTCGAAGCCCGCTGCCGAGCGCGGCAATTTCTTCCGGGTTCTCCTCGGGACGTCTGAAATCAACCAGCTTGAACGGATCTCGCAAATCGTGAGAGGTATACTCGAAGTTCTGATAAGGCTGGAACTCCGGTATGGGGTCGATGCGTCCTGGTGGTTTGGCTCTGATTTGTGTAACAAAATCCCGCAGGTCACCGAGGCCCTCACCACAACCAGTGAGGAGGACGGCAAAGGTGCTCAACAGTGTGATTTTCAGCAGAGACTTTAACTTTCCTGTCATTGCTCATCCTCCTGAAGGTAACGATAGGTCTTCGCCGTGGCCGACATTTTCAGTTTGCCGGAGGTGCTGACATCTTCCTGCTTTTCGAAAGGTTCCAGTTTCATGTCGCTGATGGTAACGATTCGCGGTAGCGCCGCGATGCCACTGATAAAGGTCGCAAGCTGGTGGTAGGAGCCGGAGACTTCGAGCGAAATCGGTAACTCGGCATAGAAGCCCTTTTTCTCTTCTGCACTGGGTTTGAACTTTTTGATCTCGAGTCCTGCGGCGAGGCCAGTTTGTGATACGTCGATGAGCAACGATTCGACCTCGGTGGTCTCAGGTAGCTGGCGCAGCAACGCGCCGAAAGACGCTTCCATTTCCGCTAGCTGCTCCTTGTAAAGTTCAAGCTTGGCGGCCTGGTCAGCCTTGATTTTGAATTCTTCCTTGAGCTCGACTTCTTTCCTTTCATGCCTTTCCAGAACCTTGAGCTGATCCTGGGTATCGAAGTAAATGCCCGCAGCAATAATTATTACAAACAGGGTAATGAATACACTTAGTTTGATCCCGATCGGCGCCGTGCCGATATTGTCGGGTTCAAGATTGTGCTGGATGTCGTCCCAATTCATTATTGCAGACCCCCATCATCGTTCTCTTTCTCGCTTGCGTTGGGGGAGGTTTGTTTCACCGTCAGGGTAAAGGTACTGATACGATTAACCGTTTTGTCTTCAATTTCTATGACCGTCAGGTTCGGCTCCTTGAGCCACTCCGAGGCCGACAAATTACGCATATAGGTAGATACCCGGGCATTTGATTCGGCTTCACCGTTGATCAACAGGTTGCCGCCAGTCTGGGCGAGCGACTCGAGATAAACTCCATTGGGTACCGATGACACGATTTCGGTAAACAGGTGCACGATAGATGGGCGACTACCCTGCAAATCCTGGATAACTTCCATGCGTTCTATCAGGCTGCGGCGTACTTTTTTCAGCTCGCTGATTTCCTTGATTTCTTCATCGAGCTTTGCGATTTCACTGCTTACAAAACTATTGCGCGACAGTTGATAGTTAATCTTGGCCTGCATTTGAAAATGAATCAGTCCAACGATGGCTGCGGCCAGCGCACAGGTCATGACCGCCATCATCGCGAATTGCTTTTTCTGCTCCTGGCGCAGTTCTTCACGCCATGGGAGTAGGTTGATCTGGGTAAAGGTCATGAGTATTCAGCTCCTCGGATGGCTAGTCCCGCAGCTATCAGGAAGGAGGGAGCATCGGCTTCCAGGTTGGCCTTGTTGACGCGGCTTGATGAAGACATATCGGCAAACGGATTCGCTATCGTAGTCGGAACCCCGATATGAGACTCGGTCAACTCGGCCAGATTTGGCAGTGATGCGGTACCACCGGCCAGCACCAGGTGATCGATGTCACCAATCGGGCCCCCAGCCGAGTAGAAGAACTGCAAAAAGCGGCTAACTTGCTGCGCCGTGGTTTCCTTGAATGGTTCAAGTACCTCGGGTTCGTAGTTATCGGGTAATCCGCCCTGGCGTTTAGCCAGACCGGCTTCTTCGTAAGAAAGCCCGTAGCGACGCATTATTTCTTCGGTTAATTGCTTGCCGCCAAAATTTTGTTCGCGCGTGTAGATCAGATGATGATTGTGGATGACACTCAGGCTGGTCATGGTCGCACCGATATCAACGATTGCGATGGTCTTGTCCATACCTTCATCAGGCATTTGCGACGCCATCGCCGCGAAAACGGTTTCTACTGTGTAGGCTTCGATATCTACGATTTTTGGGGTCAGCCCGGCTAGCTCGACTGCGGCGACCCGGTCATCGACGTTTTCGCTGCGACAGGCGGCTAGCAGTACGTCAACCGTTTCGGGATTGGATTCGGTTTCACCCATGACGTGGAAGTCGAGATTGACCTCTTCGAGGGGATAGGGGATATATTGATCGGCTTCAAGCTGGATCTGTCCTTCCATCTCGTCTTCGGAAAGGCTCGCGGGCATGGTGATTTTTTTGGTAATCACTGATGAGCCTGATACGGCGATGGCGCAATTTTTTGTTTTTATTTTTGACTTGGCGAGCGCACGCTTTACACTCTCGCCTACAGATTCGACTTCAGCGATATTTTTTTCGACTACTGCGTTTGCAGGCAAGGGTTCGACGCCGATACCTTCGATGCGATAACTGGAGCCGGTCCTGCTTAGTTCCATCAACTTGACCGATGTTGAACTGATGTCTAGTCCAATAAGCGGCGGTTTTTTACGCGATAAAAACACCGGTATCCCTCGTCATGTGCCTGTGTGATACTCAATCTTAAATGACAAATTACATTAAGATTTTGTTGTAAGTATATAAAATGTTAAATTATTCTAATTGTTACAAAAAGAGTCTAGTGCAAGATTTGATACTTGTCGATACTTTTCATGTAAGCGTTTATGTATATAGCCTAACTTAATGAAAAAGCTAGTAAAAATTGTATCCTGGTTGTTTGCGACCGGTTTTATGTTGCTGATCGCTGCGGTGCTATACATATATGCGGTTATGGTGCCGGAATTGCCTTCGATAGAGCACCTGGAGGACACCCAGTACCAGGTCCCGCTGCGCATTTACGACAGGAACGAAATCCTGCTTGCCGAGTTCGGTGAACACCGCCGAATTCCGGTCGCTTTCGACAGGATACCTCGCCACCTGATCGATGCCGTGGTTTCGGTTGAGGACGACCAGTTCTGGAATCACCCCGGGGTTGATTTTTATGCGTTGATGGCAGCCGTTTACGAGGTTGCGACCACCGGGCGTAAGACCCGCGGTGGCAGCACCATTACCATGCAGGTCGCACGCAACTTTTACCTCAGTCCGGAGCAGACCTACGCCCGTAAGTTTAATGAAATCCTGCTCGCGTTGAAGATAGAAAGCGAGTTGAGCAAGGAAAAGATCATTGAGCTCTACCTGAACAAGATTTTTCTCGGACACCGCGCCTATGGTATTAGCGCGGCTTCGCAGGTTTACTACGATAAGAAGCTTGGGGATTTGACCCTGGCACAGTCGGCGATGATTGCCGGACTGCCGAAAGCGCCTTCCAAGTACAATCCTATTTCTAATCCGGAAAGGGCGCTTATCCGCCGCAACTATATACTCGGTCGCATGCGCATCCTTAAATACATCGAAGAGGATGAGTTTGACCAGGCGCTGAACGAACCGGTTACTGCTGAGTTACATAGAACCAGAACTATTGCCGAAGCGCAGTACGTGTCGGAACTGGTGCGTGCGCAGTTGTTCGAACAGTACGGCGAGGAAGTTTACAAAGCGGGCCTCAAGGTTTACACCAGTATCGACGGCGAGCTGCAGGCAGTCGCCAATCAGGCCTTGCGCAAAAATCTGCTCGATTATACCCGTCGTCACGGTTACCGCGGGGTTATCGACAAGATCGATTTAAGCGAAATCAACGAAGATCCATTTGATGAGGACCTGGTAACCGATCAGCGAGTTGGTGGTTTGCGGAAAGGCGTCGTCATCTCGGTCAACGAAGCGGTGGCGGTCGATGATGACGATAGCGAAGCCTCGACTGCGAGCGTAACCCTGTTGATTTCAAACTACGAGCAAATCGATGTGCTGTTTGAAGGTGGTATCGATTGGGCGGCAAAGTTTATCGATGTTGACAATAAGGGACCTAAGCCCGCATTCATAGCCGACGTACTGGCGGTGGGTGACGTGGTATGGCTGGAGAATCGCGACGGACAATGGTTGTTGGCCGATGTGCCGCGCGTCGAAGGTGCGTTGGTGTCGATCGATCCATCAGATGGGGGGATCAGGGCGATGGTGGGTGGCTTCGATTATTTCAAGAACAAGTTCAACCGAGCCACCCAGGCGCGCCGACAACCGGGCTCGAATTTCAAGCCTTTCATCTACTCGGCCGCTCTGCAAAAAGGATTTACAGCGGCCACTATTATTAATGATGCCCCGGTGGTGTTCGATGACGACTCGCTCGAAGCAACCTGGCGTCCGGAAAATTATTCAGGGAAATTCTATGGACCCACGCGGATGCGTGAGGCACTGGTTAAATCGCGCAACCTGGTTTCGATTCGAATATTGCAGGCGATCGGCTTGCGCTACGCCATCAACTACGTCCAGCGCTTTGGTTTCGAACGGGATCAGATGCCGTACGATTTATCGCTTGCGCTCGGTAGCGCCTCCTTCTCGCCGCTGCAAATGGCACGCGCTTATGCGGTGTTTTCCAATGGTGGCTATTTGATCGAGCCATACATTATTAACAGGGTGGAGTCAGGTACTGGCGAAGTGATTTTTCAGAATAGCCCGCGGACCGTGTGCCAGGACTGTGAAACCGAAAATCTGGACGAACTGGCGGCGGCCGAAGCCATCGCAGAAGCGCAACAGGAAGCCGAGCAGCAGGCTGAGGTAGTTGCCCTTAGTGACGAAGAGCAACTCGAGGCCATCGAGCTTAATGTAGAAGGCGGTGCAGCCAATACCGGTGCAGCGATCGGCGTAGCCGAAGAAGAGGTCGTGCCGCAATATGCGTCTCGCGTCATTTCGGCACAGAATGCCTTTATCATGCGTTCGATGATGCGTGAAGTGGTGCAACGTGGTACCGCGGTGCGTGCCAAGGCGCTGGGGCGAAAGGACATCGCTGGCAAAACCGGTACCACTAACGATCAAATCGATGCCTGGTTCAGTGGCTATAATGACCAGGTGGTGACTACCAGCTGGGTCGGATTTGATAATCAGCGCCACATGGGTAAACGTGAAACCGGGGGCAGGGCAGCACTACCCATGTGGATTGAATTCATGCGCAAAGCGCTCGAGGGCAGTCCGGAGAATCTGCAGGAACAACCCGGGGGCCTGGTAACCATTCGTATCGATTCCGAAACCGGTAAACGGGCAGATCTCAATACCCGGAATAGTTTGTTTGAGTTATTCCGGGTCGAAAATGCACCACGCGAGGTGACGGCGGTTAGATCAACTACCAATGACTCGGGCGGGATCATAATTAAGATCCCCGAGACGGAAGACGAAATCGTCGAAGACATTTTTTAACCAGCTTGCACTTGTTATTTTTTCCTTTAGCGACATTTAAATCGTACTCACTCAGTTATGCACAGGACGTGCAGTATGCCGATTTTGCAGGAGCAAAAATCGGCCATTTATGCGTATATAAACTCCTTCGTTGCGTGCGCTTTAAATGTCGCTAAAGAAAAAAATCCCGGCGCGCAGCCA
>Ga0209165_10000317_pt1 | contig 17937 bp, 12 predicted proteins | sample tdAd001_FD_187122 | JGI IMG/M metagenome (GOLD analysis project Ga0209165, IMG submission 187122) | Marine sediment microbial communities from the Atlantic coast under amendment with organic carbon and nitrate - tdAd00.1 (SPAdes)... | ecosystem: Environmental > Aquatic > Marine > Coastal >... | reverse complement strand
ATCGATGGCACTTTAGATGCAAACGACCGTGCAGCGGTTGAAAACCACATTTCCACCTGCAAAAACTGTAAAGAAGACCTCGCTTCATTGACCGAGATGGTCGAAAAATTGCACGCCATGGATCCGGTCGAAGCGCCGGCAGATTTTCTTGAAAAAATCCATGAACGCATGGATTCTCGATTCAGTTTTAACCGGATAATCCGAAAATTATTTATTCCATTCCGCATCAAGATCCCGCTGGAGCTTGCCGCGGCGGCGACAATCTCCATTCTTGTTTTTTTTGTTTTTAACATTCAACAAAAAGAGGGACCTTCGGTACAGATCCTTTCAAATTCAATTTCCGAAAAGTTGGCCGAAAAGCCAACCGAAGACCGTACGAAGCCGGCATTTGAAAAGGAAGCCAAAGGTGTGACACCGGTCCTTGAAGTCGCCCCGGCAACACCACCAGACAAGGAACAAATTCAATTAGCCCGGAAATCCAAGGCGATAACAATTGTTCAACCTTCAATCCCAATGGAATCCAAATCCCCCGCATCTGTTCTTGGAAAGGCTGAAAAGGCGCCGCCGGTTCTAAAGGACGAGACCATCGAACTTACCCTGGCACTCAAAACAGCCCTCACCGGAGATGTTTATGAACCGGGCATTACCATGGAACCGGCTCGAGCCCCAAAAAAGGACGAGAAAGCCGCTCGAACCGGGAGCCTTGACAGTAATTTCTTCGAAAGAAACGTCACGACCAGGTATAATGCGACGGATGCTGATCTGCTTACCACCTTGGAAAATATCATCCGCCGCGCCCAAGGAAAGGTTTCCACCGTGGAAATTGACCCGCAGACCGATCGATTAAAATCGATAGAAACGGAAATCCCCGCCCAGAACTATCCATCATTTTGTAGAGAATTGGCCCGGTTGGCCACATTCCAGGCCCCTCCCCCCCTCCTTTCTGATAAAGATCCGGATACCATTCGGGTTCGTATCAGTTTCATCTATCAGCATTAAAATTATTCGACACTGTTTTTCCCTTAGAGGCCGTTTCAAATCCTCCCGACGAGTCATTATTGAGTCTTTTGCCGAAAAGCGTTTTGCCATGCGGCGCGCATAAAAAATCTTGATTTTTTTCTCCAAGATGATATGAATGGATTTTTTGAAAATCAATAATAGTTAAAGGAGGAGATTTTAAATGAATTTTCTAAGAGTTCTTACCGTATTCATCTTTTTAACTCTTGGCGTCGGTTTTATCGGATGTGGTGGTGGAGGTGCCGACGTCAAATCTACCAACACAACCGTCGGTCAAGAATTAATGGATCTCGAAAAAGCATACAAAGACGGCATCATTACTGAAAAAGAATATAACAATACCAAATCTAAAATTTTGAAAAGGAAGTATTAGACGGCAATGCCCCCCATTTGAACCGAAATCAGCAGAACCGATGTTTAAAACTTCGCTGGAAGTCTGGAATTTTCTAAAATTTTCATATCTTGTATTATGACATAAAGGCAAGGGCGTTTAGCCCCTGCCTTTTTTTTCCCTCACCGGTCCTACCCTTCATAATACCCTCACCCATCGAAATTTTTTGGGAACTTTTTCTCAACCGCCTTGTCTAATGGAACCAAAAGGTAAAAAAAATGACAAAAGGAGGTTGAAACAATGGCCAAACAAAAAAAATTGTATGTTATCGTTATCCTTGTAGTAATGGTAATGGCTGGAAACCTTTCCTACGCCCAGCCGGAAAATGATGCAAACAGAACATTGTCCCCATACTTTTTGGTACAAAGCGACGATCCGGACCTGGACCGGCTCCCTTTAAAATCCACACACGCCGACGTCAAAATTTCTGGCGTCATCGCCGATGTCAAAGTCACCCAGGTCTATAGAAACGAAGGCAAGAAACCGCTGGAAGCTGTTTATGTCTTTCCGGCATCCACTCGAGCAGCTGTCTACGGAATGAAAATGACCGTGGGAGAACGTACCATTACGGCCAAAATCCGCGAGCGTGAACAGGCGCGGAAAGAATACAATCAGGCCAGACAGGACGGAAAAAGTGCCTCGCTTCTGGAACAGCACAGACCCAATGTTTTTCAGATGAATGTGGCCAACATCCTACCGTCTGACGTCATCACGGTGGAACTCAAATATACCGAACTCTTGGTACCCACGGATAATGTTTATGAATTCGTCTATCCCACGGTTGTCGGACCCCGCTATGTGGACCAGGCGTCCCATGAAACCAGTCCTGACGAAACTTGGACCTCCAACCCATATCTGCATCAGGGAGATTCGCCAACGTATACTTTTAATATGGGCGTCGATATTTCGGCAGGCCTGCCCATCAAAGACATCACCTGCCCTTCACATCAGACCAGCGTCCATTACAAGGGACCCGCCTTTGCCACGGTTCAACTCAATCCGTCCGAAAAACACGGGGGCAATCGGGATTTCATCTTGAAATACCGGTTGGCCGGCGGCAAGATAGAAACCGGGCTTCTTCTTTTTGAAGGAAAAAATGAAAATTTTTTCCTTTTAATGATGCAGCCGCCCAAAAAGGTTTTAAAAAACCAGATACCGCCCCGTGAATACATATTTATTGTGGATGTATCCGGGTCCATGCACGGATTTCCCCTGAACATATCCAAAAAACTTCTCAAGGATCTCATCGGCAATCTTCGATCCACAGACCAGTTCAATGTTCTTCTGTTTGCGGGAAGTTCCCACCTGATGTCGGAACACTCCTTGCCTGCAACCCAGGGAAACATCACACGGGCCGTAAACACCATTGAACGTCAACGCGGAGGCGGGGGTACGAGACTTTTGCCAGCCTTAAAAAGAGCCCTTTCCCTGCCAAAAACCAAAGGATGCTCCCGGAGTATTGTCATTGCCACCGATGGGTACGTCTCTGTGGAAGCCGAGGCGTTCGACCTGATCCGGAACAATCTCGGTAAAGCCAATATGTTTACGTTCGGCATCGGATCCAGCGTCAACCGCCACCTCATCGAAGGCATAGCAAGGGTGGGGATGGGAGAGCCCTTTGTCATTACAAACCCTGAACAAGCACCTGAAACAGCCAACAAATTCAGAAAGCTCATTGAATCACCGGTGTTGACCGGAATCGAAGTCGACTTCGGCGGGTTCGAGGCCTACCATGTGGAACCGCCCGGCGTTCCGGATGTTCTGGCGGACCGGCCTGTCATTGTCTTCGGAAAATGGCGGGGCAGACCTCACGGCACCATCTCCCTAAAGGGTTTTACCGGAGAGCATCCTTTTTCAAAAAAGGTGGATGTCTCCAAAATAAAGCCTTTGAAAACAAATTCGGCGCTGCGTTACCTGTGGGCACGTCACCGGATCGCTCTTTTGGACGACTACAACCGGCTCAACCGTCAGGACGAGCGGGTCAGAGAAGTCACCAACCTGGGACTGACGTATAACCTGCTAACAGCATATACTTCATTTGTCGCCGTGGACACCCGGGTTCGCCTCAAGGATGGACAGGCGGTCACCGTCAAGCAACCCCTTCCCTTACCCCTGGGCGTCTCCGATCATGCCGTAGGAGAGAACCGATCTTTTGCCGGAAAATCGGTCTCCTCTTTTGCAGCCGCCCCTTTGGTATCGGGCATGAAGAATCAAGTCGTTGAAGAAAGCCTTGAACGCAAAAAAGAAGACCGCTCGGTGTCCGAGCCGGAAATGGATGCGTCCATCCGCGAGAAAAATCATGTGGAATTGGGCAACGTTACGGTATCAGACGGCATATCGGATCGATCTGTTCGGAACCTGCTAAAAAAACACCTGCACGAATTCAACCGATGTTTCAAGAACGCCATAGAAAAACAGCCCCGTATAAAAGGGAATGTCGTGTTCAAAATAATGATAAATCGTGCCGGTCGCATTTTAAACGTTCATCTGGATAAAGACGACGCAAAAGATAAAACTTTCAAACATTGTATGCTCAAAAAACTGAAAGAACTTCGATTCCCGGCGTCGAAACAAGGAAAAAATAGCGTGATCGTCGTTACATTCGTGTTGAAATAAACGCCGAAGAACAACAACGCCATGAAATAAAATAGCCGTCTGCCTCAGAAACGAACGGCAGACGGCTATGGCGGATTTTATTGATCGGCCGGCTTTATCCTTTCATTTCATTGATCCTGTCGGTAAGCTCGGGAATAAAATCGAGGATGTCGTCCACGATACCGACATCGGCCACCTGGAAAATCGGCGCCTTGGGATTCTTGTTTATGGCTATGATAAACGGAGCGCCCTTGATGCCCCCCACGTGCTGAAACGCTCCGCTGATACCCAGGGCCATGTAGACCTTCGGCTTGACCGTCTGGCCTGAGGTCCCGACTTGGCGGGATTTTTCCAGCCATTTTGCATCCACGATGGGCCTGGAGCATGAAACATCTGCGCCCATGGCTTTCGCCAGATCGAATATTATCTCCAGATTATCCTCATCTTCGATGCCCCGGCCCACCGATACCAGGATGTCCGATTTGGTGATATCGACGTCGCCGACCTCGGCTTCCACAATTTCCAGAAAACGGCGAGCACCTGCCGGAAGGGCACCTTCCATGGCTTCGGCGGTTTTATCGACAATCTTGCCTGCTGCGCTTTTACTTTCATCGGCTTTAAAAGACCCCGGACGAACGGTAATCACCGCACCCTGGGAAATATCGCAATGTACATGCGTGCTGACCTGTCCGGTGTATTCCTCACGCACAGCTTTGAGGTTTCCGTCTTCAACACCATCAAAATCGACGGCATCCGGAAGGTACGCTGCGTCAAGCTTTATGGAAAGTCCCGGTGCCAGATCCATACCAAAATGTTCATGGGGAACCAGAACGATGCCGTCTGTTGGCAGAATACGGACCAGCAGGCTCCTTAGCACCTCTGCATTTACATACGCCAACGCTTCGTTATCGATCTTCCAAACCTCGTTAAAGGAGGACACAAGCTCGTTGCACACCGAATCGAGTTCGGTACCGTCACCGGCAATAACAGCCGCAACCGAAGCATCAGGATCGAGTTTCCGGGCAGCTGCAATCATTTCAAGGGCGGTATCGTCTGCAACACCAGCTTTGTGTATAATATATGCGAAAACCTGTTGCGTCATTATTTGATCCCTCCTTTGGCCTTTAAGAGTTCAAGCAGTTTGTCAGTGATCTCTTCGGTACTCCCCTCCAGAATCTCTGCGCCTTCACCCAAATCCGGGACAAAATAATCGAGACGTTTTGTCCTGGCACCGGATTCTCCGACAGACTCCGGAGCAATCCCGAGATCAGCGGCGGTGTGAACCGGAATTTCAAGTGATGCCACCTTCCTGATTCCACGAATTCCGACATATCGGGGTTCATTGATGCCGGTCTGAATGGAAAGAACACAGGGGAGATTGATTTCATGCATCTCCTGGTTTCCGCCCGCAATTTCACGGCCGACTTTTATTTTTTTGTCATCAACAACGTCTATGAAATTCACCAGAGACGCATAGGGCCAGTCGAGCATCGCCGCCAGCATCCCGCCAACCTGACCTGCCCCGTCATCGGCCTGGGCGCCGGTCAGAATCAGGTCATATTTTTTCTTCTCGACTTCCGCTTTTAAAATGGCTGATATCCCTCTGCCATCGGACCCTTTAAACGGTTCATCCGAAAGGAGTATGCCGTGATCAGCACCCATGGCCATTTCTCTCCGAATGACCTCTTCATCGTCCTCATCCCCGACGGAAACAACGGTAACCGAGCCACCCATCTTGTCTCGAATCTGAATGGCTTCTTCAACCGCATAATTGTCCCATTCGTTTACAGAGTACACCAGGTCATCCCGCTCGATGTCCGTTCCGTCTCTGTTGACCTCAATCTCGTTTTCCGAGGTGTCCGGAGCCCTCTTGATACAGACCAAAATTTCCATGTCTTACCTCCAAAAATTTTAGTTATTCGTTATTTGTTATCATTTTAGCTTTATGAAACAACGAGGCTAAAAAATTTCAGACAATCTTTTTCAAAAGGCTAAATTGATACGTTATTTGTCGGTATCATATGCCGATCAATCAGCTCCACCAGGTCGATGGCGTCCATCTCGCCTTCCAAACCGCTGGTCTTGATTGCATCTTCAATATTGACCATACAGAAGGGGCAGGCCGTGACAATCACGTCTGCACCGGCGGCCTTGGCCATTTCAACCCTTACCTGCCCCATCCTTTTTTCCTCTATGGGTTCATAAAACAGCATCAGTCCGCCGCCACCGCAGCAAAAGGATCGGTCCCGGCAATTTGCGGCCATCTCCACCCGATGGATCCCTGGAATCGCATCGATAACCACCCGCGGATCGTCGTAGAGGTTATTATGCCGGCCGAGATAACACGGATCGTGATACGTATAAATTTTGCTCGGGTCCTCAACCGGTTTTAAACGGAGTTTTCCCGACTTGATGCACTGCGTCAGGGTCTGGCTGATATGCGCCACCGGCGGGACATCTTTGTAGTCATGTTTCAACGCATTGAAGGTATGGGGATCCGCAGTGACAATATGGTCGACCCCTGTATTGACGATGGCATCCGTGTTTCGGTCTCTTAAATCCTGAAAAAGCATCTCCTCCCCGAATCGTCTCACCTCGTGGCCGCTGTCCCTTTCCGCTGGTCCCAGAATTCCGAAATCGATCCCCGCTTCCGTGAGGACGCGGGCGGTGGCCCTGCCGATTTCCTGTATCCGGTCATCGTAGGATGTAATGCTGTCAACAAAATAGAGGGTATCTGCGGTCTCCTTTTTCTTGAGTATCTTGACCGTAACGTCTTCAGGCAGATCTTTGGTCCAGTCTGCACGCTTTTTCTCCATCTTGCCGTAAGGGTTGCCGCGTTTTTCCAGGGCATTCAGCGGCTTTTGAAGGGATTGCGGCACCAAGCCATCATCCACCAACCCCCTTCTTACATCGACAATTTTGTCGATATACTCGATAAAAAGCGGGCACTCTTCTTCACAGGCACCGCAGGTTGTGCACGACCAGATCTCATCTTCTTCGAGTACATTGCCGATAAACGGTTGGCCGTCCACCGGTTTATCCTTGAGGGGATAGGACTTGAAGGAATAGTCACGGCATTTTATGGAGATAAACCTTGGTGAGAGGGGGCGGCCCACAGCATTGGCCGGACAGTTATCGGAGCATCGCCCGCAATCTGCACAGGAGTAAAAATCGAGCATGTGTTTCCAGGTAAAATCCTCGAACTTTTTGACCCCAAACGACTCGAGTTCGTCAAGCTGGTCATCATCAACACCCCATTGAACCGGTTTAATCGTACCTTTGTCGAGTTTCATTAAAAACACATTCGGCAAGGACGTAATCACATGGAAATGTTTCCCCATCGGCAAAAAACAAAGGAAAAAGAAAAAGATCAACTCATGTGAAAAATACGCTCCCAGATGTAGATTCTGGAGCAGATCCACCGGTGCGAATCTTAGCGTATGGGCCGCAAGCCATGTTCCGGACATCGGGCCCATAACCTCCGGCTCCAATCCACTCTGGATCTGAGCTGCAGCCAGGCTCCCTTCAAAAATTATATCACAGGTCACCAGTCCCATAATCAGCATCAGCACCAGCAAGGCTTCCCAGGTATGTTCCTTGCCGTATTTGGCCGGCACCGCGTATCGTTCGGGCTTGATGATTATCCGTCGATACATTGCAGCCAGACAAGCGGCCAGAATAAAGGTTCCGGCATAATCTTTGAGAATCGCGTAAATATGCCCCAGGGTGCCGTCCATGCCTGGCAACAGGTATCCATCTGAAATTCCCAATAAAACGAGAGTTATCGAGCGTAGGGACAGAATCATGAAACCGGCGAACAAAAGAATATGGATAATTCCGGCGTCCTTATATCTGGGATGACGGTACTGTCCGACGGCATACTTTAACATCTTTAAAAATCGATCCGGCAAGCGACCCAACCTTGGGTCTGGAGAAGCTTTGACCAATGGTTTCAGCCGAAGTGCAATGATGTACGCAAATATCCCGATACCGACCAGCGGTATGACCAATGAAAAGATTACGGTGGGAATCCCAAGAACGGTGGCCTTGGCCGGAGAAATCAACGCTGCTTCCATTTTTTGTTTTTCACTCCCTAATCCGGATAAATTTATTTCGAGATTATTCTAAAAAATTTGGGTTAAAAGCGCCTAAAATCATCGCCCAACAATGAATGAGCGCTCATTCATTGTTAACAGACGAATTTCTCGAATGTCAAGAAAAACGTTCAGTTTGTCGTTTTTAATAAATCCCGAGATGGATTTAAGTATCCTGAACCAGCATAAATTACAAGCTTTCTTGACAAATCTCCATTTTCATCCTAACAACTATAAACAAAAAACGCTATAGATCTCAGGTTTATATAAAAGTTTCCCCTAAATCACCGTAAACGACCAAAATGGAGGGTGGGACATGGCAGCAGAAATAAAATATGAAGATAAGCCCTGGTTGACCAGTTATGAAAAGGGTGTACCTGAAAAAGTCGAATACGAAGAAATATGCCTTCCGGAAATTCTTGATAGAACCGCCGGCAAATTTCCGGATAAAATGGCACTCCTGTTTCAAGGATATAAAACTACCTATCGTGAACTCAATGATATGGTTAACCGTTTTGCATCCTGTCTTCACGGTTTCGGCATCAACAAAGGCGACAGCGTCGCCATCCTCCTTCCGAACCTCATACCCTGTGTTGCGGCCTATTATGCGATATTAAGAATCGGCGGAATAGCGGTGATGAACAATCCTTTGTATTCCGATCGAGAGCTTGAACACCAATTCAACGATTCAGGCGCAAAAGTCCTCGTAACCATAGATCTTCTATGTAATCGGATGATCGATCTAAGGTCGAAAACAAACATAAAACAGATCATTTATACGTCCATTGGCGATTACCTTCCTTTTCCGAAGAACCTTTTGTTTCCCCTTGTGGCCAAAAAGAAAAATCTCGCCGCCGATGTGAAATCAGCCGAAAATGTATTTAAATGGAAGGCGGTTCTGGACAAAAGTTCTCCCAATCCGACCGATGTTGAATTATCGTTTGATGATGTTGCCATGTATCAGTACACCGGGGGTACCACCGGTGTTTCCAAAGGTGTTATGCTCACCCACAGCAACCTGAGCAAACAGGTTCAACAGATCGGCGCATGGTTCCCCACGTTCAACAGCAACGAAATCATGCTGGGCGCGCTGCCTTTTTTCCACGTATTTGGTCTCACCACCGCAATGAATCTGGCCATTTATCTGGGATGGGGTGATATCCTCGTCCCGAAGCCCCAACCGGAGGCTTTGCTCGAGGCCATTCGGAAATTCAAACCGACATTTGCCCCATTGGTCCCCACCATGTACATTGGGATACTCAATCATCCAAACATTGACAAAATCGATCTGACGTCCATAAACGGATGTTTTTCAGGAAGTGCGCCGCTGCCTGTGGAAGTTATCAAAAATTTTGAAAGCAAAACAGCCGCTGTCATCGTTGAAGGGTTCGGTTTGACGGAATCATCACCGGTAACACATATAAACCCGTATGCCGGCGGAAAGCGGAAAGTTGGAAGTATCGGAGTCCCCATCTCTGATACCGACTGCCGCATCGTAGACCTCAACGACGGCGAGACAGAAGTTCCCGTCGGGGAATCCGGCGAACTCCTTGTTAAAGGCCCCCAGGTCATGAAAGGCTACTGGCTCAAGCCTGATGAGACCGCCAACACCCTTAAGGACGGCTGGCTCTATACCGGAGATATCGCCAAAATGGATGAAGAGGGGTACTTTTATATTGTTGACCGTAAGAAGGATATGGTTATTTCCGGCGGTTACAACGTCTATCCCCGCGATATCGAAGAAGTTCTATATGAAAACCCCAAGGTTCAGGAAGCCGCCGTCATCGGCATTCCACACCCGACCCGGGGTGAATCCATCAAAGTGTTTGTTGTCCTCAAAGAAGGGGAAACCGCCACGCAGGAATCTCTTGTTGAATATTGTTCGGAAAAGCTGGCCAGGTACAAGCTTCCCACCGAGATTGAATTCAGGAGCGAACTTCCAAAGACAAATGTCGGCAAAATTTTAAAAAAGGACCTGAGGACAGAAGAGCTGGCGAAACGAAAATAAAAATGGATAAGGGATGACCGAAGACATCACCGGAAAGATAATGCGCTTTAGGTGGCTGGTTTTTTTAGTACTTGCCCTGGCATATTTTTTTGTTTATTTCCACCGCCTCTCGCTGTCCGTAGTGGCGAACGATCTGATAAAAGACTACCAGACAACCGCCAGTGTAATGGGACTGCTGGGATCGACATACTTTTACTGCTATGCCTTCATGCAATTTCCTGCCGGACTCCTTTCAGATTCATTGGGCCCTAGAAAATCTGTTACGTTTTTTTTAATTATCGCTTCCGTAGGCAGTATTATCTTCGGGCTTGCGCAGACCATAAAAATGGCCTTTGTGGGAAGGGTGTTGGTGGGCCTCGGTGTTTCCATGGTCTTTATCCCCACCATGAAGATTTTATCCCAATGGTTTCGTCCTCACGAATTTGCTTTCATGACGGGCATCTTAAATGCAATCGGCGGAATGGGGGTTTTTGCAGCCACATGGCTGCTTGCTTTGATGACGCTGGTTTTCGGATGGCGCGTCTCTTTTGAGGTGATTGGCGGCTGCACGTTCATCATCGTCGTGCTGGTATGGTTGATTGTAAGGGATCGGCCTGAAGATAAAGGCTGGCCTTCCATCGATGAATTATTCGGTGAAGAAAGCGGGAAAACCTCCCGAACGTTAAAGCAGATACCGCTCCTGGAAGGGGCCCGGCGAGTCGTTTCTGAAAAATATTTCTGGCCGGTGGCCATTTGGTTCTTTTTCGATTGCGGGATATTTTTCGGTTTTGGCGGATTGTGGGGCGGACCTTATCTGATGCATGTTTACGGCATGACCCGGGCGGAAGCCGGCACGGTTCTCAGCATGATTGCATGGGGCATGATCATCGGAAGTCCCCCCCTTGGATTTTTATCGGACAAGTTAATGAAAAGTCGAAAAAAACCTTTTATTTTATGCAACACAGTGCTGGTCATCGAGCTCGCATTTCTGAGCATTTACCCCATCGGCCTTTCACGAATCACTCTGTATATTCTATTTTTTGTTTTCTCCATATCCGCTTCATCGGTTGTGGTATTGGGGTTCACCATTATTAAAGAGCTTTTTCCCACAGAGATTGCCGGGACCTCAACCGGCTTGGTCAATCTCTTCCCTTTCCTGGGGGGTGCCGTCTTTATGCCGCTTTTGGGACGGGTTTTAGATGCTTATCCCAAGTCAAACACCGGGGAATATACCCTTGAAGCCTACTCGATGCTCATTTTTATTCTCCTCGGCGCTTCCATGGTATCCCTTGTGTGTACGATGTTTACCAAAGAGACGTTTAAACCGAAGGCCCCATGAACGACAACCATTTGAAATGAAGCTCCCCGCCGAAAGCGGCAGGGTATCAAAGGGTACAATTTTTTATATGCAGAAAAATTTATCCGCCAAATGATTTTTCATCCATCTCCACAGCAGCACCGTTGGTCGATAGAATGGCTTTCATCTTTCCAAAAGTAATCGGAAGGAGGGTATAGATGAAAAATTCGGCACTTTTAATCTGGCCCTCGTAGAAGGGGACATCCTTTCTCTTGGCGCCCTTTTCCAGTTTTACGGCAGCAATCGTTGCCCGCCACAGAAGCATCCACGACATGATTACATCACCGCATACTTCCATGAAAGGATATGCAAAGGCGAAAGCATTCATCACTTTGGAGGACATGGCCGTTGTTCCCATATGCAGTGCAACCTCACCCAACTTATTGACCGCTCCTTCCAACCTGGCTGCAAAGTCTTCCAGTCCAGCGGTCTCTTTTGCCTTTGCAATGGTTTTTTGAATCTCACCCAAAAGATCCATGACCGGTTTTCCTTTATTCAATCCCAGCTTTCTTCCCAGAAGATCCATGGCCTGAATCCCGTTTGTACCTTCATAGATCATCGTTATCCGACAATCCCGGAGGAGTTGTTCCATGGGATATTCCTGAATATATCCATAACCGCCGTAAACCTGGATACCGTGGCTGCAAACCTCGAAGCACCGATCGGTGACATAACCTTTGGCAATCGGTATGAGGACATCGACGATGCCTTGATATTTGGTTTTTTCTTCCATGTCTTCCGTAATTTTCATCCGATCTTCACACAATCCGACATAATAAAGAAGACTTCGTATCCCTTCAACATACACCTTCATGGTCATCAACTGGCGCCGTATATCCGGATGCTGTATGATCGGAACCGATGGCGCATTCTTATCGAGTATCTGCAGGAGATTTTTCCCCTGTATCCGCTGCCGGGCGTAATCAACGGCATACATGTAAGCTGACGAGGCACAACCGAAACCCTGAAGGCCTACAAGGAGGCGCGCTTCATTCATCATCAAAAACATAGCCCGCATGCCTTTGTTCTCCTCGCCCAGCAGGGTCCCTCTGCATTTGCCCTTGCCGCCAAGCGTCAGGGAGCAGGTTACATTGCCGTGGATCCCCATTTTCTCTTCGATGCCGGTACAAACCACGTCATTGAACTCACCCAGGCTCCCGTCATCGTTCACCCAAATTTTGGGGACAAGGAAGAGTGAAATACCCTTGGTCCCTTCAGGGGCGCCCTCGATACGGGCCAAAACAGGATGAACGATATTTTCGGACAGATCGTGTTCCCCTCCGGAGATGAAGATCTTGTTCCCGGTAATGGAATATGTCCCGTCATCATTCTTGACCGCAGAAGTTGTGAGGGCCCCCACATCCGATCCTGCTTCAGGTTCCGTAAGCAGCATCGTACCTGTCCATTCACCGGTGTACATCTTTTTAAGAAAGAGCTGTTTCTGTTTGTCGGTCCCAAAGGCTTCAACAAGTTTTCCTGCACCGTGGGTCAGCCCCTGATATATCATAAACGCATAGTTCGCACCCACGAGATAGTCACTGACCGCCAACGCAACGGTGGTCGGCATTCCCTGCCCCCCCCACTCGGGGTCTTCAGTCATGGCCCCCCATTCACCTTCCTTTAAGAGTTCATAAGCTCGGTGAAAAGACTTAGGGACCGTCACCTTGCCGTTGTCAAACTTGCATCCTTCCCGGTCACCCAATGTTTGGGTGGGAAGAATCTCTTTAATCGCAAGGTTGCGAGCTTCGGATACAATCATATCCACCGTTTTTTTATTAAACTCAGCAAAGGTTTCATGTTGGCTCAGATTTTCAACCTGCATCTGTTCGTGAAGGACAAAATCTACGTCCCTTCTATCTGCAATATATTGTGCCATTTTCCAATCTCTCCTTTTTGTTTTTTATATCAACTCGATCTGCTCGAGGGAAATAACGCTGTAAAACGCCGCCGGCATCTTTATACCCCGATGCCCCTTATAAAAAGGTCTACCAGTGGATCTGCCATGGTAACAAGGTCGTATTTTCCATCCGCATGGATCCAGGTATTAATGACCTCATCAACGCCACCCAGTATAAAACGCTTAACAAGGCTCAGGTATAAATCTTTCCGGATTAACCCTTTTTCCTGGCCCTCCTCGACAATTTCTGAAACAATATCAAGATACATCTTGGACATCTCTTTTATCTGCGCTTCGACCAGGCGGCTGTGCCGATGGGTTTCAGCCCGATAGACTATTGCCATATTCCTGTCATTCTGAAATTCCTCGAGATGTCGACGAATAAGATTGCGAAGTTTATCAACGGCATTGTCGGCTCCGTCAACTTCCTCTCTGAAGCGAGCAAAAACCTGTCTGGTTTTATAGCTGAAAAACTGAACCAGAATATCATCTTTGTTTTTGAAATAAAGATAGATCGTGCCGTCAGCGACCCCGGCTTCCCTGGCAATCTGCGAAACTGTTGACTGGAAAAAGCCTTGCTCCGCGAATACTTTGACCGCTGCTTCAAGGATGCGGTCATATTTGTCATTTATTTTTTCTTTGGTACGAATAACGGACCTCCCGAACCCGAATATTTTATGAAAAAATGAAAAATGTTTATGAATGAATACTCATTCATTATCAACGGCGTTGAAAAATGTCAAGGAAAATTAAAAAGATTTCTTCGAATGAACAATTAAAAAATATCAATTAAAAAACGAGGGTTATGAATGGAAAGACTTCGAGTTGCGGGTGTCTTCGGTTTTGAATTTTTTATTCAACGGAATGAGTCCATATTCATTTTCTTTGTTTTATAATAGATGAACTACTCCATCAGGATCTTGGGAAATGTATCTGGATTCTCTTTAGAAAATATCCTGTTTGACAATGAAATGATTTCCACGAATTGAATTTGAATGAATTTTTCCAAAATGGATGTTTTGTATTTTATCTAAAAAACCGATGTCCGCTTCAGAAATGCTAAACAATGCGCCTCTTATATCGCTGTAATCTTCAAGTGTTATAATTTCAATATCTTTCATATAACGCACCAGACCCTTCCAATCCGCCTTACGTGAATATATACCCTGCGGCCTTTAACGCTGCAACTGCTGGGTCTGTTTTTTCCGACTCGGGCAAGGTTCCAGAAAATTTGGGTTTTAAACCAGGTTTTCCGGCAAATATTCCTCTCGCACAGGTGAAAAGACTTCTACGGCCACCGAATCCATCAGAATTTCCGCACCATGCTCAACATTAGCGGGTATACACCAACTGTCTCCCGGAGCGACTTCAAACATCTCCTGGCCGATTGAAAGTCGAATTCGACCCGAGACCAGGTAACCCGTCTGCTCGTGGGGATGACGATGTCTGGGCAACTTGCTCCCATTCTCCAGCCGGAATTCGGTGCAAAGGGTCTTGTCGCCATATACTAAAGTCTTAAGTTCTACCCCTTTCAGGGCCTGTTTATAACCGCTGTTAACGCGCTTGTAGAACATCAGGATCTCCTCTCTTGAAAAAAGTCCGCCCGTTCACGTCTTGGCTCCATTTCGTTTATCAAAGGGTACGTTCGCCGAGATTGCCGTATCGATGATAATTGGAACAGATACTTTGTTCCTGAAAATACTGCAACAGTTCTATTCTTCCTTCCATCGAAACCTTTGTTCGGGAAATATAAAAGCCCGTCTCTGCTGCGACCTGAAATACTTCATCCGGCACCCGATCCGGCGCCGCATAACGGATACGCTGGATCTCGGGCATCATCGCCATAAGATCCTTGTCGGTTTGATCGGTCATCGGAGCATCACCGACAAACCGTTTGCCCTGTTTACCGTAAAGAAACGCTGTAACCGAGTTGTTCAAGCCCCGGGGAAGACTGATCAAAAGTTCACACCCTGATATCTGCACCGCAGCGATTCTTGCCAAAACGTCAAACAGACTGTCGTCGGGATGAACACGGATGGCCACCGTACCCACCGGAAGATATCGGAAGGTGTTGTCCTGACCTCTCAGACGAAAGTAATCCTTTTCCCGGGAGAATTCCTGCTCCCAATGATATAGATAACTTTTTACGGACCGGATGGTCCGGCTCAAATCGGTCTTAAATTCACCCAACTGGTCCCAATCCAGTTTCACCTTCCATTCCTGAGCCACCCGTAATACGCGATGATCGTTTTGAATCGCGCCTGCCGGAGGAAATCCAACATCTTCAAAATTCATAAATTGGGAGACATAGTTCGGACCGCCGGCCTTGATACCCGATCCAAGCGCCGATTTGCCCATACCGCCAAAAGGCTGGCGCAGAACAATGGCGCCGGTGGTTTCTCGATTGATGTACAGATTCCCTGCTTTTATGCGGTCTTTCCAGTATTCCTGCTCCCGACGGTCCAGGCTCTCCAGCCCCGAAGTCAACCCGTAAGCGGTCTGGTTGACCATCTCAATGGCATGATCCAAATTTTCGGCGCATATAACACCGAGGAGGGGGCCGAAAAACTCGGTGAGGTGCGTAAAGCTTCCCTGCCGCACCCCCCATTTGATGCCGGGTGTCCACAGAAAGGGATTGCCCTGGACATTTTCCGGTTTTAACGCCCAGGATTCACCGGCCTCCAATTGTGTCATCGCTCGTTTCAAATCCCCTGACGGCGGCTGAATCAGGGGCCCCATTCTGTTTTCAAAATCCCAGCAAGGACCTACGGCATAGCTGCGGGCGGCATCGACCAGTTGTCGTTTAAACGATTCGTCTTCATACACTTCCCGCTCCAGGATCAGCAATGACGTGGCCGAACATTTCTGGCCGCAGTTGCTAAAGGCCGAGTGAACCACATGTTTCACGGCCTGGCTTCTATCGGCCATGGCGGTCACGAGGGTCGCGTTTTTGCCGCCGGTTTCCGCCGTTAGAAAAACCCCCGGTCTTTGTTTTAAAATAGTCATCCCGGTATCGGTCCCGCCGGTCATAATAATAAAATCCACATCAGGATGTTCAGCGAGTTTTGCACCGGATGTCGAACCGGAACACGGCAGAAACTGCAGAACATTTTTGGAGACGCCGCCGTTCCAAAAACATTGGCACAACTGCCATGCGGTCAGAACTGCCGCCGATGACGGTTTGAATATCACCGTGTTGCCGACAGCCAGTGCAGCCACGATGCCCCCACAGGGGATCGCGATGGGAAAATTCCACGGAGAAATGACCAGCCCCAATCCCTTGCCGCAGCATTGAACATTTTTCAGATCCGTAAAGGCCTTTGCGGAAAAAGGATAATATTCGGCAAAGTCCACGGCTTCCGAGACTTCGGCGTCGGCTTCGGTAAAAATCTTCCCGGTATCGGCAGCCGCAGCACCGATCAGGTCCCCCCTGGCCTTGCGAATTTCCATGGCCACCTGCGTAAGGATATCATGGCGTTGGGCCATACTTTTTAAGCGCCACCCGTCCGGATCGTTCCCGCCCGTAGCCAGGGCCCGGTTCACATCCTCATCAACGGCCTCGGCATAGGCGGCCACACGGATTTCTTCCGGCAGCTGGGAACGATCCATAGATTCTCTGATCGGCCGGTTCGCAAAAATTTCCTTTCCGGCCACCACCAGGGGAATCTTTTCCAACGGATCCGACGAAGATTTTTTCCATCTTCCCCGGACAGCTTGGGCCCATCTGCGATTTGCAGCCAGCGACCAGTCTGTATCCGGTTCGTTGTTGAATTCTTTTTCGTGGAGCGTTCCCATTGTTTCGGGGAACGATTCATGTTCCCGATTCTGGATGCGGTTCGGCGTCTTGCCGGCTCGCTCCTTGTAATGATACGAATCAATAAACTGTTCTTTTAGAAATTCCCAAGCGTTGGAATCTGTTTTGAGACTAAACGAATACCGCAGAAAATTTTCCGCATCGGTATTTTCGTCCAGCCGGCGGATGAGATAGGCAATGGCATTGATGAATTGCGCTTTGGTAGCAACCGGAGCGTAAAGCATCATATCACCGGCCATTTCATGAATGGCCCGCCGAACATGATCGGCCATTCCCTCCAGCATCTCAAAGGAAAAATAATCGGTAACTCGATTTTGTCGGGCCATCTGATACGCATAGGCCAGTTCAAACAAATTGTGGGATGCAATGCCCAAATGAACCGCATGGATATTCTCCGGCGCCATACCGAAATCGATCATTCGCTTGTAATTGGCATCCACAGACAGCTTGTTATCATATGGCGCCAGGGGCCAGTTCCGGATGGCCGACTCCAGCTTTTCCATCTCCATGTTGGCCCCTTTGACGATGCGGATTCTAATGGGACTGCCGCCATTTGCCACCCGTTGTTTGGCCCAGGCCGTAAGTTCTTGCTGTACGGAATACGCGTCCGGCAAATAGGCCTGTAAAGCAATACCTGCAGAATAATCTTTAAACACATCTTGCTCCAGGGTCCTTTTAAACGCTGTAACGGTAATCTCCAGGTCCCGGTATTCTTCCATATCGAGGGCAACCAATTTGGGAGCCGTGGTCTTGTCATTTCGGATGTAAACATTATCCCTGGCCAC
>Ga0209165_10000312_pt1 | contig 18081 bp, 20 predicted proteins | sample tdAd001_FD_187122 | JGI IMG/M metagenome (GOLD analysis project Ga0209165, IMG submission 187122) | Marine sediment microbial communities from the Atlantic coast under amendment with organic carbon and nitrate - tdAd00.1 (SPAdes)... | ecosystem: Environmental > Aquatic > Marine > Coastal >... | reverse complement strand
GATCCAAATGCTACACGCCACAAAGTAGAAGTCCAGATAGACGCCGGATCGTGGGATCACCATGCCTGGGTAGATATGCCGACGGCGACGACGACCTACCAAGCTGACGAAGGGGCCGATTATAAAGCCAGGGTACAGGCATATAACGGCGATGTGGCTGGTGGAATACTTGAGGCGTCAGTTACCCATTATATTCCAGAGCTAATCCAGAAATTCGATAGCGCCGATACCGTATTAAGCGATCCAGCAGATTGGGAGCAAGAGGCAGGCACGGTCTCTCATTACGCAACAGGTGGCGGAGACGGAACAGCAAGGTATTTTTTCAACCTTTACGATTTAGGCTGGACCGACGAAGATATAGATATCTATGTGAAACTCGCGAATGTAACGGGCGAGACAGAATCGACGGTCACATCGATCGTGGTGGATAGTCCTTCATTACCACCGCTTACTGCTGCTGCTGATCCTTGGATTAATTTCCCGGAAGGGACGATTACCACAGTAGATAAGATTGCGCTCACTTCTACCGCTGGCGTGCCTATTTATTATACAACCAATGGCGATACTCCGACTGACCAAGATACGCTCTATACAGAACCATTCGCATTAACTGCTGGCGATCCTAAAACAGTCAAAGCCATTGCAACTGGTGGCGGGTATAGTGCTAGTGGAGAAACAACTAAAGATTATACGGTTAATGATGCGGGAACCAACATGCTTGCCTTCCCTGGCGCAGAAGGTTATGGACGGTTTTCTATTGGTGGGCGTGGTGGGACGGTGTATGTTGTTGATACACTAGATGCCACGGGACCGGGGAGTTTTAAATACATTTGCGAGTCATCTGGCCCACGAATTGTGGTATTTAACATTGGCGGAATTATTGATCTTAATAATGATAATATTATAATTGATGATGACAGGATTAGTATATTCGGGCAAACTGCGCCTGCGCCTGGAATTACTATTATCAAAGGCAGTTTAAATAGCAGGGCATCAGATGTCGTAATGCAACATATGAGATGGCGTAGAGGCACGGGTCTGACATGCCGTCAAGATGCAGCCGAGACTAACCGGAAAAGTGGAAGCGATACTGGAAGTGATGTGATCGTCGATCATTGTTCATTTTCATGGGGTATAGATGAAACATTCTCAATAAACGGATACGACCGGCAAACAGTGCAATGGTGCATTATCTCTGAATCAATTGCCAATGATCCAGAACAAGATGAACCTGACCACAACTTTGGAATGCTCGCCGCATGGTGGGGAAATTATGGAGCAGTTATCAAGTGTTTATTTACGCATCACAGGGTCAGAAGTCCTTATATATCAGGGTTTGATAATGTTGATGTTATCAATAATGTTGCATATAACTATGAAATCGGCATACAATTTAATGCTGCTGACAACTCGCCATTTACCTCGAATGTAATAGGTAACTATTGCCATAATGGGCCAGACGGGGCGGCGGCAAATTATAAAGGGATTTGGATTCATGGGAGAGATAATCCGAATGCCACCGAGGAAAACGCAGATGCGAGTTCGATATACATAAAAGGGAATTATGACGATGATTATCGGAGATTAGATTCAGATTCAGAATACGCTTGTGTAGATCAGCGAGACGGCTGGCCTTACGAACCGATTGCAGCGTTACAGAACTTATCTGCACCAATAGACTCGGCACCTGTCTCGACAACTACCGCATTAATTGCGTATGACCAAGTGCTTGCAGGAGCTGGGGCAACTCTGCCTGAAAGAGATCTTATTGATATAGGACAAGTGGAAGACGTGACTAATAAGACTGGGGGGTGGGTAAACTATCCAGTAACTAATACCAAATATGGCCGCTATCCAGATTGGGGACAGACTAACCATACCGGTGGCGATGTGCTGACAAGCAATGGCATGACCGCAGCTTGGGAAGCATCCCATGGAACTGATCCAACAACGGTAAAACATTCAGAAGGCTGGACGAATATTGAATGTTTTGTCCATGGAATTACACCTGACCAATAGAGGAATAGATTATGGGGTGGGGTGGGCCAATATCACATCAAGAGATTGTACTGACCGCCAGTAATGAATGGCAGACATTTGATGTTAATTCATTATATGGAGTGCCTGCTGATGCTACTGGGATAGTAATAGTCTTGCATATAAGTGCTACTGGTAGTGGTAGATATGTTGGGGTTCGTCCAAAAGGTTCATCGGATGAAACATATTATGATTATACGAACCGCCCATACTGCCAGATAATCAGTAAGATAGGGACGGATTCCAGCATAGAAGTTAAATCTGAAGTTTACACCGATATGATGCTCTATGCTGTTTGGTATTTTGGTGACGAGGCACATTTTCTGGCCACTCCAACAACTGAATCATTGGGTACACCCGGTTCTTTCGAAGAAATAGATATTACTACTCATGTACAGGGTGAAGATACGGCGGTTGCCGCACTGGCAATGCCGCATTACACAGGGGATTTTGCTAGTTCTTATAGAGTGCATATGCGTCCCAAGGGAAATACTAGGGATGTCGGTACATTAGTAAATAGTGGATACAGCGCGATGGTTCCTGTCGATGCTGGGGAGATATTCGATTTCTATCGCAGCAATACCAATATTGGGTTAAGGATTCTTGGATACATAAAATCGGATTCTGGCTGGGCTTTTACAATAACGCCCACTGTAACTAATAACCTCACCGCGAATGATACCTATACTGATTTGACATCCCATAGTGGGAAAACGGCTGCTTGTTATATGACATCGGCTACTGATTCGTCGCAATATTTTTTCGGCATAAGGAAGAATGGTACATCAGTTGATGATGCCCACTATCCATCTGGAAGGGCTGAGTCATGGTATGTGGTGGAATTGGATGGAACTGGGACGGCAGAGGCCATGCTGGGTTCCGCAGCAACCAGTACGGTAACGGTTTTTACTTTTGGAACTTGGGAAGAGCCAGGTGTTCTGCCTCTATATGATGGAACTATCGATCAGTCCCCAACCGGAATAGCCAAGAATACCTACGTCAAGATAGCCACGGTAGCCCCAACTGACGATACCCTGACGGTAACTATTTCCGCAGAAGGGTCGGACCCAGGCGATGTAGTGGTTGCCGATAATGTTGGGATTACGCTGGCAACACCATAACTGAAATTATTGAATTATTGATAAGGAGGATATATGGCTGAAACATATACAGGCGCCAAATCCGCGCTTAATGAGATCGCAGGACATGTCGTTTCTGACCAGAAGCAGTTGCTACGGGCACGGACACAGATCGGCGCCGCGCGGGTTTCCCTCGAAGGCATCCCGACAAAATATGCGGATGTAATTACCTGGATTGACGACCAGGCCACTGCTAATCCGGCTGTGGATTTGTGGACGGAACTGAAGGCAGAAAAGGACCAGATGGCAACTGACTTCGTCGCTCTGAAAGGAACAGCACAGAGCATGGAAACGGATCTGGCAGGATACGATCCATAGGAGGCGAAAGTGAAAAGCCTGTATTGGCTTCCATTGGTGTGCTGCACGTCTTCAGCGTTCGCCTTGGACGTGACGACCGAAGAGCTGCCGGCCACAGACCAGGTGACGAGCTTTGAGCTGTCCTATGACGGAGGTACGACAACGACGCCGAGCGTTGCGGAAGTTGGTTCTGGGGGTGGCTGGCGGTTGGCTCCTGTTCCTCTTGTGGGTAATGGGTCCATCATTGTGAGGGCAGCAAACGATAACGGGCCCGGGCCTTGGTCAGACTCACTTGATTTTGTGTCTGTGGTCCCTGGCAAACCGTTAATTATTCTTGTGCCATGAGCCATGCTGAGATGGCTGCTGTTGCTGTTCCCGATATTGGTGCTAGCGGGAGATGCGAATCTTACGTGGATAGCGCCGACGACGAACACAGATGGCAGCCAGCTTGAGGATTTATCGGGATATCGGATATACCGTGACCAAGGTGCTGACCCAATTGCCAGCACGATTGAACCTTACTATCTCGACAACGGATTATCCACCGGTGATTATGATTGGCACGTTACAGCAGTCAATTCGGAAGGCGTGGAGTCCGATCCGTCAAATGTCGCCAGCAAGAGCATATTCGATGACACCGGCCTACCCGGCAAGCCCATTGTCTACCTCGCTCAAGGCCCGCCGGACTCTCCGATGACCGACGCCACAGTTTATATCGACTTTGATAATACCGATGGCGGTCGGGACGGTTCTGCTGGGAATCCATATAACAGTTTTGATGAGTTTCAGACGGCAAGGGCAGATACCCTTACCCAGGCGATGCATGTCTATGTTACTGGTGAGTTTGATTCCACCGACCCTTTTACTTTAGCTGGCTGGGGCACATCCTCTTCTAATACCCTGACTTTAGACGGGCAGGGAACAGCTATTTATAACCTGAATACCGGCTATGACACCATAACAATAGCTGCGGAAAATGTCATTATAGAGAATTTCACGTTTAATATAAAAGCAACAAATAGTGAAATATATGCTGGCGGTAGTTCGGCTGGCCTGGTAATCCGGAATAATATAATAACTGCCACGGGTAGTGCAAATGCTAGTTATGTAATTAAGTGTGAAAGACAGTTTTCACTTATAAATAATTTGATTACTGTTGGTGACGGAGCTTCAATTAATGATGTGTTTTTTGCAAATGGTATATATAGTACCTATAGCCCATTCAATATATATAATAATACTATTATTGGTGGGGAAGATTCGTGTATTTATATCACTTCCCAGGGTAGTGGCACAGTTAATCTCAAGAATAATATTCTACAAGGCAACGATACTGCAGACTATGAGGACGATGGACTATCTGGAGTCACATTCAATACAGCCGCCAATATCTCCTCCGACGCCACTTCTCCAGACGGCGGGGTTTGGATAAACAAGACTCTGGATTTCGCAGGTGTTGATGATTACCATCTGGACTCCTCAGACACCGAAGCAACCGACACCGGCGAAGTTCTATCCGGCATCTTCACCGATGACCTGGAGGGTACAACCCGGTCGAACTGGTCAGTCGGGGCATATGAATTCGTATCGGGCGGGATAACGCTCGTAATACAGGCGCCGACGCACACGCACTCAGTCGATAATATCGACCTGACGCAGGCGCATACGCTTGCGATGCAAGATTCAGCACATGTCCACTCAGCCGATAATATCGGCTTGACGCAGGCGCACGTCCTAGCACTTGAGGATGCAGCGCATACCCATGCTGCGGATAATATCGACCTGATCCAGGCGCATGTCCTGGCAATACAAGATGCGCTGCATGCCCATGCCGTTGAGAATATAGACCTGACGCAGGCTCATATCCTGGCACTTGAGGACGCGGCACATGCCCTTGCCGTTGACAATATTGACCTGACACAGGCACATGTTCTGATAGTTCAGGATGCAACGCACACGCATACAGTCGATAATATCGACCTGATTACTGCCGGCATTCTTGGTGTAAATGATTCAACGCACATACATGCAGCCGACAATATAGACCTGACACAGGCACACGTCCTAGCACTAGAGGACGCGGCGCATTCCCATGCCGTTGATAATATCGGCCTGATCACTGCCGGCGTTCTTGGTGTAAATGACGCCGAGCACGGGATATCCAGCGATATTCCGGCTCTGACACAGGCACATATACTGGTAGTGGCTGATGCAGGTCACGATCACACAGCGGGAAATATCGACCTTGAGACAGGAATTCTGCTATCAGTGCAGGACGCAACACATGCGGTGACAGTGCCGAATGTTGACCTGACGCAAGCACACGTCCTCGTCGTCGATGATGCGCTCCACACCGTATTGTCTGATTTGATACGGCTGAATTACGGCGAAGCAGTAATAATTCCAGCCGGACGGTCCATTGTATTTGCGGACATGCGACATTGCATGTCTTTTACGGATGACTCACACTCGATAACGGTACATTGATATGAAGGTAAAGATCCTGAGCGAAAAGATACTGCACGGTCGCGACGCATATTACAAAGATGAGCTACGCGAAGTGCCGGAGGATGTGGGTGTATACTTTTGTACAATGGGATGGGCGCAGGATCCCGAAGGCAAGATTAAGACCGGTGAACGAAAGTCAAACCGGCGCCCGGTCCTCTCTGTTGAGGGCGGAAAGATAAAGATGGAGGATTCTAACAATGGTTAAGAAAGTAACAGATGGATTTCTCGATGGCGGCCTGGATGCTATCAATGGAGCTACAGCGATCAATATCTGCTCGGCAGAACCGACAACCGTTGCGGAATGCGATTCGCTGTCGCTGATTCCACCACATGCTCTGACTGCCGGCGACTTGCCAATAGCTGATGGCGGGTCAGGCGGCAGAAGGATCACGGTTGCCCTGCAGGCGGATCTAGTGGTTGATGCTGACGGTACGGCAACGCACGTCGCCATTAATGACGGGACGGACTATTACGCGACGACCTGTACAAGTAAAGCAGTATTGATTGACGATGAAGTCACGGTCCCTGCATGGGATATATTGTTTAATGATCCAACGTAATAATGGCAACGCCGACTATTGTTATCGGTGACGGATGGTCACAGCTCGTTACACTGAAAGCGGGCACTGCTGCCTATTCAATAGACAGTGGCGCTACAGTTAAATCCGCGATCATAGCCACCGATCATTCAGCCCTTGAGTCTACGGTTGTAACGATCACGGAGGCTGATCCCGGCAACGACTGGACGAATGGTGTGGTAATGCTTGAGTTTGATACGACCAGCCTGGCAGGACTATCAGCAGGACTGTCGAAAATAGAAATAGAAGTCACCGAGAGCGGCGATAAAAACACATGGTTCGGCGTAGTTAAAGTGGTCAACGGTCTTATCCCATGACAACATTGATAGCACAACAAACGGGCGCAGCAAGCTCAGCGGACTTCACCCTGGGTGACGGGCAAATAGGCACCATTGGCGTCTCCGGTAACATCAGGTCGGGCGAGGGCATTGTCTGTGAACTCAACGCAGGCGCCACGCATGGATACATCCGCACAGGGGGTGATGTATTCGTACACCAGTTCGATCGGGTGCGGACACTGCAAGGACCAGGCACGTTCCGCATACGCAAACCAGCAAGCGCAAATGCTGTCGGTGTATTCGGTGTCGGTGTGGCCCTGTCTCGAATCGATCAATACCTGTCTACCAATGGCGACGGTACTGGTGAGATGGAGGCAACTGGGGACTATTCATCAGCTCAAGAGATATTCTATATTCAGCCTGCTTCTACTGATATATATTATATTCGTAGAATGCTGGTATTTTATGAGGATAACCTATCCTTTGATTCAGGGGCGTATGGCAATAGCATCTCGATTACCGGTAGCGATGGGATACAGGTTAGAGTGCAGAACGACAGCGGCACAATCAGCGATCTGACAGCGGGCCAGCTTATTCAGATCAACCCGCACTGGAAACGACAATGCTACGATACTGATGTGTCATCCTACGGATCAGGCGATGAGAGCCTAGGGGCAAGATGGACATTCCAGAAAGCAGGATCAGATATCAGACTGGATGGATCAGATAACCAACGCCTTGAGGTTGTACTAGATGGCGACTTCTCAGGACTCGAAGACCAAGCGTTCCTGGTCCAAGGGCGGAAGGAAACTATCTAATGCTTAGGTACTTCCGGGAGGGGGCCTCGTGCGGGTTCGTGGAGGCGCGCTTTTCGCGTATTTTCTGGCACGGTTTTTGACATTACCCTAGTGTATCGCACCAGTGATTGAGCTATTGCACCAGGACTGCATGGAGTACATGGCAACGCAGCCAGATAATGCATTTGACCTGGCGATTGTTGACCCGCCTTATGGGATTGATGTCGGAAAACAGCGCGAAAATAGCGACAGAGTGACGGTGAAATGGTCAAACCCTAGCAAATATGAATATAGGCAGTTCGATGATTTGGCGACACCAAATGGTGAGTATTTTGATGCGTTGTTTCGCGTGAGCAGGCATCAGATAATTTGGGGAGCCAATTACTTTGTAAGGCACCTCCCTGCGAGTAGCAGTTGGATAGTGTGGGACAAAAAAGTGGACATCAAAGAGCATTTATCCATGTGCGAGCTTGCCTATAGCAGTTTCAGCAGGAAGTGTAATAAATTCGAATTCTTGTGGGCTGGGTTCAGAAAAGCGATTCAGGAACACCGCATTCACCCGACTCAAAAGCCTGTCAGGCTATATGAATGGTTACTCCGAAACTATGCCAAACCTGGCCAGCGCATCCTGGATACTCACCTGGGTAGCGGCTCCAGCGCCATTGCCGCGCATTATTTCGGTGTGGACTTTGTGGGTTGCGAGATAGACGCGGAGTACTACGCGGCCGCCAAGGCCCGATTTAAGGCCGAGACGGCACAATTGGCGCTATTCTCAGTCGCCTGACATTGCAATGGATCAGCGCAGGACATTAGCAGCCGAATACGAATTGCTACTTGGTAGCACTCCGCCGGGGATTATGGCGCGCCTTTGCCGCATGTCCCGAACGCATTTCCGGGAGCTGATTAAGTCCGGGATCATTACCCGCAAGGGTGACCGCTTTGATGCCTTCACCGTTCTGGATGAATACATCAGTCACCTGAAGGGTCGCAATGCTGATGTCGGCGAGGTTATCAATATCAGCAAGGAACTGGAACTGGAGCGTCATCGTAAACTAAAGCTCGAAAATGACAAGACGGACGGCTACTTGATCCCGGTCGATGATGTCACCGCAATGACAGATGTTATGACCGCCAGTTTTACTCAGGGTTTGGAGTCGTTGCCAGGGCGGTTGGCGAATGTTCTCGCGGGGGAAAATGAACCAGCAGTGATTCGCAAGGTATTACAGGATGAAACAAGACGCATCCGTCAAAACGTCTCGGTTTCATTCGAGATTATGGCAAATACTCAGACGCTCGTCATGGATGGCGAAGCCTCCACCGGGGAGGACGCCGGATCAGTGGGCTGAATCATGTCGAGTACTGCCGAAAGGATCGGCGGAGCCAGGACCGTACCGGTCCAGCAGGGCGCCATGGACGGTCCCAATACTGCGGGCCTGTGTTGACCCACATTATCACCGCGTTATCGCCGTCATGGGTTCTCAGATGGCTAAGACGGACGGGATTTTGCTGAATGTTGCGGGCCATCGGCTGGATGATGATCCGGTCCCGATTCTGTATGTTGGGCCTACGCGGTCCAACGTCGAGAAAGTTATCGAGCCGCGCATTAAAAAGATGGTACGTGGTGCGCCTTCGTTGACTGAGAAGATGGCAGAAGGCAAGTCGCAATCGAAGACCTACAAAAACATTGCCGGCACTTCGTTTCGATTGGCCTGGGCTGGGTCGGCTACGGAGCTGGCATCCGAGCCGGCGTGTATTGTAATGGTGGATGAACGTGACCGAATGGACGATGACGTTGGCGGTGAGGGCGATCCCTTTGAACTTGCCGAGGCACGGAATTCGACGTACCCGGACGGTAAAGCGATTGGCACGTCAACGCCGACAATCGGCAATGTCGAAGCGGAGACGCTAGAGACGGGTCTGACTCATTGGCAGTCAGCGGACGCCGCAGATATCGGGTCACAGATTTGGAAGCTGTGGCAGGAAGGCACCCGCTTTGAATGGGCATGGCCATGCCCGCATTGCCGCGAGTATTACGTCCCGCGGTTTAACCTGTTGCAGTGGCCGGAAGGATCCACGCCGACGCAGGCGCTACACCGGGCCCGGATGTGTTGTCCGCATTGCGGTGCGCTTTCGAGTGACAAGGACAAGGACTCACAGAATCAGCGCGGCGTGTATGTGGCGCCGGGACAGACAATCAGTCCCGAGGGCGAGATATCGGGCGAGACACCAGATAATGATTGCGCGTCATACTGGGTATCGGGACTATGTTCCACGTGGAGAAGTTACGGACAACTGGCTCGCCGGTTCTTGAACGCGGTCAACAGCGGGGATCCGGAGCGAATCCAGGGTGTTATCAATACCGGATTCGGTGAACTCTACAAACTAAAGGGCGACGCGCCCGAATGGCAATCGGTCGCGGACCTTCGAGAACCGTATCCTTTTGGATATTGTCCGGATTGGGTTCGGGTTATCACGTGCGGAGTCGATGTCCAGAAGGATCGGCTTTACTATGTAATTCGCGGATGGGGCGTCAATTACGAATCGACACTAATCCGACATGGCGAACTGTACGGAGAGACAGCACACGATGCGGTGTGGGCAGAGTTGGGCGGGTTCCATGCATTACGGTTCGGCGAAGACGAAAAGCGTATAGACAGATTGATTATCGACTCGGGGTATCGTCCAGGGGATAGTTTCAAGCGTCCGGACAATCAAGTCTATTCGTTCTGCCGGCGGTTCCCGAGTTGGGCGGTCCCTGCCAAGGGTCACGACACACAGGACAAGCCGCTCAAGTCTAACGTCATTGATGTCACTGTCGGTGGGAGAGTGTTAAAGGGCGGGATGAAACTGTGGCACGTTGATTCAGACCACTATAAATCCTGGGTACATTCCCGATTGGCATGGCCAAAAGGCGAATCCGGGGCGTGGCATTTGCCGCTGGATGCAACGGACGATTACTGCCAGCAGGTGGTAGCGGAAACGCGGATCGTGAAACCTTCCGGGCGGGCTGTCTGGAAGAAGATTCGGAAAGACAATCATTATCTCGACTGCGAAGCCTTGGCGGTTGTCGGGGCCGATATGCTGCGGGTCTGGAGATACCTTCCGGAGCAACCGAAACAAAAACCAAGGGCGAAACCGAAACAGCCGGCGCCGTCTGCCGATGGGTGGATGGGTAACGTGGAAGGGTGGTTATAAAATGGCATTCAGTATTACAGACCGTGACAATCTGAAGGCAGCTATTGCGACTGGCACAATGTCGGTTGCGATTGGCGAGCAGCGTGTGACGTATCAATCGACCAGTGAAATGATGAAAGCGTTGTCCTTGATTCAGAAGGAACTCGACGCCGCAAGCGCAGCCAGCCAGGGCGGGTCCGCACTGTACAGTGTTGTGGACTTTCGCGAATGAATATTTTGGACGACCTGATTGCTTGGTTTTCTCCCGGCATGGCAGCAAAGCGGGCGCAATATCGGCATGTACTTGCCGCCTACGAAGGTTCAAAACCGTCCCGATATCGAAAGGATAAACCGGACAATTCGAGTGGCGACGCGCTGACAAGTCTTGCAGGTAGCAAGTTGCGCGGCTATGCCCGTGTCCTGGATCAGAATCACGACATCGCCCGCGGGATCCTTACGACGCTGGTGAACAATGTGGTTGGTGCGGGCGGCATCAGCATCGAGCCGCAACCGCGGGATGAAGGCGGCGAGATCAATGCGGAACTCGCGGCGCAACTGATGGATTTGTGGCGGGACTGGGCGATCCGTCCCGAGGTCACGCATTGCCACGACTGGACCGAAGTTGAGCGATTGGTTTCCCGCGCGTGGTTGCGGGATGGCGAAGCCCTGGCACAGATGATTCCTGGCAGCATGCGCGCTTTAGATCATGGGACGATTGTCCCGTTTTCTTTGGAATTGTTGGAGGCCGATATGATTGCGGACCTCGATGACGAGTCCAAGGGTATCGCGCAGGGCGTTGAGCGAAACCAGTGGGGCCGACCGATTGCCTATCATTTATATCTGACGCATCCGGGCGACAATACTATCGGGAAAGGTTTGACGGTCAAGCGGGTGCGTTCCGACCGTATCCAGCACTTGAAGATGGTGGACCGATTCCGGCAGGCCCGTGGTGTATCCGTCTTTTCGTCAGTCCTTCAGCGACTCGAACACATCAAGGGCTATGAGGAATCGGAAATGGTCGCGGCCCGCGTTGCAGCAGCAATGACCGGGTTCATCAAACGCAACGATCTTGATTCCAGTTATACAGCGCCGGAAAGCGGCGAGGACGATCGGTCATTCAAGATGGTGCCGGGCATGGTCTACGATAAACTGCTACCGGGTGAGGATGTTGGCACGATTCAGAGTAATCGGCCATCTATGCTGCTCGAACCATTCAGGGATGCCATGCTGCGGGCAGTGGGATCCGGCACAGGTGCCAACTATTCGTCGATCAGTAAGAACTACAATGGCACTTATTCAGCGCAGCGGCAGGAGTTGGTCGAGGGCTGGCCGAATTACCGCGCACTAACTCGTTTGTTCGTTTCTCAATTCACACGTCCGGTCTGGCGCCAATTCGTGGCGACGGCAGCAGCGACGGGTGCGGTACAGCTTGGCGGAATGGATTTGTGGCAGGCGTGGGATGCGGATTTCCGAGGTCCGCCGATGCCTTGGATTGATCCGTTGAAAGAAGCGAGCGCAAACGAGAAACAGATCCGCGCAGTGTTGAAGTCGGCGCCGCAAGTCATTCGTGATCTCGGCGGCAATCCGAAAGACGTGCTGGATCAAGAGGCATTGTGGCGTGAGATGCTGCGCGAACGTGGCGTTACATCAGCGGCAGACCCGGCGCAGGATGACACCGGGGATATGGCGGATGATGAAAATATTAGAGCAACCGGATAGGTGCATTAGATGGCGAAGAAAAAGGGCGGCGCGACAGGTGACTGGTACACCTTCAAGCCGAGAGCAGCGGGATCGCAGAAATCCGAGATCCTGATTTATGGGGATATCGGGGAGTCATTGTGGACCGATGAATCGGTGACGGCAAAGGCATTTCGCCATGAGCTGGGGGAAATCCCCGGTCTGGATAATCTCAGTGTGCGGATCAATTCGCATGGCGGGTCGGTTTCCGATGGTGTAGCGATTTATAACGCGCTGCGTGACCATCCGGGCAATGTCACTGTAACTATCGACGCCGCGGCACACTCAATCGCGTCATTGATTGCGATGTCGGGTGACACGGTGCAGATGCACGACACGGCATTGATGATGATTCACCCGCCATGGGGTCTGGTATCAGGCAATGCGGAAGAGATCCGCAAAGCGGCGGATGTGTTGGACAAGCATGCCGAGGCGATGGCTGGAGCCTATTCGCGCAAGAGTGGGAAGAGCATTGAGGATGTACTGTCACTTTTGACAGGCGAGGACGATTATTGGTTTACCGCGGCAGAAGCGCGGGCAGAGGGTTTTGTTGATGAAGTAATCGAGGGTGCCGAACCAATGCAGATCGCTGCATCAGCTAGGTTTCCCATACCGGCGGCAGTCGTCGCCAAACTAAGCGGCGCTGAAGAGGGCCAGACAATGACTGATGAAAAAATGGCGACCGACACCGGCGCCAAGAAACAGGGCGGTGATGTTGTGAGTGCAGAGATCGAACAAGCAAAGGCCGAGGCTGTGTCTTTCGCTAAGGCGCAGGAGCATAAACGTCGCGGCGAGATTCGCGCAGCGTTCCAAGGTTTTGTCGGACGTCCGGAGATCCGCGACTTGATGGACATCTGTTTGGATGATGATGCGGTATCTATTGATGCCGCTCGCGTCAAACTGCTGGCCAAGCTGGGCGAAGGTGTCGAGCCGCTGGGTGGTGACCCACGTATCGAAATGGTTGCGGATGTTCGAGACAAGTACAAGGAAGGCGCTAGGGATGCGCTGACTCTGCGGGCTGGTCTGAAGCAGGACAAGCCGGTGGACCGCAAGGGAAACGAATTCACTTCTATGACTCTGCTGGAGATGGCGCGGGTGGATCTCCGCAACCAGGGTGTAGACGTGGGCGGAATGAGTCGGGCGCAGGTGGTCGGTGAGGTATTCGCCGCACACAGTACGAGCGATTTCCCGTATCTGCTCGCCAATACCGCCAACAAGGCGCTACAGGCAGCTTATAGCGAATTCGCCGCATCCTGGCGGTCCTGGTGCCAGATCGGGTCGGTGCCGGACTTCAAGACGAATGATCGCATCCGTTTGGGTTCGTTCAACTCGCTATCGACCATCGCCGAGGGTGGTGAATACAGCTACGGCACAATCGGGGAAGAGCGCGAGCAGTTGACCGCAGCCACTAAGGGCAAGGCGATCCGTTTCACCCGTCAGGCGCTTATCAATGATGACCTGGGCGGGTTTACTCGTAGGGCAACAATGCTTGGCAATGCTGCCGCTCGCACGGTAACCAGCGATGTTTATTCGGTTATCAATACCAATGCCGCTATGTCGGACGGTACTGCGCTGTTTCATGCCGATCATAGCAACCTGGCCGGGACTGGCGCCGCTCCAACGGTGGCGACTGTAGGCGCTGGTCGTTCTGCCATGCGGTTGCAGACCGATACGAATAGCAACTACATCGATCTTGCACCATCGTATCTGTTAGCACCGGTAGCCCTGGAAGACACGGTGCGAACCCTAATGGCCGCGGAATTCGATCCGACTATCGCGACTCGCACCGGCAGGCCGAACGCTGTTCGCGGCATGGCCGAGGTGGTGGTGGATCCGCGTTTGGATGCGACTTCGACGACTGCATGGTATCTTGTCACGGCTCCCGGTGAGGCGCCGCTGATCGAGGTGGCTTTCCTTGATGGGCAACAGTCACCGTATACCGATGCACAGGAGTCCTGGTCATCGGATGCAATGGAATGGAAAGTCAGGCTGGACTACGGCGTGAAATCCATTGACTGGCGCGGCGGTTACAAGAACGCTGGCGCATAACCGGCAACAACGAGCATTAGCGGTGCCTGCGGGCACCGTTCTTTTATAAGAGGAACTGAAGATGGCGACGAATTATCAAGGCCCAGGCGACACTCTCAACTGGACAAATGGCACCGGGTCGGCTGTATCTAGCGGCGATACGGTTGCGGTGGCGAACCTGCTCGGCATTGCCGTGGTGGATATTGCAAACGGCGCAACGGGCGAAGTACAGGTCGGCGGAACTGCGACGGTGGTGAAAGTCTCGACGGCTGTGATTGCACAGGGCGAGATGGTCATGTGGGATACTTCTGAGGGCAATTTCGACGACAATGCTGCTTCGCCTGCAACGGGTGACATCACAAACGCCGCAATCGCAATGGAAGCGGCCGGCAATGGTACGACCAGCGTGCGGGTTAAACTGAACGTCAGCCCTGGCACTGTCGCGTAGTAAGTCATGACTGTGGACTACGAGAACATGCTGGTCGGGCCGCTGTTCTCTGTGATGGCGCGGGACGTGGTGTACACACCGATTGATTGCGCGTCACAAGTAGTCAAGGCGATCACTCAGACCGGGGAAACGGAAGTCCCTGAAATATTCAGGAGGTATGAGGGATCTGTGAGGACGGTGCCTGGGTTGTCGGCGTATCTCAAGCTATCCGAAGTTCCCGAGGTCAAGCGTGGTGACCAGATCGAGATTGATTCGGTTGTGTACGATGTCGATGCAGAGCTTGAGAACAACGGGTACACCGTCCGCGTTTCCCTAACAGTGCGATTTTGATGCCGGCGTGAGTTTTATTCAAGTCAGTGAGCGCGGCATCAAGATTGTACAGCGCGATCTGAAACGGATGCAGGAGAAGTTTAAAAAGGCAATCCGAAAAGCAGCATACACGGCTGCAAGGGATGGCATCCCAGTTATAAAGCGCGAAGTTCAAAAAGAACTGGCAATCAAAAAGGGCGGATTGAGTGGGATAAGGCATAAGAAATCAGGACCGCTTGGCCGTGAGATTTATACGCCTAGTCGCGGCGCACTTTTAACCAAATATCAATATGGCGCACCGAAAGGCGAACTGATTGGAGGAAGGCGCGCAGGCCATAGACGTAGGCGAGAGTCGCTTGGTGTAATTGTTCAGGTGAAGAAGTCCGGATGGTATCGGCATCTGCCGAGGGCTTTTATAACGAATATCCAGGCAGGCGAAAAGCGAATCAAAGTTATTGCGATGCGATACCCTAATGATTCGCGGCGTTTCCGCGTTTTGTATGGCCCATCGCTTAGTCAGGCAATGGAAACACTTCGACCGAAGATTGAACCAAAGATCGCGGACAAGTTCGAGCGTGAATTAACACGCCAGATCAAACTGATTACCAAAGGTTGAATAGTGGCACTTAGTAAGAAACGTCGAATCGTTGATGCCGTAGTAGCGCGGTTGCAGACGATCACGGTGGCGAATGGGTACAACACGGGCGCCGGTGCGCGGGTCTACCGCGGACGAGTCGAGTTTACTGCATCCGACCCATTGCCGGTATTGACGGTGTTGCAGGACAATGTTTTTGTTGAATCAGACCGTGGCGAGCGGATGCTGTTGGCGTTGCCGCTTGGCGTGCAGGGCATTGTTACGGTAGACAGGGATAATCCATCAGATGCCGTGGATGACCTGGAGGCGGATATTCTGACAGCATTATTCTCTGTAGGAGATGACACGCTCAGTGATCTGGTATCTGAAATCAAACAAGCTGGGCGGATTTATTCGGACATTGAAGCCGGGACAACGGTAGCTGGGCTGTCTGTAAATACAGACATTAAATTTATTGAGCGGGTCGGCGATCCGTATACCTAAGAGGGCGATCAAGTGGCAGACAAGACATACATTGGCAAAGGCAAAGTCTATGCTAAAGTTAAGGGCGCATCGGCTGAATTGAAGGAACTGGGCAACTGCTCGTCCCTGACAATATCGATTCAGGAAGAGGTCCGGGAGATTCAGAATTATCAGGTCGCATCCGGTGGCACGCTGAATGAGGTCAGACAGATTACCGGCGCCGAGATTCAAATGTCCTTGCATGAGATTTTGACGGACAATCTGGACATCATCCTGCGCGGATCGTCGAGTGCTGATACGGGCGCCGCGATCACGACCGAGGCAGTCACCGGGTATGCTGATTCGCTGTCGCGCCTGGCGCACAGTGGTACGCTGACATCTGTTACCGTCACCGGCTCCGGTGGCACGCCGACTTATGTGGCGGATACAGATTACGAGGTCCGAAACGGCGGCATTTACGTATTATCCACCGGCTCGATCTCAAACGGCACCGCGCTGGAAGTGGACTATACCTATGCAACGACTGACGTTATCGAAGCCATGTTTACGTCTGCACAAGAGTATGTCCTGTTTTTTGATGGGCTAAACGAAGCGCAGTCGGGCAAGCCATTCCAAGTTGATGTCCATCGCTGCCGGTTTGGTGTAGGCGAGAACTTTGGACTGATTCAGGACGACTTCGCAGAGTTCAGCGTAACCGGCAAGGCATTGGCAGACACCGACAAAGGGTCCAGCGTAAGTCAGTACTTCAAGATTACCTCTGTCGCATGACGGATGCAGTGGAAGACCTGGAAGCATTGATGCCGGATACCGTTCCGGTGGTGGTGGACGATATCCGCGTTGATATCACTGCAATGACATTCGGCCAGGTCGTCAAGGTCACGAAAATATTGCGGGAACCCTTGGCGGAACTGGAATCCAGCGACGACAAGGGCCAGGATCTTCTGCTCGGATTGCTGACGAAGTACCCGGACGAGCTGGCTGATGTAATCACTATTGCCGCGAAGATCGAGCGCGACGTGCTGGATGATCTGATGCCAGATCACATCATGCGGCTGGTAATGGCGATTTATCAGGCGAATATGGGTTTTTTCGCGGAAAGTCTCGGGCCGGTGCTGACCGAGATGGTGGGACGGATCAACAAGGCACCGGATACGGCTGGGGCGACATCCTAGCGTTTCTCGTTCAACACGGGCACCGTGAAGCGGATATTTACGGTTACACGCTCGCAAAAATCAATCTGTATATATCAGCGCACGCTCGCGCAGACGCCGGAGAAAGGCGCGAGGCGTTGATGATAGCCAGAGCTTCACAATCAGACGAAAAGGGGTTCAAGCGCGTCCTAAGAGCGTTAGAGACAGACTGACATGCCTATTCGCCGCGACATCAAGATTACTATCAATGGTAAGGATGAGACTGGCGCTGCTATCAAGTCAGCGAATAAGAATCTCGAATCCCTTGCCAAGAATTTAAAGACGCTCAAGAAACTTGCCATTACGATTGGCTCGATTAAGTATGTCGTCGCGCCTATCGTGTCCGGCATGTCCCGCCTTGTTTCCTCTTCACTTGATACCGCCGATGCCATTGGCAAGATCGCCGATAGAACTGGTTTCGCGGTCGAAGCCTTTCAGGAATTAGCATTCGGTGCTGACCATTTCGACATTTCGCAACGCCAACTCGCTGATGGTCTGACACGT
>Ga0209165_10000311_pt1 | contig 18083 bp, 24 predicted proteins | sample tdAd001_FD_187122 | JGI IMG/M metagenome (GOLD analysis project Ga0209165, IMG submission 187122) | Marine sediment microbial communities from the Atlantic coast under amendment with organic carbon and nitrate - tdAd00.1 (SPAdes)... | ecosystem: Environmental > Aquatic > Marine > Coastal >... | reverse complement strand
TTGCCTAGCGCCGCAGTAGCTTGAACGCCAGTGGGCTGGACTGTTATTGGTACTGATATGCGGCCATTCCAAGGGCCGGAACTCCATGTACTTCGGCCCCACCCAGTAAAATTGGTGTTTTGTGCAGTAACTCGAGGAGTTCCTACTTGCGCCAACCCCTGAACACCTGTTACGGGCGGGTTAAGCTGCCCAGTTTCCCCGGTACTTGATACTCCAGTAGGCGTTACTACTGCATCAATTATTGGTATGGCTTGTACTGACCCCAATACACTTGTAGCAGATACTCCAGTAGGCGATACAGTTACACCTTCAGGCTGGGGAGCTTCCTCCTGCAAAACTAACGTCCCGGCAACCCACGCGTCATTGCCGCCACTAAAAGCTCCGGGGTCTTCAGTTCCCGCAGAAGTTATAGCTTTATATGCTGTGGATGTAGCCGACCCCTGTCCTGAAGGGGTAGTCCTAGAAGCGGTCGTATACCCAGAAGGCGGGTCAAGGGCTACATCATCATCGTCTAGGTGTCCAACTGCGAGTACCCAGTCATCCGCCTCTACACTTACTGCCGGGGGATCAGGGTTACCGGAAGTATTAGTGGTAAAGGATACGGGGACTTTTACATACTCTAAACCGCGAAATACTGCAGCTACAAATGTGACTCGTCGTAGCGTGCGGGTGCCAGTAGTGGATGCGGTTACGGAAGTCTCCGTACCGTCGGACAATTTGTAAGCGGTAATTGCCCTGCATCCGCGAATAGCCCGGTACGCTTCAGTGTATCCCGGAATAGACCAAGCGGTATAGTTGCCCCCGCCTGCTGTTAGGGCTACAACTATCATGTCTCCGGCTTGTAGACTTATCCCACTAAGGTCTATAGTGAACGAAAGCTGATTATCGCCGGTTGTGTTCGCTCCCCCTACAAAAGACGCCACGACTTACCCCTCCACAACTGTATTAGGGTAAGTCGTCACGAACTCCGCGAGGTGGGGCATTGCATGCCCCCAATTAAGCTATACGGAGGATAGCGTTTGAAGCGTCAGCTGTAGGGAACTGAATAGTAAAGTCACCAGCAGTAGCAGTCTTATCTGAACCAAAGTCCAAAACTGCCACAGCTTTGTTACTGTCACTAGAGTTATAGATCAGCGCTCCACGAGCGGTAATAGTGGCCGAAGACCAAGTAGTATCCGCAAAATCAACATAGGCAGTGGTGCCAGAAGAAGTTGGAGTTACGTTAGTCAACGTGTTGCCGCCAGCACTATAGCCGGTACCGGTTACTTCGTTGCTAGTAGTGTACGCAGTAGTAGCGGCACTTAAAGTAGCAGATGAAGTATACAAGGCGATTTTAAAAGTATCGCCAGTAGAGTTAGTAAAGTCGTGTTGCCCTTGCAAGAGTTGAACCTTGAAAGAAGTACACATTGCTTGTGTAATAGCCATTAGTTAGTCTCCTATACGACGTTGGTTCGTGGCTGCCCCGAGCGGTAGGTATCCTCGCGGAGCTTACCATCACCGAGATTCTTGAGCAGTGTAACAGCTTGGATGTACAATTTCTCGTACATGGCGACCAAGTCTGCCTCACCCTTCATAAAGCGGATCGCTTGTACTAGCGCCCCGTTTAACAACGCAGAATCAAACTCCTCGCCCAACCATGTGGTTCCAGCGGTGACGATTGATTCTGGGTAGTATCCGTAGTGAAGTTCAACTTCATAGCCGCTGTCCGGTGTCGGGCCAACGATAAAGCTGTCTTCGTCAAAATAAGCGTAGTGCTTAGGCAAAGCCGTACTGTTCGGGTTGGGGTAAGCCTCACGCAAAAAGTTCACATCTTTGTTCAGCAAGAAGTGATATTCGCCCGTACCGTCAATTACCGCTAGGCTGTATGAGTACAAGAAGTCTGAAGGCGAGCTCAAGTATTTGTTGCCGGAAGTTAGATTCCCAGTAACATTTTTACGTAGCGCTGGGATCTGAACAGTGTTGTATATAGTCTGCTCAGCCTGCTGCACGAACATCGCAAGCTCATCGTCCGAAAACGTGTTCTCGCAGATGTCCTGTATGTTAGCCTTCAGCTCAGTGTAATTCATGCCTTACGCCATTGGCCCTCGAGCATACAAACCTTTAGTTGCAGCACCAGTGCCGCGGACTTTTACGCCGCCGCCCTTAGCCATTTTCTTTACGTTCTTGTCTTTGCTACCGCAAGACGACTTGTTCATTTTCTTACGCATCTCTGTCTCTCCTATGAGATAGACACTGTAACAGTGCCGATAAATCCAGTGCCAACCGCTGGCCGTACTGGGATAATCTGTGCTCGACTTTGCGCATATTCCGCATTGTCTGGGCGTGGATCTCGGATCGCTTGTGGATCGTCAACCGGGAACTCGCCTAGTTTAAGCTGTGGGTGATCATAATCCCAACACTCTCTACAGGCTTTTGTGTTCGTGTTGCGGCCTTTGACGTAGACATTTTTAAGCTCAGTGAGCTTGTAGTCGAATCCACATACGTCGCATATACCGCGAGCTTTCCTTGACGAAGCAAACCGTGTAGCCATTTTACACCCGCATCATGCGAGGGACAAACCGGAAGGGCGTTTTCTCTCTATCCTCCGCAGCGGCCAACTCAAACTGTTCTTCGTACACTTGCTTCAGCATGGGCACCCGCTCAGTAAGCTCTGGTACTTTCATAGCTATGTAGTAGGCCAAGCCCGCTACCAAACACGGGAAGAACCTAAAGTTCATGTCCGCAGTATTCATGCCGTCGCCAGCATCTTCAATGCGACGCATACGCCAGTAAGACAGCACATAGTCGTTGCTGTCCGGTACAGGCCATACGTTGATCTTAGGAGCGTCTCGCAGGCGCTCGATATACAACTGAATTGGACGTCCCTGTACTAACTTGTTTGGGATCGAGGCGTACGTGCTTACACTAATACGGCTGATCGTCAAGTCTTGTTGGGTTGAGGCATTGCCTGCACCCGTACGTATTTGATGCTCCAGCAGATCAATCGTGTCCGCTGGCAGCGTATATTCTGATGTACCAGCGACGAGGCTTACTGTGCCTTCGTCGATAGTCCACATGTTAATGCCTCGGTTCTGCCACTCAATCGTCATCAAGTTCATTGAGCGACGAGCGGTACGTAAGTCGTACCCAGAACGCATTTCACGTCCGGCACGTTCCCACGCTTCCTCGGCAATCTCCGTGAAGTCCATGTTAAACGCTGAAGTGCCTGACGTAGCCATTACTTCTTCTTCCTCTTCAAGGGTGTAACCCGTTTAGGTTTACCCGCCGGTTGACCCAGTTTCTTTTTCTGGGCCACCCGAGATTTTTTCTCTGCCGCGGTCATCTCACCAGAAGTTTTAGGTGTTTTGCTAGACACACGTTTTGTGGGTCTGCAATACGGAGTACCGCGTTTCTCACCGGCTTTACGCCCGCAAGACTTACCCGTGCGGACGTCCTTCCAGTCTTCCTTAAACCACCGCTTGAGCGCTTTGCCCTTTTCGGTTTTACGAACGGCCACTAGCTTTTTTCTTCCTGCATTTGGCTATAGCTCCAGAAGCATAAGCGGACGGAAAGACTTTGTACTGAGACTTTACCTTCCGGTAGCAGTCGTCCTTCACCGTCCCGCCTGTCTTATAGTAGCGTCTCATTAGACCATCTTGCAGGGACGTACGCCTTTCTTAGCGCAACCTGCGCCACGTACTTTGCCGCCTTTAGCGTATTTCTTGCTTCCGCAAGCCATGCCGCCTTTAGCCATCTTCTTCATGCCTTTCATATCTTTACCCTTTTTAGCCATACCACCTTTGGCGTACCCATAAACTTCTTTGCGCGCTCGCATTTGTGCCTCGTCATCCCTAGAGGATGTTCCGGTGCCGGCTTCCCTAGCACCCTCTCCGAACCGAGAGTTGCGCATTTTGTCGCCGACGCCGTCAAAGAATTTGTTAATCTTCTTGTTAGCGCTACTACCTTTCTCGCCCTTCTTCCGCTGTTCGTACTTAAACTTTTCTTCCTTGTAAGTCTGATCTTTTATGTCTTGCTTAAACTTTGCTTTTTTCTCTGCATCTGTCATGCTTTTCATTAGATTGCTCCTACTTATAGCCATCTGGTATTACCTACCATTTCGCTTTGTCTGCCCAATAGGCAGCGCTCATTTTACCCTTCTTGATGTTTTTGGCGTGGCGAGCTTTGAAGGACGCACGTTTTTTCTTCATGCGATCAGATTCTCCAGCCTTGGGTTTGCCAGCGGTTTTAGCGCCTTGCTCCCCAAAACGGATTACCTTTTCCTTGCCGCTCTCGCACGCCTTAACAACGTGAGATTTCTTAGGGTGTGATGGCGTGCGTTTAGGCTTGTTGCACGCCATCTTCCCTTTGTCTACTCGGCCACCCGATGCGTAATATCTGCGCATAAGATTAGCTGTAGAATACAGTTATTGCACTGATATTGGTAAAGGTCTCAATGTAAACGTCAGACTCACAGCGTATGCCGTAATCTGGGATGTTCACCGAGTGAGAGTCCGAAGCCAAGAAATCAATGTCAAGTACCGTGCTGCCGCCGCTGCCGTCGGTAATCTCCAAGCGTCCAGCGCCACCACCAGTGGTGAGCACTTGAATTTGGCGAATACGCGCTGGGCCTACAGCGAGAGAGCCTGTTGCGGCTACTCGTTTGGTTCTAACGTCTGAACTAGGCATGAGTTTCTCCTCTAGTTAGTTCTAGGGATTAACCTGCCGATACAGTCAGAACGCCGCTATCACTCCAAATCTGACCGGCAACTGACGGATCAGAAGTAGGTAGGTTGGCCATGATGATGCTCGCGCCGTCGATAGAAGAGTCGCCAGAAACAGTAAGATCAGTGGCAGTTACGTCAGCAGCGATTACGTCGCCGGTTACGTCGCCTTCAAAACCGTTATCAGAAGCCACTGGGCCTGAAAAAGTAGTACGTCCCATGTTAAATCCTCACATGCTAGTTTGGGGGGTGTCTGTCTGCATGTCGTCAGCCGGGTACTGTCAGACGCCCCAATAAGTTTTCCCGTAAACGTATTTGTACACATCACGGAGTAATAAGTCAACCGTTATGTTTCCTGCATGGGCGTGATGCTAGAAGTTCATTAGTCAGTGCGTACCCGAACGCATAAAATACGGCCTCACTGTGGAGGAGTTTACTATGTTGATCGGGTTTTTACTTGTGGTTACAGGGCTTTTGGGCGCTATTTTTGTAGAAGATATTGCTAAAGCATAAAAAAGGGGAGCCGAAGCTCCCCTTTCCGTAGATGCCTAATTAGGCACCGGGGCTTCCGTACACACCCAGCGGGTCAGATACGCCGAAGCTGTATCGCTCGCGAGCTTTGTAGCGGCTGTTGCCAGTATCGAAATCTGCATCCATAGATGTAGACATCGGAGTACGGACAAAGTGCTTCAAGCCGTTGGGGATGTCGGTCATCAGGAACCAAGCATTGGTATCCGTCAGGTAGTGGTTAACGGAGTATCCGCCGGGGATAGAGCCGTTGTTGCGCAGGGCGTTAAGATCGTTGTCAGCAGTAGCCACACGACCCTCAGTCTCCAACAGGCGAGTAGCAACGAATTGCAACGCAGGTGGGATAATGAGTTTCTTGGGCTGAGCTGCGATCAGAAGACCACGCTCATCAGTCCACTGGCTGATACCGATAACGGCGGCTTCAAGTGAAGTCTCGTTAAGGTCAGCAGCTACAGCAGGACGGTTAGCATTGGTGCCGCCAGAAACAAGTGGGTGATCAGTAGCACACAATACTTTGCCGTCACCGTAAGTGGTGCCAGAGAAAGCGTTGTTGAGAACTGAAGCAGCCTTAACTTGCTTGGTGTACGCCATAGCACGAGCCAACGCTTTAGTATAACGAGCAGACAGTGAGTCATACAGGTTATCTTCGATAGCTTCTTCAGTGATGCTGAAGCCCATCGCGATGGTTTCGTGAGTGTAGCGTGCAGACCATGCTTCTTGTGCGTTGTCATATTCGATGGCAGAGCCTTCGTTTTTAACAGGTGCAGCAGAGAAGCCAGACAGCTTGGTTTCTTCTTCAAAAGAACGATCAGAGCTTTCAGTCTCGAAAATCTCTTTGTGCTCTTCGCCGTATTTCGCGTACTCAAGACCGAACAAAGCGTTAAGTCCGGGGAGTAGCTCCTTCAATAACTGGGCGCGTGAAATTGCCATGTTGCGTTACTCCTTATACGCCAGTGGTGTTGTTAAACTGATGACCTGCGTTCCATTTAACGAGGGCTTCAGTGTAACCACCAGATGAGTTTTTAGTCTCTTCAACCAAGCTAACAATGCGCAAAGGCAGGGTGTCAGTAGTGGCAGAAGTGTCCGAGATACCGATGGCAGAGTTGCCGGTAGCAGTATCACCAGCTGAATCAGGAGTGATCATGGCTACGTTAGCGCCAACATCAGTCTGAGCCAGATCGCCAATTACTGCGGCATCGCCACCAGCAGAAGACAATACAGCGACTTTGAACAGGACGTCAGTGCCATCAGCAACTACAGCTTCAATATCATCTGCTACAGTGCCAGTGGGGTAGTACTGACGGAAGACCTTGTAACCAAGAGTCGGGTCAGTGTACGAACATCCCAAAAATACACCGATAACAGCCATTGCCGCGTCGGCAGTTTCGTTTTCGATGGTTCCACCGGTTACCAACTTAACAGCTGCGCCGTTGAAGATGTTAGCAGCGTAGCCGCTAGCAATCTTGTAGGTGCGAGTAACGCCCACGAAGGGGACGCCGCTAAGCAGTTTAACCGGAACTAGGCCGTAAGGGCCGTTAACAGCGGGGTAAGCCATGTTAAGCTCCTATTAAGTTCCATTTCCAAAAGTAACCTTGGATTTCCTGTCGTTGAACAGGGGCATCCGCGGATCGTTTTCTCTCATAAGGTTGTTGTCCACAGAAGCCATCTGTGAACGAGTTTGGTTACCGTAGTAATCATTTCGTTCTTCGATGAGTTCTACAGGTGCCTTGCAAAGTAGCAGTCCACCAATCACGACATTGTCCTTGAATCGCTCGTTTTCTACCGATACTAAAGTAATCTCGGGGTGATCGCTGGCTTTGACCGGCTCCCAACCTTCACGTAGTTTTGAGGACACGTTCATGGCATCAACAGTGCCTTGCGTGCTTACACGCACCCAGTGAAATTCATACCCCGGCTCAGGATTAGGGCTGGGCAGGAGTTCCGGCCGTTGCCATGCCTTGCGCTGGGTTGTTTTCTCGCGGGTTTGTAGCTCACGATTTAGTCTGTTCTCAGCCATTTCCATTCCTCATATCTAGTGCAACCTGTTTGGCGTATTGTTCGGGAGATAATCCCAAGCGCTTAGCTAGTGTCAATTGTGTTTGCGTTAACCTAATTTTCTTAGGTGCTGTGCTCCGCGTAGCGGGTGCAACCACATTTGATCGCTGCTTAGTCACTTTTTCTTCTGTTTCCCCTTCAAAGTTTTCGGGGAACAATTTCCGCATACGAGTGTCAATGCGCTCGTAGTATTCATCGCTGGTTGGGTCTACACCCTCGTTCACCAACTTGTTATGCAACCCAATCGCGTAGCTTGTCATTTCGACGTCTTGGTTAAACCAAGGATTCGCCTCTTGCCAATCTTGCGCCTTCGTGTCTACGACAGGATCTTGGGCGGTTTCAGCCTCCAGTTGTACAGGAGTTTCTTCCTCTTGTAAAGGTGGTAACTTGAAATTATTTATTCTGTCTGACTTAGATCTGACAGCCGCTAACGCCTCTTGCGCTTCTACAACAGCATCTGGGTCACCAGACTCGTAGGCATCGCGATAGGCTTTTTTGGCAGTCTCGTACTCAGACGTGACAACTCGTTTGGCTTGCTCGAGCAGGGCTTCTTGGCTCTTGGACATATTGCCCTTGAGCTGTTTGTTCTCCTCAACAAGTTTCTGTGCTAGACGTTCCAGCTCTTGGCGTTCGCGCAAGGCTGCTTCTTTAGCACGTCGTTCGTCGTGGTAGCCCTTACTGAAGTGCTTGATGCGCTGCTGAACTTTATCAGAATACGCTTCTAACTCTTCGTCGGTTACTTCCTCGGGTGGATCTGAGGGTTTACGGCCACGATCAGCTTTAGGGGTATCGTCAACTACTTCTAGCTCGACTTCTTCCTCTTTAGCTGGCTCAGCTGCAACTTCTTTCTCAGCAGCTGCGGCTTTCTTACCGCCAATATCCACTTCGATTGCACTGGAAGGCTCGACCTCGAGACCTTTCTTGTCTTCTGCGTCCCCTTCCGGGAACTCAAACTCAACTTTCTGAAACGGCATACATCACCTCTTATGCGCCAGTGATTCCACGGGGATCTGCAATAACAGCCTCGATGGAATCGTCGTTCATTAAACGGAATTCTTTTCCGTTAACCTTAAACCGTGTGCCGGTGTTCATGCGGAACATTACGAAGTCCCCCACTTTGCACCACGGGCCTGTTGGGAATCGGTCTTCGTCGGCATAGGCTTGCTCGCCGACATCTACCACTGCACCCATAATCGACAGGATTTGCTCTTTCTGCTTAGCATCAGCAGTCTTGATCAGTCCTGAGCCTTCGTAGGCTTCTTCGATTTCGGGTAGAGCGACTAAGAGTCGATATCCTACCGGTTTAGGAAGTTGAGCTTCCCATTCCGCATCAGTTGTCTTCTGAGTATCAGTCATCGTCATCATCCATATAGTTGCGCGAAAGGTCTTCTACGTGTGACATACAGGCTTCGAGACCTCGAACTAAGCCTGTAACTTCCTTGTATTGGGCGAAGTCTTTAGCTCCTCCCGCTGCAAGAAATTCTAATGCTGAGGTTTTATCCTCGTTAAACTTTTTCATAAGCACGTCAAAGACGGTAGTAGCCACGATTATCTCCTAGGGTTGTTGTCCTTCATGGTTTTAAGCAGCTCGAGATCTAGCTTGCTGCTGTCCCGCCGGCGATCCGCTGCGAGCTTGGCTCCCTGCTTCTCTGCTTCGAGGTCAACTTCTTGCTGATCGATCTTGAGTTTCTCGGCCTCCAACACAGCGTCAGCTTGGGCTTCTTTAGCCTTCTGCTGTAGCTCGGCCTGTCTAAGCTGCATCTCTGCAGCATCTTTCTGGGCTTTGCGCTGAACTTCTTGTTGCTTGACTTGAAGTTCGGCTTGCTGGAGCTGGAACGCAGGGTCTTGCTGTTTGGCTTGAGCTTGCTTCTGCGCAGCTTCTTGCTGGTGCTGCTGCGTAAGCTGCTTGCCTGCGTCGGCGACTAGGCGAGCCAACTCTACCTCGATCTGCTCGGGCAACTCTTCTCCCGGCGCGGGTAGTGGGGCACCTAGTTTCTCTTCGATCTGCTTGCGGTACTTGAACGCCAAGTGTTCAGCCATGTGAGCCTGTAGCGAGGCCATGATCTGCTGAGCTTGTGGGTTCTGTCCGATAGTCTGGGCAATCATAGGATCTTGCATGAACGCGGTATGCGCGGCCATGTGGGCATCGTGGTCTTGGTAGATAAACGCACGGATTGGTTTGCCTGTCAGGGCATCCATGTTTTCGCTGACCGGATCGGTCGGTTTCGCATCGTCCCGTGTTGGGACTAGTTTGTCGGCATTCTTGATGCCGAGCACGTCGATCATCTGCCGATGTAGCTGAGGCAGGTCGTAGATCTGAGGTGCTTGCTGCGCCATCTGTAACACCGCTTGGTACTGTACGACACGCTGTGCCATCGTAGAGCTGTTCGGGTCACTGACGGGAATGACGTCAACCATCGCGTAGTCTGAGCGACGAGCTGTTACTTCACCACGATGTGGCTGGTAGATGTACTCTTCGCTAGCGTACTCCGCAAGGATCGCTTTTAGTAACTTAAACTCCTGCTTCATGGCGTAATGTACCCGAGCTTGCACCGCGGCCATAGGCTTCAGGGTACGCTCGAGCAGTGCCAGTGTGGTACCTACTGGCGCGTTAGCCGACATGTCGCTGATGTTCATATCACTGATGGCGCCAAGACGACGGCCTTCGTTAGTGATTTTGTCCAGCAAAGCTAGCAGGGTTTGGCTAGGTTCTTTATAAGGTAGCGGCATGATGTTGTCGCGGATGTTACCTGACGGTACATCGACATCTTTCCACTCGCCCGGTGATGCCGGAGAGTCGTCGCCTTTAATACGTAGTCCACGTGACTTCAAGCCGCTTGGCAAGTTAGCCAGCGTGCCTGCATCAACGAGTTGACGTATAATAGACGTACCTGCTTTGGCGTAACCGCCAATGATGTGGATCAGGCCTAAGCCGTAGAATCCAAATCCGGGTACGTACGCATAGTGTACGAAGTGCTGACGTTTAAGCGTCAGAGGATCGTCTTGGTTCCAGTTCCGCCGCACGGAAAGGATCTCACCAGTCCCACGTTCAATGGTAACGACATACGGCTTCGCAATCTCATCATCAGATTCATCAACCCCGTCTATAACCAAATCAGCGTGCACTTCGTAAATTGCGTAGCGGTTGTCGTCAGTAAGAGAGTAGCCACCCTCTTCTGCTTTCCGCTCTTCAATGTCGGTGTGGAACGGCTGTGGCTCGTCCAGTTCAATGTCTCGGTAGAACCCAGCGGCTTGCAACTTACGCAGCTCGTTCTTGGTTCGACGCATGATGTGCGTAACACGTTCTGCTGTCTCGATGTGGCTTGCGCCGTAGGGCACAATCACGTCTTCAGCTGGGATATATACGGCAGCTTGGCGGCCTATGTTGGGATCAAAATACACTTTCTTGAACGCAGAACCGGCTAGGCCAAGGCTGTACAGCATCCGCTCATGCTCTGGGCGGTACTCAACCATTGTCTCGGTCAGCTCGTAGTTCATGTCAGCCTGCACGCGTTGTGCGGCTTCCGTCTTCTCTTTAGTTTCTTCACCTAATACTTTAGTGCGAACAGGGCCAGACGAGGGGAATGTCTCGCTCATTGTCTCTGCTTGGAAACGTATGGCAGCTTCTGCTAGGACAGTTGAGTACACGCCACAGGCGCCTTCCCAAGGTTCAGTACGCTCTTCGTATTTGAAGCCCAACACGTCGAGACCTTTAACAAACGTATCGGCCCAGTCTTTGCGGCTCTCGATGTCCGCTTCGACCAACCCGATAATCTCGTCAGACAGCTCACGTAGCGCACCTTCGCCCATTACTTCAGCGAGGTTAGCATCAAACGCGGTAAACTCATCTAAGCCCTCGTCTGGGATCAGTGTGATCTCCATAGAGCCGTCGTCCAGCATTACCATGTCAGGATTAACGATTTCAATCTCGAGATCCGGCTCCATGCCTTCCTCAAGCTCCATCATGTCTTCCGCTTCTTCGTCGATCCCTTTGGGAGCTTCGTATAAACCTTTCTCAATAGCCATCGGTATTCCTCTTAATAAAACCCGCTCTTGCGTTGTTTGAAGTAGCGCTGCTCTTCCGGCTCATCGGATGGGAGTCGTATGAACCCACCTTGCCTGAACCGCATCAGCGCCATAACTGTTGAATCCACCAAGTCATCGTGACTCATAAAAGGAAACCCGGCGATCTCTTCTACTACTTCTTCTGCCCATCTGGTAGGTGGCACCCATACTAAACCCGATGCCACAATGTCTGCAACTGAGTTAAGCCGTGCTAGTTTATCACCAGAACCCCTGTGAGGGGTATACTCTGAAACAGGCAACCCTGTGCGCCGCATCTCTTGGTAGAGCGCAGTACCCGCACTTTTCTTCTCTACGATGAACGCATCTGGCTCCCACTCACCGTACTGCTCGACGGCCATAGCCTTGAGTTCTGGGAATTCGTACCTACCTTTAATACTGTTGAGCAGGATAATGTTGTACGCGTCACGCTCTTCGTTGAAGAACACGCCCCACGTCGTGAGTGCTGTAAAGTCAGCACGGTTGTGTGTTTCTGCCGCGGCATCGAGTGACATAATTATGTACTCGCAACTGGGCGGGTCTTCTCTGTCCCACATCTGCCACCAGTCGCGCTTGATGAGTGCCGCTTCTTCTGCGGTCGGTTGCTGTTGATACTGAGCATTCCACTGGAACGCCGGCATAGATGCCTTGGTACGCAGTAGTGCCTCAAGGTCGAAGAACTCCGGCCACAACGGTTTCTGAGAGGGCTTACCGTCTTTATCTACGGTGTCCAGTATGGCGGGGAACTCTACGACTTCGTACTGATCCGAACCAGAATTCTTGGCCATGTCGTTAACCACACGCCCAGTTAGATCGTCCATGTGCCATCGTGTCTGAATAATGGCTACACGCCCGCCGGGCATGAGTCGCGTACGAGCACCGAATGTGAACCACTCGTAGGCCTTCTCGAACACCTCGAAGTTACCGTTAATCACGTCTTGCTCCGAGTGAGGATCATCGACGAGTAACAAGTCAGCACCACGACCTGCCAGTGCCGAACCGATACCGCACGCATAATACTCACCCGCGGAGTTAGTATTCCAGCGACCGGCCGACTTACTATCTGACGCAAGTGTTACCGTAGGGAACACACCCTTAAACGCGTCGGTGGCAATCAGGTTACGCACCTTACGACCAAAGTCTACTGCGAGATCGGTCGTGTGCGATACCATCATTACTTTTTTGTCTGGGTTACGGCCTAGAAACCACGCAGGAAACATGATAGAAACAAGCTGAGATTTACCGTGTCGAGGCGGTATATTGACGCAAATACGGTCTTTATCGCCCCGCTCAATAGCCATGAGCATGTTAGCTAGCTTTCTGTGATGCTTGCCCACCTTATAGTCGGGCTGCATACGCTTAGCAAACGCAATCAGGTCGTCGTACGCTTTCGCATTCTCGCGGCGCTCGTCTAGTTCTTCAGCGAGTTTAGAGATCTCTTCGACTTCTTCGGGACTGAACGAGTCTATGTTCTCCAGCAGCTGCTGGATGTCCTCGTCAGAAAAGCCTAGGAACTTACTCACCGTCTAGCCCCAGCTCGGCGTCCACGTCTATCGGCGTGTCGTCTATTATTACTGCATCTTCTGCAGCTTCTGGGTTGATGAGCTTCTCCAGCTTGCTGCGCAGGCGCTCGCGAATCTCGTCGCTCGTCTGATGCGTAATTGTCACCTCGGACTTCTCGGCGAACAGCCCAACGTCACTTATCTTACCTAGCAGTTCAAGTGCTCGGATGCGAATACGTGGGTCGGCGTTCTCAGTTTCGAGGAGTAACTTGTTGGTAACGAGGTGTCGTATCTGTGTAGCCGACTCCACAACGGAGTGACTGAATTCTTGCAGGACGTTGTTAGCCAAAATCATAGACGCAGGGCGGATAGTCGCAGCGCGCTTGTTGTTGACTTTCTTAGACGCCTTCTCAGGGTCGTTTGCGTAGGCAACAGCTAGATTAGCGGCCATATCGCGGTCTTCTGCAACGGGTTCGATGTCCAAGCCGTGCTCGCCAAGCTCCAATGCAGTATTGCAGGCAGCTTCAGCTCGCGCTCGCAAGTCAACGTAGGGAACTTTGTCCGAGAATGGCACGCCAATCTCTGGGTCAAGCATCAAGGTCATCAAATTATCCGCAGGTTATTCACCGTTGACGCAGTTTATACACGAAAAAATAATTTTTCGCAAGGGACTTAAATTTTTACACCGGGGGGTGTTCCTATATAGAGGGGGGTGGGGGGCGCGCGGCCACGTTTTGCTCTGTTTTACCAGAAAAAACAAAGATTTACCAAGTATAACGGGGGATTGAAACGTATATGGGACACATTATTTGAGTATATTAGTATATATAAGGTATATGTGGAATCCTAACCTGACAAGTTGGGGGTGGGGGTACGGTGGGGTAAATGATATGGCGTTTTGTCCGTCGATCTGTCAGAAATCAGATGATGCCGTTTGATATATCCTGATAAGTTTTACGAACATCGCTTGACATTCTACACTATATGTTGTTTAATGGCTCCACGGTTTGGGAATGAGCCCAACCGTATAACTAGAAAGGTACACGCTATGAAAAACTCTACACTCGTCAAGATCACCGATGGCCTGCGCTTCATTCAGCTGCAAGAGATGCACACAAGGGCAGAGGCTCGCACCGAAGTACTACGGGATAAGTGGATGCGAATAGTTGAACTGCACGGCATCGGCACTAAGCCCGGCACTGACCACGAGCCACGCAACATGGGCGCACTGATTGTCCTCGAGGCTGAACGCTTCATGGATTACATGGACTCAAAGGAGCGAGTCGAATTCCTAGCCGACGCAATGGCAAAGGCTGACCGATAACCCAACCCAACCAGCCCCCTTCGGGGGGCATCAAGGAGAACACTATGTACGCACTATTCATTATCTCAACTGCTATCCACGCACTGCTACTTGGCGGCGCCCTGTTCTACATGAGCATCATCGGCCCTGCATTCGTAGGTGTGGCAGCCCTGTTAGTTGTTCTTGATCTGGCAGGCCTTGCACTAATTGATGCAGACCGGGATCACGAACGCCGATGGCATCACCACTAACCTGACCTACCCCGCTCCGGCGGGGTTTTCAGATGAAACCAGTTATAGAAGCTGCGCCGAGCCTCTTCGCGTTGTCTCCGCTGCGTTTCGCCAAGCTCACGGAAACCAGTTATACAGTCTGCGCCGAGCCTTGAAGTGCTGGGCGTTTACAATGTTCTGGTATCCTATAACAAATTCTACGGAGTTTTGTTTACTTTTTACGCTATATGTTGTCTAATGGCATCACTGAATCGGGATTGGCTCGGTTCGGTTCCAACTAAAAAGGTATTCGTTATGTCAAACTCAAACGTAGTAGTATCACTCGCAACCCAAGGTCTCTTGGCTAAATATGTTAGCGCCGCTAATAGCGCCGACAATAAGCGCGGTGCGGTGATTGATTCGCTCTGGGCGGACGGCGTCCGCTCGGCGCTGCTAGATACACCCAAAAACGGCGGCAGCAAAGAAGTCCGCGATACTATCGCCGCGGCGCTTGTATTGGGTTTCACCGCTACCGAGCGCCACTTGCTAGATTCGCCTATCAAATCGTTGAAGGATCACCAAAAAATCAACCGCCGGCTTTTACAGCAAAAATTAGGCGCTCGCACGATCGACATTAAAAAGGCGCTAAAACGCCGCGAGGAAATTGAAGCCACGGGCGGCGATACTAGCAAGCCCCGCCCACCTAAAACCGAGCAGCAAAAACTACTCGAGTCGCTGGTAGTAGTCCAAAAACGAATTGGCGATATGGAATCGCCTACATTCAACCCGGTGGTGGCATCGAACTTACTGAAAGAACTGATCGCCCACTGCACCGGCCTCAACAAAAAGAAGTAATCCCGCCCCACTTAATGAACCCCGCTTCGGCGGGGTTTTTTTTCGCCTTGAATTTGTCCCCCCTAGCAGCACTAAGCGCATCAACAGCACCAAGCGCCTTGAAACCAGTTCTACAAGCCGCGCCGAGCCCCGTACCACAAAACGCTCAGAAACCAGTTATAGCTGCTGCGCCGAGCCTCGACCGCCACGTGAACTTGTTATAGGTTCCTATAACACCGAGAAACCAGTTATGCAAGCTGCGCCGAGCCTTACGCAGTGACACGTTTACGCGCCGCGCGTGTTATAGAATCCGATAACAATTTGGTAATGTTCGGTTTTAAGTCGTTGATAAATAAGGAAAGTTCGGTTTTGGCCTTGTAATGTTCGGTATTTGTACGGTTTTTCTAGATAAAAAACGAACATTATCAAAATATGGTGAAACGTGGTTGAACGTGGCGGAACTCAGCAGGACTTTTCGAGTGACTTCTTGTAAAACTTAGTAAACTAATATAATTTATAATATATATATATATATATATGGTAATGTTCGTTTTTGAAAATATAGGCAAGAGATATTCTGCGAAATAAATTAAAAAAACGAGTTGGTTTTGGTGTGTTTATTTTGCATAAAAGTGGGGGGGTATCTAAAAAGAACCGTACTTTTCGAACATTACGAACTTTCCTTATAAATCAAGCACTTACAAGCGAACTTTACCGAACATTAACAGAACAAAACCGAACAAAATCAAACTCTATCAAACCATACCAAAACTTGACAACACATAGTAAACCCCGTATAATAGTCAGCGTGTTCAGGGATAACCCCGAGCGCCAAGTGTGCAGCACAATTCACCGGCTGCACGAAATGTTATAGAAACCTATAACACACCACAACTACAAACGAGGTAATAACATGGCTAACACCCAGACAGTTATAGCAACCGATCGCGGCGCTGTACGACTCAGCACCATGTCAGGCAAGCTGCAAGGTATCCCTGCTATCAACACTAACACTTTGTCAAACGAGTTCTGCCAGCGACAATACAGCAGAGAAAAAAGTAACAGCAGCGCCAAGTCAGTCTGCACCGATTGCTACTCGGTCAAGATGCTATCGACATTCCGCAAGAGTTGCGTGCCGCGCTTTGAAGAGCACAGCCAAGTGCTGTCCGACCGACTGCTAGAACCGCACGAGATCGGCCGCGTGTTCAGCGATGTGCTGCGCATCAACGGGCATGGCGAGCTGATAAACGACATTCACTACCGCAACATCTGCGCTATCGCCGAGGCCAACCCGTATACCCTAGTGGTGCTGTGGACAAAACGCCGCGACATTATCAACCGCGTGCATGGGGTATACCGCATGAGTAGGCCTGCCAACCTACAACTTATTTACAGTAACCCGCTAACCAATCGGGTACTACAGCGCGTGCCCAAGCACTTCGACAAAGTGTTTAACGTGATCGCGCCGGATACCGAGAGCCCAGTGCCCGTCAACTGTTACAAGGCGTGCCGCGAGTGCATGCTGTGCTACAGCCACAACACCACTGACATAATTGTCGAGGAGATAAAGTAATGAATATGTTATCGAATTCTATAACAAACCACACCACTAACCACGAGGTAACACCCATGACTAACTTAACTGCACCACAAGTATCGACCCCATCGCCACAAGTAGCGACCCCATCAATTGCCAGCAGCGCCATGTTGGTAGAGCTGAGCATCAGCCGCTGGACAGCGATGAAGCTGGACAAGCGCGCCAGTAGTGACGTGACTTCACAGAACTACGCACAGAAAGGCGCGGCACGTGTAAACAAGTCCCTGCTTGGTGGCTGTGCTGAACTCGATGCGATCAAGAAGCTGACAGGTAACGTGCGTAATATGCACTACGCCATGACAATGCCGTGGTCTGATACCGGCCTGCGCCTGCTCCCGACAACCCAGTATTTCAAGTATCACCAAGCGATGACCGAGATGCAGGCTGAGTTCAACCGCATGGTGACTGACTTCCTTGACGCATACGACTGGGAGATCAGCCAAGCACAGGCCACACTGGGTGCGCTGTTTAATCGTGACGAGTACCCGACACGTGACAAGTTGATCAGTAAGTTCGGGTTCCGCCTGTCATATATCCCGCTGCCCGATGCAGGTGATTTTCGGATTGACGTAGGCACTGAGGCCACCGAGAAGTTGCGCTTAGAGTATGACACGTTTTACCGCAATCAGTTAGAGTCTGCCCTGACTGACGTGTGGCACAGGACGTACGAAGCACTGAGCCGCATGAGTGAGCGCCTCGACTGGAACGATGGCAAAAAGATTTTCCGCGACTCACTGGTGGAGAACCTCACCGACATGGTGGAGATGCTGCGAGCCTGTAACGTGACAGGTGACACCCAGATGACGGCAATGGCCGATCAGCTAGACACGGCACTGCGCGGCGTAACGCCCGAGGGACTACGCACTAACGAGTCTGCACGTATCCGCACTAAAGCTGCGGTAGACAAGGCCATCGCTAACCTGCCATCACTGGACATATAAGGAGGACACGTGAACTACCGACAGCGTAACTTCAAACGCACAAAGCTGGGTAAGTATCTCAAAGGGCGCGATAGAACCGAGCGCGCCCCGCGAGTACAATACTTGCAATATGTTGTAGAAAGTAGTATAATAGACACTCGCAAGGCAAGTTGTGCCCAGCGATAACCAGCAGTACTTAAACTTGTTATAGAATACTATAACATTACATAACTAAAAACTGGAGTAACATTATGAACAACGCACACGCTATGTACGCGCTCAACCTCGACCAAGTAGCAGCAGCTATCAAAGCCACCGGCCACCTACGTACCACACTGGTACAAGGCCACATGGGTACGGGCAAGAGCTCACT
>Ga0209165_10000309_pt1 | contig 18172 bp, 15 predicted proteins | sample tdAd001_FD_187122 | JGI IMG/M metagenome (GOLD analysis project Ga0209165, IMG submission 187122) | Marine sediment microbial communities from the Atlantic coast under amendment with organic carbon and nitrate - tdAd00.1 (SPAdes)... | ecosystem: Environmental > Aquatic > Marine > Coastal >... | reverse complement strand
AGTAAACAGTAGCAATCTCGAGCCGATGAAGGCCCATCATTTTCTTGAAAACGTTCGTGTAATCGATCTGTCGCAGTATATTCCGGGACCCTTCGCGACTCGACAACTGGCAGACCTCGGTGCCGACGTAATCAAAATCGAACCGCCTGTTGGCGACCCGATGCGATTTTTCATGCACGGCGACGCAGACGAGCTGTCGTCTGTTTATCGGCATATCAATCGCGGCAAGCGTATCTGCAAGCTTGATTTAAAAACCGACACGGGAAAACAATGCCTGACTGATTTGTTGGCCGGTGCGGACATTCTGCTTGAGTCCTTTCGGCCCGGTGTACTGTCTCGCCTCGGTTTCGATCATGAGCAACTCGAGCGAATCAATCCCGGACTGATTCATTGTGCGTTATCCGGTTACGGACAGAACGGACCTTACGCGTTACGCGCCGGACACGATATCAACTATAACGCACTGAGTTCACAGTCAATCGTCAGTGGCACCGCACAGCGACCCATAATCGCCTACCCGCCTATTGCCGACCATGCCGCGGCAATGCAGGCGAGTATCGCCATGCTCGCCGCGCTGCATGCGAGGGGGAACAATCCTGGCAGTGTCTATCTCGATATCAGCATCACCGAATCAATCATGGCCTGGCAATATTTACCCATATTGACCAATACCGAGGAACGTGCCGAATCCTTGCTCAACGGTGGCGCTGCCTGTTACAACATTTATCAATGCGCCGATACACGATTCATCAGTCTCGGCGCGATCGAAACCGGGTTCTGGACAAATTTTTGCTCAGCCTTGCAAAAACCGCAATGGATAACCCGACAGTATGAATCCATGCCGCAACGAGAGCTGATTGCAGAAGTCGCCGAACATATCACCCAGCATCCCCTCGATCACTGGCACCAATTGCTGGATGCTGTCGATTGCTGTTATGCCCCACTACTCACCCCCGGGGAATTATCAGCAAACCCGCAAATCCAGGTCCGCCATTCATTGTCGGAGTCCGGACCGAATTACGCGGGATGGATAAACGATGCAGCAGTCGAAATCGACGTTTCCATAGCCGAAATCGAACATTTACAGTCGCTGAACTGGCGCCCGTTCAAGTAAACCGTTGCTTGTCTTTGCGAACGCAAAGAACAAAACCGCTTACCAGTGCTAAATTGGGTTTAGCTAAACCCGGTCCTGTTATCGACTTTCCTTTCTGATCCAGGTTTCGGTGACGCCGAGTGTACCAACGATAGAGTCGGAGTAGTTCTTTGCAGCTTGCCTTGTCTCAAACCCGGAGACGGCAACACGAAAACGTAACTCTGCACCGATTGTACCTACATAGACTTGAGTATCATGACCGGCATTTTGAAGTTTCTGGCTAACTTGCTCGGCGACTTCTTCGGTGCGGCTGGAATACAGATACACCTTATAAATATAGTCAGATATTACATCTTGCCTGGTTGTCTCGGTCTCCGCTGCGGTGAATGCTTCAGTTTCGGCATTGTTGCTACCTACATTATCGAGAGATTCGCCGGAGACAGCCTGTTCCACAACTACCTCAACGCCAGGCGCTCTTTCTTTTCTAATCCAGGTTCCCGTAACACCGAGCTTACCAACTATAGCGTCTGAGAAATTATTCGCCGCATGCCTTGACACAAACCCGGTAATGGCAACCCGGTAACGTCGGCCTGCATCGGTTTCACTTGCATAGACTTGAGTATCATGACCGGCTTGATGAAATTTCTGATTCACTTGCTCGGCGACTTCTTCGGAGCGACTGGAAAACAGGTACACCGTGTAAATATTACCAAGCATCGTATCTTGCCCGGTCACCTCGGTTCCCGCTGCGGGGATTACTTCAGTCACAGCATTGTTGCTACCAACATTGTCGAGGGATTCACCTGAAGCTCCCTCTTCAATGGCCATCTCAACGATAAAAGGCTTTTCTATCTCGAGTGTTGAGGCATCATGGCCACCGGGAAATAGTAATTCATATGGACCATTGTCTTCAATGTGAAATTCCGTACCAGTTTCGCTGAGGACCATCGTATTTGGATTAACGGAATGAGTAACCTGCACGCTACCGGCATGCAATTTAATAGCCGACAAGCCATCGCGTCGAAATACACATATATCGCCGAGAAGGTGGATGGCAGCAAACATCCTGTCACCCAGGTTTACAATAAAATTCTTTTCGCTGCTGGACTGTGCCGTGTAATTAATACAAGCCCTTCCGTGGTGAAGATACAACTCGGGATGACGGTCGGGATTAGTTATGCCGGATTCATCACCTGCTCGAAGTGTGATTTCAGAATTCGCATTGAGCCGCAAGGTGGCATTTACCCAGAGCCGCATCTCGACTCGTCCTGTATCGCCGGTTGCGATACTGTCCCCAATTTTTAATATACTGTTACGGCCAAGCTCGGTTTGGGTACTGCCCTGCAGTAGCCTTGCGGGCGATTTCAGCGCAATAACTGTGGCTATAGAGGAGGCATTTGCAGTAGATATGCAGATGATGCCTGTAAGCACCAGGAAAATCAGTTTTTTGTTTTGCATACGCCTAATGCCACACAATGCAAATATTTCGTATCATCATACTCACTTTAGTTAACAGAAGATATTCACCATTGTCTTTTCAATAGAAGTCGGTCCCTTGGGTCATGAGGTCAGCCGCGTCCAATGTAAGGCATTCGGGTCGCCATGATTGTCATGAATTGCACATTGGTTTCGAGCGGCAGGGAAGCCATTTGCAACACTGCCTGCGCCACATGCTCGACATCCATGACCGGTTCTGCGACACGTTCACCATTTGCCTGCGGCACTCCTTTGGGCATGGCTTTGGTCATCGGTGTCGCTGCGTTGCCGATATCAATTTGACCACAGGCAATGTTATCGTTGCGGCAATCGAGCGAGATTGATTTGGTCAAGCCGGTGATAGCGTGTTTGGTAGAGGTGTAAGGAGCCGAAAACGGGCGCGGTGCATGTGCTGAAATCGAACCATTGTTGATAATACGCCCGCCTTTGGGAGTTTGCGCCTTCATCATGCGAATCGCCTGCTGCGCACACAAAAACGGCCCGGTCAGGTTCACGTCGACGGTTTCCTGCCACTGTTCGTAAGACAGTTCCTCCATCGGAATCCCCGGCGTAAAGCTACCGGCGTTATTAAAAAGCAAATCGAGTCGCCCAAGGCGCTCCTCGGCTTGCGCGAACAGATCGACAACCTGGTCGGGCTTACCGACATCGGTTGGCACACACAAGCAGCGTGCCAGATCAACCTCGGCCAGTTCCACAGTTTCGCGCAACGCTTCGAGTCGCCTGCCAGCGAGTACCACCGCATAGCCGTCATTTAACAAGGCGTGGCAAACCGCCCGCCCAATGCCACTGCCGGCACCGGTCACGAGCGCAACTCTGGTTTCATTATTCACATTCACTACCTCAATATTCGATCGCGACACTGAACCCGGGGTGATCGTGCAATGCCCAGTAAGCGTCGTTCAGTTTCGCCGTCAATGCGCCCGGCCTGCCATCGCCAACCGGTTCACCCGCAATCCGGGTGACCGGCATGACACCGCCCGCGGTACTGGTGATAAACACTTCGTCAGCTGCCTTTGCAATAGCCACGGGTAGCAACTCCTGCTTCACCAGCAAATTCTCCTTTGCCAACAATTCCAGAATCGTCGCCCGGGTCACGCCTTCAAGTACCCCCCGGGCCGGGGTGATGACTGTATCTCCGTGGCGGGCGAATACATTAAACCCCGGTCCTTCCACCAGATTGCCCTCGGCGTCAACCAGCACCGCGGTATCGGCGCCATGGTCATAGGCTTCGAACAGGGCCATGACCATGTCAAGCCAATGGTAGTTCTTGATTTTTGGGTCGACGGACTCCGGCGGGATACGTTGTTGCCGACTGATCAGCAGATTAAGCCCTTGTTTACGCAGGCTGTCGTCGGCAATCCACACGAATGGAATGACAAATGCCAGGAAACGATTTTCGCAGCTACGCGGATCACGTGAACCCGGTGCAGGTATGCCGCGAGTACATACAATTTCGACATAGGCGTCGCGCAAACCGCTACGCCTGACCAGTTCGAACATGATCGAACGAATCTGTTCGCGACTGTAGGGTACCGACATACGCAGTTTCTCCATGCTGGTATGAAAACGATCCAGATATTCATCGATGCGGAAAAACTTGCCGCGCCAGGCATGGGCGACATCGTAGGTAGCATCCGAATGCAGAAAACCCCAATCCAGTATCGGGATCCGGGCCTCGGCGACCGGGATGTACTCGTCATCGATAAATGCGACACCCTGTGATAAATCGATCATAGTGTTTACACTTGTTAGTTAAATTCGGGTTTGCGTTTTTCGACAAACGCCTGGATACCTTCGCGACCGTCTGGCGAAGACGCACACTGCGACACAAGTTCACCCTCGAGTTCCATCTGGGTTTCGAGATCATTGCCAGCACTGGCGAGCAACAGTTTCTTCACGTAGGCGGTCGACAGGCGTGCACTAGCGGCAAGTTCCGCCGCCAGCTGGTCTGCCTGTGCGATTAACGCTTCGTCGGCAACCACTCGAGTCACCAGCCCAAACTCACAAGCTTCAGCGGAACTCAGGGTACGATTGGTCAGCATTAATTCCTGCGCCTTGCGCAAGCCGACCAGGCGCGGCAGAAAGTAACTCGAGCTGCCATCGGGGCATAAACCAGCCCTGGTATACGCCATGGTAAAACTGGCGGATTCAGCGGCCAGCACGATGTCGCCGATCAGCGCAATACTAAAACCAGCACCCGCCGCAACCCCGTTGACCGCAACGACCAACGCGGCCTGCATGCGCGATAAAATCGTTATTGCACTATGCAGGTCGTCCGCCAGCGACTTGATCGCAGTGCCAATCTCGTCACCATGCGACAGCATTTCCTTGATATCACCGCCGGCGCAGAAAAACCGACCACTTGCGCTGAGTACCACGGCCTTCAGTTCAGGGTCATTATCACAAAGCTGTGCCGCCTGCTTCAGTTCGCTAGCCATTTGCATATTGAAACCATTGGCGGCGTCGGGCCGGTTCAGTTCAATTTTTGCAACCGCTCCCAGCTTTTCAAATTTAATGTGTTCAAACTTATTCATTTTGACTTGATCGGGTTGAGTTAAACGCAGTATAACGATTCGCTCAAACATGCAGAACAGAATTTCACTATCAGGCCATAACAGGAGCCACTAATGAGTGCATACCTTATTGTCGATACACTGATCGAAAATGCGGACGAATATGAGAAGTACAAGCAACTGGCGAAACCAATCGCGGAAAAATACGGTGGAGTCTACCGGGTTCGCGGTGGCGACATGGATGTGCGCGAAACCGATCTATGGACGCCAACGCGCATGGTGATTATCGAGTTCCCTGACATGGATGCCGCGCGCGCGTTTGTTGGCTCGGAGGAATATGCTCCGATTAAGCCTTTACGACTTAACAACGCCAAATGCACGCTGACGATTCTGGATGGATGCTAGCCAGGACGACAACCCTGGCTGGTCTAAGCCCTTTTAGCGTGAAGATTCGCTATCGCCATATCAAACGCGTCTACCGCCTCCGACTCACGGTCGCTCAGGCTCGAGTCGGCACTACTTGAAATGTTGTCCTCCGACTTGTTCCACAAGATCTCGGAGGCCGAATTAAACGCATCGACAATTTCAACATAGGTATTGGTTGGTGATAGCAGGGTATTCAGAAAGCTCATAATGATCGACAGTACGATACCGAGTATTGAAGTGCTCAGTGCAAACGAGATCTTGATCAGGAAGTTGTCGATTACAATCTTGCTGGCTTCCGCATTGGTAATATCCATCGCAGTGAGCTCGGGCAGAGCTCTCATGATACCGAGAAAGGTACCGAATATACCGCCAACGATAAAAATGCTGGGCAGAATATTGAGCATATCGTTAGTCCGGCTCAATGAAAAAACTCCCAGCACGCGATTAAAAATTGGATTCGAACCGAGCACGCTATTCGAAATTTCGTGGAAATCGGGTTGATGACCGGATTCCTTGCGCAAGTACCTGATATGCTGCAAGAAGTCATCGATCAACCGAATGATACCATCCTGAATCAGAAACACGCGGTCGCCAACGGTCATGATATGGTCTTCATTGCGGCGCTTGTAGCGCGCTCGCAGCTCAAAATTCTCAAAGTAAGTGCGCGTTAGTGCGCGTTTGACATGGCTATAAAAAGAACCCCTGGGATCGGGATTGGCCATGATATCCTGGTGTACACGTTTAACGAACTCCTTGACGAAGCGTTTCTGACGGTGAATGGTTACGGTAATCAGTAAACGCATTATTACCGCGAGCAGGAACCCGAATAGCAACAATGGCATCAGGTAATCTGTGGCGTACAGCACCACGACATTGATTAAATCGACGATGGTTGCATTCATTACGAATTCTCTTTCTTGGTTAGCCCAAACTTGATAATTACCCGTTGTGATTCGTAGCAATTATATTGTTGGCAAAATTCTTCACGCGTCAGGTTACCGGTATCTTCGGGGTTAACCTGTTCGGTGAAAAAACTTCTTCCGGTGACCTTGATTAACGGCAGCATACTATCCTGGTGCTGGAACTTGAGCTTTCGTGTATCGAAAGCATATTCGAAAATCGACTTGGCGCGCTCGTAGCTTAAGTCGAGGTTGTAATTGACCGCTCTCTGGTTAGCGGCCGAGAGTTCGGTCGGATCCACCGGTTTGCCACCATAGGTCGGCGATGCGAAACCGATGATTTCGACTGAGGAGATTTGGGTGGACTCCGATGTGATATCAAAAAGACTTTTTGCGTAAACCGGAATTGCCTCACGAATGGTCTTTCTCATGCCGGACTTAAGCCGATGACTGTCGGTATCAAAGTAATCCTTGCCAAAATCCAGGATCACGTCACCGGTGCCGCTATCGACGTCGGCGCTAATTCCCGCTTGTGCAAAATCATCCTTGATGCGTTGTGCGACATCCAGTCGATCTTTAGCAATTTCCAACGCCTTTTGCAATTCACCCGAAGTCGCCGCCAGTTCGGATTCAGCCTCGCCGAGTTTTTTACCCGTATCCTCCAGCTCTGCCTGCGCACCACCGAGATCCGCTTGCGCCTGTTGTAATTCGCCCGCCGTCGCCGCCAGCTCCGACTCGGCCTGGCCGAGTTTTTCACCCGTATCATCGAGCTCTGCCTGCGTACCACCGAGATCCGCCTGCGCTTGCTGCAATTCGCCCGCAGTGGCCGCCAGCTCAGCCTCGGTCTGACCGAGTTTTTTACCCGTATCCTCCAACTCTGCCTGTGCACCACCGAGATCGGCCTGCGCTTGCTGCAATTCGCCCGCAGCTGCCGCCAGCTCAGCCTCAGCTTCGCCGAGCTTTTTACCCGTATCGTCCAGCTCTGCCTGCGCACCACCGAGATCCGCCTGCGCCTGTTGCAACTCGCCCGAAGCGGCCGCCAGTTCAGCCTCGGCCTTGCCGAGATCTTTAGCAGTACCCTTCAACTCCGCCAGCGTGCCACCGAGATCCGCTTGCGCCTGTTGCAATTCGCCCGCGGTTGCTGCCAGCTCAGCCTCTGCCTGGCCGAGTTTTTTACCCGTATCCTCCAGCTCTGCCTGCGCACCACCGAGATCCGCCTGCAGCCGGGCAGCCTCATCCTGGTTCGCCTTATATTCATCCTGCAAACCCTGGTACTTGTCTTCAAGCTTCTCGAGTTGCCCCTGATGTGCCTGCGCCAAACCCTCTATCTCGGCCTCACCCGCCTTGATGCCGTCTTCCAGGGAAGCGAGTTCACTTAGCTTGTTATCGTAGTCGCCCTGTAAACTCTTGTACTTGTTCTCGAGACTCTCCACTTCGGCCGCACTCGCGTTCTTCAGTGCCGCCTTATCGGCAGCCTGCTGGCTCAATTGCTGCTCCATCGCGGCCAGTTCAGTCTGACTTTCGCCCTGCTTTTGCGCCAGCTCCTGAATTTTTCCTTCAAGATTTTGGGTCTGTGCGGCAAGCGAACCTTCCAGCGCTGTCTTTGCCGCGGCCTCTTTAGCCAGAGCTTCCCCCAGCTGGGCGAGTTGCGCCTCGCTTTGATTGTGTTGCGCGGATAATTCTGAAATCTTGCCTTCGAGACTCTCGGTCTGTGTGATCAGGGTCGCTTCCAACGCTTCTTTTTCGGAAGCACGTTGCTGCAGTTCCTGCTCGAGGGTGGCCAACTTGGTTTGATTCTTGCCGTACTCGTTGGCGAGGCCTTGCAATTGACTCTGCAAACTCTGGGTTTTCTGTGAATAGGCTTGCTCCAGCGCCGCCTTTGCCTCGGTTTCCTTTGCTATCTGGCCTTCGAGTTTCTCGGTTTGCGCAACCATGCTCGCTTCTAATTCCTGTTTTTCGGCGATACGCTGCTGCAACTCCTGCTCCAGGGTCGCGAGTTTGGTCTGATTTTCACCATACTCGCTGTTCAGGTTTTGTAGCTGATCTTGCAAATTCTGGGTCTCCCGATCGTGTGCTTGCTCCAACGCTGCTTTTTCCAGGGTTTCCTTTTTAATCTGCCCCTCGAGCGAAGCCAGGTTACTGAGGCTCTGGTCATGCTCGGATTTGAGTGATTCGAACTTCTGTTCCAGTTGCTGGGCTTGCTGTTGGTGTTGTTGTTCCAGTTTTTGCTTCGCTTCCGCTTCTGCCTGCAGTGTTTCGGACAGCGTTGCCACCTGGCTTTGGCCCTGTTCGTGCTGTGCCTTTAGCTCTTCGTACTTACCGGCCAGTTTTTGCGCCTCTTCGGCATGGGCTTTTTGTAACGACTTGCGCTCCTCCGATTCGGTGCGAATATACTGCTCCAGTGACGCCAGCCTGCTCTGATCATCTTCGAGTCTGGTTTTCAGCGATTCAATTTTCTGTTCCTGCTGCTTCGATTCATCGGTGTTACGTTTCTTCAACTCAACCAGTTCCAACTCTTCCTGTTGTAACTGCTGCTGCAACGATTCCAGAACCTCGCTACTCTCGGCAATAGTATGCTGCAGTTCCTGGTTTTGCTCCCTTTGCGACGACATTTCTTCGACCGCATCGGCACGGGCGACAGTATTGGCGTTCATCATCGCCACGATCAGTTGCTGGTATTTGTTGAGCGAATTCTCTCGTTCCGCCTGTTCCTCGGCTTCTTGAGAAAGGCGTTTCTTTTTCGACGAAGCATCTTCTTCGAGTAATGCGATCTGATCTATGATCTCCTTGTATATTCTTTTCTCCTGCGCATTGCTCTGCTCGGTCAGGTACTCATCCTTAACGGTTTCATAGATTTCGAGTTCCTGTTTGACTTGCTTGATCTCGGCGTGGGAGGTAACCGAGATCATTCCGGTGCGCAGGCTCGACACCATGTACATCAGCAGAAAGATAAAAGCGAGCACCATAAAGAGGTCGCTATAGGAAGCCCACTGGGTTTCACTGGCATGTTGTCGTGCACGAATGTCTTTGTAGTCGAAGCTCACTACCTGTCCCTGAGGCTGTCACATTTAAGTCTAGACTAAATTAAGGTAAGTCTAGACTATATTAAGGTAAGTCTAGACTAAAAAAGTTTACGGTTACTGGTAAAACTGTCAATCGAACTGGCTAACAGTTTTATAACAATTATTAGTGATTCTTATAGCCCAAAAGAGCTATGCGAGACTCTGAAGACAATCTTTTGCTGCCTTTAGATAGAATCCGCTCAAGATAACCGATAATTGCCATTCATTAACAATTGTCTAATTTCCGCGGTATGCAGGTGTTCGAGCTGCCGATGTGTCGATGCATCGAGCCTGGCGAAAGCCGTTTGCAGGATTTGTAACGCATCGCCATGCGAGATAAACAGGATGGTAGCTTCAAAATACTGGGCTTCATAGTCAGCCACCACCGAGGTAACCCGGGCCATGACCTGGTTGACACTTTCTACGCCCCTGGCCTGACTGTCCGGATTCACTTCATCCTGTTGCCAGACTTCGTTATAACTATCGTCGGCGGCTAGTTCCAGTTCGCCGAAATTACGTTCACGCAAGCGAGATTCCTCGCACAGGGACGCACTACAAGCAAGCATCTCAGACGCGATTGCAGCCGTTTCCCGGGCGCGTTTAAAATCAGAGGTAACGATAACTGTGCCTGCATCGAGGTGATTGTTCTGCTGCAGGCTGGCTCTTACCTGCTTACGCCCCAGCTCGCTCAAACCATAATTTTCCCTGCCATTGTCGGGGTGGCTGACGATGATCCCCTGCTGGTTCGCCATGCTATGGCCATGGCGCATCGCGAAATAGCGATTGTTGAGTCGATCGATTTTGAGCAGGCGGTTCATATTCTCATCCACAACAGAAAAGCTGTCACAATATACACTTATCCCGGCAATCCCGGTTTCCCACATATTGGCAGGGGTTGCATCCTTCTGATCGAAACATGCATAATGAGCCCGCTTCGGCGACTAGATCGAGCATAACCTAAACTAATAAAGTACCGCCGAATAACCCAGAAGAGGAAAATTATAATGTCTAGTTCCAGATCAATTTATAGCAAGCTAATAGGGCTGTTGTTCATATTATGCTTTTCTAGCAGCGCGATGGCCGCCGAGGATTGCTTTCGCGGCACCCTCGATAAACAGTACTGTGACCGTGATGGCAACTTAACCGCAGACCTGCCGACCGATCCGTCAAAATGGGTCGACCCGGATTCACTGATTTTTGCCTATACACCAGTTGAGGACCCGGCTGTTTACAAATCCGTCTGGGCTGGTTTTATCGATCACATGTCGAAGGCCACGGGTAAGAAGGTCGTCTTCTTCTCGGTTCAGTCCAATGCTGCCCAATTGGAGGCCATGCGCTCGGGGCGCCTGCATGTAGCGGGCTTCAACACGGGCTCTAATCCAATTGCAGTAAGCTGCGCCGGATTCGTTCCTTTTGCGATGATGGCGTCGCCCGATGGTTCGTACGGCTACGAAATGGAAATCATTGTACCCGTCGACAGCGACATTATGTCGCCTGCCGATATCAAGGGCCGTACACTGACGTTCACGTCTCCCACATCGAACTCCGGCAACAAGGCTCCTTCGGCATTATTGAAATCGGAGTTTGGGCTGGTCAAGGATGTCGATTTCAAAACCAACTTTTCAGGCAAACACGACAACTCGGTTCTCGGCATTGCCAATAATGACTACGAAGTTGCGCCTGTCGCCAATTCGGTTATGGGCCGAATGGTCAAACGCGAGGCTGTCGACCCGAGTAAAATTCGCAGCATCTACAAATCACAAACCTTCCCAACGACTGGTTTCGGGCATGCCCACAATCTTGATCCGACTCTGGCAGCGAAGGTTCGTCAAGCTTTCTTCACTTTCGAATGGGAAGGTTCGGCTCTGAAGGCAGAGTTTGAGAAATCGGGCGAAGGTAAATTTGTCTCGATCGTTCACAAGTTCGATTGGGACGTTATCCGCAAAATCGATACGGCCAACGGCATCGAGTACACCTGCAAATAGAACCATCTCAGCGGGGTCCTGTCATAGTTTCTGGCCCGACCCCGCTTGAGAATTTAGCCGTTTTAAAATAATCGTTAAAACATCAAATCTTATAGATTAAGCCATGCTGCGCCTGCAAAACCTGACCAAACAATATAAAACCGGCGACCTTGCCCTTAAGAACATCGATCTTGAAGTGCCGGATAGTCAGGTCATGGCCCTGATAGGCCCGTCGGGTGCGGGCAAATCAACCCTGATACGGTGCGTCAACCGTTTGGTTGAACCAACGTCCGGCAGCGTTCATCTAAATGAATCGGAAATATCCAGCCTGGGTCAAAACCAGCTCAGGAAAGCGCGCCGTCGCATGGGTATGATATTTCAGGAATACGCCCTGGTCGAAAGGTTGAGCGTGATGGAAAACGTGCTCTCTGGGCGTCTCGGCTACGTATCCTTCTGGCGCAGTTACTTTCGGAAATTTCCACAAAACGATATCGACGAGGCGTTCCGGCTACTCGAACGAGTCGGCCTTGACCACATGGCGGACAAACGGGCCGATGAATTGTCTGGCGGCCAACGTCAACGGGTTGGTATTTGCCGGGCCCTGATTCAAGACCCTGAATTGTTGCTGATTGATGAACCGACCGCCTCGCTTGACCCCAAGACGTCGCGTCAGATCATGCGCTTGATTTGTGAGCTGTGCAAGGAACGCAAATTGTCGGCGATCATTAACATTCACGATGTTTTGCTGGCTCAAATGTTCGCCGAACGAATCGTCGGCCTGCAGTTGGGTGAAGTCGTCTACGATGGTCCCCCTGGCAATCTCACCGCCGAAGTCCTGACCACAATTTATGGTGAAGAGGATTGGGAGGCGACCATCGATAAAGTCGATGACGAGGATGATGAAGAACTGGTTCTGGTCCCGACATCCGCTGACACAGTGGAATAGAGACAGTAGATATGTCCGCACCGCGTACCTGGAAACGGCCACCATTTATCGAACGTCCATTGCTGCGCTGGGGATTGATTACCGGTGGCGCTCTTTTTCTGATGATTTCAATCGGAACAATGGATGTCAATTGGGAGCGGGTTGCCGCCGGCTTGCCGCGCGCGGAGCGGTTTATCGCCTCCTTTTTCCCACCCGATTTTACCAGCAAGTCCTCTGATATTTGGGAAGGTATCATTGAAAGCCTGTGGATGACCGTGGTCTCGACGGTTATCGGTATCCTGTTATCCATCCCGGTTGGATTGGGGGCTGCACGCAACTTGTCACCGCGCTACGTCTACCTGGTTTCACGGGGAATTCTTGCTCTGTCACGGACATTTCCGGAAATTATAATCGCGCTGTTTGCGGTCAAACTGTTCGGTTTTGGTCCGTTCGCCGGCATCATTGCATTGTCCATTGGCAGTATAGGGTTTTATGGAAAGCTACTCGCTGAAGACATTGAGGACATGGATCCGGTGCAGGCGGAAGCCATAAAAGCCACCGGGGCATCGTGGTTCCAATGGCTTAATTATTCAGTTCAACCGCAAGTCATGCCACGCATGATTGGGCTGGCCATGTACCGCTTCGACATCAATTTCAGGGAATCAGCGGTGCTGGGCATTGTCGGCGCGGGTGGTATCGGAGCGACCCTGTTAACGACCTTTGATCGCTACGAATTTAGTTCATCTGCCGCAATCTTACTGATCATCATCGGTATTGTCATGGCCGTCGAATACTCGTCTGGCTACATTAGAAAGTGGGTTCAGTAATGCCCATAGAACAACAGGGCGATATCAAAATCTGGAAACGCCGGAACCGTAATCAACAACTCACAATCTGGTTCGGGCAGTTCGTTGCTGTTGCAATTTTTGTCTACTGCTGGCAATTGGTTTCGGAAAACACCATCTGGATGTTCGTAACCGATGCTCCCCGTCAGGCTGTCGATATGATGGAACGCATGGTTCCACCGAAATGGGATTACATGAGTAACCTGTGGAGGCCAATATGGGACACCATTACCATTGCCACACTGGGAACCCTGATGGCAGTTGTTTTTGCTTTTCCCATCGCATTTCTAGCTGCGCGCAACACGACTCCGTCCTCTGCGTTTGCCCGCCCGATTGCGCTATTCATCATCGTCGCATCGCGCTCGATCAATTCTCTGCTGTGGGCGTTGATGCTGGTTACCATTCTCGGGCCGGGCGTATTCGCTGGCGTTTTGGCAATTGGTTTCAGGTCGATAGGCTTTTGTGCGAAGTTGCTTTATGAAGCAATTGAAGAAATAGACGAGACACAAGTCGAAGCAGTAACTGCCACGGGCGCCAGCGGTGCGCAAATTCTGAACTATGGAATTGTTCCGCAAATTCTGCCCGCCTTTGCTGGCATTTCTGTTTTTCGCTGGGACATCAACATTCGTGAATCAGCCATTTTAGGCCTCGTCGGCGCGGGCGGGATAGGATTGCAACTCAGTTCATCGATTGACACCGTGACCTGGACCCAGGTCTCCCTTATTCTGTTGGTTATTTTGGCAACTGTCATCGTCAGCGAATGGGTCTCCGCAAAAATCCGGCACGCCATAATCTGAGCACACCAATCACCGTTCAAAAAAAAGCCCGACCAGGGTCGGGCTCTTCGTCAGTTGCTACTTACTGAATTACTATTTACTTGAACTTTTTGATTTCACCGCTTTTTATGCGCGCGAAATAGGAGTTCATTTCACGCTTGACGATAGGTGCCAGGAAATAGAGTCCAAGGATGTTGGGAACACAAATCAGGAATACCAGTGCGTCCGAAATATCCAGAATCGGCCCCAATTGAACCACACAACCCAGCGCGACAAAGGCACAGAAGATCAGTTTGTAAATGGTTTGACCCCTGTCGCTCTCACCAAATAGATAAGTCCAGCCCTTGAGTCCGTAGTAAGACCACGAAATCATGGTAGAGAAAGCAAACAATAATGCCGCGAATGCCAGCGGTATCGGGAACCAGGAAAACTCACGCTCAAACGCCGCGGAAGTCATCGCAACACCCTGTGCATCACCCGCAAAATCGGGCGCCGCGACCTGGGCGGTACCAATAACCAGGGCAGTAATGGTACAAATGACGATAGTGTCGATGAAGGGTTCCAGCAGCGACACAATACCCTCGGTGATCGGCTCGTCGGTTCTAACCGCAGAGTGAGCGATCGAGGCAGAGCCAATTCCGGCTTCGTTCGAAAATACGGCACGCTGGAATCCGATGATCATGGCACCCAGGGCGCCACCCGCAACTCCTTCCCCGGTAAAAGCGCCGTTGAATATGTTGCTTATCGCCTGCGGAAGAGTATGCGCGTTCATCAAAATTACGATGATTGCAAACAGACAATAGAAAATGGCCATGAAGGGCACTATTTTCTCGGTTACGCGAGCGATCGATTTGATGCCGCCGATAATTACTGAAAAAACTACCGCGGCAAGAATCAGCCCGACCAACCAGCCCAGACCATCCAGCGCACCACCGGACACACTGTTTAACTGCACATAGGCCTGGTTCGACTGAAACATGTTGCCAATTCCGAGTGCCCCGATAAAAATACCGATCGCATAGAAGGTACCCATGAACTTGCCGAAGCCCTCCATACCGCGTTCAGAAAAACCCTGTCGCAGGTAATACATCGGCCCACCGGAAACATGGCCGTCTTCAAATTCATTACGGTATTTAACACCCAGGGTACATTCCACGAACTTGGTCGACATTCCCAGGAATCCGGCCAGGATCAACCAGAAAGTAGCACCCGGGCCGCCAACGGTAACGGCTACTGCGACGCCGCCGATGTTACCGATACCGACAGTACCGGATACCGCTGTTGCCAGCGCCTGGAAATGCGAAACCTCACCATGACTGTTGGGGTCGGCATAATCGCCACGCACCAGTTCAATCGCGTGCTTGAAACCGCGCAGATTGATAAATCCCATGTAAAAGGTAAAAAATACCGCCCCGACCACCAACCATAAAACAACCACTGGCAGTTGAGCGCCGAATATCGGAATTTTGAAAAATACAACCTGGCCAATAAAAGATGCAATTGGTGCGGTCGCTGAATTTATAGCTTCATCGATGCCGGCTTGTGCGGTCGTTACCGAGCACAGCAATACACCGAGTATGTAAAATAATCGTTTCATTTATCTCTCCTCCTACGAACAGATATTTTTGAGTTATTCTTGAGTGTCAGAAATTATGGAACAACCGTGACTGGAACCGATGAAGTTTGCACCAGGGCTGCGGAAACGCTGCCAAAAATCATCGTGTGCATGCGCGATTCCCCCCGTCGGCCGATATAGATCTGGGAAACGCCTTGCTGGTCGCCCAGTTCAAGCAGGGTTTCGGCAATTTTCCCATGGTGGACAACCGTTTCTACTTTGATGCCTTCGGCTTGGAGCGCCGCTAATTCAGGGTTGAGTACCGAATCATTTGCTCTTTGAATTTCAGATTCGCGTCTTTTATGACGTTCTTCGAGTTCTTGCGGGGTGTGAAAACTATAGGGTGACCAATCGATAACGTAGGCTAACACCAGGTCGGAATCCGTTAACCTGGCGTGTTGAGCTGCGGCACTCAATGCCCGCTTGCTACCATCACTACCGTCCAGTGCAACCAGTATTTTATTTGCCATGTGATGCCTCCTTTGATTTTATTCTGTTATTTTTAACTCGTTAATCGCTGGAAACTAACCCCAAGATAACAAGTCACCCGACCTTAAAAGATATTTCCGTGCCGATATAGTGCCAGTGCGATGGCATTAGGGGTACCAGAAAGGATGCCGGGCACCCCGAAACGGACAATGACTCTACTACCCGATTACTGCTTTGTTCTTGCCGCAAGGTACTGCTCATACTCCGCCATAAACCGTGGCGACATACCGCGCAGTCGTTCCATATCGACCCGCCCTGAGCGGGTTAGATAGTCGAAGGCAAACTCCAGCGGCGGTAGTTTCATCTTGTCGCGAAAGTCCTCGTACCAGCCTGCCGAGGTGTTGGCGGCATCGACAATTTTGCGCGCAATCGGTAGGCGCATTCGCTGAAAATCTTCCAGCGCGACAGTCAGACTGTCATGCTTAGTTAATGCCCTGACCAGTGCAATAGCGTCTTCAAGTGCCAACCGGGTTCCGGACCCGATCGAAAAATGTGCGCTATGGGCTGCATCGCCCAGAACAACATGCTTGCCGGCAACCCAGTTCTCGCACCACAACCGTGGAAATTGCCGCCAGTCAGATTTGTTCACCAGTAACGGCGCAGTTTCAAGGGTATCGGCAAACAGCTCCTCACATGCCCTGGCGGTTTGTTGTTCGTCCATGCCCGTAAATCCATGTGCGACAAAACTGGCGTGGTCGCACTCGACGATAAAGGTGCTCATTTTCGGCGTGTATCGATAGTGATGAGCATTAAGCACGCCATGCCGGCTGCGGATAAAGGTTTGCGTCAGGGTATCAAAGGCTCGTGGCGTGCCAAACCAGGCAAAATGATTGCTGAAATAATCGAGCCGCGACGCGAACTCTACCTCATGAGTCTGTCGCAGCAACGAATTCAGGCCATCGGCACCGACTACCAGGTCAGCGTCAACTTCAATTTTATCGAGTCGGTGGAGAGCATGATTGAAGCGCATCTCTACCCCGACTTTACGCGCCCGCTGTTGTAACAATTGCAGTAATTGCAAGCGACCGATTGCAGAGAAACCGATACCATCCAGGGTAACGCGCTCACCCAGCAACGACAGCGTCATATTGGACCAGCGCTCCATCAACGGTGTGATCAGCGCATGGGTTTCAGGATCATCGGCCTGTAAAAAATCCAGCGCAGCATCCGAAAACACGACACCAAAACCAAAAGTGGCATCCGCCGGATTCTGCTCGGTAACGCGCACCCGTGTATTCGGCATGGCCGATTTGAGCAGGATCGCAGTGTACAAACCCGCGGGCCCGGCACCAATTACTTCAATATTATCCAACTTGACCAAACCCACTAACGCTCATTGTTACAGGTTTCAAAGCACAGGGTTGCCAATATTCGCACCCGACCTGATGACCTGATCAGATACCCAGGTAACGGGCTTTGAGCTTCGCGTCTACCGTGAGCTCATCGGAATTTCCCTGCCACACCACCTGGCCTTTTTCGACGATGAAGTGACGGTCCGCGATATGGGCAAACTCATCGATGTTCTTGTCGATCAACAAAATGGTGATGCCGGATTGTTTCAACTGTTCCAACCGACGCCAGATTTCCTGCCGAATCAGCGGCGCCAGTCCCTCGGTCGCCTCGTCCAGGATCAACAGACGCGGGTTCAACATCAGCGCGCGACCGATCGCCAGCATTTGTTGCTCACCACCTGAAAGCTGGTTGCCCTGGTTATCGAGACGCTCGCGCAGGCGCGGGAAGAACTCGAGCACCTTGTCGAGCGTCCAGGGGTCGTCGCTGCCAACGTAATTGGCGGCGGTTGCAATCAGGTTTTCACGCACGCTCAGGTTAGGGAAAATTTGTCGGCCTTCTGGAACCAGGCCAATACCGAGTTGCGCGACTTCGTAAGCAGGCTTGCCGTTGATGATATTACCGTTGAAGCGAATGTCACCGCTGCGGCTGGCCAGCGTGCCGATTATGGAACTCACGGTCGTTGTTTTACCCATTCCATTGCGGCCGATCAAGGTTGTGACCTGACCTTCTTCACAGCGCAGGCTCATACCGAACAGTGCCTGGATGGTGCCATAAA
>Ga0209165_10000308_pt1 | contig 18236 bp, 19 predicted proteins | sample tdAd001_FD_187122 | JGI IMG/M metagenome (GOLD analysis project Ga0209165, IMG submission 187122) | Marine sediment microbial communities from the Atlantic coast under amendment with organic carbon and nitrate - tdAd00.1 (SPAdes)... | ecosystem: Environmental > Aquatic > Marine > Coastal >... | reverse complement strand
GCTGAAATAGATTTATTGAAGCAACGAATTCAGCGACAATTGCCGACCTGGATGACCCAGTTTCTGCAAAATATGAGTGCCGATCAAGTTTCGTCGCTGCTGTGTTTTGCCGGTTTTTATACTTCGATTAACGAGCATGAGCAGCTCGAAGTCGAAGCCTTTGCCCAGGGCAACAGGGGATTCGAACTATGTTTTGCCAGCCTGCAAAAATGGGCCATGCAAAGCGTTGCACAATCATCCAACGCGTCCGATAGCCTGTTAATTGAAAAAGCGATTCAGAACCGAAGCTGGGATTTTCTTGAGCGCGAATCCGGTTCAGAAGGGCGTAAAACTTTGCAACAGCGCTTGCGCGGGCAGGTCGATGCCCTGTTAAAAGCCTGCTAACATGAGTTGTCGAGCGAGGATTTAATGCCACAGCAAATAATTGATTTCTGGTTTTCAGATGCAACCCGAAAACTCTGGTTTAACTCGACTGCGGAATTTGATCGGGAGTTATGCGAGCGCTATCAGGATACCTGGGAGCGAGCGAGACGGGGTGAGCTCGACCACTGGATGCAAACTGCGGAGGGTTGTCTGGCGCTGGTGATCATTCTGGACCAGTTTCCGCTGAACATGTTTCGCGACAGCGCGCAAAGCTTTGCCAGCGAAGCCCAGTCGCGTGATGTCGCGGCCGCTGCAATCGAGCAGGGTTTCGATAAGGCGCTGCCGGCGGAACAACGATCATTTTTATATATGCCCTACATGCACAGCGAAACGCTCGAAGACCAGGAACTGGCGTTACAATTGTTTGACCAGCCTGGGCTCGAATCCAACCTGCGCTTTGCTAACCATCACCATGCGATCATCGAAAAGTATGGGCGCTTTCCGCACCGTAACGCCGCACTTGGCAGGACCAGTAGCGATGCTGAAATCGAATACCTGAATTCCAAACAGGCCTTTACCGGCTAGGGTAGCTTGATGCTTGAACAACTACGCCAGTATATCTGGAGCTATAACGCCCGCGATGCCGATGGAGCGCGCTCGCCATGGCGACATTTTTTACAAATAGTCGTGATGGTTGGCCGCGACCTGATGGATGGCATGATCACCCTGCGGGCGATGAGTCTCGTCTATACCACGCTGCTATCCATGGTGCCCTTGCTGGCCGTGAGCATCTCGGTCTTGAAGGGGTTTGGGGTCCACGATCAGTTAGAACCCACCCTCACCAGCATCCTGGCTCCCCTGGGCGAGCAGAGCGCGGAAATTAGCGCACATATTGTCGGCTTTGTCGACAACATGAAAATAGGCGTGCTCGGTGCGCTGGGTTTAGGGCTGTTGATATATACGGCGGTTTCACTGATTCAAAAAATTGAAGCGGCGTTCAATTATACCTGGCGACTGCAGAACAGCCGCAGTCTGATGCAGCGTTTCAGTGATTACCTGAGCGTTATTATGGTGGGCCCGGTCCTGTTGTTTTCAGCCGTTGGTATCACCGCATCGCTCGGTAGCAATCAGATCGTTGAATTCCTGAATACGCTTCCTTATATGAACGACCTGCTGCGTCTAATGGGAAAGCTGTTGCCCTTCCTGCTGGTTATCGCCGCCTTCACCTTCGTTTACATGCTGGTGCCAAATACCCGTGTAAAATTTCGTTCAGCATTATACGGGGCTGTAATTGCCGGCGTCATCTGGCAGGTAAGTGGTATTCTATTTACTTCGTTTGTGGGTGGCTCAACCAGTTATACGGCCATTTATTCAGGCTTCGCAATTCTGCTGGTGTTTATGATATGGCTTTACCTGAGCTGGGTCATTTTACTGATCGGAGCCAGCATCTCGTTCTATCACCAGAATCCTGATCAGCTCAAGCGGGAGCAGATTGATTTCCATATGAGTGGACGCATGCGTGACCAATTGGCGCTGCAAGCGATGGTAAACATTGCTCGCACGCACGATCAGCAGTCCGAATTGCCCCCCAGCCTTGAAAATCTCGCCGGTTACCAGCAGGTACCGGTGGGGGCACTGAAGCGCATGCTGGATGCGTTACGAAGCGATGGTCTGATTCAGCTCTCGGCACAAAATCCGCCGCTTTATTTGCCGGCTGTTTCGTTGCAGCGTATTAAACTCACAGATATTCTGCGCAGCGCACGTGCGGCTGAAGACGCTGGCCAGACCGATAGCTGTCGCAGCGATGCAGAGGTGTCAAAGTTTCTGAAGGAAATCGAACAGGAGCTCGAGGCACATATGGGCGAGGAATCGTTGGACGAGTTTCTAAAAAGATTTGAGGATGGCTCGAGGCATGAAAATAGTATCGTTTAATGTGAATAGCGTACGCCAGCGCCTGCATCAATTGCAGAGCGTGGTCGACAAGCACTCACCGGAATTTATCGGTCTGCAGGAAACCAAGGTGCAGGACCATGAGTTTCCAGTGGATGCAATCGCCGAAATAGGCTACCAGATTATCTATACCGGGCAGAAAACCCACTACGGCGTTGCGCTGATGTCACGCCTCCCCTGTAGTGATCCCTGTTATGGTTTTCCAGGGGATTCGGAAGATGCACAAAAACGATTCATTGGCGGTGAATATCAACTGGATGGACAATCGGTGCTGGTTTTCAACGGTTATTTTCCGCAGGGTGAAAGCCGTGATCACCCGATTAAATTTCCAGCAAAGCAGCGCTTTTATCAGGATCTGATTCAATTTCTGGGTGCTTATGATATGACACGGTCGAACTTGATCGTGATGGGCGACTACAATATCGCACCGCAAGATCTGGATATTGGCATCGGCGCAGATAACGCCAAACGCTGGCTCAAAACCGGTAAAACCAGCTTTCTGCCCGAGGAACGCGGGTGGTTCCAGGAGCTGGAGGCGCTTGGCTTACACGATGGTTTCCGACTATGTCATGCCGATACCGACGATCGTTTTAGCTGGTTCGATTATCGTAGCCGCGGATTCGAACGTGAACCAAAACGGGGTCTGCGCATCGACCATCTGATGGTTTCGGAACAACTCAAGTCCAGAGTGGTCGATGCGGGGGTAGATTATGATATTCGTGGGATGGAAAAGCCTTCCGATCATGCGCCGACCTGGATCGAACTAAACCTTGTTGACCGCGTCTGATTGTAAGTCGCCGTTTTAACTAATCAGGAGTTACTCATGTTTGGCAGACCAACCACTCTTCCGTCAGAAGCACAGGCTTTGCCTGGCCGCAATGAAGCGATTCAATTCGATCCGGTTCATGTTGTCCTCGGAACCTCGATGGTGGAGCCATTTCCAGAAGATTGTGAACAGGTAGTTGTGGGCCTCGGTTGTTTCTGGGGAGCCGAGCGCAAGTTCTGGAATCTTCCCGGGGTTTATACAACCGCGGCAGGATACGCCGCCGGTCACACTCCTAACCCTAGCTACCAGGAAGTCTGTACTGGTATGACCGGGCATAACGAGGTCGTGCTGGTGGTTTATTATCCGGATCAAATCGACTTCCAGACCCTGTTGAAGACATTCTGGGAGTCGCATAACCCGACCCAGGGCATGCAACAGGGTAATGATATGGGAACCCAGTATCGGTCGGGAATCTACTACTGTAATGACAGTCAGCGTGTGGCTGCGCAGCAAAGCCTGGAACAATATCAACAAAAACTTCGTGACGCGGGCCATGCGGCCATAACAACCGAGATAGTGCCAGCTGGTCCGTTCTATTACGCGGAGGATTATCACCAGCAGTATCTCGAAAAAAATCCGGCGGGCTACTGTGGCCTCGGTGGGACCGGGGTATCCTGTTAGAAGCCTTGTTAAAAAGATCGCTTAAGTCCGGGATAATTATAATTATTAGACTATTATAAATAGATCTAAATCCAGTCAATCCGGCACTTGCTATGACGATAACGGGCGTTAGTCGATCCCTGGCTGTGGGGTCGGCTGTATTCTTTACGGTGGCAATATTATTTTTCTTTCGGACGGTGCTTGCTGCCGATAAGCCTCCTCAACTTGAAAATCGCGAGTCGCAAGCGGTTACGATAGCGCTCGATCTGGAAAAATTGGTCTGGGTTCACGGTGCAACCATTGAAACGCAGGATAAGGATTATCCCCACGTGATCGAGTAGACAATTGCTCTCGCGTCTCTACAGCTTTAAATTCATCATCGGTTTTGCCCTGCTCTGGCTGGGTGCGTTGGCTTATGGCCTGGCGATTTATAGCACCCAGGTGTATCGCGATCAGGCAATAGAGTCCCAGATCATATCGATCCAGTCATTGCTCGAGCATGAAAGCAGGGAAGCCATCCAGCGGCTTTACGATGATCAGAAAGAATTTGCCCTGAAGTTACAAAGTGAAGCGCCATTTTTAAAAGCCCTTGAACGGCGTGATGTTGCCATGATGGAGGCCTGGCTAAAGGAAATCTTAACCCATAGACAGGCATCCGCGGGCCTTTTGAATTTGAAGTCAATCATTGTGCGCGATCTTTCCGGTGATATTTTTGCGCAAAGCTCCGATGATGGCCTTAACGGGTACTCTGGTTGTCCCACGGTGTTAGAGTCGGTTGTTGGGTCATTGATACGGTTGTTAAAACCGAAGTACTCACTCTGCAATTTCGATGATCAGCTGTTTAGCGAGGTGCTGGTGCCGGTCGGTGCCCCAGAGCCGAAGGCTTACCTGCATATTGTGGCTTATGCGATCGATGGTCTGAAAAGTGTAGAAAGGAATACCGGGGTTCCGTTAAGAATAATCCACGGTTCTGGAGACAGTCTCTATCAATCGGATAACTGGGTGAATTTCGCGGCGGGTACGCATTTATATCCGAGTTATAAACTTTTTGCCGACGATGCATTTCTCGGCGCTACCATCAGCGCATCGGTTGACCAAAAACCTATTATCGAGCGGTTGCGTGAAACCGAAACCAGTTTCTTCATCATAACCACGATCGCGACCGTTTCGGCGTTGGTACTGGTACTGATTTTGCTGAATCGAGCCTTCATGCCGATGAACAAGTTACGTAACTCGGTGGGTGCATTGTTAACCGGAAAATATGGATCCATTAGCGAAGAAAAATTGCCCAGTGAATTAAAAGACCTGGTCATCGCTTATAACGAAATGGTAGAAGGGCTGGAGACGGAAACCATTTCAAGGCGACAAATCGAGGAAAAGTTGCGCTCGGAGAAAGATTTCATCTCCACCACGCTCGATTCGATTACCAACCCGGTAATTGTTATCGACTCCAAGGACCGGATAAAACTGGTTAACCCGAGTGCCGAAAAGCTGTTTGGCGACAGGGAGCCTGAACTGATCGACACCTCGATCCATGAAATCTTGATCCTGTATGCAAATCGACAAACCACGCGCATTGTTGACCTGAACCAGTTGCTAAGTCGCAAACTCTCAATCAGCTCGATGTTTTTTTACGATCCCGACCGCAATCTTGTCGAACTCGAGTTTTCGGCATCTCCGATGATCGACATGGAAGCAGAGGATGTTGGTTTTGTTATTATTCTCAAGGACGTATCGGAGGACCGCAAGTTACGCCGTAAACTGAACTACGAAGGCAGCCACGATCAGCTTACCGGATTTCTCAATCGCAACGCATTTGAACAAAAATTTGAAGGCCTTGTGACCGAGGATAGTAACACCACGGTTCAGCATGTGTTCGCCTATCTCGATGTCGATCAGTTCAGAATCGTCAATGAAACCTGCGGTAGTGCCGCCGGGGATCTGCTGTTGAAGCAGATTAGCACCATGATTAAGAAGCATGTGCGTAAATCTGACATAGCAGCGCGTTTAAGTGGCGATGAATTCGGCATCATCATGCCCTTTTTTGAAATGGAGCGTGCCTTACAGACCATCCAGAAGATTATTATCGAGATACAGCATTCAGGTTTTATCTGGAATGATCAGGAGTACAAGGTAACGGCGAGTATAGGAGTAATGTCTTTTGGGCGGATGAGCGATGAATATGCCGAGTTTTACTCCAAGGTAACGACCGCCTGTTTCCTGGCCAAGCAAAACGGTGGTAATCAATATCACTTCATTGATGAAAACGATGAAAAAGTGATGGCGCAGCAGGTCTCTATGGAATGGGTTTCGGGCATCATTGAGGGCTTTTCCGAGGATCGCTTTTGTCTCTATGTGCAACCCATCGTTTCTATCGACAAAGACGAGAAAAATACCCACTACGAGGTCCTGATTCGTTATCGCAGTTCTGATGGCGCCATCATCTCCCCCAATGATTTTCTGCCGCCCGCGGAACGCTATAACCTGATCGAACGTATCGACAGCTGGGTCGTCGGCAGCGTTATCGCATGGCTGGAACAGCACCAGGAAAAAATGCGTGACGTTATGTTTTCCGTTAATCTTTCGGGACGCAGTATCGGCTCCCAGACCTTTCACAATTTCCTGCATGAGTCCCTGGTCTCAAGTGACATTGATAAGAGTTCATTGTGTTTTGAAATTACCGAAACCGCGGTCGTCGACAATGTCGAGCGCTCGGTGGAATTCATCAATTCGATCAAGCAGCTTGGTGCCAAGTTTTCACTCGACGATTTTGGTACCGGACTATCCTCTTTTAGCTATCTCAAACAGTTCCCGGTCGATTACCTGAAAATCGACGGTGAGTTTGTGCGTGATATTCTCGAAGATGACAAGAGTTTCGTGTTCGTGCGATCGATGACCGAAGTAGGGCACGCTCTTGATATGGAGGTGATTGCCGAGTTCGTTGAGTCGGATACGATGTTCGATAAGCTGCGCGAGGCCAATGTCGATTACATCCAGGGCTATACGGTCGGAAAACCGGTTGCAATTGAAACCTTGCTGGAAGATCTCGATAAACCCGATACTATAAAGGTCGGATAGATTTTCCCGACCACTCAGTTTATCTGGCGAATTATGCAACTCCCGCAAGCCGGGACCTTATCCTGTTATAACAAGCTCTCGTGGTCCTGATCGGTAAGTGAACTGATTACCGGTTGTAGCCTGTTACCGGGTTAGCGATTTTTTTTACCGAGGTTAATCGATTTTACGCGCGGTGAAAGATTGACTTCGTCGATGACGATATCGTGACTGGATCGCATTATCTGCCAGACAACTTCGGCAACATCTGTCACTTCGATCGCGTTCACCGACTCCGGTCCTGGTGCGAATGAAAGCTCGTCAAAAAAGGGGCTGCGTACCATGCCCGGGTTCACCAGGCTAACCTGGATGCCATCGCTACCACAGTCTTCGCGCAGGGACTGGCAAAAGCCGCGTAGTCCGTACTTGGCAGCACTGTAGAGCGCACCTTTTTTGCCCGCCCGAAGCGCCGATTCGGAACCAATGAAAATAAGACGACCCTCGCCCTGACGCCGAAATGCCGGCACCAGGCTGCGGCATATCACCATTGCACTGGTCAGGTTTACTCGAATCGAGGCTTCGATTTGCGCGATCGAAAATTGCTCGATAGATCCGAAATGACCCTGTCCAGCCGCATGAACAAAACAATTAATTTTGCGGGATTCCAGTAATTCCCTGATCCTCGGCTCGAGACTTCCGAGGTCGCCGAGATCAAGCGCCAGGGCGCTAAAACTGTCGTGTTCGAGCTCCGCCACCTGGCCACGCCGACTAAGGCCAATGACCTGGTAACCCTGGCCTAGCAACAGGCGTGAAGTCGCAAGCCCGATACCCGAGCTGGCACCGGTTATCAATACGGTTCCGGGTTCAGCCATGCCACTCGCAGGGGTGATAGCTTTGATGAGGGATATGTTTCATTAACTGGGCTTCGCAGTACTCGATCATTTCCCGCTCGCGCTCCAACGGGTAGCTGATAATACCATTGTCGAGATCCATTTTTTGTGCAAACAGGGGTTCTTCGGGGTAAAGCCGCGCAACCTTGCGGAAGTGGTCACGGGTCAAACGGAAGCTGCCGAGACTTACCGAGTGCAGTTTTTGTGGATCGACTGTCGTGAAAATCTCGTCAAGCAGATTGACGAAGGCTGCCTGGTAGTCCTGGTGATATACAACCGGGTCGAATCGTAACCCGACGCTCCAACCCGCGTCGATCAGGCGCCGCATTGCGTCGACACGTTTTGCTATCGAAGGTACCCCGTGCTCGAGTTTTGCGTGGCTGACAGGGTCGGTAAAACTAAACGCGGTCACAACGCGTTCGCATGGTTGCAGCTTCAGCATCGATCGTATCTGGGTGCTTTTGGTGCGCAGTTCCATCCAGGCGTTATCGATTGACGCAACCAGTGGAACGAAAAAACCGGTAAATTCTGTCATGGGTTCATTCGCCAGGCTGTCGCAGTCGTATCCCGAGTAAAACCATACCGCTTCACCCTGATGTTTTGCGGCGAGCTGTTTAATCCGCTCGCCAAAGTCTTCGTAATTGATAAACAGAATCTGATGTGCGGATTGGTACATGCCCTGTAGGAAACAGTAGCGGCAATCGTAGATACAATTCAGCATGTGTGAAAAATAATAATTATGGCTGCCACCAAGACCGTAGCCTTCTGGTGCAGCCAGCACGTGGCCATCGTTTTTGCGTGCAATAATGATTGCCGGATTTTTCTTTTGCAAACGGAAGTTTTGAGCACGCGGGTTAAATACTTCTCCGTAGTGTTCGATTTCAACCACGGGTGAATTGCGCAGCCGTTCGAGCAGTTTCCGAGCTCTTGGATGGTCACGAATTTCGGATTCGATATAGACGCTGCTGACCATCGTTACAGACCTTCACTGTCCTGGTAACTAAGCAGTTCCAGGGTACTGATGATGGTCGCAGCAGAGGAGCAACCCCCGAGTTTTTGTAGAACTGTTTCGGCATTGGTGTCCCGGTTCATGAGGTAGCGCCACAGGATACGCAGTCGATTCTTCTGGGTCTGGCTGAAATGGGCCAGCGCAATCAGCTGCTGCCAGGATTCGGGGGTAACCGCAAGCCCCGCAACCTCATTGTTGAGTGCGATCAGGGCGCTTGCCTGCTGATCGATTGCCTCGATATTTTGATGGGTTAAATTACTTACCCGTTGGCGGTTTTTCCCGGTTTTGTGCTCGCGATTATCACTGACAATTTTTATACATTGCGTCAACTCGGCGCTGCTGAAGCGCAACGCGCTGTACATGAAACCGCTGGCCTCCATATCGAACAGGGTGTCTTCACGGTAGTCTTCGCTGGGTTGACTCAGGGTCAGGCATGCACTACCGGGCAACAACGAGCCGGCGCAAGGGACCGGATAGTGCCGTTGACCGCTGTCGGCATCGATAACCTGGTTAAGTGAAAACGCCGCCCCGATTGCATGCTGGCCGCTCCCGGCGACACCCAGGTTTATCCAGGCGATCGAGGCTTCGTGATCATATCGAGCTGCAATCCAGGCGCAAGCCGCAGCGCTTGCAATCTTGCCGACACCGCTGATGATGCAAAGCATGTCATCGCCACGATAGAGATCGAATGCGTTGCGATCATGCGATTTTTTCAAGCGGTAATAATCGATTACGGGCTTGGCTTCACAGTGCAATGCAGATACCCAGATTAGCATTGTGCGGCCTGGTCCTCGTGCCGACACCAGGTGTCGCGCAGCGGGATAAATTCGTCGAGCAGCGTCTGGTTATGATGTTTGACGGCGCCATTAATTAATATATCGAGTTTGCCCAGCAGGGTCGCCTCGGCGGCACGATAATATTCTGGTTTCAGGGTCGCCGTTTTTAACAGTCGATGTAGCGCGTGGATACGAAAACGATCCATTGCCGTGTATTGCTGCGAGAGCTGATCATCGTGCCCCCCGTACTTGGTGATTAGCGCCTTGTCTATATAGTGCACCGGGAATTGATGACACAATCGTAGCCACAAATCATAGTCTTCGCAGGCTGGTAATTTTTCATCAAACATGCCGAGTGATTCCAGGGTTGATTTACTGATTACCGAGGCCGAGGGTGATATTGCGCATAGCGGCAGGCAGCTTTCAAATATCCAGCCACCGTTCTTGCGGTGCTTGTGTTTCGGATTGACACGAACCCCGCGCCGGATCCAGATTTCATCCGAGTGATAAAGCACGAATTCAGAATGCCGCTGCCGAGCCTCACGGATCAGTTCGATTTTTCGCGGCATCCAGCTATCGTCCGAGTCCAGCAGGGCAATCCATTCGAAGCGGGCAGCTGCGATGCCGCGGTTGCGTGCCGCGCTGACACCGAGATTTGACTGTCGAAGAACATTAACCCGGGGAAATTGTCGTTTGACCATATCGCTGCTGCCATCGGTCGAACCGTCATCGACGAGGATGACTTCGTCGACCTCCGAAGTCTGATCGAAGACCGACTGCAGTGCCCGTTCAAGCGTGTGCCTGCGGTTGTAGCTGGGAATTACGACGGAGATTTGCATTGCTGTCTGCAGCAGTGTTGGCCTATTGAAAGAGCACTAGGTATTACTTGGTATGGTCGCTTGCCCCGGGAAACTGGTAACGGTTGAACCGTCATTATCGAGGATGCGGTTTTTGCCGCTGCGATCGACTTCATCTATTCGAATCACTGCGAAATGGGGGATATAAGTATGCTTAACATTACCGAACTCGTGCTTCAGTTTTTCCTCTGCCGGGTCAATCAGGAGCTTGGAATGCTCACCAAAAATTATTTCTCCGACTTCGATAAAACCCGCCATCTGTGACTGGCTGACTTGATGCGCGTAGAGTTCATAAATCTTGTTATTGTTATGAAACTGGATGCGAAAGGTCAATTTTTTTGTTTGGGCCATAACGACAAACTAGCCCGCCTGCATTAACTCGTCAAGCTCGCCATCCATATGCAGTTCGGTCAACTCGGAAAAACCACCGATTGGATTGCCATCGATGATAATTTGCGGCACCGTGCGCGCGCCCCGGGTAACCTCGGCGAATTGTTTCATTGCTGCATGATCAGTGTCGATACGAACCTCGTCAAAAGCAATCTCCCATTTGTCCAGTAAGGCTTTGACATTAGTACAGTACGGACAATTAGCGGTACTGTAAACGGTGACTCGGGGCATGAACTTTTAATCTAAAAATCGGGCCCGCAATTCTACTACAGAATTAGACTGCTACCATAGTTTCTGTGGCCAATTGTTCAGCTGAGACAAGCTTGTCCTGGATTGCAGATTTCAGGATTCGGGACTGATTGTTTGTACCAGCACCCAGGGTTTGACGACGACCGCCCAAAGCGTGGTATTACTGGCAATCCATTCTTTCGCATGCTCATCCGATACCGGGGCCACTTGCTGAGATTCGGTCCAGATTTTTACCTGGTCGATATCGTCTTCCTGCAACGCATAGGCTACATCAACCAGGTCAAGTCCGGGGGCGACCAGCATGACTTTTCCGGCGGCAAAAAAACGTTGTAATTCCTGCCACGGCATCTTGGCGGTTTCACTGATTATCTTGGCGCGTTTGAGCTCGCGGTCCTGCCGCAACAATTCCTCGATCACGCGACCGATTTGGTGATTTCGACGCCATCCAGGGGACTGGTCTGTATGGTGTCGCGAATCGTAAAAATTGCCTCTTTTCGCGGGTAGTGCTTGCGCCAGGCGATGGCCACGGTGCGACCAGGAGAGGGTTTGGCAAAAGGTTTGATGTCGATCAGCGATTCACTTTTCTGGCCATTGGGGATACTGCTGCGTGGCAATACGGTGATACCGGTGCCTGCTGCAACCATGTGGCGCATGGTTTCCAGTGAACCACCCTCGAGGGTACGCGTTAATTCACTATCTCCCGACATGCAGTCGGGACATGCCTTGATTACCTGGTCGCGAAAGCAATGCCCCGCGCCCAGCAGCATTAAATCCTGTGACGCTAAATCCCCGGGTTGAATCTGGTCGCGATTTTTCCATTCATGATTTCGCGGCAACGCAACAATAAAGGGTTCCTCGTAAAGTGGCGCCGTCTCGATACCAGGTTCGTCGAATGGGTATGAAATGATAATGGCATCCAGCGATCCCTGCTTGAGCGATTGAAACAGGTTAGCGGTAAAATTTTCTTCGATAATCAGCTTCAGATTGGGTGCGGTTTTTCGCAGCTTTGGGATAAGGCTGGGTAACAGGTAGGGTCCGATGGTGTAGATGACACCAAGCCTGAACTGCCCCGATAAAGGATCCTTTCCCTGCTGTGCGATTTCCATCAGGATCTGTGCTTCCTGTAGTACGATATAGGCCTGGTTGACCACCTGCTGCCCAATTTCGGTGATGCGGATTTCGTTCTTTGAGCTGCGTTCGAAAAGGCGCACATCGAGTTCTTGTTCGAGTTTCTTTATCGCGATACTTAAGGTAGGCTGACTCACGAAACAGGCCTGAGCCGCCTTCCCGAAATGGTTTTTTTGGGACACAGCGACGATGTATCGAAGTTCGGTTAGCGTCATAATAGTTAAAATTTATTAATCAATGCGATAGATTTTGCATAAACCCATCGCGTTTGCAATCAGTTATTGCTATGAGAAAAATCCTACTCAAATTCCTGACAATAGAAACGATCGAGATTAGCCCGGCAGATATTGAGCACGCGTTGAGGGTCGCTACCGCAGTGTTGCTGGTCGAAGTTGCGCGTGCTGATTTCATTATTGTTCCATCTGAAAAGCTCAGGCTAAGGGAACTCCTGGAGCAGCAATTTCATCTGTCCACGCAGGAACTGGATGCCTTACTGGAGGAAGCGGAGGCGGATGCCGACCGCATGGTTTCGATACAGCACGTTACCCGGTTGCTTAATCAGCACTACGATCACGCCATGAAGCGACGGGTTGTCGAAATGATGTGGCAGCTGGTCTACGCCGATGGTGAAAAGGATCATTATGAAGAGCACTTGATACGGCAGGTCGCGGATTTGCTCTATGTTTCACACAGCGAGTTTATTCAGGCACGGCACAAGGCCGAAGCGGAAAGCAGTAGCTAAAAATTGCCGAGATAAATGATTGGCGGCACGATCAGCATTTTCGCCACCAGTATCAGCAGGGTAGCAAACAGGGGCGACAGGTCGAGCCCGCCAAGCGGGGGAATTAATTTACGCATCGGTTTTAGTACCGGTTCTGCAAGCTTATTTACGAGGCCTATCACCGGATTATATTGGCCCGGGCTAATCCAGCTTAAAATTACCCGGATTATCACCGCGATCAGGAAAACCGTGAGTATCAGGGCGATCAGATCAGCAACGCTGAACAGCAGCAAGCCCGCATAGCTGGTTCCGCCGATGGGCGCCATTACCCCGCCGATATGCACCGCCGGGATCGATAGTGCACGCATCAATAAAAACTTGCCATATATCAATGCCACGCAAAACACGATTGCCGCGGAATCCTGTCCGCCAACGCTCGGGATAATGCGACGTAATATTCGCAACGGCGGAGTCGTCAGTTTGACAATAAACTGGGAGACCGGGTTATAAAAATCAGCACGTAACATCTGTAACATGAAACGCAATAGCACCAGCAAAATGTATAAATCGAATAAGGTGTTAATGATAAGCATTAACGGTGATGTCAAATAACCCGAACTCATATTGCTGTTACCTAGTCTTTGGTTAGTTCTTGAGCCAATTCCAGCGAACGTCGATGTGCCGCCGCGGTGGCCTCGTTAACCAGGTGGCCGAGCTGGTTTTCCTGGAAGGAAAGAATGGCCTGTTCAGTCGTGCCTTTTCTGGAAGTCACCTGGGCGCGTAATTTGACCACGTCTTCGTCTAGCGCCATGCTCGCCGCACCCAGCGCGGTCTGGCGCGCCAGGGTCGCCGCGGTCTTCGCGGGCAGTCCAAGCTCGACTCCGGCCGCTTCTAGTAGCTCGATAAAGTAAAAAAAGTAGGCAGGCCCGCTGCCAGAAATTGCGGTTACTGCGTCCAGGTCAGATTCCTTATCTACCCAGATGCTGATACCGACCGCCTGCATAACAAGCGCGGCGGATTCCCTCTGGGCGGCGCTGACCCGTGAATTGGCAAACAACCCGGTAGCGCCAAGCTGCAGTAATGAAGGGGTATTCGGCATGCAACGTACGATCGTCCTGTCACCCCCGAGCCACGCATCTATCGCGTTTGCAGGTACACCCGCAGCGATGCTGACAAACAGCTGTTGTGGGTTTGGCGGCAATGTGGAAAGTGCTTCGCAGACCGCGCGCATTACCTGTGGCTTGACCGCCAGCATCACGATCTCGGCAGCGCCCGCGCAGGCCAGGTTATCCTGCGAGATACTGATCTGGAAACGCCGCTGTAATTGCTGCAATTGGTCGACGTTGATATCACAGGCGGTAATTTGCGTTGCTTCGTACTGGTTCGCGATCAGGCCACCGATTAGACTGGTTGCCATATTACCAGCACCGATAAAGCAAATTGCCTGTTTCAAACTCTCTCTCCAAAAATCGCGGTTCCTATTCGCACCAGCGTTGACCCTTCTGCAATCGCAGCTTCCATGTCCTGCGTCATTCCCATCGACAAGGTATCACAGTCGATTCCCTGTTGTCGTAATGACTCAAGTGCGTTGGCTAATTTTGTAAAGGCAGAGCGCTGAAGTTCGAATGATTCTTGCGGGGCCGGAATCGTCATTAGTCCCCGTAATCGAATCCCGGGTAGTTGGTGAATTGCGTTCGCGAGTTCGGGCAACTCGGCCAGTTCGATCCCGGCCTTACTGGATTCATGATCAATATTGACTTGAATACACACGTTTAGTGGCCCCAGGTCTGGGGGACGTTGTTCACTCAGACGTCTGGCAATTTTGGCTCGATCGATACAATGTACCCAATCGAAGGCTTCGGCTATGTTGCGAGTCTTGTTGGATTGAATAGCGCCGATGAAATGCCAGGTAATGTCCAGATCTTTGAGTTCCTCCATTTTCTGCAACGCTTCCTGCAGGTAATTTTCACCGAAATTTCTTTGCCCAAGTTCCCATGCCCTGCGAATATCACAGGCGGGTTTTTTCTTGCTTACCGCGAGTAACAAAATAGAATCTGGCTCACGTTTACAAGCAGACGCAGCCTGTACTATCTGCTCGCGCACACGATTTAGATTTTTTCTCATGTTATTCATATGTTTTGCTATAGTTATCTGTTAACACAAAGCTGCAGCGAGCGCGCTGATTATAACCGTTTGCGTGTAGGCGAAAAACAAAACCTGTCATGAATTCTATAATACCTGTAAACCGATAAAGGAAACTCCATGGATATTGCTCAACTCCTGGCATTTGGCGTAAAACAAGGCGCCTCTGATTTGCACCTGTCAGCGGGATTACCGCCGATGATTCGTGTCGATGGTGACATTCGTCGTATCAATGTTCCGGAAATGGATCACAAGCAAGTGCACGACATGATATATGACATCATGAGTGACAAGCAGCGTAAGGATTATGAAGAATTTCTGGAGACCGACTTTTCATTCGAAATCCCGGGCCTGGCACGTTTTCGAGTTAACGCCTTTAACCATAATCGTGGGGCCGGTGGTGTATTTCGGACTATCCCGTCGAAAATCCTGAGTTTGGAGGATTTGAATGCGCCGAAAATTTTCGAAGAGATTTCCGAGTACCCGCGCGGCATCGTTTTGGTAACCGGGCCGACCGGGTCTGGGAAATCGACCACGCTCGCGGGGATGGTAGACTACAAAAATGATAGTGAATACGGGCATATCCTGACCGTGGAAGACCCCATCGAATTTGTGCACGAGAGCAAAAAATGCCTGGTTAATCAGCGCGAGGTTCACCGCGACACCCTCGGTTTTAACGAAGCACTGAGATCGGCATTGCGTGAAGATCCGGATACCATCCTGGTGGGCGAGATGCGTGACCTGGAAACCATTCGACTGGCGCTCTCTGCTGCCGAGACCGGGCACCTGGTTTTTGGTACCCTGCACACCAGTTCAGCGGCCAAGACGATAGACCGTATTGTCGATGTGTTTCCGGCGGCGGAAAAAGCCATGGTTCGCTCGATGTTGTCTGAATCGTTAAAGGCAGTTATTTCGCAAACTCTGATGAAGAAAATCGGAGGCGGGCGCATCGCGGCGCATGAAATCATGATCGGAACGCCGGCGATTCGTAACCTGATTCGGGAAGATAAAATCGCACAAATGTACTCGGCGATTCAAACCGGCCAGAACGTCGGTATGCAGACGCTGGATCAAAATCTCAAGACCTTGCTCGCTTCGGGTGTTGTTGCGAAGGATGAAGCACAGCGAAAGGCTGCCAATCCCGACGCCTTGTAATCTTGCGCTGAAATTGTAGAGGATATTAATGGATCGTAATAAGGCAATTAGTTTCATGCACGACCTGCTCCGCATGATGGTGAGCAAGGATGGGTCGGATTTATTTATCACCACCGGATCACCACCGGCGATGAAAGTCGACGGCAAGGTGGTAACTGTCTCCAAGCAAAACCTTTCGCCTAATCATACGCAGATGCTGGCGCGTTCGATTATGAACGATAAGCAGGTTTCGGAGTTTGAAGAAAAGCAGGAGTGTAACTTTTCGATCGCTCTACCCGGCGTGGCTCGTTTTCGTGTTAATGCCTTCGTCCAGCGCGGCAGTTCAGGCCTGGTGCTGCGTATCATCAATTCTGAAATACCCACCTTCGAAGAATTGAACCTGCCACCGATCTTAAAAGACATTTCCATGACCAAGCGAGGCCTGGTAATTTTCGTCGGCGGCACCGGCTCGGGTAAATCAACCTCGCTTGCGTCGATGGTGGATTACCGTAACCGCAACTCGCATGGTCATATCATAACGATCGAAGACCCGGTGGAATTTGTCCACGATCATCAAAACTGCCTGGTGACACAGCGCGAGGTTGGTGTCGATACTGACTCTTACGAGATCGCACTGAAGAATACCCTGCGCCAGGCGCCGGATGTGATCCTGATAGGTGAGATTCGGGACCGCGAAGCCATGGATCATGCGATAGCGTTCGCCGAAACCGGGCACCTCTGTCTTTCAACATTGCACGCCAACAGCACTAACCAGGCGCTGGACCGAATCATCAACTTTTTCCCGGACGAACGCCGCATGCAGTTGCTGATGGATTTATCGCTTAATCTAAAGGGAATGATATCGCAACGCCTGATCCCGAAAATCGACGGTGTTGGTCGAATGCCGGCAATCGAAGTCATGTTGAACACGCCATTGATGGCTGACATGATCTTCAAGGGAGAGGTGCATGAGATGAAAGCGTTGATTGCAAAATCTAACGAGGCGGGGATGCAGACCTTTGACCAGGCGTTGTTCGATCTCTATGAAACAGAACAAATTACTTTTGAAGATGCCCTGCGTAACGCGGATTCAGTGAATGATATTCGTCTGCGTATCAAGCTGGAAAGCGAGACTGCCCGTAAAACCGGCGTGGTTGAAGATCATCGCGAATTTGAACTCGAAGAATCGGATGATGATGAGCAGGCGGGAGGTATGATCTAGTGCTTCTCCTAGACTATAAAGACGGGTTCAGAGCCATCCAGATTTGCCAAGATGAGGCGCAATCCACAGAAAATGGCATGCCCTTTTCAAGGATTGTAACGAAATATTGGCAAATCTGGATGGCTCCCTTTGGGCGAGCTGTGAAACGCATATTCGCGGTGTTGCGCCTCTTGGCAAGGACCAGGCCATTGCCTGCGAGGCGCGCCTTGCGACTAAGCGTTTCACATCTCGCTGAACCCATCTTTATAGCCTAGGAGAAGCACATCATGGCACGCGAACCAACCACGGCCCTGCTAGAGCCTTATCTTAAGATCATGGTCGACAAACAGGCGTCCGACATCTATTTCGTAACCGGCGCTCCGCCCAATATGAAAACCCAGGGCAATACCGGTCCAATTGCGAAAAATCCATTTCAAGGTGGGCAGGTGCAAAAACTGGCCTATAGCCTGCTTAATGATGAGCAGGTCCGTGACTTCGAGATCAGCCGCGAATTAAACCTCGGTTTCACGCTCAACGATGTGGGTCGTTTCCGGGTCAATATTTTCATTCAGCGTTCCGAAGTGTCGATGGTTATTCGCTACATCAAGTGGGAGATACCGACCATTGACGAGCTCGGGCTACCGCAGGTACTCAAGGAAGTCGTTATGAACCAGACCGGGCTGGTGCTGGTGGTGGGCTCAACCGGCTCAGGTAAATCGACTTCGCTCGCATCGATGCTGGATTACCGTAACGATTCGGTTGGCGGACACATACTGACGATCGAGGATCCGATAGAATTCGTTTTTCGACATAAGAAGTCCGTTGTTTCGCAACGCGAGGTTGGTATCGATACCCTGAGTTATGAAAATGCGCTACGTGAAGCGTTACGCGAAGCCCCGGAAGTCATCATGATCGGTGAGGCGCGGGATTCGGAGACAATGAAGGC
>Ga0209165_10000302_pt1 | contig 18452 bp, 30 predicted proteins | sample tdAd001_FD_187122 | JGI IMG/M metagenome (GOLD analysis project Ga0209165, IMG submission 187122) | Marine sediment microbial communities from the Atlantic coast under amendment with organic carbon and nitrate - tdAd00.1 (SPAdes)... | ecosystem: Environmental > Aquatic > Marine > Coastal >... | reverse complement strand
AGTACAGTATCACGGGTTGCAGAGTAATTAACTGCATGCACGGTGGAAGTCCGATCGCAATAATGCGGAGATAACTGTACTTAAGGGGGTGACTTGGTATTGACGTGATAGAAAGCCTATATGGAACTATTGCGGAAGAGAGTTCGAATCTCTCCACCTCCACAAAATTGCGCGGTGGAGAAGTTGGTTATCTCGCGAGTCTCATAAACTCGAGGTCGAAGGTTCGAATCCTTCCTGCGCACCAATAGGAAGTAAACATCGGTGGACCGGCCGGTATATCTAATGATGAAAATGTATTAGACGCCGATCACGCTTCCTTATAAATGACCTATGGTGTAATGGTAACACAACTGTTTTTGGTACAGTCGTTCGAGGTTCGAATCCTTGTAGGTCAACTAACTAAAATTAAATAAAATGAGTAAAATAATTAAAGGTCAAGTATCAGTAGATCGTAGTGTCTACACAGAATTTAGTAAAGACATGGGATTCTTCTCTATACATGCCGACTGTTGGAGTGTTGTATCAGAAATTATTAATGAAGGCGACTTTGGTAAACCTGCGTATTCTCACGATATTACAGAGATTTGTGAACGATTCAGAATAAACGGCAAAGCAGTAAAGCGAGACGGCTTCGAAGAATTATATGTCAAACTATACGGAGACGGTGCGTTTGCAAAATTACTAATGGACTTTGAAAATGAAGTTGAAACTGAATACTATAAAACAACTGAATATAAACCAATTAATAACAAATAAAATGAGTAGAACAAAATTTAACGGATTTGAAAAGTATTTCATCCAAACAGCGTTAAAAAACGCTATCGAAGAAGCAGAACAAGATATTAAAAGACTAGTAAGCGAAGGTAAAAGACCGATCTATGCGGAAGGTTACTTCACTATGGTAGGTGGTGATATTATTGATAAAGTAAATGACATGACACTTAAAAAGTATCAAGATTAAGTTTACAAAACTAATACGAACCACAATCGATAATATATATGAATTTAAAAACTAATACAATATGAGTTTATACAAAAGGCTAATACCTGAAAACAAAACGGCTATTAAAGAGTACGGGGAAAGATACCCTCATACAGCTAATATGATTATAGCTGAACTAAAAAGCGAAGAGTTCTTTACAAACGTAAGATACGGAACCGCTTATGACGTACAGAAAATATGTAACATTGATTTCCTAGGCGATGCTTTCCTTAACAGATAACGAAGTAATCGAACTAGCAAAGCGAAAAGCTAACGCTAAACTAACGACCCTAGACTTTGAGTTAGAAGACCTAAAGAACGATTTAAAATTAGGTGCCACAGGCCCTATAACAATCGAAGAGCACGAACTATTAATAAGAAGTTGCCAAAGAGAAATACAAGTATGGCAATGGATTGAACACATGATATACCAGTAAAACAATAAAACAAATGATTAAACTAATTACCGACGAGTTAATAGCTCAAAGAATGGAATCCAAAGGCTGGATTGAAGGCTGCGACGATGAGCACGCTAAAAAACAAGTGCTTGAACACTATGAATGTGAGATAACTGATCAATGGCAAAACCCTGACTTCAGTATATACGAAGAATCAACCGCTGACGGCTACTCTGTATGGATTGCTACTAGCGATGATAAAAATATAAACGTTAACCAAGATGTATACTACTATGAAAACGATCTTGAAGACGTGTTATACGAAGCTATAGGCGATTTTAATAGAATATACTGTGATGACTATAACTTCATTGACAATGCTATTACTAGACATTACGAAGATTTACTGTGCCGAATAGAAGATGAAATTATAGATGAGTTGCTTGACGAAGGCTATACCCCTAAAGTAGCTGATCCTGTAAACGCATTACAGTGGCTGGAAATGATTTCTCAAGGCGATCAGTTTATTAAAGATTCAAAAGAAATATATGACGGAGTCGTTAATATAGATACTACAGAAGGCTACAAGTATGAAAAGTTTGCGTATGAAGTAAGGCAAGACCTATCAAGATATCAGATTGTAGCTAATCATTATGGTATAAAGATAACTAGATGTGCAGTAGGTGAAACAATATTTGTAAAATTAAAAGAATGAAAACTAAAGAACAAACAGTACCTAAGTGGTTTAAAGGTTCAATATATGAACAAGGCGAAACGGTAATCAATCCGTTCAGCAATGAGGAATACGAACTAAACGGCTTAGAGTTATCTATGTACGACTTTATAATGGGTAGTCAATATGTATTTGAAATGGCACCTAAAACAGTAACACCTAAACAAGTTAACGACTTTCACAAAGCGTTGAGCTGGTTTCGTAAACACAACATTGATGCCTATATGGTATTACTTGATTAATTACAAAACAAACACGAATACAAATCGATAATAATAATAACTAAACTAAATTAAATTAAATTATGAACAAATTAGTATTACCTAAGCAAATTGTACAAGTAAACTCTACTGCAATTTCAACAGCTATTTATGAGTATGAAACTTATAGATTAAAATTAACCTTTAACAACGGTAGTTCTTACAACTACACTAAGGTTCCTAACCACGTATTCGAAGGTTTACGTACCTCTGAATCTAAAGGTAAGTTTATTAACAAGTATGTTTTACCTGTATATAAATTTACTTACGCTTAATGAGTGAAGACGAATTAGATTCTTTAGCTAAAAAAATTGCTGACAAAGTTTACGATGCTTTATTATCTAAGCAACAAGAATGGGATCAGCAATTCTACGCTGAATTCGAGGAGATGAAAAAGCAAACACCGCTTATGTCAAAAGAAGAAGTACTTATCATTGAACTCAACGCGCTTGAAGATCAATTAAATCATCAAGTTAAAGCTGAGCAATTTGAAAAAGCTTCAATTACTAAAAACAAAATAACTAACATTAAAAACCAAATTAAAAAATTATGATAAAACCTATGCTCGCATACAAAGTAGACAAGAAACCTGTCGACTGGTCCGAGAAAGTATTCATGCAACCTAAGCTTGACGGCGTTCGCTGTGTAATATCTAAAGACGGTGCGTGGTCTCGTACGGGTAAACCCTGGCTAAACATAGATCACATACTTGAAAATCTAAAACCGGTATTCAAAGCGTATCCTGAACTTATACTTGACGGCGAATTATACAATCACGAATTAAAAAATGATTTCGAAAAAATTATTTCATTAGTTCGTAAGACTAAACCACAGGCTGGAGACAGAGTTGAAGCATCAGCCTACGTACAATTTCATTGTTACGATTTTGTAGACACTAATCTTTCATTCGAACAACGTATGAAATTTTTATCTACAGCTCCGTTGTATTCTTATTGTGTAAAATATGTACCAACATTTCGAGTTGCACATCGCCAAGCAGCAAATGCTATACACGAGAACTGGATTGACTCCGGCTACGAAGGCTCTATACTGCGCTTAAACGGTGTTTACGAATGTAAACGATCTTACAACTTACAAAAGTTTAAAGACTTTCACGATACTGAAGCGACAATAGTAGGCTATGTACCCGGCAAAGGTAAGTTCACAGGTCTAATCGGTAAGTTCTTAATGATCGACGATGAAGGTATTGAGTTCGGTTGCCCTATCGGCAAAGGCTATAACTTTCAAGACCGTAGAGATATACTAAATAATGTTAACGACTATATCGGTAAGCGAGCTACGTTCACTTATTTCGAGCGTACTAAAGCTAATAGTTATCGTCATCCACTATACAAAACCTTACGCAATTATGAGTAAGTTAATATGGAAATTATATAACGAAAATATGATAAGTATAGAGGTAGCAGATATGTTGCTAGATGAATATTATAACAGAGTAAACAAAAAAAGATATTAATGAATATATTTTATTTACACGAAGATCCTAAAGTAGCGGCAAGTTACTTTTATGACAAGCACAAGGTTAAAATGATACTAGAGTGTGCCCAAATGTTATGTACTGCACACCATGTGTATGACAACGGAGATAACGTACCTTACAAAAAAGCACACTTAAATCATCCTAGTACTATATGGGTACGTAGTAGTATACACCATTACAATTGGTTATATGATCACATGCTAGCATTGGGTAAAGAGTATACCGCTAGATACAATAAACATCATTTGACTATAAGTAAATGTCGAGAAGCGTTAATGTACCCGCCAAGCAGTATGACTGATAATGGTTTTGAAGAACCGCCCCAGTGTATGCCTGATGAATATAAAGTAGACGGTGATAGCGTCACAGCATATTGGAACTATTATGAAAAAGAAAAGCACAGTGTGCGTAATAAAAACGAAAGTATAAAGACTAGACCATGGAAGAAACAAGTAAGTGGATTATAAAATTAAAACATGAACATAAAGATTTATTAACAATAAATCAAATTTATTTCCAGACTTTAGGTGCTAAGCATGAAAATGCGACGGTAGATAATTAATTATAATAGTAGTAGGCTAATGTCACATAGAAACCTTGAATTTTTAAACAAGAGACGTATCATATATAGAAGATCTCCGATCACTGATAAACCATCAGAATCATTTGATTGGGGAGACTACTATGAGGATGGTACACATGAGTGTTACGAGTTATTTAGAAGTAAAGCTAAAATAAATACATATAAAAGTCTTAAATGGCATTTAATTGTTTTATGGTATCTCAATCCACAGATGGATCAAAACGACTTTCATACAGTTGCTAAAGTTATATGCAATAAACAAAATGGTTTTGTAACATTTGAAATGAGCGCATGGCATTATGAACAAATGGTATACGATGTTTTAATGTATGATTTAGAATTTCCACCTAAAAATAAGCTAAGAAAAATTATATTCAAAGAATATTCAGGATTAAATCCTAGAGAAAAAATGAGTATAGTTGGCAGACTTGTAGGTAAATCAAAATCAGTAGTTGAAGACGACATATATCAATGTATGTTAGATATTAACGACGACGGTAACAAGATCACTATCAACGCATTAGCCTCATTACTTAACTGTTCTGCTAGAACAATACATAGAAACATGAGTAATGAACTTAAGAAAGAAAAAGAATTATTAAATCAACAATTATGAGAAAAGATTTTAATGAATGGATGGCGAGCATAGGTAATATATATTACGCTAATGACAATCTTATGGCCCAAGCATTCGAAAAAATAGATCAATATGAAGAAGTATAATATACAAAACTATTTAAGGTATAAAACAGATGTTAAAACCTCTATTGCGAATCTTGAAGGTAAATTCTACGATGAATATACCGCGGACGAACTTATAGTTAAATTCTTGCCGTTAGTTGAAAATTTAGCACGTAAGTTTTCCACATCAGATCAAGCATCAGGTGTATTAAGTATTAATGATTTGATACAATGTGGCTCTGAAGGTTTGGTTAAAGCCGTGCATAAAATAGATTGGACAATGATAGACGAATCTAAGGACGTTGAAAAAACTTTGAAGTCATTTCTAAGTAAACGTATCAAAGGAGCTATTAGAAGACGAATAGATATGGCTAGAGGTAACATTAGAATACCCGAACATAAACTAAATGAGATAAGAAAAAACCCGAAGGATAAAGCAGCGGTACAAATGTTTTTTAATTCTATATTTTTAAGTATAGATGTTAATCAAGAAAACGAAGATGCTGAGAATTTTGCCTATCAAATACCGGATAACTCTGAGCCCTACAACATACAGTTGATGAATGTATATTTGAAAAGTTTAATGCAAAAACATTTAGATACTAAAGAGTATGAAGTACTTAGATTATCATATGGTTTAGACTGTGACAAGCACTCGGCTAAAGAAATAGCTAGCCTGTTAGATATCAAGGGAACACGTTATTATGTAACTGTTTCTGAGATAAAAAAGAAAGCTGTACAAACATTAATAGACAACGTAGATCACACGCAAGTGCTTGACTACCTTTAAGTTAAGTGTACAGAGTAACGTAAAAGAATAACTAAATACGTAATTATATTAATATGAAACTAAACGAAAAGCTGGCAACAATCCAGACAAAATTCAAATCAAAAAAGAGTAGATACAACTCGTTCGGTAAGTATAATTTTAGAAGTGCTGAAGATATATTAGAAGCAACTAAACCTTACTTATTAGATTTAAAAGTATCAGTAACAATTAATGAAAAATTAATCGCAAGCGATCCTTTCCCAATAATGGAAACAACAGCAACTATAAGCGACGGCGATGCAGATTATGCTATACACGCTACTGCAATAGTAGGTGTAGACCTAAACCAAAAAGGTATGCAAATGCCTCAAAAGTTTGGTAGTGCATCCAGTTACGGTAAAAAATATGCGCTTGGTAATTTATTTTTAATTGATGACACAGCGGATAGCGATGCAACAAATTCGCACGGTAAAGCACCTGTAGCAAAAAACACATTAACCTCAGAAAAAGATCCAGCTTATCCAAAAGCAGTGGAATTTATTAAAAAAGGAGGTAAGTTATCAGCTATAAAAGCTAAGTATAATATTTCAAAAGAAATAGAAACTAAATTAACAACACTATAAAATGGAAAAACTTAACAAAAAAGAAATATTAGAAAGACTTAGAAGCGATGAAGATTACTACGGTGATTTTGGTCGACAATTTAGAAGTAATTCTGATATTTCTACACTGTTAACAAATCCTCTTGCGCTTGGCACGCCGCAAAAGCCAAACATTAACTTCTTAGTTGGGGGTTACTTTCACACAGCAATACTTGAGCCAGAAAAACTCAAAAAGTATAGAATAGTCGAATCAACTACAAGGAATACAAAAGCGTACAGAGAGATTTCAGGCGGCGAAATGTGTTTATTACAACATGAAGTAGACAACCTAGAATTATTAATCGATACAATGCAATCAAATAATGTATGTAGAGACCTAATAAATGGTATCAATGTTGAGTATGAACAACCTGGAATTGGTGAGATTGAAGGAATGATGTGGAAAGGTAAAGCGGATATCGTTAATCACGATGAGAAATTAGTTATTGATCTTAAAACAACAAGTGATATATCAAAATTCAGAAGCTCTGCATTCCGTTACAATTACGACAGTCAAGCCTATATTTATCGTAAGCTATTCGGTTATGATTTAGTATTTATCGCTATAGATAAAAAGACTAAACAAATTGGTATCTTCGATTGTTCCGATGCTTTTTATGAGAACGGCAAGGACAAAGTACAACAAGCTGTAGAACAATATAAATTGTTTTACGAAAACCCGGATTTTAATCCAAACAATTATTTTATTAACAAGACTTTATAAAAAAAGGAAATTATGGCAAGTATTATTAAAGCAAACATTAACTTAAATGACATCCCTAAAGACAAAATTTACAAGGGAAAAAAAGGTAACTACTTAGGTGTTACAATTACAATCAATGATGAAGTCGACCAATTCGGTAATCAAGGACCGATAGTCGTAGAACAAACCAAAGAAGAACGTGAAGCGAAAGCTGCGAAGGTTTATCTAGGTAACGTTAAAGTAGTATGGACTAACGGAGATAACGTAGCCGCCGCACCTAGAGATGATCAAAGGCAGGCAGCTCCACAATTAACGCAACAAGAAGATGATCTACCGTTCTAATGAATTGCGAATTTTGCGAGAAAGACATGTCCGAAGAAGAGTACGATTTTTGTGATATATGCCCTAAATGTAGGGATGGTGATTAACAATTAAATTAAATCAAATGCAAGAAACAGAGATCAATGGATTTTTGATTGATGAATTCAATCAACATAAGCTTGAAGAAGGAAAGAAACAGGGTATATGCCCTAACTGTTCTCCTGATAGAAAACCTAAAAATGTGAAAGCAAAGTGTGCTTCATATGATTGGGAACGTGGTCTCGGTACTTGTCACAATTGTAATACGTCATTTCAATTACATACTTATAAGCGTAAAGGTAAAGCTGAAAAAGTATATGTTAAACCTGAAGTCAAAGCAGATCCGGAGAGACCGGAGTTTGTAAGTGATAAGGTTATAGAATGGTTTAGTACAAGAGGTATATCAGCTCAGACTCTCATTGACTTAAAAGTTAGCGAGGGTCCTGAGTGGATGCCACAGACCGGTAAGACCGAGAATGTTATAAAGTTCAATTATTTTATGGGCGGTGAATTAACTAATGTTAAATACCGAGATGGAAGAAAGAACTTTAAATTATATAAAGGGGCTGAGAAAGTCTTTTATAATATAGATAGTACAGTAGGTTATGAATATTGTGTTATAGTTGAAGGCGAAATGGATGTGTTAGCATTGCATGAAGCCGGTATAACAAACGCTATATCAGTACCTAACGGAGCAACGCTTAATACAAACAACTTAGATTATTTAGATAGTTGTATTGATTACTTTGAAGATAAAGATAAAATTATATTAGCTGTTGACTCTGATGAAGCTGGGCAAGCATTGCAAACCGAACTTATTCGTAGATTAGGATCTGAGGTTTGTCACATAGCAACGTTTGAAGATTGTAAAGACGCTAATGAATATTTATTAAAGTATGGTAAAGAAAAACTTACAAGCAGGATTACAAGCGCTAAACCAGTTCCGCTTGAAAATGTTACTACGTTTAGAGACATTGAAGATGAAGTTACAGACTTTGTGCGAAACGGTTTTAAACCTGGTTTTCAAGTGGGGTTACGAAATTTTGATGATGTATTCTCTACTTATACTGGTCAGTTTATTACTGTTACTGGTATACCATCATCGGGTAAATCAGATTTTGTAGATCAAATGGTTGTCGGATACAATGCTAACTATGGCTGGAAGACAGCTTTTGCATCTCCGGAAAATCAACCAACATATTTGCATGCTCATAAGTTAATGCGTAAGACTTGGCAAGGTATGCCAACGTCTGCAGATATTGGCGGTGATAGATGGAATCAAGTAGCGGATCATTGTAATAGTAATTACTTTCACATTGACATGGAACGTTATACTTTAGAGTCTGTACTTAAGAAGGGCGCTGAGCTAGTTAAACGTAAAGGTATTAAGTGTTTAGTAATAGATCCATTTAATAAAGTTAGAGACGTTGGAAGCTCTGATGATGTTAATAGATATACAATGGAGTACTTACAGAAGATAGAAATCTTTGCTAAGAAGTATGATGTACTGGTGTTTATCGTAGCTCATCCTACTAAAATGTATAAAACACAAGACGGTAAGATTGAAGAGCCTACAATGTATAACATTAAAGGTGGTGGTGAATGGTACGATGCTTCTTATCACGGTATATTAGTTCACAGAGACTATGAAGCTAAGACTGTTAAAGCTAAAGTTCTTAAAGTTAAGTTTCAAAACTTAGGCGAGAATGGAGCTGAAGCTCATTTTAAATGGGAACCAAGCTCAGGTTGTTTTATTCCTCACGAACCTGTAGATGTAGCAGACGGTAAAATGCCTTGGGAATAAATGGGTAGTGGTCAAAAGAAGAAAGCTATAAATATGGGTAATCCGCCGCATAGCGAATCTGATTGGATACCTTATAGATGGTGTGTTAAAAATAACATACGTATATCTGCTAAAGCAAAGAACAAGACTGAATGGTATGTTGATATAATCAACAATGGTAAAACTCATACAAGCCCGGAATCATACGGTAAAAATGAGATATGGTTAAAAATATTTGAATATTGTAAATACTATTATGACAAACATAGAAAATGAATACAAAAAACTTATATCAGAAATACTCGACAGAGGCTTGGATAAATCAGATAGAACAGGGACTGGGACGAAGTCTGTCTTCGGAAGAACAATTAGACACGATATGTCACTTGGCTTCCCTATACTCACAGGAAAGAAGATAAGTTTTAATGCTGCAAGAACAGAGTTGCTTTGGATACTACAAGGTAGAACTGATCTTAGATACTTAGAGGATAACGGTGTTAAGTACTGGCGACCGGATTATGAACGCTCGGGTAGAACAGACGAAACACTAGGTCCTGTATACGGAAAACAGTGGCGTAATTTTAACGGTGTAGATCAGCTTTATAATCTTGTGTATAGCATAATAACAAACCCAGACTCTAGACGTCTTATGGTTAGTGCATGGGCTCCACACGAGTTAAAGGATATGGCTTTACCTCCGTGTCATTATGCTTTTCAGGTTTATATTAACAATGGTGTTATAGATTTAATGTGGCAACAAAGATCCGCTGATGTGTTCTTAGGTTTACCTTACGATATTGCAATGTATGGTTTGCTATTAGAAATGTTAGCTAAAGGCGCTGGGCTTGAAGCTGGTCAACTTATTGGTCAACTCGGTGATTGTCATTTATATAATAATCATTTAGATCAAGCAAAAGAATATAGAAGAAGAGCTAAGCGAGCTTTGCCGTTTTTACACTTAGATAAAGGTCTTAGTGCTAATATATTAGGTGGCTTGAATATACCTGATAGCTTTGAGATTGAATTAATTAACTACAATCCTTATCCTGCAATCAAAGCAGAGCTAAGCGTTGGCAAATAAATAAAAATATGACTAAAGAAGAATTTAACAAAATGATGACAGAAACCTTTGGAGATAGGGTTGTTAATATACCATCTGAACCTAAGCCATCTGAACCTATTCCAACAAAACCAGAATAATATGTATAATATTTATCACATTCCTGGTAAAAAAATTGGTGTTACACGTAATATTAATAATAGAGTTACGGAGCAGCAAGGCTATGCACCAGATGAATACGAAGTTCTACTTACTAGCGATGATATTGATTATATATCTGACATGGAAATAGAACTTCAAAAGTCTTATGGCTACAAAGTTGATAGACAAAAATATAATAACTTAATCAAATCTAATAAAATGAATATAAACGCAACAGAACAAACATCTACATTCCCTTGTCCAATGAATAAATTAAAAGGTAGGCTGATGGATAGTATCGATACAACTTGGGAAACTGATTTTGGATCTTTTAGAATTACTAAGAAAACAATACCTTGGATAATTAAGAATGCGAGAGTATCGATGTTTAACCCACAGAGAACTTATGTATACAATAAAGCTTTTGCTAAAGAGTTTGTAGAAAGCAGAACAGATAAAAAGCAAGAGCCTGAAGTTGGTATATACGATTTAATTCGTATATGGGCAGATGAAAAAGGTATATACAACAAAGGTGATTCTAAAACTCAGTACATTAAACTTATGGAAGAAGCTGGCGAATTAGCACAAGCTATTCTAAAAAACGATGAGACTGAAGTAATTGATGCTATAGGTGATATGGTTGTAGTATTAACAAACTTAGCAGCTCTTAGAGGTCATAAGATAGAAACGTGTATTGCTTCGGCTTACAGCGTAATAAAATCTAGACAAGGTAAAATGGTTAATGGAACATTTGTAAAAACTACATTATAATGAAAAAAGAAATAGAATTTAGAGATCCGGTTGTAAGACGTGTAGTTGATAAGTTTGTATCAAGATCTGACGTAGGCTTTAAAAAGTACGGCGTAACTCTTGACAAAGACCCGTCTGAAATGTTTCAATGGCTTAATCACTTACAAGAAGAACTTATGGATGCTGTATTGTATTTACAAAAAGCTAAAGAAGTTTACAGTACAGATCTTCAAGAAGATTTATTGATGGACTTAGAAGTAAACGATGCGGAAGTCTTTTAAAAGAAAGAGCGGAAAGCGTGGACCAGTAAGAGCAAAGAAGGTATCATATGATGGTATCGACTTTGCTTCGGGTCTTGAGAAATATATGTATATGGCTTTAAGAAAAAGTAAAATTAAAGCTAAATACGAAGGAGAAACGTTTGTATTGCATGCGGGTTTTCATTTTGAAAACGAAGTATACGAAAGACAATCAAACGGTAAAGGTGATTATAAAAATAGAGGATGCAAACGTATCTTACCTATTAAGTATACACCTGATTTCATTGGCGATACATTTATAATTGAAACTAAAGGTAGAGCTAACGAATCGTTTCCTATGCGATGGAAGTTGTTTAAACGATTAATTGTAGAACAATTTCCAGGTATAACATTGTATAAACCACAAAATCAAAAAGAATGCGACGAGACAGTAAGGTTAATCCTTTTGAAGCAAAACGAATAGCTAGACAAAAGTACGCTGAACGTCAAATAGATAAGTTCGTAAAGTGGAGCTGGGAAGCTAAAGGTAAAGTAAGATCAATAGATATAGAACAATTACATAAAAGATATAACATAATTTGTACATGAAAGAAAACGAAAATGAATCAGCATGGAGTTTAGAATTAGGATTTTACCCTGGAGTATTGTTAGGGTTTAGATCGTATGAAGATCCAGATAGAACGATACACGTATTGTATTTACCACTGGTAGACTTAGCATTAACAGTTTACAAGTAATGGGTTTGTTTGATGAGCGCATAGCGTACAAACCGTTTGAATACCCTGAGTATTATACTGAGGGTTGGTTGAAACAAGCACAAGCATTTTGGTTACACACTGAAATCTCAATGCAAAGTGATATTAAAGATTGGAAAGAAAAACTAAATGAAAAAGAAAAAAACCTCGTCGGAAACATTTTACTTGGGTTTGCTCAAACAGAATGCGCCGTGTCCGACTATTGGACTCAAAAAGTTGTTAAATGGTTTCCTAAACACGAAATACAACAAATGGCAATGATGTTTGGATCGCAAGAAACTGTTCATGCAGTTGCTTATAGTTATTTAAACGAAACATTAAAATTAGAAGATTATGAAGCATTTTTACATGAGCCTGCTACGGCAGATCGTTTTGACAACCTTGTTTCTTATGATGGTGATAACTCAATTGGTATTGCTAAGTCGCTTGCTGTATTCTCAGCCTTTGCTGAAGGAGTTAGTTTATATTCAGCTTTTGCTGTCTTGTATTCTTTTCAGTTACGTAATTTACTTAAGGGTATCGGCCAGCAAATGAAATGGTCTGTAAGAGATGAATCATTACATAGCAAAATGGGTTGCCAATTATTTCGTCATATGTGCGAAGAAGACAATCAATTATTGAGTTTATGTCGAGAAGATGTAGTAAAAGCTGCTGAAACAATGGTTGATCTTGAAGTTAAGTATATAGACAAAATGTTTGAGATGGGTGATATAGAAGGTATATCGTCTAATGATTTAAAACACTTTATAAAAAAGAGAACAAATGAAAAACTGGTGGAACTTGGTTACGTCGACTTGGGTAACTATTTCGCGTATGACACTAAAGCAGCGGGTAATCTTGATTGGTTTTACCATCTTACCGGGGGCGTCACTCATACTGATTTCTTCGCTATTAGGCCGACGGATTATTCGAAAGCGAACGAAGGAGAAGACTTTGAGGATATGTGGTAACATAACAATAAACAATAATGAAATTATAAAACAATTATATGAAAGAACAGACTCTATTAGAGATGAAGAATAAGATTGAAACTTTAGGGTTAATCAATCAAAGATTAATAAGTGAATTAAACCAGACAGCTACAATAGCTTTAGGTGTACTAGAAACAATTAAAAATATGCCAGGTTATGATAAAGCAATCGAAAGAGTTAAGGAACAAGCTGCTAAACAAGCTAGTGAGGCAAAAGCGCTTGACTCCTTGGAAGAGACTAGCAACTAGGGCAGGTTATATGGGCAGTGGTTTTTTAATCGCTGCTCAATGGACTATAGAACCTAAACTTTACATAATAGGTTTTATATTAGTAGTAATACAAACTAGCTCTAGAAAACAATGGAACCTAGTAGCTTTAAATATAAATGGGCTTATAGCCTGGTTAATACACTCAATAACATAATGTGGAACAATGAATGGATCAAAGGAGAAGATTACCCTGCGTGGGGTAATACGGACGTATACAAGAAGACTATATCCGGGGGATATTTATTCGACGGAGAAACGCCTAGAGAAGCATACCAAAGAGTCGCTAAAACAGTTGCTCGTAGGTTATATAAACCAGAAATGGCTGAAACGTTTTTTAATTATATTTGGAATGGTTGGCTTTGTCTTGCTTCTCCAGTACTTTCCAACACTGGTACAGATCGCGGTCTTCCTATCAGTTGCTTTGGTATCGACGTTGCTGACTCTATACAAGACATAGGAAGTAAGAACTTAGAAATGATGCTACTCGCTAAGCACGGCGGTGGAGTTGGTATCGGTATAAATCAGATAAGACCCGCTGGCGCTAGAATAACAGGTAATGGAACATCAGACGGAGTCGTACCTTTCTGCAAGATATATGACTCAACAATTCTTGCAACTAATCAAGGGAGTGTCCGTCGTGGAGCTGCCTCAGTTAATATCAACATTGAACATGATGACTTCGAGGAGTGGCTTGAAATCAGGGAACCTAAAGGAGATGTTAACAGACAATCGCTTAACTTACATCAGTGCGCAATTGTTGGTGACAAGTTTATGCGTAAGCTTGAACAAGGAGATAAGGAAGCAAGATCTAGATGGAGTAAATTACTTAGAAAGCGAAAAGCAACTGGAGAGCCGTATATTATGTTTAAAGGAAATGTTAATAAAGCAAATCCAAAAGCATATAAAGACAACGGGCTGAAAGTACATATGACTAATATATGTTCAGAAATAACATTAACAACAGATGAGAATCATAGTTTCGTATGCTGTCTATCATCATTAAACTTAGCTAAATATGAAGAATGGAAAGACACTAACCTTATATACCACGCCACGTGGTTTCTTGATGGGGTTATGGAGGAATTTATTCAAAGAGCAAAAGGACTTAGAGGTTTTGAAAATGCCATTCGTTCTGCTCAAAAAGGAAGAGCACTCGGATTGGGTGTACTTGGATGGCACACGTATCTCCAAGAAAAGGGTTTACCTTTTGAAGGTTTACTTGCTCAGTTTGAAACTAGGAAAATATTTTCACAAATTAAAATCGAAAGTGAAAGAGCCTCAAGAGATCTTGCAGAAATTTATGGAGAGCCTTTATGGTGTATTGGTACCGGTATGCGTAATACTCATCTCCGTGCTATTGCTCCTACTGTTTCTAACAGCAAGCTTAGCGGTAATGTTTCACCAGGTATTGAGCCGTGGGCTGCAAATGTTTTTACAGAGCAAAGTGCGAAAGGGACTTTCATTAGGAAAAACCCGACTTTAGTAAAGCTATTAAGAAAACTGAAAATTAATAATAATGAAATATGGGATAAAATATTGGCTGACGGTGGTAGTGTTCAAAACATTAGTGAGCTTGATGGTATTACCCTGGGTCATGACATACCCGCCAAGGAAGTTTTTAAAACCTTTAAGGAGATCAATCAATTGGAGTTAGTTAATCAAGCAGGTCTTAGGCAAGAGTATGTAGATCAATCAGTTAGTTTGAATTTAGCATTCCCTTCTGAAGCAACACCTAGATGGTTAAATAAAGTTCATTTTGATGCCTGGAAGAAAGGTGTTAAAACCTTGTATTACACTAGGACAGAATCTGTTTTACGTGGTGACATAGCTGCTCAGGCTATGAATGAAGATTGTCTAGCTTGTGACGGATAATTATGCTATACATGAATATAAAAAAGGGCTCTCGCATTGAGGGCCCTTTTCATTTACAGGAATTTGTGGGTATGGTACGCCCAGTGTGTTATTCCTTGTACTTGTGAAACATTAATTTATACATTAACCTATTCCACTGGTGCTGTAACTTATCAATTAACTTTTTCATAATTTATTTTTTCTTTTTCTTTTTAAATCTACTAACTCTGCCTTTGGTGTTTTTTTCTCTTTGAGCTGATTTTTTTTCAGCAGGAGTTAGCTCGCTCCAAGTAGTAGCTGTTTTACTGCTTATTCTCTTCTTAGGTCTAAACAAGTTTTCACCACCGCTATAGTCTTTATCTCCACTAGGTGTTTGCCATTCTTCTTTAAACCATCTTCGCAGACTTGCGCCTTTTTCTGTTTTTCTAACAAATAATGGTGACTGCCTCATTATTTCTTGCCTTTATTTTTTCTACACTTAGCTATTGCTCCGCTGGCATAAGCTGACGGAAATACTTTGTACTGTGCTTTTACTTTTTTGTAGCAAGCATCTTTCAATTTGAATGGTGATCCGCATTTAATATTCATAGTTTTTGGTTTTAATATGTCCAAAGGACGTTTTGTGATTTATCTTTATCTATATCTACATGTATAAATGTTGAACCCATGCCTATTCTTTTAAATCCAACTTCTCTTAATATACCTCCTAGTTTAAACCTGTCAGTAGAATTACTGCATGCAATGTCAACAGCTAAACCTTTTATGTGAGATGAACCAGGTTTACCGCCTACTTTCTCGTTATGTTCAGGTGTTCTATAGCCAGAATTTATAACTACCGACTTACCGTACTTTTTACGTACGATGTCTAGCATATTTATAAGTTCATCACTTACATTTTTACCACTACCTTTTAAGTCTGGAGAATCAAACTCTCCGTAAGTAAAATATTTAAATTTCATTAATTAATATTTTTTGATTTAGCAATTTCATCTAAGTATTGTCTTCTTTTAGTTTTTCCTCTAATAGAAAAATATTTTGTTCTTTCCGAATTATTCATAGTTTTAGCTACCTTTTTATAAAAAGCGTCTTTTTCTTTTTTCTTACTTTCTCTTTCCTCTTTTCTATCTTCTTTCTTTTTAGCTTTAGCTTCCATCTTTATAAGGTCAAACTCTTCATTTTTAGCGCCAACATTCCATGTTCTCCATCCTAATGCTAATGCTATTCTTTGCATTTCACTATTTCTATTGTCAAACATCTCAGCCACGCCTCTAGCTTCTGCTAAAGCTCTATCTAAAGGTAAATTAAGAGTTGCTGACACTACATTCCCAATTACACTATATGTTGCAGAAGGATTAAACTTACCGTCTATAGTCACGCTCCATGGATGTTTCTCCATTACTGCTTTGTCAAATTGGTAAGCCTGTATTGCTGAATATATTTTTCTAAGCTTAGATCCTATAGCTGGCGATATGTTAGCAGCTTCAAGAATTGTTTTAGCTTGATCACCCATAAAACCTTTATCAGCTTCTCTTTCCCAAGTATTGAATGTATTTTTTAAAGTAGTGACAACAGCCCCGTATATACCAGTACCTCTGATAATAGAATCTGTCATACCATTTAAAACTCTAGATGCTTTTTCTTCAAGCTTCTCATCTCTTTTAACTTTATCTTCCTCTTCTTCATCGTCAAAGCCAGGTATTAATGCAAATGCAGTTTGAGATAGCGCGTTAAATATAAAGTTTTGCAATGCTCCATAATATAGTATTTTAGATACATGGGTCTTTGCGTCCCCTCGACCGTTTATAAGATCCTGACCAGCTTTTTTCATTAATCTAGTGTATTGCATAGTCGTGTTCTGAAAAGATAAGATAAGACGTCCCGCAACGCTTCGCTGTTGTTGGGACACTAAAGCAGGATCACCTGATTGCTGTGCTTCGTCAGAAAGCTTACTCATATCTTCAAAAGCTTTTGTTTCTGCTTCTTTTACATCTAAACCTTGCTTTTTATAAGTATTAACTCTATTTCTATAAAAAGTGGCACCACCTGAAGATATAGCAATACTATCCGCTATTTGTGTTGGTGAAAAACCTATTTTTAACAAGTAAGCTATAATTGAACCTATTTTGTCTTCCGTGTTTTTAGCTGCATTAGCTATTTCAGATTCTTGTACATCAGATTTTAAACCACTTCTACGTTGTTTTAATTTATCTGAATTGAATATCATAGCCCAATCTTTCCAATATTGCGGTTGATTAGCAAATGCCAATGCTGCTTTAGCTGGATTATTATCTGACCAGTTTAAAAAGTTTGTTGCAGAAGTTAATTGTAACAATGCTGATCTCCTATTGAAGAACATTATCGTACCTATAGAGTTATTAACCCAATTTAACCATCTATTTGTTATACCGTCGCCACTTTGATTAGGGCTATTGCTACCTGTTTTCATAGCATATATAGCGTTTTCAATAGCTACTCTTGACGCTTTACCGTATAGAGCTTCCACTTTGTTTAAATTCTTTTCGCTAAATATAATATCAACGTTTTCAATAAACTCTGTTAAATATTCTTTTCTGTTTGTTTTTTCAGTTAAAGTATTTAAGTCACTTAAAGTTGTTTTTGCTTCCCAATATTCACCTGGCGCTGGCCACGCGTCTTGTTTAGATACTAGCAATAAAGCATCTGCAAAAGCACTTAGCTCAGGATCATTTGCTATAGCGTCGTTTAATTTTTTGTTATCTCTTTTAGTAAGTCCTGGTATTTCTATACCTGCTTTGTTCCAAAGATAAACACGAACAGCACCGTCATAAGTAAAATCAATGCCTGGAACTAATTTGTTTAATTTCTTTTTAACAGGTTTAAATATTTTAAAAAGAGCTTTAGTGTCGTTCTTTATTGTTTCTCTTGCGGCTTCTACTGCAGCAACACCTTTAAAGTAAGGATCCATTAATGCTTCTTCAAAGAATTTTTGATCAGCTTCACCTTGCTTGCCTTTACCTGCAAA